>Ga0307990_1000807_pt1 | contig 27053 bp, 29 predicted proteins | sample EllFjometagen129_FD_203168 | JGI IMG/M metagenome (GOLD analysis project Ga0307990, IMG submission 203168) | Marine microbial communities from Ellis Fjord, Antarctic Ocean - #129 | ecosystem: Environmental > Aquatic > Marine > Unclassified | place: Southern Ocean | collected 2014-10-08
TCCTCAATCATCTTGGAAAAGGAGGGACCATCTTCTTTAATAATGGAGAAATGGTCCATGCTGAAGCTGGAGATTTAATGGGAGATGAAGCAATTTATGCCCTGTTAAGTTGGGAAGAAGGAACCTTTAAATTGAAAATGGGCTCGGAACCGGATTTGGTTACAATTAATAAAAATTGGTCTGGCCTGCTGATGGAAGGTATGAGAAGGATTGATGAATCAACGACTGATTGGAGTCTGGATTGGGAAATTAGTAGTGCTCCGGTTGAAGAAGAGCGGGGGAATCAACTTCAGGAAAAGATTGTCAAAGCTATCGTCACAAATCGCGACGTGGACAGAGCGGTTATTTGCTCGGAAAACGGCACATTAATTGCCCAGGAAAATAGCAGTGATCCGGAAAGCGACATCGCTTTAGGTGAATTATTGGTTGAGAGAGCGGAAAATATTGGTGGGTATCTTGATGCTGGGGACTTGGAACGGATTGTATTAACAGGACCAGAAAGCCGGTTTTATTATCAACAGCAGGAAGAAAATCTACTTTTTCTTGGTCTGACAAAAAGATCTTCTGCTGAAACTGTTTTTAAATCCGTACAAACTATCTTTAAACGCTACCAAGCAGACTGACCGCGAGAGGACGAAATGATATTTCCCAAAAGAGATTCGGTCTATCAAAACCTGAACACATCGTTTACTAATTTTGGAGAATTACTGCTGGACCTGAAAGATAACGGCTTCACCGGTGTTGTCCAGGTTAGTTATTGGGAGTATGAAGGCGTTTTGTTGTTGGATAACGGAAATATTATTAATGCTATTGAAGAGATTAGTGGGACTATACTTACGGGGCAGAGTGCGGTTGCAAGTGTCACAGATAAAGCCAAGGAAAAAGATGGTTCGATCAGTGTCTTTTCTCAAAAAGGCGATATGATCACAATGCTTGCCAGTGTAGCTAAGAGCGAAATCCTGTATGAGAACTTGAGTACTGACTTTACCAGTCTAGATGCCCTGATTACCAAGCTTCAAAGTGAGGACCATACAGGGTATATCGAAGTTGCTTTTACTGGCAATGGTCAGAAAGGATTTATTTTCCTGTTAGCGGGTCGGGTAATTGAAGCACTATTGTCGATTCGTGGGGAAGAAATCTCTGGAGCAACGGTGATTAACAGGATCTTGGAACTTACCTCATCTGCTGGCGCTGTATTTAGCGTTTACAAAGCAGCTGTCGAGGATGCGCTTTCAGAGAGTGAAATGATCAAAGCGAGTTCTAACCTTCCCCAACTTCTTGAGGTTTGGGGGGCCGTGATCGAGGCAGTAGAATCAGCTGTTGATTCGCTTTTGGGAAAAGGCGAATTCCTAAAAGGATTCAAAGATGTGTTAATTGAGAAGGCAGATATTTATCCGTTTTTGGATCCCTTTGCAGCGAAATTTCTCTATGAAGCTGGAGAAGTTTCCTTCTCTGGTGATACCCAAAAAAATTTCAGTCAGGCGATTGGAGATTGTTTGTGGACTGCTATCGAGATTTTAGCGGAACGAGTCGTGCTAAATGAGAAGGATTTGTTCAGCCCGGTTCATTCTGCTCTGGATGAAGTTAAAGTAAATTATAAAAGCCAGATTACCAAGTTCGCCTTTTCCGGGATCCTGCCAGAACTGTTTGGATAACAGAATTAAATATGAAAAAAGGTTTAGAAGAAATTAACCAATTGGTCGGAATCTGGGGGAGCCTGATCTGCAATAATCAAGGAGAGATCATTCTGGGTAATACACCACCCGGATTGAATAAATCGGCCCTTGAAAACATAAACCGCAATGGAATAAGCATGTTCACTTCAGCAAATGGATCCATGCAGGGTATTTCGGAAGCGGTGCTCCATTATGAAGAAAGGAAATTATTCGTTCTGGACCTGGAAAAAGTATTTCTGATTGTGATATGTACACCCAGTGTTGATATCTCTTTACTGCGTATGACAGTCAATGTCCTTCTTAGTCGCTGGGATGGGGATCAAAAGGTTCAAAAAGAAATCAATAAAAGATTTGTAGAAAGGATCTAGCTCCTCTATTGGTCATTTCACTTAGGAAACAGCGCCAGATTTATTTTTATCAAGATTTAGGAGAAACATCATGGCTGAAGGATTGAGAGGAAATCTTAAACAACTTGCCTTGCTGGACATAATAAAAATGCTCAGTTCGGGAAATCGATCTGGTCGGTTGGATATAAACCAGGCTGGAAAATCGGGAGAGATATATTTGGAACGGGGCAATATCGTCCACTCCGCGACCGGCACGCAGATCGGCGAAAAAGGGGTTTACACGCTAATGGGTTGGCTGGAAGGGGAATTCACCTTTACACCTGATGTTGCCTCTCCAGACAGATCCATTGATGTCGCCACCGAGCAGCTTCTGCTGGAGGCAGCCCGCCAGGCGGAACAATGGGAGGATATCAAAGAGGTCATTTCTTCAACAGATGCGGTCTTTAATATCTCGCCATCTGGTTCAACCAGCACGATTAGCTTAAAACCGCTGGAATGGCAGGTACTTGCTCAAATAAATGGGGAGCGATCGGTAATCGAGATCGGCGAGATTCTTGGTTTACATGAATTTGAAGTAGCAAGGATTGTATACAGCCTAACCACAGCGGGGTTGTTGAATGAAATTACTGATGCAAAAGTAATATTCCGCGATATTGTAGATGAAACGTTTTTTAAAATGTTGTCTGAATTCTTCACCGAGGTGATGGGACCGATTGGGCCAGTAATTATTGAAGATGAAATCAGATTGCTCGGTGAGGAGCAATCTGCGTTTCCTCAAAATAAGGCTGCTGAGTTGGTTGAGAGAATTAGTCTGGAGATTAGTGACAGTGCCAAGAGAACTGAATTCCAGAAGCAGATGGTTGCTGTATTGAAGGGATAACAGGAAGGAGGATTGGAAATGGAACTTAAGAATATTCGCAAATTCATGATGATATTTGGATCTGTCGTAATGGTCTTGGTAGTGACCGCTTTTTTCAGCGCTGCTAACTTGAATCGTTCTACTCAATTGACAATAGATTTAATTGGACTGCAGGAAATAGATCAGGCATCCGATAAAATAATTACCGCCTTGGATGAAGAGAGAATTTCCATTGGTCAATACCAGCTTTCAGGTGATGAAGAGACGCTAAACAGAATTGAAAATGCCCAGGTCGAATACGAGATGAACTGGAATATTATTAAAGAGGACCTGGGAGATGAGCAAGCAAAATCAATCGCGGATATTGAAACCGCCCGAGCAACGTATAAGGGGATGCTGGATAATTTGATCTTGGAGTATCAATCCAATCCGAATAACAATCAATCAGGAAAAATCTTACGAGATGCAATAAACTATTACCTGCAGTATGTGAATCCTGGTTTTACCAACCTGATCGAACCCGAGATTGCAGAGTTAGCCCGCTTGACCGAAATTGAGAGATCAAATGTCCAGAGGAACGCAATTGTAGCTCAAACTGTGTTGGTCCTCAGCGTGGTGGTCGGCATCGCAAGCATTGTTATCGTCCTGAGTGCAATGGTATTCAGCTCGAGATTAATGAACTCCATGACATCGATTATCGATGCCACAAATGCCATCAGCCGGGGTGACCTTGATATTCCGATTGAAATTAACCAATCAGGTGAAATTGGTGAACTCGCAAAAGCGATTGACAGAATGCGTACCAGCCTGAAAGCTGCTATCGAGCGACTCAGACGCTAGATTACTGACCTGAAGAGAAAGAGGAAATCGCTGATTCGGTAAGATATCAATTACGGATTAGCATGAAAAAGAGGAACAACACTATGAATCAAGGATTGCATGTACCCGAAGAGCTGCTAAATCAGATCGAGTATATTCTTTGCCATCTGGCTGAAAAGGCTCATACGGACAGCATTGTTCTGGCGGATATCAGCGGCCAGGTAATCTCTATCAACGGCATTATGGATGAGGGCACACCAGACGTTGTAGCGGCTCTTGCGGCAGGCGATGTGGCCGCAATGGCGGAATTGTCCAAACGAATTGGAGAGAGCGACCCCCATGGATCGTTTTTCCATGAAGGTGAGTCAAAGTCCATCTACCTGCACAATATTGCAGGAAGTTTTATCTTGATTGTCATCTACAGGGCAGAGACTCCCATTGGTTTAGTCCGTCTCTTTGCTAGGCGCGCGGTGGAACAGCTGATGCCCATCACCGAGGAATTTGAAGCGGTCGTCGGCCCTCCAGCTGCTTTTTCTTCAGAAGAATTCGGCAAGGGTATCACTCAGGAACTTGAAGATACCTTCCCGGAAGACTAACGGAACATCCTTATAAGTATGTTTATAAATTGGAAATTAAGAGAAATTAATCTAAAGATCGTATATTACGGCCCCTCATTGAGTGGAAAAACCTCTTCGTTGGAATATATCCATTCTAGGACGCATCCGGATCGCAGGGGTGAATTGATTTCGCTGAAAACTCGAGAAGATCGTACTCTCTATTTTGATTATATGCAGTTCCAGATGGGAGAGATCAGTGGATTGAAACCCCGTTTTAATATTTATACAGTACCTGGTCAGGTTTATTACCGGGGTACTCGCAAGCTGGTATTAAAAGGTGTGGATGGCATTGTCTTTGTGGCAGATTCACAGATCAATCGACTCAATGAAAATGTAGAAGCTATTAAAGATCTATATGAAGACCTGGAAGAACTCGGCTTTGAAACAAACGAAGTCCCAATAGTCCTGCAATGTAATAAAAGGGACTTGCCGGGAATTGTACCAATCCATTTCCTCAAAGAGCAATTAGGCCTGAATGGGATCCCGACTTATGAGAGTGTTGCAGTAGATGGAGTGGGGGTTCTGGATGGTTTGAAATCGATCGTAAACAGTGTAGTAACGAAAGCTAGAGGCAAAATCAATCCAAGTCCTGTCTAGGAGACCTAAGTGACCGAAAAAGTGCCCCAGGAAGAGGGAAAAGCACCGCTGACGTTTGATGAGGTCCTGCATGAAATGAATACTGTTGGGGGATTTATCCGCTCTGTGCTCGCAACTTCAGAAGGTTTTTCAATTGCATCTGCTCCATCTACCCCTGATCATGAATTGGCCAGTGCTATGATCGCGCTGCTGCAGCAGGTAAGTATTGAAACACAGGATAACCTGGGTCTTGCACCTATCGATGAAGTGACTATTCGGACCGAAGAACACAGCTACCTCGTATGCCGGACAATCTCTTCTGGAAATGAGAGTTTATTGTTATGTGCAGTCGTTCCTCCAGGACATGCATACAGACGGGTGACTAACCGGGCAGTGAGGAAGATCCACCAGATTATCGAAGAGTAATTCATGGAGAGTTCCCATTTGAATCTGTAGAAATAAAAAGTGGTCAGGAGATTATCCTGACCGCTTTTGTTTTTATTCTCTCATTCTGGATAAAACTAGGGCAAGTAGCCATCCGTCAGGTCAAAAGTGTCCATAATGCGTTCTACGATTTCCACATCATAGTCTGCATCAATGGATGCAACCTGGATCTGGATCAAAACAAGATAGGCTGTAGGAGCAGATATTGGCCTGACGCCAATAACTATTACATCTGCATCTCTTCCGCAATCCCAGTATTCAAAGGCACCTTCATATACCGGATCAACATAGGTTTCCCGCCATTCCCAGGTGCAGTTTTCCTCATAAACATAGCTAATACCTTCCAGAAGTTGAATATAACCTCCGATATTCCCCCAATCTTCAGACGCCGAGAACCTGATACCGGGATAATCGTAGCGAGAGAAAAAACCATCCAAATCGGGCGCTGCGGCAACATCGGCAGCTTCAAAATATAGGTCTCCCCAATAATCAGACCAAAGTGAGCCATTGATCTGATTCCAGTCGGAGGGGATTTCAACATAAAGTGCTCCGTAATCATCCGAAACTGACATATAACCATCGCCAAAATCATCGATGATATTGGGGGAAGAACTTTGTTCCGGATTGCTAATTGGATCATCCGTATTAGATGTGTTGGCATTATTGGCGTTATTTGTATTTCCAGTTGAACTGTAAGTACCGGTGACTGACAAAGCCCGGCCATTAAATTGGCCTTCTAGTGTCTGGTTTGTATCAAAACGGATGATTTCCATCCCCAATGTGTTATTGTCACCCTGGGTGCGAATGATGTCGCAATAAGTTGCCATGCTTCCATCTCCTGCCAGGGTTAAACCTTCTAGCGTGGTGACCAAATCCCCGGGTTCAATGCCGGCATCGTCAGCGGCTGAACCAGATTTGACAGAGGAAACCCAGATTCCGGTAAGGGAACCATCTTCGTTCGCTACAGCAAAAGCATTGATACCAAGGGAATCCACATCGTCACCCTGCTTGAATTTCTCTATGATTGGCAGCGTTGTGTCGCGGCCGATGGCAAAGAACTGACCAGCTTCAGCGTAAGAAGCGTAATTTACACCAACAATTTGACCGTCGCCGGTAACCAACGGCCCGCCGGAATTGCCGGGATTGATGGTTGCGTCATGTTCGATCACCTGGTTCACCGATGCCCAGTTGGATTCTCCATTAGCCTGTTCTTTCGATACGATACCTTTGGTGAGAGTGAATTCCGGATCACCAAGGGGGAAACCGGCAGCGTAGACTTCCAGTCCGACAGTAATGGAACCGGGATACCACTCCATATACGCGAAGCCATCTCCATCAATATCAATCAAGGCCAGATCAGAGCATTCAGAAACAGCAATGATTTTTGCGTTATAAGATTTGGAAGTGTCACCGCCAACCCAGACTTTCAACAAAGCTGCTCCGGTAACGACATGGTTGTTGGTAATCGCTAAGCCGGAGGGGTCGATGATAAATCCAGAACCTCTCCCGGCACCGCTATATTCACCTTCGGGGTCAACAAAAGTGCCCTGAGCTTCAATTTGAACAACAGCATTTTTTACATCCGCCAATGCTGTGACAAGCGTTGACGACGCAGCCTCTTCAACGGGTTCGTCATCGACAATGTCGACATCTGTAAGGGTATCGCTTGTTGGATCAGGTGTTTTTGCGCTGGGAATGGAACAGGATACCAGGGTAACAGCAATCAATAGAACAAGGACAGTTCTCAATATATGTTTAAACCTCATCTTCTTTTCCTTATAGGTAGAATTATAAAAAATCATTGATTTTTGAATAGAGAGTTCGAAAAGCTGGTAATACAAGGATTTATCTCTATGAAGTATCCTAAACTATAACGTAGTTAGAACGTCCCATCAAGGCAAATTTCGACCAATTTCTTATCAAATTTGTTATTGAAATTTCGTGACAAATTATCAGCTCTTTTTTAATCACTTCCTGGTTATCTGCTGCAGTAATTAGATTTCAATATTAGGCTTATCCGAGTATGATATAAATACTCACACAGGATATGAGATATGAAAAACCGTTAATTATTTCTCCCTGATTGAAGGAAGTTTTCTCGTTTGGGAGAAATTGAGATTATTGTTGTGCTGGAGGGTACCATGGCTGAAGATATGTTCGAGCAAATAAAAAACCTACTAAATAGTCCCGATTCTGAGAAGATCCATCAAGGATTGGTGATGATCCGGGAAGGTCTGCCCACGATCAGTGATGAAGCTGCTCATTCCCTGTTTGAGATGGTCTCTGCTCTCTTTTATATCGACCTTTTGGATCATCCGGAACACGCCTATGTTTTGGACGAAGCGGTCAGCCTGGTGGCGGATTTTGGTGAATTTGTTGTACCGATCTTACTTAATAATCTCGATGCCGGGGACATGAAAGCCCAGTTGACCATCGGACATGCTTTCGGCCGTGTCGGAGAACCAGCTCTGGAACCACTGTTGGAATCTTTCAAGTGTGAAGAAAGCGAAGAATGCCGGATCTTTCTGGTTTATGCCATGGGCAAGATCCATTCACCACGAGTCATTGAAGCTTTCGAGGGGGTTCTCTCGGCTGCAAAATCAGAGAACCTGGAGCTGCGGGATACGGCCATCCGAGCCCTGGGAAGTTTTGTTGAATTTATTGAACCGAAGGATCTGCAGGTCGATTACAAAAAAGATATGCTGGAAGCAATCCGGGTTAACCTGGGTGATCCCAGCGCAGGAGTACGCTCCAAAGCCATCCGCAGCTATGGCAAACTGGCCCGGTATGGGCACCTGGATAAAGAAGAGCGCCAGAAATGCAAAGAGACTTGTGAGCTGTTGCTGGGTGCAGACGATCAATATGATTGGGATCGAGCCTATATTGTTCGCAAAGAAGCCCAGGAAGCGCTGGACTGCCTGGAGGGGTGCGAGGATTAAGGTCTAGTTATTCTGATGATTAAGGGCGACTCTTCCTCGACTACGCTCAGGACAGGGTCGCCCTTTTTGCATATACTGTCACGGCGAGGAGGCTGATAGCTGACTGAGCAATCTCTATAAACGGTTACAGGTTAATATCCGAGCTCAAATCCAACCATTCAGGATTGAAGGAATTGATTAAAGCAACTTTCGTTTTCCTTGATCCTCCTTTGAATTGTTTTTCTCTGGCAATTGCAGCTTTAATATCACCAAAGATTTCATAATAAACCAATCTATTTAGATAATACTTCCGGGTGAATATTCCACCCACCCCTCTTTTATGTTCCTCTACACAGCGGATAAGATTATCCCTGACGCCAGTATACAGTGTGGTCTCACGAAGATTAGTCATGATATAGACGGAATAATATCTGACCCCCATAAATTGATAGTAAAGGAGGAGAAAACAGTTGTATATAGTAAAGATTGCTTCGTCGTTCACTGCGTTCTATTCTCGCAATGACAGGTCAACGTACACGGAAAGAATTTTCGTTTAGAATTAGATTAATCATCCATCGAAGGAAGGAACTATGTTTTCTAGAAGATCTCGCATCATCCTGGTCATCACTATCTTGATCTCCCTCTCTCTGGCCTGTGTAGTGACCGGCAGTGAAGAAAAACCGCCGGAAGGAAACTCAGAAGATGTCATTGCCACATCTGTAGCGGCTACGATCGCAGTTAGCGAAGCTGCAGATGAAACTGGAGAAACCGCTGATCCCGCGGACCTACCAACAGCTACAGCATCACCTCCGGAGCCGAATTTCACTTATGCTGGGGTCAGTTTTGTCTTTAACGAAGCGCTGGCGGATGATATCGTGGCCGGGGTCAATCCGGCGATGATCGATGAGAATACCTGGTGGAGCGTCCCAGAACACCGTGAGTACCGGTTCAATAACTGGATCATAGCGGACGCGTTCCTGGAAGCCCGCATAAAGATTTATAAAGTTGAGGAATTCAAGACCATCAACCCCGGTGTGGGAGAACGTCTGGATAGCCTAGAGGTAGTGCTAAATACCAAACCTGTTGATGGGGAAGGCGCACCGGTGGGTGATGTGTTCAATGCCGGCCAGATGTATAAGAGCAATGTCAAATATCTGCGGTTCCAGAATGGCGAAGGAATCCGTTTCCTGACTCAGTACGGTCAGGCGCTTTTTCCACTGGGAAGGCCTATGATGTTCTATACTTTCCAGGGCTTTACAGACGATGGTCAGTATTTTATCAGCGCTATGCTGCCAGCCACCCACCCCTCCCTGCCGCATGGAAATCAGGTTGAGATGGATCAGGCTTTTATGGATAACTGGGAGACCTATGTGGCTGAAACGGAAGCTCAGCTGAACAACGAATCCGATAATACTTTCCTACCGCCGTTGGGTTTGCTGGATGGCATGATGGAGTCGATGACGGTTGACGCCCAGTAAGTGCGGAGGTCAAAGGGATAAGGTGAAAGGTTAAAATTGATTGTGCGATAGAAGAATCTGGGGACGACTCATTGAGTCGTCCCTTTTTGTTTACTGTCATTGCTTCGGTAGGATTGACCGAATCCTTTCACGCAATGACACTGTCCCGAATTGTCATTCTGACCCTGACTCCGAATGTAGTTGAGGAGGAGGGGGAAGAATCCAGATGGAGGTCAAACGAAATGAGCGATATTAATGTGGGTCCTTACCCCTTGGTGGAGTTTATACTGAGCGCAGCGAATTGCCCGGGGTCAGGATGACACCCCGGGTTAATGACGAAACCTCCCTACAGGGAGGTTTGGGTTGAATTAGCCCATGGATTAATCCATAGAAATCAAGATTCCAAACCAGGGAGAGCGCCAGCTCTCCCTGGAGCTTAGAATTAGAGATCTAATCTTTCAAAGTGATCTTTGGTTTTTTCTTGACCGGTGCCTTTGCTTTTTCTACTTCCTTCTCGCCAGGCTTGAAGATCAGGTTGATCAATACCGGGATGAATAACAAAACGATCAGTCCAGCCATGATCAGCCCAAAGATGAGCAGGGGAACTGGTTCAGAAACCTCCGGCACCAGGCCGCCCGGATTATAAACGATGGGTTCTTCATTTAATTCTGCATCTAAGAAATCAGAGTCAGCTAGGCTGACCGATAGGGCTCGGTTTACACCATCCCGCAAGCTGGAGGGTGAAGTGTATGTTAATTGATATTCACTCTTAAAGGCGATGGCATAGGATTGGTAAATTTCACTCAGGCTCTCTTCTTCGTTGGCATATGCGTATACGCCGCCTGCGTTCTCTGCCATATAGGTCAGGGCTTCTATATCAATGGCTGAGTATTTTGCCAGATCCTGATCTGGGTCGCCCAGCCCGATGGTTGAAATTGATAATCCGGCCGGACCGATCTGCTCTAATACTGATTCGGGAGTGGACTGGCTCAGGGTGTCGATTCCGTCGGTGATGGCTACGATGGCTTTGCGGCCTTTGACCTCGCTTAAAATATCCGTCGCTTCCAGGAGGGCATCGTACATGACGGTATCTTGATCTCCCTTTAAGCCGTCAATAGCGCTGAAGATCAGGTCCCGATCCGTGGTGATCGGCTGTACATAGAAAATTTCGGTGTGGAAAGCCAGCAATCCGATCCGGTCAGTAGGCCGGAGATGATTTACAAATTCCTTGGCCGCTGCTTTGGCTGCATCTAGTTTTCCAGCATAGAGCATGCTCCCAGAGATGTCCATCACCAGCAATGTAGTGATGGGATCGATCTGGCCGACGCCTTCGATCTGATCCAGTGGGATCTCTTTTTCATCCTCCAGCAAGCGGATGCGGGCAGGGTCGACACCAACCGGATCGCCATTATCATCGGTCACGGTGACATAAACAGTGACTTTGGGGAAGTCCGAGGTATCGATCTGGGTGATGCGGAGAAGGGTTTCTTCCGCCTGCTGATTTGGGCTGAACCCGGTCAGCGTAAGTAAGGAAACCAGGACCAGAGTCAAATGGATGATCTTTTGTTTCCACATGGTTATTTCCTCTCGTGATAAACCAGTTCAGTGTTGCCGATTTGTATGACCTGGTTTTTGCGTAATTGGGTGATTTCGATCTTTTTGCCATCGATGAAAGTTCCCGAAAGGCTGAGATCTTTGAGGCTGAAGTGGGTGTCTTCTCCCTTGAGCAGGGCATGCTGAGGATCGACGTCAGGGTCAGGCAGGACAATATCCGATTTAAGAGGACTGCTGCCAATGAAAGCTGAGGGGCCGTTCTGTTTGATGAACTTGTCGAGGATGAACTCCGAGCCCTTCATTTTCCCGCTGGTAATTTCAAGCCAGGCCCGGGAGAGCAGCAGGACGATCAAGGCAATGAAGACCCCGACTGATGCGCCGAGAGCGGTTAAGCCGATGGCTTTCCCTAATAGCGGATCGGTAAATAATGATCGAACGCTTTCGAGCACGATACCACCCAAGAGGCCGCCGATGGCGCCTCCCAGGGCGGGTTTCCAGGCTTCGTTTCCGCTGGTTATGGCAAAGGCAGCTCCGATCAAGAGTCCAAATACAGCCCAGCCAATTGCTCTGCCCAAGAATCCTCCACCCAGGAACAGGAATAGTCCCTCTGCGATAGGTAGGCCAATCGCGCCGCCGACCAATCCCAGGCCTCCGCTGAACAATCCAGATTTGAGGATTTGGAGGGCATTGCGAGAATTTAGCCCCTCTGATAATCCGATTAATGCACCAATACTAAGTCCGATCAATCCGCCCACGACGATTTCACTCAGGTACAGATTTGACCAGAAAGATAATCCAATTGCATTGCTGGCCTGCCAGCCGATCAAGCCCCCCATGGCGCCCAGGACGGCATAATAATAGAGCCGCATCATTCTACTCATTTTCATAATCCATCTCTCCCTGTTCTCCAGGTTCTTGATAGGTCATATTTTTCCAGCGGACCACACTGAGATATTTCCCGCCGGTCAGTTCGTGAAAGCCGTAATAGGCTCTGTTATCCAGATTCCCCTCTCCATCCCTGATAAAAAATCCAGCGGTATGGCCGTGCGGTTCGATCACCAGGGCAACCTGCCACTGATGAGGGAAAAAGGAATTGTGCAGGAACAGGTCATAGCTGGACAGGAATACGCTCATTTTTGGGTGAGTGTGATACCAGCCCACCAGTACCTTGTCCGGGAAATTCTCTTCCATGATCTGGAACATGGCCAGCTGGCTGTCCTGGGTGAAGGTGATATAGGCGCTGCCCCGCCTGGCATGAAGCGCGGGAAGGGCTCTTTCCACAATGATGAATTCTTCACCCGTGACCTGATCTTCCCTCCAACTTCCGATCAGCCAGCCGCCAATCTCGTTCTCGAGATCGCTTTGGGCATGCACATTGGCCCGGATATAAGCTTTCTGGGTCATAAACACGGTGATGCCCGATTTACCGGGTTCTTCCAGTTCAATATCCGAACGCCAGTGTTCAGCGTACTTAAATGGGATATGACCCGGACGCGGGATTGGTGCTGCTGCTGGCTGTAAACGAACTTTGGCTGTAGTCATAATAAAAAAATAATTCCAGGGGTGGGGCATCTATCAAGAGCCCCACGCCAATTTAGCCTGCTGTTACATCTGCTGTCATGACCAGATGGTCGTCTTCAGGTACACCAGCTTCTGCCAGGGTCTCTTCTTCCTGAAGTTCACGCCCTAAAGCTTTACTGTCCAGGCGGTAGCCCATCGGCCGTCCGTCCGGGCCAGTGGTAGGAAGTTCCAGGGATGTGGTCAATTCAGGGATCAGTTCCTTTATTTCAACATCATCCGGAACTTCGGCAGTGCGGGTCCCTCCTGAGGGGAGTACAAGTGTGACTGTAATATCAGCCATGGTTTTACCTCCGTGTGAGATCGTTCTTTTGATATATTTTCTCGTTACGCCGATCGGCTATTATTTCAATTTGATCTTCGGTTTTGTTTTTTTAGCAGTTTCTTTCTTGAGTTTGATCCGTTCCGGCCGCAGCAGTTCGCGGGTATCCACTGGAAAAACTCCCGGGTTCTCCTGGCGGTATTTGCGGCTCCAGCGGGCTGCTTCCGGATCCCAGGGGAAGGGCGGTTTGGTGGGATCATCGTGAAAGTTCTTGTACTGCACCATTTCACCGATCATGATCACCAATCGGTCCAGGGAGCGGCTGGCTGTCCACCAGGCGGCATCGACACAAACGGATCCATTGTGGTGATTGATATTGGGATGCCAGACCGGGGTGAGCCACTGCATGCCCGGCCAGCGCTGGGGATATTGGTTGTGCAGGTAGATCTCAACCTGGTGTTTGTTACCCATTTTTGGTTTTCCGCTCTGATCGACACCGACAATGCCTTTGCATTTATAGGTCACGATATACCTTTCAGGCGGCAGGCCTTTGCGGGCTTCTGTTGTTTTGAATGAGATCAGGTCACTTTGAGCAGCTAGATCTTGCATGCGCTTGTGATCTGCTCGCAGCCTGCGCATCCGCGGACTCTGATCGAGGGAAATTTTCCCGCTGCCAGCTGTGATATCGGCGGTCAAAACCAGGCGGTCATCATCCGGGACGTCGGCATCAGCGAGGGTCTCGCCTTCCTGAAGCTCGCGCCCCAGGGCTTTGCTGTCCAGTCGATAGCCCATGGGCCGACCGTCTGGGCCGACTGTGGGCAGCCCCAATAATGAGGTCATTTCTGCCAGCAGATCTCGGATAATGACATCATCCGGCACTTCTGCTTTGCGGGCTCCTCCGTTAGGGAGTACTATGGTTACTTCAATTTCAGGCATAATCGACTCCTATCAATCCTACTTCTTGGCGTTGGAATGGGGGATCTGGCAGGCGCCAGTGATTCCCCAGCAATCGGCGTGGTGGCGCGTCTTGCAGATGGGACAGATCTTGACCCCCCGCGGATCATGGTCTTCGACCGGATCCAGGCAGTAGGGGCAAATGTGTTCTTCTTTACCAACGAATTTAATCTCTGGTTTATGATTCTTCTTCGCTTTCCTGGCCGTTTTCTTTGTTTTAGTGGTTGGTGAAGCGGTCACGGATAACTTCTTAGGCTCCCTGATTTTTTGGATGGCCAACGTGTTAGAAGTTTTTTTTGCGGCCGATTTATTAGCTGATACCCGTTCCTTTTTTGCAGGAACGATTCTGGAGACCTTATCCCTCGATTTCTTTAGTGCTGGAAATGTAAATTTCGGCACCCAGCGTTTTGCTTCTTTTTGAGACTGGGGGATTGATCTCTGGGAGGAGATCTCAGCAACGTTTGCTCTGGATCGAAAAGAGTAGATAACCAACAAGGAACCCAGAGCTGCGAGGCTAAATTGGATCAATCCCTGCCAATCGGGTCTGGTATTGGATCGGAAAAAAAGATCTATGCCCAGGAATCCTGCTGAAAGAATAAAGAGGGAAGCCAGGCTCAGAGCTATTGAAATCAGCCCGGCCAGCAGCTGCAGGAACCGGGTGTGACCGGTTAAGAAGCGGCGGGCAGAGAACCCGGCCAGCAATCCGACTAAAAGCACTACGATATATTTTAGAAGATCAATGTTAACGTACAGGCGAATCAGGAAAGACAATAAAAGCAGCTGACTGATCAGGACGGTTTGCAGGATGACAATAAAGAATCTTCCCCAAAATGAACCTAGTACTTTATCTGGAATCGTTGAATCAGCCATAGGTCGGACCGTGTATGATTTGACACTCACGCCAGTTAATCCTTGATCTTGATCTTGCCGACAGCTGGATTCTGAGATGGGTCTTTAATTTTGACTTTGCTGCCGATCTTGATCCGATCTCTCAGGGGAACTTCACCTGAGGTGTCAACAAAATCACTGAAATGCAGGGTTTCCTTGAGGTCACCGGTCAATTCGTAAAAACGATATTCTTCCGTGTTGTTGGCTCGCAAGATGTGCAGGGGTGGGATGCCAACACTGGCCAGGGTATGGTGCAGGAAAGCTTCTTCGCCCGTGATCAGGTGGGTCATTTTCACTTCCCGCATATTGCCGCAGTTGGGGCAGTGGGCGGCTTCAAAACTAACCGCTGATAAGGGGCTGACGGTATTTTCTGTGGTTTTGCAGGTCAGACATTCCAATTGCAGAACGATCTCCTGATCCAATTCAATAACAGCCTGATCGCCGAGATCGATCCTGATGATCTGGAGCAGCTCCGCCAGGGTGGCGGTTTCAGCGCTGAGCGGCAGTTCAGTAATATCGCCGTAGATCCAATGGCTTTCACAATCCTCCCGGGCAGTGTAGGCTGTGGTGTGCATGTGATTGGTCAGACCGTTATAGTGGATGACCTTTCCGGCTTCCACGTCCATATTATGGATCAGTTTCAATGCTTCTTGAGACTGCATGGCGCCAATGATGGATGCGATAGTAGGAGTGGTGGGCACCTTGCCCAGCAAAACATTCTGGCGGGCTAATAGCGGGCAGGAGTAGCGCAAGGCCAGATCACGGCGGGCTTGTTCTGTTAATGTGCATTCGTAGCAGGCCCCTTCACCGGGAACAAAGACCCGCACCAAACCCAAAAGTTCCTGAATGGCGCCGTCCACCCATGGTTTTCCCATCCAGTAGGAGAAGCGGTTGATGGCCAAGCGGGCTTCCCGGTTATCCAGGCAGCCAATGACAACATCCATGCGCCGAACAATACCCAGGCCCAGTTCTGTGGTCACGTCACCGTGCAGATACTGGATCTTGGTCTGGGGATTAAGTTCCTTGGCCCGCGCGGCAACTACTTCGGATTTCTTGCGATTGGCATCCGATTCCCGGAAGAGGACCGAACGGCTGAGGTTGGAATATTCGATGGTATCGAAATCGATCACCAGGATATGGCCAACGCCCATCAGGGTCAGGTTTTTGACCACTTCATTGCCCAGGGCTCCTGCCCCGACAACCAAAACCTTGGCATCAGCGACTTTATCGCGCTCCCACCAGGATATGAATTCAAAAGTTCCCAGGCGGTCTGTTTTTAAATTGGGGATTTTTAATGGTTTTTCCTTGGCGACAGGTAAGCGCCGAGGTCCGGGAGGCGGTTCTGTGGCAGGGGAGGTCTTTTTTGGGTGGATCTTTACCGTTTCAGATTGGGCTAATTCACGAGCTTTGATCAGCATGGCCCCTTCAAGGGGCAGAACAAACCAACCCACGCCGGGGCGAGCCTCGATCAATTTCCGTTCGGACAGGATCTTGAGCGCTTCACGTAAGCTGGAGCGGCTGACGTCAAACTGGCTACCGAGGTCGCGTTCAGAAGGCAGCTGTTTTTCGGGGGGAAATTCTCCCTCCAGGATCATGGCCGCGATCTTGCCGGCCACTATTTCAGAGAGTGATTTTTGCTGTACAGGTTGGATTTTCATATCTCGCTCTGGTATGCTGGTCTGACCAATATACCAGTGTTATACACGATGTGAGTTTGTGTGTCAAGTTGGAGTTTGGAGGGCTGAGGGAAGTAATTAGTAAGTCGATTAAAAACTTGTGTTTTGAATTAGTTTATCAAATCTTAGAGCGGAGGCCCTGAGCGAAGTCGAAGGGCTGTAGTCGAAGAGGGAGTAAAAAAAAGTCGTAAGTGGTAAATAGTTTAATATTAGTGATGGGAATGGTTGTCATTCTGAGCGAAGAGAAGAATCCATATGCAGTTCAAATGTAATTGGTGATTGGCTTGGGAAGGAGCAGTAATTGTTAATAGAGATTGCCGCGGATGCTCCGCATCCTCGCAATGACAGTTTATTACGGGTTTTCTCAGATACAATTAATGTAACAACAATCAGACTAAATCCGTTATTAGAGTAGAGAATAAATTGTAAAACACAACAACTCCCCACCCAGGAGGTACACCATGAATTCTCGATCCAGGTATTTGGTTTTTATCCTTTTGATATTCATTTTGATCTTAAGTGCCTGCAGCCCAGCAGATGTGCAGGAAATCGAGGATATCCTCGATCCAGAAAACGTCGAACCCAGCGAAGCGCAGAGAGAACAGATGGCGGGAGAAGGCAGAGCCGATATTTATTACCACTACCATATCAAACATCCCGATATAAATTTCAAAATTGACATGCCGTTTGCTGTCAATTTCGCAGAGACCGATCAAGTCGGCAGCTTTGATGCCCAGGGCATCTACCAGGATTGGGTTACCTTCACAATGGCGGCTGGTGGGGGGGCGACCGGACGCTGCGAAGTCACCTGCCAGGTCAATTTGCGTTTTGTGGCCACGGGTTCGATCGAGCTGGGTTCGGAGGGAGAATGTGAGATCCCAATGAATTTCAGCTTCGTCCCCCAGGGCGAATACATTATGGACACCACCTGCTCCCAAGAAACACTAGATGTGCTCGATTGCAACGCGCTCAGCATGGTTTTGATGGACCCCACTACTTATACTTTTCTAGGCTCAGATACGGAACTATACGTGCCTTCGGAGGGAGGTGTAACGCGGGAAGCTGAGATCAAGAATCTGGTCTTTCCAAAGGACATGATAGGTACTTGCACCTGGAAAAAATAGTAAGTCGTTAGTAGTAAATCGATTAAACAACAATGCTAGGTAGGGGCGACTCGGTGAGTCGCCCTTTTGTTTTGAGTGTGTCATTCTGAGCGAAGAGAAGAATCAATAACCAGTTCAAATGATATAGGAGATGGGTATGAAAAGGAGCAGCAATTGGTAAGAGAGATTGCTTCGTTGGTCGCTGTGCTCCCGTCTCGCAATGACACTACTCGGTATCTGTCATTGCGAGGAAAGAACAGAGTGATTAGCCCTCCTTGAAAGAAGTTGAAGAGAAGAAATCTGAACTAAATAACCCGGCTCAAGTGGGAGCGACAGCTCGCACGTATTTTTTGGTCCGGGAGAGCTGATGCTCTCCCTCGATCACAAGATATAACTGTCCCCCGTCTTCTGCTTGCCAGTAAAAGTTTTAGAATTGAGTTTCTCTTCCCCCCATGCTATGATCAGATTAGCAGGTTATAAAGGAGGCAGATATGTTAGGAAAAGTCTATGACCATATCATCATGGATATCAAGCAGAATACCCGGACCGATACGATTTTCATCATTGTGGCCCTGGTTCTCAATTTAATTTCCCTGGGCATCAACTCCGGGATCGCCTCAGATGACGGGCCGGCCTCAGACTGGACTATGGTCACTTTAATTATCATGGTGATTGTGGTCAACCTGGTAGTGATTTTCGGATTGCTGAAAGGGAAGGACACCCGCAGCAAATTGATCAACGGCTTGCTGAAAATGTACAAGGATCAGAAAGTAGATCAATATTACGATTCATCCATCGTCAGCAACTACGATAAGCGCTATTTGCTATTTATCATGGCTGTGGTTTCCACCGGAACGATTGCGATTGTCATACCACTGATCTTAAAGTTTCTAGATTAGAGTATAAATTTCTGTGACCCAAATGGAATTCTGATACTAAAAGACCGGATAAAAACGACCGGGGTAGGGGACGGGAGTAAAGAGACGGGTTTGGTGATTCTTAAACCGTCGGAAGCGAAGCTTCTATTCAGTCTCCTCATCCCGGTCCGAGCTTTAGATCGATCCGGTCGGGACTTCGGTATAATGCATTTGTATCAAGGATTAATCCCATGACCGAAAACACTCAACTTGTCACTGAAGTCAGAAAAGCCATCGAACACCGGGCGACCTGGATGTACCTACTATTAAAGGAAGCGCGTGAGCGAGGATTGGCCTGGGACGAATTTGCACGTCCGGCGGTTTTCCAAACGGGCTGCATAAGCGGCCAGAAGAAGCTGGAAAAGATGAAGGACCCCGCCAGCATGAAGGAGTTTTCGACAGTTTTTGCGGGTGAGACCAGCCGGGCTGTCTTTGAGATGGAAGTCATCAAAGCAGATGAAGAGGGTTATCACCTGGATTTTCATCATTGTCCGTTGGTGGTTGCCTGGCAGAATCTGGGTGCAACACAGGAAGAGATCGAGCAGCTGTGCGATATTGCCATGGATGGGGATCGAGGCGTAGCGAGCCAGTTTTCAGAGTTTGAATTCAGCCTAGGGAAAACCATTGCGGATGGGAGCTCCCTTTGCCAGATTAGATTTGACAAAAGAAAGTAAGTCGATTTGGCGATAATGATTTGTAGGGCGACTCGGTGAGTCGCCCTTTTTTTGTTGACATGGCAAAGAGAATCCCTGGGCGATATGGAGCCAACTTGATTCTCAAATTTCTGGAGTTTTCTCCTTGATTAAATAGAGATTGCCGCGGATGCTACGCATCCTCGCAATGACAGGCTTGTACGCTTGGGGGGTCTGCTTCCCTTCGTCATCACTCTATGTAAGCTATTGGTCGCGGTTTCTTTGCTCACATTAACAGTTAAACAAAAGATCCCTCGCAAGAGGGATCTCTGTTTTCGTTGGGATCTGCTTTATGCGTTACGATTTTTTCCTTCTAATCAACGGGTAGCAGGTATTCGTAGCGGTCACGTACGGTCAGCATGATTTCAAATACGCCTTTCAGCTGATTATCTTCCCGGTATTTATCCGGGGCATTCAGATGTCCGTTTTCATATTTCAAATCAAGGACCTCTCCCTGGTAGCGAATTCTCACACCATCATCGGGCAGCGGCAGGTAGCCCTCGTTATCGCTGTCGAGGAAGGCCTGTTCGTCCCAGAAAAGGGTGAATTTATCCTGATAAGGTGTTCCCTGGTAGGGGCAGAATGTTCCGCAATTGCCGCATTCGTTGCACAGGGCATCGAGATGCAAGATCTGGTTCTGGTCCCTGAGGAGCGGGGACTTAACCAGGATTTCGATATTGGCCCGGTTGGGGCAGACTTCCACACATTTGTTGCACAGGTAATTGCATTCCAGACAGCGGTCGGCCTCAGCGCGGAATTTCTCGTCAAAATCCTGAACCAAGAGGCGGGGTGTGATCAAGGCTGTTTTAGCTATGACCGCTTTATTCTGGATCTCTCGGTCAAAAGTGACCTGGGGGACGGTTATGCGGGGTTGGACGATCCCTTCTTTGGCCATGATCCCATCAGCAGCTTTGCGGGCATCGGCGATGGCTTCTACGACTGACGCGGGACCCCGGAAGGCATCTCCAGCTATAAAGACATCTTCCAGATTGGTTTCATTATTGGAATCGATCTTTATATTACCTTTTTCATCCACTGCGATTCCATTATCTGTTAAGAGATCATACTCTACCAGCTCGCCGATTGCGGAGAGTACGGTATCGATCGGAAATTCGACCAGCTCCCCATCGATGGGAAGCGGACGCCGGCGCCCACTGGCATCGGGTTCACCCAGTTGCATCTTCTGGCAGACCAGGGTGCCCTCTTTGAGTGAGACCGGGTTAACTAGTTCAATAAATTTCACGCCGTCAGCCAGGGTATGATCCAGCTCTTCCCGTTCGGCCGGCATTTCTTTGATCGTCCGCCGATAAAGGACACTGACGGATTCGACGCCCGGCACCCGGAGTGCTGCCCGGGCGCTGTCCATGGCGCTGTTTCCACCGCCGATCACGGCTACGTTCTTTCCCAGCGGAACAGCGGCCGGGTCGATCTTGAAATCGAGCAGGAACTTAATAGCTCCTTTGACTTTCTCCTGGTCTCCTTCCAGCTTCAAAGCGCGGGATTTCCAGGCCCCGATGGCCAGGATCACGTAGGTATAGCCATCCTTTTTCAGCTGATCAATATCCAATTTGGGATCGCAGTTCATTTCAAATTTGACCCCTGCTTTTTTGATCAGGGCCAGATCTTTTTCCACAGCCAGATCGGGGATCCGGAATCCGGGGATGCCGTATTCCACCATCCCACCAGGGCGGTCATTTTTATCAAAAATTGTGACATCAAAGCCTTCCCGAGCCAGGAAATATCCTGCTGAGAGTCCGGCTGAACCGGCACCGATTATGGCAACTTTGGCATCGCGTGATTTATCCCAGGCAGGAATGGTTTCCAGCACGGAATCATAACCCCGTTCGGCGGCTATCCGTTTTAAGTCCCGGATTAAAACCGGATCTTCATAATCGTTGCGGACACACTTCAATTCGCAGTCATGTTCACATATATAGCCAGTGATAAAGGGCAGGGGGTTCTTCGCGATGATCAGCTCATAGGCCTCGATAAATCTTTCTTCACTGACCAGCCGGATATATTCAGGAATATCCTGGTGAATGGGGCAGCCTACTGTGCAGGGAGCGATAAAACAATCCAGCAGCTCCAGGGATTGATTGACCTTCATCGGCGCCGCAGATTTTCCGTCTTTGGCGTAGCGCGGATTTACCAGGGAATCTTCAGCAACCCGGGTCATTTCTTTCAGGTCGACTTGTTCGAGTTTGAGGGTCTCTTGCACATCATCGGCCAGCTCAGCCAGTTGGGTCATGCGGGAATATCCCCCTGGTTTAAGGAAATAGGTAGCCAGGGTGATCGGTTTTACGCCAGCCTTGAGCAGGTCCTGTAGGTTAAATGAATCTGCCCCGCCGGAATAGGAAATCGCGAGCTGGCCCTTGAATTCCTGTGAGAGCTTCAAAGCCAGGTTCACTGTCAGGGGATAGAGAGCACGGCCGCTCATGTACATTTCGTCTGTCGGCAGCGTACCCTTGTCGTTAACTACTGCCAGGGTATTGGAGAGTTTGACACCAAATTCCACACCCGACTCTTCAGCTTGGGCCAAGAGACTGTGGAGCATATTCACGGCGTCCGTGTACTGCATGTCATGCGAGAAACTTTCTTCCTTGAGGGTAATATTGTCAAAACCCATGTTCTCAAAGGCCACTTTGACATATTCATAGCCGTGCAGGGTGGGATTGAGCTTGACATAAGTATGGAGCCCTTTTTCTGCCATCATGTAGCGGCAGATCTTTTCCTGATCTTCAGGCGGTGTGCCGTGCATAGTGGAAAGGGTCAGGGAATTGGAAATCTTGGGAGAGATCGCATCCACAAAGGAGGCATCGGTCAGGCCAGGAATTTCCCCGGCTTCTATGGCGGACTTCAGTACGGCCTGGCATTCCTGGAATATCTCTGTTGCCGAAGCATCCTTCAAACCTTCGATAAAACCATCGATCTTGGGGGATTTGATGCCTTCCAGATCATAGCCAACGCTCATATTGAAGACGAAAGCACGTTCTTCTGATTTGGAGAATCCGAACATCTCATTAAGCAGGTGGAGAATGAACCAGGCTTTGACATACTCATCAAAGGCCTGGGGCACCGTCAATTCGGTGGACCATTCGGTATTGTAGGTTTCCTGTTCGGCATCAATGCAGGGCTTCTCGATTTCCAGCTCGTCCATGATCTGGACAGTTTTTAATTCGAAGAAACGTCCACCGGTCAGGTATGCAGCGGCCAGGTTTTGAGCCACCTGAGTGTGTGGCCCGGCAGCCGGGCCGAGGGGAGTTTCACATTTTTCGTCAAAGACCCGGAACGAGGAATCGTCTTTTTTATAATAGAATTTTTCCTCCGGGATGCCGAAGATCGTTTTCTCGGATTGGTATTCCCGGGTGATCCAGGTGATGAGATGTTTTATGGTGATTGGGACCATGATATCGGACATGCAGTTCTCCTATTAAATAACAAATAAACGGGTGGGGGAAACCCCACATTCAAGTGTAATTGTAGCTAAAATTGCCAGATTGTGCTATGGACAGAAATCATGGATGTGGAGAGGGAGAGACGGGGAATGGATCCTCGCTGCGCTCGGGACGGGCAAGGCGCAAAGAGCCTGACCGGGTCTTCGCTTCGCTCAGGACCGGGAGGTCGCTATGCTCCCGACGGAAGACCGGAATAATGCGACGGAAATAAAAAGACGGGGGAGGGCATCAGTTATCCGGTCGAGCCCGAAGGGCTCCATCCCGTCTTCGGTCGGATGCTCCGCATTCATCCCGTCATGCACAAAACCCTGGCTTTATTTTGTAGGGAAAATCAGGTAGAGAGGTTGAATCTGGGTTAAATTTGGTCCAGAACTTGCATATTTGTATGGGGGCCTATATTGTCATCAGGGTCAACCTTGGTTATGATATTGGTAATTATTCAGTACGCATCTGCGTACACCGACATATTCCATTTTTGGAAAGGAGAAACACCATGTTATTCGCACCGAAAGAGAAAGGCCAAGGATTAGTAGAGTACGCTTTGATCCTCGTTCTGGTCGCCGTCGTAGTAATTGTTATTTTGTCCCTGCTTGGCCCCGCCATCGGGAACATTTTCAGCAATATTGTTGGCAATATCTAAGAGAACCAAATTGGTTCCAGGCGGGCGACCGCCGTACATGTCACAGATACTGAGCTCCACTGAAAAGTGGGGCTCGGTTTGTTTAAGGCTAGCTTCGCTCGGGACGGGCAAGGCGCTTCGCGCCTGACCGGTTCTTCGCTGCGCTCAGGACAGGGAGGTCGCTATGCTCCCGACGGAAGACCGGAAAAATGCGACGGGGGTGGATCCTCGCTGTGCTCGGGACGGGGGATGAAGAGACGGGAATAAAGAGACCGGGGTGGAGAGACGGGGAATGGATCCTCGCTGCGCTCGGGACGGGCAAGGCGCTTTGCGCCTGACCGGGTCTTCGTTTTGCTCAGGACAGGGAGGTCGCTATGCTCCCGACGGAAGACCGGAAAAATGCGACGGGAGTGAAGAGACGGGGAATGGATCCTCGTTGCGCTCGGGACGGGCAAGGCGCTTCGCGCCTGACCGGGTCTTCGTTTTGCTCAGGACAGGGAGGTCGCTATGCTCCCGACGGAAGACCGGAAAAATGCGACGGGAGTGAAGAGACGGGTGTTGATAAATTATTCTTGGAGGGCTTTGCGAAATCTGGTGATTTTATAAAAGAGGTTTCTACCTGTTTTCCTTAAGTTATCCAGAAAATCTGGGGAGATATAGTTTCTCCTTTGAATTAAATCAAGACAAGCTACACATTCAAGGTAGGATCTCAATGACATAGACAAAAACCGGGATTGCTCTTTATCGGGTTGTCCGGTTGAGCCCTCTGCAATATTGAGTGCGATGGATGTGGCAGCCCGGATTAATTGAGAGCTCAGGTTGTATTTTTCCTTTGCAGGCAGCCTTTGAACAAGATCATAGACCTGGTCAATGTAATCTAACGAAATCTGATAGATTATCAAGGATTGAAATTTGTATTCCCCCATGGATAAATTGTAGCTGTGATATTGGGAAAATTACAAGAGGGGAGGCTTTTTATTAACTAATCTGACTGGGGAAAAGAGACCGGGATAATATGACGGGAGTGAAGAGACGGGATGGGATCCTCGCTGTGCTCGGGACAGGGAGGTCGCTATGCTCCCGACGGAAGACGGTTTCCTCGCTCTGCGAGGGACGGGAGAGATGCGACGGGAAGTTCACTACGTTCACGACCGGGATAAAGAGACCGGGGTGAAGAGACGGGATTGGATCCTCGCTGTGCTCGGGACGGGAAAGGCGCTCTGCGCCTGACCGGGTCTTCGCTTCGCTCAGGACCGGGAGGTCGCTATGCTCCCGACGGAAGACCGGAAAAATGCGACGGAAATAAAAAGACGGGGGAGGGAATCAGTTATCCGGTCGGGCGAGCCCTCAGGGCTCCATCCCGTCTTCGGTCGGATGCTCCGCATCCTCCCCTCGTCCTCGGTCGAATGCGAAGCATTCATTCCGTCAGGCGAATCAGCGCCCCTCCAGTGTTTCCGAATCCCGAGTAAGATAGGCTCCCGCGCCCTCGTCTACGTTAAGGTTCGAAATCAACAATAAAACTACAATCGATCGAGTGAGGGTTAAACACCATGAGAAATGCATTGATAAAACTATTTGTCAATCTTCATACCTTCTTTTACAAACTAACAGGTGGGAGGTTTGGCAGTGAAATGGGGGAGTATAAGATCCTGTTACTGACCACAAGAGGGCGTAAAAGCGGCCTGGAATTCACCACCCCGCTGGGGTATTTTGATCATGAAGATGGTTATTTGATCATTGCTTCCAATGGCGGAAATAGCAACCATCCAAGTTGGTACTTCAACTTAAAAAATGATCCCCAGGTTAACATTCAGATCAAAGACCAGGTCAGGACCGCCAGGGCCGAGATCTTGAATGATAATACCCGGGCTCCGGTCTGGAAAAGGATCGTTGCAGAAGCGCCCCAATATGGGGATTACGAAGGCCGAACCGACCGGTTGATCCCAGTGGTCTGGCTGCGGCCTGGTTTGTAGATCCCTTGGTCCAGTGCAAATAGGGGGTGTAAGGCGATAAAATCTTAGATAGAATTCAGGGCGACGTTCCTAGATAAGAATGTCGCCCTATTGTTTAGTTGTTCGGTCCACCGTCTTCCGTCCCCCGTCGGATGCGAAGCATCCATCCCATTCCCTGTCCTCCTTCCCCTGTCGGGCGCTTCAGCGCCCTCCGGTCCTCGGTCTCTTTTCTCCGGTCGTGTTGCTGCGCAACCCTCCCCCTTACACCTTAGATTGCTAACAGAATTTCTCGTTCCGGGAGGTCAGTTAAGGCATATACTTATATTGTCAAGAATATGTTACACGAAAAAGGATTTAGTTATGGCGAAATATGTGGCTTTTGACCTAGAGATCACCAAACAAATAACGGGGGACTTCAGCCAATGGAAAAATAACCGCCCACTGGGAATATCCTGTGCCGGGTTGCTTTTTGAGGGCGCGGAACCGCGCCTATGGTCCAGCAAAAACCAGACAGGCGATATCCAGCCCAAAATGAATAAAACTGATCTGGGGGATCTGCTTAAAACCATGCGTGATGCGGTTGAGGAGGGTTGGACCATCGTCACCTGGAACGGGTTGGGTTTTGATTTTGATGTGCTGGCAGAAGAAAGCGAGGAGTGGGAGCTGTGCCGCGAGCTGGCATGGAACCAGATCGACATGATGTTCCATTTCGTATGTTTGAAAGGATATCCCCTGGGATTGGATAAAGCAGCCCAGGGTTTGGGGTTGGGTGGCAAGATGGCCGGGGTTTCCGGGGCAGACGCACCTGCGCTGTGGGCTAAGGGCGAATTCGATACCGTGCTGGCCTATTTGGCCCAGGATGTGGTCACTACTCTGGAGGTCGCAAAGGCTGTCGACAAGAAAGGTGCTTTATCATGGACCAGCCAGCGCGGTTCCTTACAGAGAGTACGGTTCCCGTCCGGGTGGTTGATTGCCAAGGCCGCCAAGGATCTTCCCTTACCAGACACATCCTGGATGAGCCGCCCGCTCCCAAGAGAGGGCTTTTACGAATGGATCACCAGAAAAGTAGACTGAGAAAAAATCATGTTTGACGACGAACCTTACGGCTACGACCATGACGGCGACGGCACGCTCGACGGGGAGGATCACGGATCCTTCTACGACTATGATTTTGACGGCGATGGCGACATGATGATGCATGAAGCGGGTGCTTGTTTTATCGCCACTGCGGTGTACGGGGATTATGATAATCCTCTGGTGGTGAGGCTGCGGGCGTTCCGGGATCAGGTGCTGAAAAGGTCGGTTGGTGGGTCCGGGGATGGTACGAAGGATTGGTAAATCCAGAATTGCCTCTAAGTTTAACAATTAAGCATGTATTTTCCTCCTGTTGTCAATGAATTATAAGTATTGAAAACTCTCAACTATTTGACTTTGATATAGTACATACAGTCCATAAATTAGATCGCTCTGCCTTATCTTTAAAGAGGGTAGGAAAACAATGGCACAAGCAGGTTTTACGAGCACACTAAAAACATTTGCGGAAACAGACATTAGTTTTATTATTGTGGTTTCTAACATCTAGTGCAACAGATTCAATAAATTGTTAATGACTTCATTAGGTTTGTAGAAATTCAAGGCCTTGCGAGGTCTGCCGTTTAGTTTTGCTTGAACTTCCCTGAACCTTTCTTCT
>Ga0307990_1000808_pt1 | contig 27050 bp, 17 predicted proteins | sample EllFjometagen129_FD_203168 | JGI IMG/M metagenome (GOLD analysis project Ga0307990, IMG submission 203168) | Marine microbial communities from Ellis Fjord, Antarctic Ocean - #129 | ecosystem: Environmental > Aquatic > Marine > Unclassified | place: Southern Ocean | collected 2014-10-08
TCTTCTATACCTATGAATGGACATAGAGCATAGGGCATTGCTGGACAAACGCTTGCATCTTAATATATCACCTCTACCATGTGACGTTCATCAAGTTGTTGATCCATGCCGAATGCGACTGACTCTATAATTGTTTGGCATAAAAGAGGTTATGCACGGCAGTGCCATTGCGTCCTGACCCCAGTAGTTCATCAAGACCTCCAGGTCCTTTGCGTCTACAATGCCATCACCCCAGGATGTCGGGCCTATATCAACAGATTGCTCATTCTGTCCCCAGTTATCAATAAGAATGAGTAGATCCTCGTTATCAACTCTGTCGTCACCATTGAAATCAACAATGGGAATAACCTCTGCCTGCCATATATTGAAATCAGGTGTAAATAAATTGGAACCGCGAGCGAAGTAAATGGTTGAGTCATTGGTTGAAAAGGACACGGATATATTGGTCCCTCCGGAATTGACAGGTGCCAGAGGTTCCGCGACTCTCCAGAGTTCTTCGGTTGATGTACGCCTGCTGACATACACATCTGCTGCTTGATATCCTCTTGAGAAAAAGAGCGAGAGACCATCAGCCGAGATAAAAGGAGAGTACTCAAACTGATTGGAATTGATATTGGGGCCAAGATGCTCCGGCTTCCCCCAAGGATCATTTTTGGAAAGGCGAGTTGTCACAAGTATTTCGTTGTTTTTTGAAGCGAATCTTGTGGACATGAAATACAATGAAAGTCCGTCGGCCGAGATGCAGGGTTGAGCGTCCCAGTCATTTTCACTGTTGACAGTTGATCCCAGATTCCCTGGGACACCCCATGGATCGTCTTTGCTTGGACGTGTCGACATCCATAAATTTCCATTCAGACCATAGTAAAGTTCCAATCCTTCAGTAGAAGGGGACGGAAAACCGTCCGCCCCAGCAATGTTGAGTCTGACGGGTATAGACCAGGGGCTTTTTATTGAAGCCCGCCTTGAAACCCATGTATTAACACTTCCCCCCTCCCGTTTCGATGATAAATACAACTCCAAGCCATCGCGTGAGATTTGCGCTGCATCATCAGAGAAGTCGCTGTTGACATTGGGCACGAGAGTGGGTTTCCCAAACACATAATCTGCCTTGGCCGCCTGGCCCACAAACAGTAGACAGACAATGACTGCAACCATCAGCACCCTAACACTTGAACAATTCACTTTCTTCATGGTACGGCCTCCTTCTTCAAGATGAGTTTCAATATCGCTATTCAATTGCATCACAATATTTATTGACTACCCAAACGATGATCCTGGGCTTTGTTGACCAAACACCATCCTCCAAAACATTTATGGTCCTTCGGCGTTCATGCCTGAGATCAACGTCCTTGCTCAAAGCCCAAAACTTCTTGCACCTCTTCATAGGCACACCGACACCATCAAATCAAACGTCCTTCATTACTACATGCGTCGTTTAGATTGACTTTGTGTCAAGATTATTGAAGAAAATGACAAAAAGTTCTCGTCGGTGGTACACTGCCCCTGAGAGAGAGGTTAGAGGACGTGATGTTTGACGTCTGGCCAAACAGCTATTATGCGATAATGAACGCGTGCTGGGCGGCAGACGCACTGGGCTGGCTATGCAGACAGCGTCACTCAACCTGCTCACGGGCCCTCATGAACGGTCATATGATGACTGGAATGGAATGGTTGTCGCATGTTGCAAGAAGAGTGGTGGGATGAAACGGCATCAAGAAGGCCCCGTTGAGTTACGGGGCCTTCTTCTGAAGGAGGAGAGTTCATCGGGGCTTGTGTTTCCCCGTCTATTAGTTAAAGACGTGTGTGCCAGCCCTTTGTTACCATAAAAATGGTGCAATGGTGTAGAAAAAGGAGGCTATGCCAGGCATGGCATGCACTGGGCTGGCTCGTGCCACTGAAGTTTGCCCGTCGGACTCACCAACCTGTTCAACGGCCATCACCAGCGTCAGGATCAGCCGATCTGACTGGGACAGATGGTCCGGACCATCAAGCCTGAGCATGTGAACCACAATGAAATCAACGTCATCATTCCCAAGAGAGGATAGATAATGATCGTATCAAGCCTTAAGTAGTCGGAACCAAGGGAAACATTAGACATGGTCACAAGCATGGACTCATATACGCCATAAAGAATCCACACAGCACCTGTTGTGCTTACAAAGAAGCTATTTTGTAATTCCTCCCTACGCAGGAGAACACATCCCAATGCAAGGAAGACACCAGCAGCACCAAATGCCAGCCACGGTCTTCCCAAGAATACTTGAATGAAGAAGAATATAGATTCCATAATGGCACCTCGAAATAGTTGATCTAACTTCAATACTGCTCATGAATGAAAAGCAAGAGCCGTGCCAGTAGCCTGGATAGCATGTAAAACGCTTTATAACAGGATTCTGCCTATTCGTTTTTGAGGCGGGCATATGGTCCATGGCTACGCTGACATATAACGAACTACCAATGTACACTGAATGTCTCCGGTACTGAAAGACCTCATGCGATACCCAGCAATAGATCGCTAAACCGCTGTATCACTCAACCTGACCAGAAGCTCTCCCCTGCGTCAGGGTCGTCCGATCTAATCGACTGGGTAGCGTGGGCCATCAAGGGCTTACGGTGGCTTGCTCGTGGTCAGAGAAATACGGGATATCGTCACTCCTGTACTTGTCAAGGCAAGATGGGACCACCGTAGAACCACTGAATCTCCGATACATATGCTCCGAGAAAGAGGCCAGAATTCATGATCGCCTCATCGGGCATTGAATACGTTCATGTTTTGCCCTATTCTATAAGGCACTGTTAATACAACACTTATAAAATCGCCATTTTTCCGTCTTGGCAGATAACGGCCTCTTGGGTTGTACAACGGTTGTAGTAGCCAACTCGCGAAAATTGTGTCCTACGCCTATTCCTTTCGTTCTAGATCGGCCAGACGCTGCTGTTTTCTGACTTGACCGGCATACCATCTCTGCTCTTCTTTGGACCAACTATTGCCCTCCGTATAGTCGCCGCAAAACGGCACGGCCAGATCGATCCAACAGGCCAACTTGGCCAGTTCCTCTTCCGTGAGTGTCACGTCATTGTGCCCGCTCTTGAGCATGCCAAGCAGAGGGCTTTGGGCAGCACCAAAGGAGTATGGCGCCAACACCTCCGGGCCGGACTGCGGGGAGATCCAGTTGATCCATTTGTTGGAGAAGGCAAAGTAGGTCTTCCTCTTTTTGTCGATACCGGCCTGTAATAAGGCCAGGTAGGACTCGGTCCAGTTTCTTCCGCTTTTTGCTTCATTGACAGGACGACGGAGCAGGCTGAACGAAGTCTTATCATCCGGCGAAGCGTACTCGGGCGTCCATCGTTCCCCCTGGTGACAAGCGATGCACTGCCGGTCGAGAATCGGTTGGATCTCTTTGATAAAACTGAAGCCCCGTGCCGGACCGTAAAAGGCATCAAGGTCCTGGGGACCGGCCTTCATTGCAGCAGAAAGCCTACCGGAGATGACAGGGGCGGCGCTCTTGTGTTCGTGACAGCCCACACAGGAAAACGATTCGCCGGGCTGCAGCGTTGACCAACTTCGCATAGACTGGACCGCGTACCCGTTGGCGTCCAGGGCTTGAAAATAGACCGGCATGCGTGCCGGGGTCTTGAAGAAGGTCGAACCGTCCGCATAGACCTTGGCGTCACCCAGTACGCTCTTGATATCCCAAGCACCGGAGATACTGACTGGCGTACAGACACGTGCATTACCGGCCTCCCCCCGGTTATAGCTTATTCCCACAGCTGCCACACGAAATTCCAGGCCAATAACACGGAGACGTTTGATCGTACCACGCGGAATTCCCTGGAGCCCTTCGCCCACATAGATGTCGTCCACATAGAACAGGCCGTTGGGTTCCGTGGTGGTCATGGCAACGCGGCCATGGGCAGGACTAGATCTCGGCACCAGCGGCACCGGGTGACGCAAGGAGACGTCTTTATCCCAGACCAATAACTCGCGCTGCCCCTGACGGTTCATCCAGTAGATACCAAAATGTGTGCTCTTCCTATTGCCGAATAGGGAACAACCTGTCAGGAATTCATCGCGAGTCAAGGGATAGGGGTACTGAAAAACTACGCCGTCCTGTAGAGCTTTATCCTTGCGTTCGTACTGAATGTCCCGCTCCGGCGCCAACAATCGGATACCACGTCCCTCTTCACGTCCCCGGGCTGTTTCCACTAGCGCAAGGCTACCGCAGGGCGGCGTATGGTGACCTGCGGCAATCGCCAGAAGGTCCGCGGACTCCGGGATCGAACGGGCCTGGATGAGCGAGGTCGGAAACCAGGAATTGTTGCCGTACAGGGCCATCTGATGCGTCCCGTCAGGATTCATCGTAAAGAGCCCCTGCGGGTAGATCTGCCCGCGATCGTTATAGTCCCAACGCGTATAGACAATACGCCCGTCCTCCAGCACGGCTGGGAACTGTGTTGAAACCTGGTCAAAGGTCAGACGCACAATATCGCCGCCAGAGAGATCGCAGGTGTACAGGTTCACCACATTGATTTTTTCATTACAGTCAACTGTATTCACACAACGCGTGGAATGATACAGAATCCGCCCGTCGGGCAGATAGCGGGCCTGAATATCGGCCACGCCAGGCTCCCGAGTCACCTGCCGTACCTGGCAAGTGGCCACCGTCATTTCATAGATATGGAAATCATCTTGGGTCTGGCTTTTTTTCCAGGAAAAGAGAATACGCTTGCCATCGTATGAAACGTCCAGATCACGCATCATGCCCTGAGGATCGTGCAGCAGGGTTTCAGTCTTGCCCTTACCGTCCTCCGTGGGTGTAAACCTCATAATCGAGGCCCCCGCCTTAAAGGGCTTCCCGTTATACAGGCCGTCACTCATAGACATATCGAGCCGGGGTGCATTGCCGAACTCCGTATTCTTCAGGAACACAAAGGAGGGGATCGCTCCCAACCGCTCAAGCCTCCGCCTGGCTTTGGCCGCTAAAAATGTCTCCCGTCCCGGAGCAAGAGGCCTCCGGCCATCCTGCGCCATCCAGTCGATTTCAACCATCTCCAGTTGCTTAACAACTGCCTGTGCCTGGGTCGAGAGATCGCTCCAGGCAGAGGGTCGTGGCGACAGAGACTTGACCCTGGCCGACCGGGCACCGGATGCCTGCGAAAAACAGATTATCAGCAATCCTGCTGCAATAGCGATACTTGTCTTTCTTGTCATTTTTTCAGTCTCCTGCGTAGCGAATCACTTCATGGAACCATTTTTCCAAAACACCTCAAAAAACAAAGCTATCTTAGTACGCTGAACAAGAACATTCTACCGGAGTTCCAACTCGTCCTTGCCCGACTGAGTTGGGAAAGAAGCCGGATGCTTACTAATAGCTAGTTTCTTTCAGGATAGATCACCTTTATTCCTTTGGGTTTTACAGATCCTTCCGCTATTCGTTTGTCAAGTAGTTGATCCATTATTTCTATTTCATTTTGCCAGTTTGGGTCTCTGGCAAGATTACGCATCTCAGCCGGGTCATCTTTGATATCATAAAACTCAATCATGTCAGCGCCACCTTCCAGCCATCGCGTATATCTATATTGTTTCGTGCGAACCGTATACCCTTCGTTCCGTTGTGTGAAAGCACTCTCTCTCGATTCATTGTGCACATTCTTAAGAACCGGCACAAAACTTTTCCCGGCAACAAAGTCAGGAACTGTGATTCCCACCAATTCTGAAAGTGTAGGATAAAGATCGATCATTTCAACGATGGACACACTTCTTTTTCCCTTCTCTTGCATGGTGGGATATGAAACAATCATTGGAATTCTATCAGAATCATCAAACAGTGTGTTTTTCTTGAAATGAGCATGTTCTCCCATGTGATAGCCATGATCAGAGGTAAAAACCACGATTGTATCTTCTTTCAATCCGAGTTTGTCCAAAGAGTTCATAATCCTTCCTACCTGTGCATCGACAAAGGAGATACAAGCATAATAAGCTTTGATGGCTATTCGAGCATCTTCTGTCGAAAGCTTATTCTTTCCGCTAAACTTACTCAAGGTCTTTTGAGCAGGAATCGGCAATGTAGCCAGATATCCTTCTGGTATTTCGGGGACACATATTTGTGTTTTGTCATACATCTCGAAATACTTCTTAGGCGCTATATAAGGTAGATGTGGTCGGTAGAAACCTACTCCCAAAAAGAAGGGTCGATCTGTTTTAGCATACTCTTCGAGTAATTTGATGGATTCGGTAGCTACCATGCCGTCAGTTTGCTCCTCATCGGCTCCATCTGCCGCGTACCAAAGCTGCCCACCTGATTTCCCTACTTTGATTGTATGACAGAGGTCATGTTCATCTCTATCTCTTCCTTTAGGGTATACCCGGTGCTGCCACGAAGCCGGATCATCATGCCCGGGAGTGCCTATTGCTTTCGGATTATCATAGTGATAAATTTTCCCGACGCGTGCCGCTGTATAGCCATTCTTCATGAAGTTTTGCGACATGGTTGTCACATCAGGTAATCTATCACGAACAAGGGTACGCAACTTCACAATGGTCGACTGATCCGGATAGAGTCCGGTCATCATGCTTACTCTGGAAGGGCCACATAGCGGGAAGTTACAAAATGCATTGTGAAACGAAATGCCTTCTTCTGCCAGCCTATCCAGATTAGGCGTTTTCGCCATGTAATGTCCGTAAGCCCCCATGTTGCAATTCAGATCATCAGCTATAATAAAAAGAACATTCTGTTTTTGTAGTTTAGCAGACGATGCAAAGCAAGCTAAAACAACTCCAAATATCGATAGGATCTTCTTCATGACTTATTTTCAATTCCTTTCTCGTACAACTCTATAGTGATACCATATGTGGGTCCCCAGTCACGATTGTCATCTCCAGTGGGAAGATCCCTTCACACATGATTTGTAAGCAAACCGTTATCCCCAGAGATTGTCGCCGTACTGCCAACCCTTTCTTACTGGCTCTTTGACGAATACATTTAATTCTGGATGATTGGTAATTCTCATACTCTCGGCATCCCACTCGATACGTTTATTGAAACGTTGCGCTAGAACGCCAACCAGGATCATTTCAGTTAACCTGGAGGCATAGTCAAAATTCGACCCTGGCATCGGGCCATCACCTTTGATTGCGGCAATCCACTCAGCCCAAGGACCGCCTTCCACTCGATCAATTGTTTTTTTGGGGGGCGCCTTGCGAAACGTGTACCAATCTTCTCTGGAGAGCAAGAGGCGTGGGCCATCTGGCCGCCCACCCGTGATCAGCGATGTCTTATCCCCAGACATTACCATGCCCCTTCTTCCGAGTTTTTCCGAACCCCATTCCGGTCGCGGCGCAGGCTTCAAACCGCCTTCGTGCCATCTCAGAGCGACAGCCGGCCGATTTCCCCGAGCGGGGAATTCGAACCGGACAATCGACTGATCTGGAATGAAACCATCCGATGAATCTGAACGCTTTTCCGGCTCGGCCACTGTAGGTATCCCAAGTTGAAGTGCCCAAAACGGAGCATCGAGGGTATGACAGGCCCAATCTCCCAGCAAACCACAGCCAAAATCCCACCAGCACCGCCAACTTCTCGGCACATAGAAATGGTTATATGGCCTTTCTTGTGCGGGACCTTGCCAAAAATCCCAATGCAAGCCAGCCGGAACAGGCTCGGGTTTCAATGGGAATTGATCGGGTTTCAAAAAGTACCTCCCGTTAAAGCCGGGGCCCGGCAGCCAGGCATCAACCTGGGTCACATTCCCCAGCACTCCGGCATCGGTCCATTCCTTTATGCTACGAATGCCATTTCCAGCGTGCCCTTGATTTCCCATTTGTGAAACAACATTGTAGTGATGAGCCGCTTTGCGCAGTGTTCTGGCCTGCCAGATATTGTGGGTTAGCGGCTTTTCCACGTAAACGTGCTTGCCCCGTTGCATCGCATCCATGGTCGCGACAAAGTGCGTGTGATCAGGTGTGGAGATGACCACCGCGTCAATCTCTTTTTCCATGGTGTCCAGCATCACACGAAAGTCCTTGAACTGTCGAGCCTTGGGATACTCGGAAAAAGCCTTTGCCGCACTTTCTTCACTCACATCGCACAGAGCAACTATGTTTTCGCCCGAACAACCTTTCAAATTGGCCCCGCCTCGACCGCCCACGCCAACCAGGGCAATATTCAATTTCTCGTTGGCAGATCCCTCAGATCTGGCGATGCTGAATTGGGGCAACACAAACGATGTGGTCAATACTGCTGATGTCCCTTTGACGAATGCCCTTCGTGTCAACGTGCTCATGCTAGTCTCCTCGGTGTCATTAAATGCATTGTCTACTTTCATATTTCATCTGACTCACCGTGTCTGAACTCAGATTCATTTGTATATCGCATGACTAAAATGAAATGGCCTCTTAAAAGAAATCCACAGGAAACCTCTCTTCACAACTGTAACGCCTTTCTATTTCTTGGCAGCGGCCTTTCTAATGCCACCTTCTTTTTTCGTGTATGCCATTTGACCTCGCCAGGTCTTGTATGACGCAGTCAATTCCTTGACAATTTCGGGGTGAGTATGCGACAGGTTCCTGGTCTCGCCAATGTCGTCTTTAAGATTGAATAGATTCACTCCCGCCGGATAGACAAACGGATTCTCGTCCCGTATGCAGAGCCCGTTTTCATCGTACTTGAAGGCGGCATGCTCCCATCCATCTCCACCAACGAGCTTCCAATCCCCTTTTCTAATTGCCCACGAACCTCTACCACTGGTGAAGCACAGAGCATCATGCAGCGACGCTTTGCCTCCGTTGAGTAGAGGCACAAGACTCTTTCCATCGCGATCAGCCGGAACCTGTCCCCCTGCCAGTTCAACGACTGTGGGGAAGATATCCATCGCCGACACCAGGGCATCATGTGTTTGCTTACCAGGGAGCTTACCTGGCCAGGCGATGATCATTGGCACGCGAATCCCTCCCTCGCCAAACATGTACTTGTATCCTCTCAGCGGCGCATTATTCGAGTAGGTATTGATCGTCCCGCCATTGTCTGACACAAAAACGATGATTGTATCTTCCAATTGCCCGGACTGCCCAAGGGCACTGATAATGCGACCGATGTTCGCATCCATACCGATAAGATGTGAAAGATATCGCTTCCTCCCATTCAAATCGACCTTTCCCAGATTGCCCCAGGTCTTGTGCCAGGTGCCCCAGCCCTCCTTGTTTGGATCCCAGTAGGGAAACTCCCAATGCGCCGCCTCCCGATCCCAGGGCTCATGCTCCAGACCCACCAGTTTGGCGTACTTCTCGTCTGTCACATAGGTCGGCAAGTGAACGGCATTGAATGCCAGTTGAATATAAAATGGTTTGTCTCCACGGTCCCGCTGAATCAGTTCGATCGCCTCGTCTCCAAAAATGTCTGACGTATAGCTGGTGCCAAAATCAACGTCTTCTCCGCGATTTCTCTGCAGCGGCCCCACATGCAACATGCCAATCGCCTTGCCACCCGTACGCTTCTTGTACGCGGCAACATCCTTATGGTTCAACCGCGTGTAGTCCCAGGTGCTGGCTTCGAAGCCCAAGAATTCATCGAAGCCATGGTCCAGGGGATGACGCGCGGGGCTGCGTCCTGTGTGCGTTTTGCCGATCTTTTTTGTGATGTACCCCATTGACCTGAGAGCTTTGGGGATCGTTAGTTCGTCACTGGGGAAGCCTGGAGAGCCATACCAATAGGTTCCCCACCGCTGCTGCTGCCTTCCAGTAATCAGCCCTGCCCTGGACGGATTACAGATCGGGGAGGTTGCGTAGGCATTTGAAAAAGACGTTCCCATCGCGGCGAGTCGATCAATACTCGGTGTCTTAACGTCTCTAGGTGATTGCGGAAGAAAGCTCATGTCCGCATATCCCAGGTCGTCCGCAATCATCACGATCACATTGGGCTGCTGGGCGGCCATTGCTCTGACACTAAAACTCAGGACAACAATCGTACAGATTAGGATTCTGATGGGCTTTAACACCTTAATCTCCTTCAAGGTTGAATGGGTGATCCGTTAATAAGGAATCATGAAGACAAAGACCAGGTTTTGGAGGCAAACTAATCGTTTCATCTTGATTCCCTGTAAATATTTAATAAGAAGTTTCGTTAAGAAGGTGGCCGAGCCGCTTCCCAGCCGGCCTTCAGTTGTCGGGCCAATTGCTTCACACGTTCAACATAGCCCGGCTGACTGGCGACGTTGAAGTTTTCATCGGAATCAACCTGGTGGTCGTAGAGTTCCACCGTGACCTGTTCACCGGCCTGTTCCGTTTTCTGATTGCAGATATGCCATTGGACATAGTGGTAGCGTTGGTTTGTCATGGCATAGGCACATTCTTTTTTACTTGACGAGGAACGGAAGACCGCGGTGCGCTTAATATTGGAATGGCGCAGGTATCGTCCTGATTCTGTTGCTATTTCTTTCCAGCTTTTTTTAACCATGCTGCTTTTTCTGCCTTGCTCTTTGCGCTCCCGTAGATATAGTTGTCGAACACATCGCCGTTGCCCAGTATGCGCGGGTCTTTCTGTGCGGTGAGTAGTGCAAACATCCGGCTGCGCAGATCAGCCTTTACTTCTTCATACTTCGGATCGTCTGCAAGGTTGCGCATGCAATGTTCATCATCCACCATGCTGTAAAGTTCTTCGGGGGGGCGTTTTCCCATGGCCAGGTCCCAATACCGGGTTATGCCTTGTTTCTGCAGTTCAATAATCATGGCCTTTGTCGGCGAACCATCAATGTTCGGATACCCCCGCTCCGGATTGCCCGCAGGCCAACGATCCGTCTTGAAGTTTACGGCATACATGAATTCATCAGTGCGAATCGCTCGCACCGGATAGCCCACATCATTCGGTCGGCCCCGGTCATGGCGTTCTTTTCCTACGACAATGAAATTCCGGTTTTGATCGATTCGCCCCGATTCTTCCGAGAGCAGAATTCCCATAATGCTTTTACCCGTCATTTGGTGAGTCGGAGTAATGCCCGCGGCCTCAAAAAATGTTGGGGCAAAGTCACTGAAGCTGACATAGTCTCTAACAACACGTCCGCCTTTTATCCTGTCGCCCCAGCAGACAGCCAAAGGCATGTGGAAGTCGTCATCGTATATCTGGCCCTTGACACGCGGGAACGGCATTCCGTTGTCGCTGGTCACCACCACAAGCGTGTTATCCAGTTCGCCCTTATCTTCCAGTATTGTCAGCATTTTCCCCAGATGCTGATCAAACCACTCCGTTTCAAAGGCATAGTCCAGCATATCATGCCGCACCGTTTCATCATCCGGGAAATAGGGTGGAACGTCCGCATCGTCCAGCTTCTTGCCACCGACTTTTGCGCCTGACTGGAACTCGTAGCGTCGGTGTGCTTCGTGGCCCCCATACCAGAAGTAGAATGGCTGATTCGGCTGACGCGTCTCCAGAAAATCTGCAAAGTTTTCCGCGTAATCCACTTTGGATATACCCTCGGCAGGTGGAGTCAGTTTCTTTTTCCCATATGAAATGCCGGCGGGGTTGCGCTTGAATCCGCCCGTCTGCCAGTCACCGGGTGCCCATCCTTTGCCCGTGTAACCAATATGGTATCCGCTTGCCTCCAGGATATCCGGGTACACAGGAAACTTGTTCCAGAAAATGCCAAAGTGATTACAGGAGTCTTCCAGTTCCCAGGTGTTGCGTCCCGTCAGTATCGTCGCCCGCGACGGAGAACATTTCGGATTCGTTGTGTAGCAGTTGGTGAACAGAATGCCCTGCTTTGCAAGGCGATCAAAGTTCGGCGTCCTCACGAATTTACAGCCATAGGCACCCAAGTGCATCCGGCTGACATCATCGGCGATTGCGAACAGGATGTTCGGTCTCTTCTGGCTCGCAACAACCAGCGACGAATAATTCGCAGCGATCACTCCCGTGACCATCATGAGCAACATGTTTCTTTTATTTATCATTGTGACACGTTCCATCATTTGCTTTTATTTTTACCAGGTTCAGGCACACGCCAGTTCTGAATTGGGTTCTAAGCGAACGGAGGTTTGCCAGTATACTTCCCGTCGCTTTTCTGGCTGCGCGGCTCCACCCAGGCTTCCTCCATAATGGCCTCCATCGTCCTCACGATTTCTGGATACCTGCCAGCCAGATCATGGTTTTCCGCCATATCGGTGCTTAGATCGTACAACCTCGTCTTGGGAGGCGAAAGCTTCTTTCCCTTATCGCTCCTTTTTCTCTTGGGCTTGACGCCTTTTCGATAGCCAATAGCCTTCCATTTTCCCATGCGCACGGCATCCTCGCCTGCGGACCAATACAGGTACGTATGTTTTTTCTGCTCTCCCTGGCCAAGCAGCGTGGGCGCAACCGAAATCCCGTCGATGTTTTTGGGAACTGCTTCGGGCACCTCAGCCAGTTCGGCCAATGTTGGCATGACATCAGGGAAATACCACGGCAGGTCGCTCTGAGAACCAGCCTTGATCTTCCCTGGCCAGCGCACAACCATTGGCACGCGGATACCGCCCTCATGCATGGAACGCTTGTTCCCCTTCATCACACCGCATGAATTATGGATTCCTTCAAAACGTTTTGCAGCGCCATTGTCGGAAGTGAAGAACACAATCGTGTTCTCATCTATCTTGAGTTCCTTCAGCAAATCTAAGATCTTGCCGACATGCCTGTCAATCATCGAATCCATGGCAGCCGCCACTTTCGCCGAGTCGTCCCAAGGCTTGTCTTTGTACAGTGCCCAGGCAGGATCGTCTTCCGGAATTTCGTAGGCAGCATGAGGCGGCGTCCAGGGACAGTAACAGAAAAACGGGCGATCCCTATTCGCCCGGATAAATTTGATGGTTTCATCAAATATCGCATAATGGGTATAGCGCCCATTTAGTTCCACCTTTTTGCTGTTGCGGAAGAGGTGCGTGTAGTAGGTGTGTGCATGCCACTGGTTGTAGTACCCGAAAAACGTGTGAAAACCCTGTCGCTCCGCTGCGCCAGAGAGCCCCTGATTTCCCAGGCCCCACTTTCCAAAACCCCCGTTAGTGTATCCTGCTTTCTTCAGCAGTTCGGCCACCGTGAAATCCTCCGGGAACAGTGGCGTTCCGCCGCCATTGCCACGAACTGGTGTATGGCCCTTGTGCATCCCTGTCATCAGCGTACTGCGGGCTGGGGCGCAGACCGTATCGCCCGAATAACAGTTTGTGAATTTCACGCCCTCGGTCCGCATCCGATCAATATTCGGTGTCAAAATCGTTTTGCTGCCATAGCATCCCAGGTCGTGGTAGCCCATATCATCGACCATAATAAAAATGATATTCGGTTTTTGGGCCGCATCCCTGGCTAGAGAATGCCCTGATACAGCCAGACCCAGCACCCCCATGGCCGTGGACTTCAAAAACCCTCTTCGATTGACTTTGCTACTCATTTTCAGACTCCTTGTGCCTACAGCAATGCTAACGCAATCTGTAGCATGTCCACATCTCAAAAACTGACTTTTATTCTCTTTCGCGATTCACTCGGAACGGACTGAATGGATTTTAGCGTCTTCATCTGATCAGTATCCGGCTCACCGACCTTGAGGGTATAGGATCCCTCACGAAACACCTTGGGTCGCCATGTATTGCTCATGGCGCGAATGGTGTAAACCATCTCTCCGCTCGGTTCGTCAATCACCTGAATCACCGGGTTGGCCATCCCCTCGACCTGAATTGTTGGGAGCCAGGCAACGGCTTTTCGTCTGTAGTTGTCTTCCTGGTCAATGGTTTTAGGCCACCCAGGGTATTGAGAGCCAGTGCCAGGGTCCGCAGGGTCAGCATACCGGGGCCAGCACTCCATTGTTATCTTACGGGTCCTGCAGTTCATCCTCACAATGCCGTACCCAGGGGCCTTGTCGTGGAGTTTTGCCGGTTCTCGCCCGGTTGGGCCCGGATTGGCTGCTGCCCACACGGTGATCTTGTTGCCAAAACCATCCAGGTATTCACCGGTATATGGCGGCAAGCCATTGATGTGATTGGCTCCGGATTTGTCAGGCTCCCAGTAACGTGGCCAATAGTTTTGGATGGACGGAACGCAAAGAGAGTATGCCGAGTCGTTCCATTGCTCCACGCCATGCTGCACAAGTGTGGCCAGATGCTGATCGCCACAGAGAATGGGGGCAAAGGCCCGCCGGATTTCCCGCAGAGCGGCATCACGCCCGCTACGGGGCCAGCCGTTGGTATCATAATCGGCCCGGACGTGTTTCCTTCCCCGCCCAATGTGTGTGGAGGCGTTGGCGGGAATGGTTTGCGAAACCACCAGTTTCATATCTGTACTGCGCCAGTCGCCAGCCCAATCCCTCAGAAACTTGTGCTGACGTTCTCCCAGCAGCACGGCACCTGGAGGATCCGCTTTGTCAGGTGAAAATCCCCTGTCTTCTGCGCCAACAAGATTTCCTTTCGGAAAGAATCGTGTGTAGTCCGACTTAAATTTTCGATCTTCGATGATTGCCACGCTCACACGGCCAATGTTCAACGAGGTGTAATAAACGCCGATGCCCTGCCCAACAGGTGTGGGGTCGTAGGGATCAGGTAAGTGCCCCACCTGAACACGCTGCACCATGCGAGTGTAGTCCGCGTTTGAGTAATTCTCTCCAGCATCTCCCCAGAGATTTCCCTGGCCCACATCGTGGTCGTCCGGCAGGAGAATGGAAGGGATGTCACGCAATAGGGTGCGAAAAGGCATGCAGAAATTATTGGGAAAATTACGACGATGGTCGTTGCCATAGACCTGATCGCCTGTGAAAACCAGCAGATCCGGATTGATGTATCCAACATGCTTGACGATGTCCTCTTTGTTGTTGCCTCCGGCATTCCCTGTAAAGCCCGCTATAACGATCGTCTCCTTGTCCGTCGGATCACGCCGAATAGTACCCTGCCATGTCGATTTGCCGTGCAGCACACAATAAAGGGTATCTTGCGAATGATCCCATTTGTTCACTCTGAAATGAGTCGAGTAACCATCAACAATAATCGGCGACTTGCCAACAGACAGCCACTTTCCCTTTTTCTTGACTTCCAGAGTCACATCACCGCCCAACTTCTCACTTTCAAAATCCATAATGACCGTCATCTTCAACACACCGCGATGTACGGTGTACATGGAGGCAAGAATGGTTTCTCCATCTGGCAGAATCGGCTGGGGAGACGTCTGTGCTTTTTTCGACTTTCTCGCTTTTGCCCTTTGAGTCTTCTCCTGCGCCGCCGCGACGAATGTCAACATCATCAGGGGCACAAACAACAAGGCAATCAAAGCGGTTATATTTTGTCGAGTAGACATAATATGGTTTCTCCATATTCATTTTGGGCAATAGAACGCTTCTTAAAAATGACTATCTTAAATCGCGCACACGAATATTCCGCCAGGCAACTCTGAAAGGCCCTTTGTTTTTTCCAACCATGTGGACCTGGAGCCCAATAGACCCTTTGGGATGTGTTGCATAGGACTGGGGATGAGTCAGATTGGCTACTTTGTGGCCATTCACAAAGGTCTGGATGCGCGGCCCTTGGGCAATCACACGGAATTGGTTCCACTCGTCATTCTTGAAATGAGAATGGCTTCTGGCCTTTTCATCTTTCCCTTTGGGTTCAGGTGACAACCATCCTCCCATACCTTGACCGTAGAGAAATCCAGCCTGTCCAGGACTGGATTCGACCTCGACCTGGGGTCCGAAGATGCGCCCCACCATCTTTTGTTTCTCTGGAGGTAGATCTTCCGCTGTCATTGGCCGCGTTCGAAGTTGAAAACCTGAGTTCAGCCCGGTGTCACATTTCACTTCGAATTCCAGTTCGAAGTCGTCGTACACAGTCTCGGTGCAGAGATACGAACTTGGGCTGCCAATCTTGGTGCGACCAACGATTGCTCCTTCTTCAACAGTAAAAGGAGCTGTGCCTACATACTGTTTCCAACCTGTCAAAGTTTTACCATCAAATGGACTTTCCCACTCATCAACTTCCAGCTTCTGCGAAGAACAGGTGCACGGTACAAGAAGGGCCAGGACAGTCGGAAGAACAACCAGTTTCAGGATATTCATTTTATTGCTCCTTTTGCATATGTTTTGTAAGCGAATGGCTATGTCAGAAATTCATTGCCGTATGCCCATGCCCGTCTCATCAGCCCAACATTGGAGCATGTCAACCGCATGTGCGCTGCAGCTAGCGAAATAGGAACATGCCAGTGGTCACCCGTGGCAATGTGGGCTGCGTCAACATCGCGGCGTGCCAGGACGTCGCGGATATCGTTATAGTCCTTGGCGTTGGGATCTGCCTGTAACTTCTTCATACGCATCCTTATATCCATTTACTATATATATGCCGCCGAATCGTTAATAATTAGCGTCAAAATGCGTTTTAAAAAGAACATTTTAGGAATAGCGACATAGAGGCTTTTCTATTGTCTTTGATTAGCACATTGGTTGTAAACAAAACCATTTATTACTTCACTACTACGGTTTCTATTCGAACAAGTCCAGGGGTCTTCGCAAAAAGGCTGCGGCCGAACTAAAAGCAGATCTACCAAGCCAACCTGAGATAGAAACATCCACAGAATTGAATTCTGAACTACATTATTCGCCCAGAATCAATGATTTTTCTGGCATGTTTCGACTTTTGATGGGAGCATCTTGTGTATTTTATTTTAAATTTATTTAAGAATCCTGCTAAGTTTTCCCTTCTAGCGAGAATTAATATAATACAGTTGGTTCTCTAAATAATGTGCTTCACTCACAACCCAAGATGGTCATAAACGCTTAATTTTACATAAATGACACGGAGATGGCGGCTAAGTATCAGCAAGCGAGACGGTAACAAATCAGATGTATATGGCAAAATGTATTAGATGAAGGAGATTCGGATGTATTACAAGCAACTGTTTTTGAGTATCCTCATACTACTGCTTGCCAGCGGGACAGGATTTGGGGCAGTAGAAGGCCTCGTGGGGCACTGGAGCCTTGATGAGGGCTCAGGCGCCATCGCAAACGATTCCTCGGAATATGCCAATGGTGGAGTGCTTCAAGGAACCCCTCAGTGGGTGGATGGGCACATAAAAGGAGGCTTGTCCTTTAATGGATCGACCGATTACGTCGAAGTCCCTCACAGTACGGCTTTTGAGACCATTACCAATCAGGTCACGATTTGCGCCTGGATCAATGTGGACAATTTTATTAATTGGGCCGCTATCGTCGGTAAAGGTACTACTAACAGCCCTTGGAACATGCAGATATGGGGGGATGGATCTTTGCGAATAGCAATCAACTTTAAAAATCCGCCCGGCCATGTAGGAGGGAGGCAAGATATTAATTCATTTGCTAAGATGGCCACTGGTGTTTGGATTCATACCGCGGTCACTTGCGACGGCTCTACGATCCGATTCTATATGAACGGTGTAGAGGATACTGCTGGAGCCGTTAACACAGAGGTCGTATTCGGATCCAATACTGAAGCCATGAGTATAGGTGCCGATTTCCCCGGGGGAGATGAATACTTTGATGGAACGATCGACGATGTGTGGGTCTTCAATCGGGCACTTTCAACCCAGGAACTTGCAAATGTGATGGCCGGTGTTTCGGCTGGCTTCGCCTCCGGGCCAAATCCCGCTGATGCGGCAACAGATGTGTCCCGTGATGTGATCCTCAACTGGTCGCCGGGAGAGTACGCCACCACGCATGATGTTTATTTTGGTAAAACTTTTGCTGACATCAATGATGCCACTGTTGCCACCGCAGCCGGTTTGGATGTGAATTCCCTTGATCCAAGACGCCTTCAATTTGGGAAAAAGTATTACTGGCGTGTGGATGAAGTCAACGGTGCACCGGATAATACTGTCTTCAAGGGTGCTGTGTGGAGTTTTGCAGTTGAGCCCTATTCGATTGAGATTCCCGGTGCCAATACTGTTGCCACGGCATCCAGTTCTTCAAATGAGTTCTCAGAACCAGGAAAGACCCTTGATGGATCTGGTTTGGGTGAAGATGGGATACATGCTATCGCCACTGAAACCATGTGGTTCACGGCCACGGATGATGTGGCCCCTTGGATTCAATATGAATTTGATGGTGTCAAGAAACTGGATATCATGACCGTCTGGAACTCCAATAGTTCTGCTGAAGGCTTTGTCGGTTACGGCGTTAAGGGCGTTTTGATTGAGACTTCTGTAGACGGTCAAACCTGGGACGTGTTTGAAGATGTCAATGAATTCAGCCGGGCCACTGGTTTACCCACCTATAATCAGCCTGATGAAATCGTGCTTGGTGGCATAGCAGTCCAGATGGTTCGCTTGACTATCCAAAGCAACTGGGGCGGAATTTTGAATTCCTTTAGTCTGAGTGAAGTGCGATTTAGTGCGATCCCTGTTGCAGCTCGTACTCCGGTGCCCGTATCTGAGGCGACAGGCATAACGCCCGATGCTGTGTTGTCTTGGCGTGCAGGCCGTGAAGCGGCTCAGAGTACTGTTTATGTTGGCACAGACCCCAATGAAGTGGCTGAAGGTGTGGCACCTTCTGCAACTTCCAATACCAACAGTATTGATCTTGGCGTCTTTGACCTTCAATTGGGCACGACCTATTATTGGCGTGTGGATGAAGTTAATAGTGCGGAGGCCGTCTCTGTCTGGTCAGGTCCTGTATGGAGCTTCTCAACTGTGCCTGCCTTGGTGGTAGAAGACTTTGAGAGCTATAACAATGACTCTCCGAATCGTCCGTTCCAAACATGGATAGATGGATTTGGCTTTACAACGCCGGCACCTGGCAATCCTGGTAATGGAACAGGTTCGGGTGTCGGTCACGACATTTGGGACCCAGCCAGTGAACACTATAACGGCGATATCATGGAAACAAGCAATACTATGCCTGGCAGTGGTCAGTCCATGCCATTCTATTACACGAATTCTGGTGGCGTGGCATCGCAGACAGAACGTACGTTTGCAACAGCACAAGACTGGACCATCGGTGGAGCCCAAACTCTTTCAATTGCTTTTAGTGGCCAGATTGGCAACACGGGTACACTATATGCCAAAATCAACAGCACCAAGGTTACCTATCCGCGTGCTGCCACGAATCTTGCTTTGGGTACATGGCAGGCTTGGAACATTGACCTGTCTTCCATGAATGTTCAAGCGGTTACGAAGCTCCAGATTGGTGTTGAGGGTAGTGGTGCCATTGGCATGATCTTGATTGATGATATTCGACTGCATTCCACGGCTGGTGAAATGGTCTACCCTGTAGATCCGGGTAGCGAGAATCTGGTCGGTGCCTGGAGTTTTGACGAAGGAAGTGGTACGGTGGTTGCCGATAGCTCAGGAAACGGGCGCAACGGAACCATCATCGATGCCACCTGGGATACCGGAAAACAGGGTTCGGCCTTGTCATTCGATGGTTTCAATGCTCATGTCAATATTGACGGCTATCAGGGCATTGTTGGTGATGGGGTTGAAACTCCCCCCTGGAGTGTAACTGCCTGGGTCAAGACCTTCGACGGTGGCGAAGTTGTGGGCTGGGGCGGAGACGGCAACGGCAATAGGATGGAATTCCGCATCGACGCCGGCAGGACGCGCGCTGAAGGCGGCGGCGGCGCTACAACAGGTGACACCGTCATGAACGACGGCGACTGGCACCATATCGCGATGACGGTACAGCCGAACTCGGTTTACAGCACCGGTATAGGCCTTTGGCTGGATGGCCAACTCGACACGCGGTCAAATAGTGATCCTGATCCATGGCATCCGACTGCCAACTTCGACATGAAGATCGGTGTTCGCTACAATGGGAACGGCAGACTGTTCACGGGTGAGATCGATGAGGTTCGGATCTATGACAAAGTCCTGTCTGTAGAAGAGCTTCTGTGGCTGGCTGGCAGGACAACACCAATCGACAAATCGTTTTAATGGATTGGATGATCCGGTTTATTAAATCCTTCTTCGAGCGTCCCACATTTTTGCATGGGACGCTCTTTTAAAGGGGCTCCATTGACGAGGTTCGCATCTATGAACGTGCCTTATCCCCAGCAGAGATTGCCGGGCTGGTCGGCCTACAGGATTGATCCACAAACCAGTCTAAACAGTGTTAACAGGAAGGGGCCTCGATCTAATTGAGGTCCCCTTTTTCTTGAACGACACAAAGGTTCATGGAGAAGTTTGGAATCGACAGGTAGCTTATTTCGGGCTAAGTTTTGTTTTGGCCAATTCGTAATTCTTCATAAGCCCATTGACTTTGCTTATTTCACCGTTTTCTTTATATATCGCAACTTGTTTCTTTATTAGGTATTCATAAAAACCGTTTGTTTTAATTTTATCTTTTGGTCTTGTGGCAATCTGTTGTTCGGGAAAAGCCTTCTGGAAGGTGGATAAGAAACGAATCTTCTCCTTGGCATCCAATAGGTTGTTTAAGACCAAATCAATATGTTTTATTTCGCTTTTCAGCGTTTTGTTGATTTTCTTTAGATCTGAACTGCGGTTGTTTTGTGATAGCAATTCTAGTAGAGCCATAGTGTCATGACGAACACATTTCTGTGTTGGTTCTATTCCATGGATCTTGATCTCATACTGATTGACAATTTGCTGAATCGTTTCAAGGTGATGTGATTTGTTTAAACTTTTCTGGAACGCAAACTCTGATTTTAGATTGGTTAAGGCCTGTTTTGTTTGTTCTGGCGTGAATTGACCTAGGGTATACACCTGTTCAATAATAACACTACTGACTGCCAGGCTCCAGGCACTGATGGATGCTTCCGCGGTACTGACTGATTCAGAGACATCACCTAAATCGTCATTGGCGTTTCTGGATTCTTCTGATTCGATACTATTCTGTATTGAAAGTGAACGAATCCTATTAACTAAACCATGTATGGCATCCAGGTCATTGATCTGTAATTCAGCAAGACGATAACAGGCTTCTGTGTTGTAGGGATCTTGAATCAGCGAATTTTCCAGGAAACGAATCTTCTTTTCAGTACTCAAGTCCTCAATGGCCTGAGTGAGATTAACACAGATACGAGATTGAATGCAGCTTTTTAGGCTTGAATTGAGTGCCGCGACAAGCCCTTGATGGTATTCAATATGACATTTGTTGTTATCTTGGACCGTACGCCATCCTTGAGCATCCCTAAGTGGCCAAACCGCGCGCGAGTTATTATCTGATGCGATGCTATGCCCCTTATTGATTGTGTAGCCATCTTCTTTGGTATATTTAAAAGCGGCATAGGCCGAATGTTTGGGTTGGCCCATATGCATCGAGGGGATGCCCAAGGCGAGATTGGTCCTACGTGCCATTGAAGAGAGTCGACCGCACACACCGCCATCTTCCAGGATACGTGGGGCACTTTTGGGATGCCAAACGCTTTTCTTGTATTTGACATCTGGTTTATTGTACTGTCTACCGTATTTTGCGTATCGAGAGATCCCTTCGCCATTAGCAAAACGATCCCATATATAATCACATTCGTTAATGGGAGCGCTTGCACCCAAAGGAATCAGAACAGGCCAGCATGCCGTATCTAAAGGAAATAGAGGCCAGCGGTAGTTATCAGGTTTCTTAAGGCTCAGTTCCTCGCTTTTGGGATTAATGGAAATCGTCTGTTCGTAATGTTTGATCAGATAAGTCATGAACTCAAGACGTGACGAGGATTTCGGTCCAGGATAAGTATTCGTCTTAAAGGCAACTTGTGCCCACAGCTCTTCTTTGGCCTTCTTATTGATGCTAATAGAAAGTTGTGGTAACAGGGTAGATTCACTGCTTACAATCTCAACCAGTGTCAGATTCTTATCCTGCATATAGGCACAAATCTTATCGACATCTCCTGTTAAGGAAGGCCCATCGTATCCTTCTTTAGAATTATGGGGTGTGTAATAGGCACAAGCCAGAATTAAGTTGGCATAGGTATCTGCCTTTTCGGCAAGGGCTTGCCTGAATCGATCCACATCCTTTAAGACTGACGCCCGAACAGGATAACTTGCCCCAAAAAGTCCTTGCCGTATCTGGGGGTGCTTCTTGATCCACCGCCAACATTCCGGACTTACAAGTTGCTCTTTTTTTGCATTGGTTTCAAGTGAGTCAATATAAAAGCCCAGGATATGTTCATTGATGGTCCCATTGGCTGTTTCAAATTGCTTGATAAGTTGATCCTTTTGTGACGCAGTCAATTGAATCACCCCGTCTTGTGCAAAAAGACTAAGACCAGTAAAACAAATTAACACAATAAACATACGACTTGAAAGCTTTGTGTACATTATTAATCTCCAGGTGATCTAGATGATTATTAGGGGCTAATCCATAAAGATACAGATTGGTTCGTTTTACCAAAAAGATTTAAGGCGTTAATTGACTACGACTCAGGGTCATTTCATGGTGGATTTCGCCGGTATCCCGAACCAATCGGAACGTTACTTTTGGATCTTCTAGTGTGGCGTCAATACTAAATTCCCCAAAGGCATATTGACCCTTGAGGAGGTAAAAAGGATTGTCACCACTGGGGGCTCCACTACGACCACCCATGCTGGCTGCTTCAAATTCATAAAACTTAAATCCATTGGGGCGAGGAATGGTAAATCCCCTGGCGCCATGACGGTCACCGGAAATAAACATCACACCGCCAATATGGTTTTTCTCAATAAATTGAAAAAGCTCTTCACGTCCATTAGGATCCCAAACGCCCCAAGAGTCTTTTCCATTAGACACATAATCACTCCACATGGTTCCGCAGGAGATAATAATGAACGCCCCCTTACAGGCCAATAACTCCTGTTTCAACCATGCGGTTTGCTCTTTTCCGAGAAATTCTTTTGGATTCTTCTTTTCACCAACTCTGAAATAACGATTATCCAGCATAATCACATCGCAGGGACCAATTTGTGTGTGGAAGAAGATACCACGACGTTCGTCATTAAAGCCATTTGAAGGATTATTCCAACTGGAAGTAAAGACATCACAGACACCCTGCTTATCCTTGAGCTTATAGCCTTCAGGAATGCCTGACTTATCATTGGCAAAATAATCGTGATCATCCCAAGCCGCATAGGTTGGGACAGTACAGGCCATGGTTTGCCAGGCCTTGTGAAAATCACGCAATAGATAATCTGCTCGATGCATAGACAGGAGATTGTAGCGGTCCTGAACGGCAATATCGCCATACACCAATAAGGCATTAGGCTTGCGTTTGATCAGGGTATCTGCCTGAGCTTGGTTACTGAGCCCCCAGCGATGAAAACAAGTACCAAAGGTAATTCGTACTTTTGAAGGCTTACCAATGACGGGAGATGTTGGAATGACTGCAAAACCAGGAATGGTTATTTCATACCCATCAACAAAAACCGCATAGGGATGGGAGGTATTGGGGCCCAAGCCTGTTACAGGTACAATCGCCACAAGATCCGATTCATTCGTACTTTCAACAGGACCAAAGATCCGATTTTCCCCCTTAACGGTGATATGTACCTCCACTGAGGCTGGTCGTACTGTGCGAAGCCAAACTCTAGCCCCTTCAGAACTCACCACACCCAACATCGGCCCACCGAGATGATGGATATTGTGCTTTTTAACAACAGCCTGCACCTCAGAACTAGCGGATACATCGGCAAAAGTGGCTGAATAGTCTTTAGTTTTAAGGGCATTATAACAAGCAGAGTAGGTATCAATCACAGATTGATCGATCTCGCCAGCAAGCTCCAAAAGGAGAATCGAACTAACCAAGTTGCCGTTTTGTTTACCGGCCTTTTTTGAGTCTTCATTCTTTGCAAATAGAGTACTGGTGTAAAACAAGTCCAAAAGTAATATGATAATAAACAAACGCTGAATCATTTTGTTACTCCTAAGTCTTCCCTTTTTTCCGTTTTCAACAACACAGTATCCGCCGATAGATTACTCACAAGTAAGCCTGATTGTTATAACGCTATTACCAGGATTTAGTAGTGGGGTGATGTTATGTCATTTGCACGGTTTACTTTACGAATCTTAATCCAGTTAAAATTATTCCCATCATCTAAAAACTCGAGTTTGAAGGAATGCTTACCTGCAGTCAAGGATACGTCATACGTATGAAGACTCGCCCACTTCTGCCAGCCATCCGTATGTCCAACATGTTCAGTTGCTATTAATCTTCCATTATCATAAAACTTCCAATTGTTTTCATGATCGTCAGAAGCCACTCTGAATTCAATATCATAGGTTCCGTCAGAAGGAATGTCTATATTGTCGAACGCAATCCATTCACCGATATTGGTATCAGTTAGATTATCCCCACCATTGATGTCCGTACATGTTTCAATCTTCAAAGCCCTGGATGAGGAACTCCAATTCTCTGCTTGTAGTGTAAGCGTATCACTATAATTGATAAACTGATCCTGATTATCGTTGATTATTTGAACTTCCTGTATTTGGCAAGTTTCTGCCCCTGGAAACTCTGATATGGAAATTCTGATATACCTGAAATAAGATGACTCGTTGACAATGTCTGTAAATGTTTGAGCACTCGTGGTATTCGATTCATTATCAACCAACATAGTCCAGTTGTATCGGTCATATGAACCTTGGATAGCGTATTTATATGCGGCTTCAGAATTAAACATAGTTGTTAATTCTTTTATTTTGAACTCACCGGCTAGATCCACTTCCAGCCATTTGCCAAGAGATCCATTTCCCGATTCCCAGATAGTCCGAGAATCGCCATTGATGGCATACGAGGGCAGGTTTGAACCCGAATAATCTGATGCGTTTACACTTTTGCCGCTAGCAGCGATATTACCATTGATGATCGCTCTACTTGGTACATTATTAGCTACACCTTTAGTTTGAGTTACTTTATGAGGCCATCCATCCGAATCAAATCCACCCCAATAATCAATCGCTAGCTTCCTGTGCTCCCATTTGAAGCCGGCTTGTCTGTAATCATAGTGACTGGTTAGCCACATCTCTGATCCATCTGGTGAACTTGTATACCCCCCATGCCCTGGACGATAATCCCCATAATAAACTGGACTCTCTTTACTCCCCCATAGTGTATAGGGGCCAAATACTGAATCTGAATAGCCCATGACTAAATAATAACCTCTATTTCTGCCACTTTTATCACTGCCCGTAGTAGCACCAAATATGTTATATCGATTATTATGTTTAACCATATAGGGCCCTTCACTCATCCCCTCAATTTTATACTTATGTAGGTTTCCTATGGTTTTCCAGTCACTGCTTAATGGGTGCATCTGTCCATGCTTATATAAAAGATAAGACTTTCCATCCGTGTCCACGAAGATATTGATATCATTCGCCATCCCAGGTTTATTATCGACTGCCGCATAGTCCGTATAAGGCCCTAATACTGATTTGGAGCGCACTAACAGAAACGGTTTCTTCTGCTGTCTCCTGAATCGAGTTGTCATCGCATAATAATACCCATCATAGTGATATCCTTCAGGAGCCCAGTGGCAACCTTCTGAACTGCTAAATATCTTATAAGGTCCACTCCAGTTAACCATATCTCTTGATTTAAACACAGGAATCCACTTTACAGTAGCAGCACCAGGACATGCAGTGCCATATACATAATAGAATTCACCATATTTCATGATCCATGGATCGGCAACAAATGGCCCTAAAGGATTTGTATACGTTTCAGCAATCGCCACACATGGCATTAAGCACCATAGCAATAAAACACAAATCGAATAAAGTACTTTATGGTTCATTCTTTTCTTCTCCAGCTTATTATTAACTATGCCCATACATTCACTAATTTCAGAAAAGGACTGCTATGCCATTCTCACTCATGATATCTATTGATTAGCTAATCCTTTACAGGAACCTGTGTTGCTTCGGGCATTGGCTTGATATTTGAACTGGTATCTGAAAAACCGTACCAGTAAGTCGCTACACTGTAATCAACTTGGCAGGTTTTATCCCAATGCCAGATTTCCATATCCAACTGTAGTGATTGGTGAAATGGCATGGCATCCAATGCACGGGTTCTTGTTTCCGTACTATAGCCCTGTGTAATTCGATCGTAGTTGATTTTTGCCTTCGTGTTTCTATCGTAGTTATTGACTCTCACCTGGGCATGGAAGGGATGATCATAAAACGATCTATTCCGCCCACCATAGGCATAGGCATAGTAATCTTCTGTACCTGTCCCAAAGATGGATGGGAAGGACTCACCATCTACCCAGATTTTGGCATCGCCTTCACCCCACCATATTTCCACAGGATTGAAGATCGTCAGTGTATCACCGACATACACCCCTTTGCCTATGAGTCTGATATAGTTCCAGTCAGCATAGGGTTGCGTATTCATTTGGAACTGAGCCTTAAAATTACTGTGAAAATACATGGAGTCTTCACCCCATACCCATGATCCTGTTGTGGCAGTAAGCTCTACGTCAATCGCTTCATTGTGCAGGTTTAGAAGACTTAGACTCGCTGTCTCTTCATAGGGCATCACCCAGCGACAACTCAAAACACCCTCATGGGTCACACTGCGATACCAACCATCAAAGGGGTGTAATCCAATGCCCGCACCAAAAAAATCACCCACAGGGCACCAAATGGTTTCCTGCTGATCAAACTTTATTCTTAGAATCAGCGATCGTGTCACTTGTGGATTGGAGTAATCGCCTAACTGAACAGATAGATACCGAAGGGCATGACCTCCATCAGGTAAATCCAAGAATACCTCTTGCTCTGGGGAAATCGTTTCTTTTAGCGTACTGACAAGACCGGCTGCTGTTTTAGGATGAGTCAAGTCATGCCCAACTTTCTTGATAAGGGCTTGAGCGTTTTGGATAATCTCTTTGCTAACTGTTTCTACAGCTGTCGTTTCAGGATACTCACGATAGGTAAAGATATAATAGTGAGGTTTCATGTCCATGGTGATCTTACATTGCTTTGAGCATAACAACTAAGGCATGTCAGAAACACCAGCAATGCACTTGTTATTTTCATATGAAACATCATTTTCCTTTCGTACTACTAAACACTAGCGACTAACGACTAATCACTTAATCGTGTCTTTCCGGCAAGCCTGTATGAAATAATTTTTCCCAGGTGCTATCCTATCTGTCGTC
>Ga0307990_1000809_pt1 | contig 27043 bp, 19 predicted proteins | sample EllFjometagen129_FD_203168 | JGI IMG/M metagenome (GOLD analysis project Ga0307990, IMG submission 203168) | Marine microbial communities from Ellis Fjord, Antarctic Ocean - #129 | ecosystem: Environmental > Aquatic > Marine > Unclassified | place: Southern Ocean | collected 2014-10-08
GTTTAAAAATTAGTAATTATTAAAGGGTTTTGTGTTTTTTAACAATTTTCGACATTGGTAGTGTAAAATGTTGTGATGGTAAATAGTTCTTTTTGGAAATATTGACTATTTACCGAATATCCCTACTTACGCCTATGCGTTTCAGCTTAGACAGTTTAACAATGTAACAATTAAACAATTTAACAATCTTTTTTTGCTTAATCTATTAGGCTAATAAGGTTTGTTATTAAAATTATTTTAAATTCTTGATTTATTTTAATTTCAAATATTTAATATTCCAATTATTTCGTTACTCATATATTTTGCCCCGGGATATTTCCCCGTATAATCAAAATTCAGCCAAATGTTATCTTCATTATCAACATGATAATATATTCTTTTTCCAAGAGATTCTTTATAAAACAATTCTCTTTTTATCAAATAAACAATATTTAGAAAATCTTCTTTTTTTGAAACTTTCACCTCAGGATATAAATGATGCTTAGTATGAACAATTCTTGCCTCGCCTCCAACAGATTTAATACAAGAAACCATCAAGATGGAATAATCGTCACAATCACCAGCTAATTGCTCTATTGATTCACTTGCTTTTGCATAGTATTCTTCACCAATTGGGTCAGGAACATAATTCCAATTATTTACTTCTTTAAAAATTGAAAAGTATAGAATAATATTTCCATATTGTTTATATAATTTTTTGTTATTAAAGTTAGATAATGAACTTTTTACAGCAAAGTTTCTAACTTTAGGATTATCATAATTAACTGCACTCTTAATTACAGAGGCGTTTCTTATGGTCATTTTAGTTTCTTTCAAAAAAGGTATTTTTACAGGATTCGATTCCATGTAGGATATTAAATCCATATAATCTTTAGTTATTTCTGAGAAACCATGTTTGCCTCGAATCTCGTTAATTGTTAAAATCAATATTATTGCAACAAAAAGCCCTATAAACAAATATCTGAAAGTTCGCAAAATAAATCTAACGATAAAAAATATTAGAATAAAAGTAAGAACATGGTCTATTCTTATGCTTTGAGCGTCATTTATCCGAATAACCATATCGGGAATATACCTGTAAACAATTATAAATATTGGTATTGTAATTAAAACAGATAATGAAATAATAATAATTACAGACATTACTTTTCTTGGTTTCTTATACCAACTTGACTCTTTTTCAGCTTCGTCAAATAAAATTTCAAGGTCATCTGTATTCATAATTTACGAATTTTTAATTTTTCGATAAAGCAAAAATAATAAAAAAAGCCCGAAAAATAATTCTCGGGCTTTTAATAAAAAATCTAAACTTATTTATTTTTTATCATCATCAACTTCTTCAAAATCCACATCAGTAACTTCATCATCAGCAGGAGGAGTTTCAGGTTCCGGATTTGCTCCATCAGGAGCTCCTTGTTGTTGAGCTTCTTGAGTTGCTTTATACATTTCTTCACTGGCAGTTTGCCAAGCAGTATTTAAAGCAGCCAAAGCAGTATCAATACCTGCAATATCTTTATTTTTGTGAGCTTCTTTCAAACTTGCCAAAGCAGTTTCAATTGGTTCCTTTTTTTCAGCAGGAAGCTTATCACCATATTCTTTTAATTGCTTCTCAGTTTGAAATATCATAGAATCTGCCGAATTAATTTTATCAACTTCTTCTCTGGCTTTTTTATCAGATTCGGCATTAGCTTCAGCTTCGGTTTTCATTTTTTGGATTTCTTCATCAGATAATCCTGAAGAAGCTTCTATTCTGATTTGCTGAGTTTTTCCTGTTCCTTTATCTTTTGCTGAAACATTAAGAATACCATTAGAATCAATATCAAAAGTAACTTCGACTTGAGGAATCCCTCTTGGTGAAGGTGGAATTCCGTCTAAATGGAATCTTCCAATACTTTTGTTTCCTGTTGCCATTGGACGTTCACCTTGAAGAACATGAATTTCAACTGATGGTTGATTGTCGGCAGCAGTTGAGAATACTTCAGATTTTTTTGTTGGGATTGTTGTATTTGATTCAATCAATTTCGTCATCACACTGCCAAGGGTTTCAATTCCTAAAGATAGTGGAGTAACATCCAATAATAAAACATCTTTTACTTCTCCTGTTAAAACGCCGCCTTGAATAGCTGCTCCAATTGCAACAACCTCATCAGGATTTACACCCTTTGAAGGTGATTTTCCAAAAAAGTTCTCAACTATTTTTTGTATTGCAGGAATACGTGTTGAACCTCCAACAAGTATTACTTCATCGATATCTGATTGTTTCATCCCTGCATCATTTAAAGCTTTTTTACATGGCTCTATAGTTGACTGAATGAGAGAATCTGTTAATTGTTCAAATTTAGCTTTGGTCAATTTTCTTACAAGGTGTTTTGGAATACCATCTACAGGCATAATATAAGGTAAATTTATTTCAGTAGATGAAGAGCTTGAAAGTTCAATTTTTGCTTTTTCGGCAGCTTCTTTCAATCTTTGTAAAGCCATTGGATCTTTTCTCAAGTCAATGTTTTCATCTTTTAAGAATTCGTCAGCCAACCAATCTATAATTTCCTGGTCAAAATCATCACCGCCAAGATGAGTATTTCCATTTGTTGATTTTACTTCAAAAACTCCATCACCAAGTTCAAGAATAGAAATATCAAAAGTTCCACCACCTAAATCAAAAACTGCAATTTTGATATCTTTATTCTTCTTATCCATTCCATAGGCTAATGAAGCAGCCGTTGGTTCATTAATAATTCTTTTAACAACCAATCCGGCAATTTCGCCTGCTTCTTTTGTTGCCTGACGTTGCGAATCACTGAAATATGCAGGAACAGTAATAACAGCTTCTGTTACTTCTTGCCCTAGATAATCTTCAGCAGTTTTCTTCATTTTTTGAAGAATCATTGCAGATATTTCTTGCGGAGTATATAATCTTTCATCAATTTTCACTCTTGGTGTATTATTATCACCCTTAACTACTTTATAAGGAGACCTATTTATTTCTTTAGTTACCCTGTCGTATGTTTCTCCCATGAATCTTTTGATAGAGTAAATAGTTTTTTCGGGGTTTGTAATAGCTTGTCGTTTTGCAGGGTCACCAACTTTTCTTTCACCTTTTTCAATAAAGGCAACCATAGAAGGTGTTGTTCTTTTTCCCTCACTATTTGGAATAACAACAGGTTCGCTGCCTTCCATAACCGACACACATGAATTTGTGGTTCCTAAATCTATTCCAATAATTTTTCCCATTTTTAATTATTTTTAAATTCTTAATTCATTTTATTTTCAGATTTTATGCTTTGTCAATGTTTATGCCAAAACAATGTGTCATTTATTTTGAGAAATATTGACATAATAAAAAATCAATATATTTTTTTCTGACATAAAAATGACAAAAAGACAGAATTAGGTAAATATGCTGTAGGTAATGAAATTGAGAAGTATTACTAGAATATGCTTAAACAATAAGAAAGGAATAAAGATTTTCTATTTTATTTGGTTGGATTTAATAAACCCATATCCACTTGTATGCTGACCGTTTACAAGAGTATCTTCCGAAGAATTTGAAAGTAAAAGATTTCTAATTTTCACATAACGACTGGAGAATATACCTATTCCATTATTTATATTTGTGTATTCAGGTCTTTCAAACACTATGCTGTTTGATGGGCTGTTAACATCCATATAAGTATTGAAATCATCGGCAGCAACACTAAAAATAAACTGAACAGTGTCGGGAATTCTAACAACATTTGGGTTTGGGAAAATATGAGCTTTAATATTTTTATAAAATTCTTCGCCAATATATTCTATGCTCATTTCTTCACCACCTTCAATGTCATTAGATTTTTTTGTTCCAAAAACCCAATCCACATATTTCTTTGTTTCATTATTATTTAGGTCTTTTTCTCTGTAGTAAAATCTCACAACCACCTGATACAGCCTTCCTGTTTCTCCAGAATTCCATAATATTTGAGTCGGTTGTGTTCCTATAAATCCAATAAATTTTTGTCCGCCCTTAGGTTTTCTAATGCTAAAGTCTTTAACTAATCCTGTTTGAGAAGTAACAAGTTTGCCTGTATATTTATTATTAATAATAAGTTTGTACTCATTCTTTTCATCAAGGTTAGCATTTGCTTTATAAATTATCTGGTATGGGTCGTTAGGGTTGTAAAAAGAACCCGAACTTGAATCTCTTTTAATTAAAGTATCTTCAAAGTCAAATTTTCGTATATAATTACCATTATACCATTCTTCAAGTGTTACTTCTAAGGAATCACCATAACTGATATTGTTTGGATCCTGAGCCATATTTACAGCATTATCTCCAATATATGCTCTGTTGATTTTTATGTAATGCTCAGTTTCGTTTTGATTAAGTAAACCATAAACAACAGTAATGTCTTTGTATTCGGCATTTAATTCAAAATCCGATTTACAAGAAAAATAACTTAATACAATAAAAAATAATATTGATAATAATAGCAGTTTTTTCATGGCGGCAAAAATATAAAATTATTAACGATTTATTATAAAAAATATTTTTATGTTTTTTCTTTACTTTTATATAAAAAATTGCAATTCACACTTTATAATAGTTATCGATAACTAAATAATATTTTAAAATTATAAAAACAATAATTATATTTGCGGGAAAACAGTAATTATTAATAATAATTACTTAATGCATAATGTGAAAAAGGTGAAATAAATAAAATGTTAGAAAAAAGTAAGAGCGTACTTCCTAAAATTCTTCTGCTAAAGGGAAATAGCAATATAAGGAAATAATAGAAAAACTATGATAAAAAGTAAAACAATAAATATTCAAGGTACAGAAATTTCAATCATCTCTCTTAAGCAAGATGATTATTTTTCACTTACCGATATGGCAAAAAGCCAAATGCAGGAAGTAATAATTATCAAATGGCTCAGCCTGAAAAGCACGATTGAGTATCTTGGAGAATGGGAAGCTTTGTATAACCCAAATTTTAATTATACCGAATTCGGTACAATTAAAAATGCATCAGGTAGCAACAATTGACAGATGGAAAAAAATAGCTATAAACTTTTTAAATTTACAAATTAAAGATAATAAAGCATTATGAAAACACTTTTCACAATATTACTCGTATCTCTGTGTATGACCAGTTTCAGCTTTAATTGGACATTATACGGACCAACCGGAATTCATGCCAACAACATACTTTTTGGTGCAGGAAATAATAATTATACTGTGATTTGCACTGATAACGGAGTTTGTGTAAACAATGGTGTGGCTTCTGCATGGTACACCATCACTAACGGACTTCCTGTGTGGGAAGCAATTCCTTATGACACAAACAATATTCTCCTTGTTATGGGAAATGGGAGTTATTCTGATGGTATTTACAAATTCAATTTAACCACCAACACTTTTAATGTTATTGAATGGCTCTATATTCCAACATTCATCAAATACTGCACAAACAATAATAAATATTATGTCGGTTCAAGATATAACGGGATGTTATGCTCTGCTGATGGAATGACATGGGATACTGTTTCCTATTTTCAAAGTAAAGGGTGCTCTGACATGGATTTCTATGGGCAACATATTGTGGTAACACAGGAAAACAATATATATGCCACTTATTACTCAAATAATGGAGGTTCAACATGGAGTCAATCTTCATCAAACATTCCAATTCATGCTCTTGCATTTGACCAAAATGGAATATTATTCGGAGTATTTGCCGGTAATTCAAATTCTTCAGGTCTATATATTTCTAATGACTTTGGTTGTTCGTGGAATATTGAACAATTCATAGATAATATGAACACAGTTGGATTTGATGTTATGAACAATTTATTTACAGGTTTTCATGGAGCTTTAGCTCCTTACGGAGGAGTAGCAATTTATGATACTTTAGGAAACAATTTTACTTTTTTGAATACCAACCTGCCTAACAAAAACATCAACAAGTTTAAAACAAATCCTATCTTGAGCAGTATCAAAATTTTTGCTTGTACTGACTCAGGTGTTTATTTTTGTGGAGACTATTTATCATCTGTTAATCAAAATAATTTTCCTGAAAACAATGTCAGCATTTACCCAAATCCTGCAAAAGAAAAAATTGTAATTGAATCCTTAGATAAACCCACCATTGAAATTATCAATATACAAGGTCAAATAATTAAAAAAACAACTTTAACAAGTAAAAAATCAACAGTAAATATTGCAAAACTATCATGCGGAGTTTATTTTATAAGAGTAAAAACAAACAAGGGAACAACTATTAAGAAATTCGTAAAACAATAAAATTTATTAAATAATTATATTGTATTTTTGCACAAACAAAAATCTGAAAACAAAATAAAATTCTAAATAAAAATAATAAAAATGAAAACAAAAATTTTATTCACTATTCTAACCGTAGCAATAACTCTTAATGTTATAGCTCAAAAAAGTAAATCAAAAGAAGTAAAGACTAAGTATTTATCTCTTCCATCTTATGACATATCTCAAACTGAACCATCGACGATAGTGGCTGAGTTTGCAATGGGTGTAGCTTCTTTTGGCACTCAAAAGTTAAAGGATACTAAATCAACATGTGTCCCCAAAAACGGTGGAATAAAAGACGCTGTTGAAGTAACAACTTACTATTTCGAAATTCCCGTTACTTATCCAGAATCATACTTGATTGCAAAGAGTCCATCAGGAAAAATCGTTTATGCATCTGAAGTTTCTAAAATAAAGAAAGATGTTGCAAAATTTGGTTTTAATAAATGCGAATACTGGGTTTCAGCTAAATTAAAAAAAGATTGGACATCCAAAGGAACAAGTTTCAAATTTAGTGTAAACAAAAAATATGAGACAGGGATTTATAATAAAGCAATTGCTGAAGCAAAAGCCAATGTGTATCTTTCATACCTTGCTCAAGAATTTAAAGTTTATACTGCAAAAGGTAAAAATTTCGATTACACTGATTTAGAGTCCGCATTAGAAAAAGCTCAAATGGCTTATAAAAATATTGCTAAGGCTGGTCCTAATCAAAATGATTTTAAATTGTTACAAGAATGTATCACGGTTTGGGAAAAAGAGTTAGCTGGTACTGATACCGAAAATAAAAAGTCAAGGATTAATAAAAATATTGCCAAAGGACTTCATGAAAACTGTGCCAGAGCATATTCTTATATGTATAATTTTGATAAAGCAATCCAACATGGAAATAGTTTTAAAAAGCTTTTTGGAAACATGCATACTCCAAGAACTGATATGATTGATGCTCTATTGATAAATATGGAGATGCAAAAAATTGCCGCAGAAAAAAACAAATCTTTGATGACAGACATTAGTGCTTTAAATGCAACAGCTAAAATCTCTTCAAAAAATGCCGTTAAAGTATTAAAACTAAAAAGCACAGATTTCCCTCGATTAAAAAAGGATTATATGCTGTTTAAAGGGTCTCAATTTTCTGATATTAAAGAATCGAGAGAAAAAGAAGAAGAGGCTGCAATAGCAAGCGGAGAATTAAATCCATATCAAAAATATGTTACTCAAATTGCCAGCGGACCTGCAATATTAATGACAATGGCACCTTCCCCATTAACCGGATTTCCTGAATTATCTGAACTTCCTAAAGAAATGTGTGCAATTGAAGGATTAATTCAGATAATGATTTTGAATAACAAGATAGAATCTATTCCTGCTGAAATTGGAAATATGTCTGAACTGCAAAAGCTAGACCTTTCAGGAAATAAAATAAGCTCTATACCAAAAGAAATCGGAAATTTATCAAATCTTAAAACACTCAAGTTAAACAAAAATCCTATTGAGAGCATTCCAAAAGAAATAGCAAATTGCAAAAACCTAAAAAACCTTTCATTAAAAGGTTCTAAACTCAGTTCTGATAATCAGAATGAGCTAATTAAATTATTGCCTAATTGTAAAATCAAATTCTAAACACTATGAAAAATTCATTAAAATTTATCTTTATATCAATTATGTTATTGATAGTAATTTCAGGATGTAATAAAGACGAACTTAGTTCTCAGGAAATGTTAGAAGCTAAATGGGTTATAACATCTCTGGAAATATTGGCTACAACAACTCCGGGAGATGGTTCATATTTAATATTTAATTCCTGCTCTTCACCTTGCACCGGAATTGACTACAACGCTTCCGATTCAACTTCTGGAACCTTTACTTATGTTTTAAACGACGATGCTACTCAAATTGAAATTACCGATACTATGGCTGATGGTGGCAATTACAATTTCACTTGGGATATCTTAGATTTAAATACAAGTCAACTTAAAATTACTACTTCAACATTATTCGGAAACCTTAAGATTGTGATGGCAAAAGAATAATTTTTGGAAATAAGTATGAGAATAAATTACCTTCCTTTTTATCTGATAATAATTGCATTATTTATTGGAATTATAGCTACTGCTTTGTTTTCTGACGGGATGTTTATGGATGGAGTTTTATATGCAGCAATATCAAACAACCTTGCTAATAATTTGGGAAGTTTTTGGGATATACATTTGACTAATACATTATACCCACATTTTCATGAACATCCTCCTTTAGCATTTGGAATTCAAAGCTTATTTTTTAGTTTATTTGGTGAAAGTATTTTAATAGAGCGTTTCTACTCTTTAATTACATTTTTAATTACAGGATGGATTATCATTCGTATTTGGAAAAAAATATCAGATAGTAAATTCCAAAATTTAGCCTGGCTCCCACTTTTATTTTGGATATTAATACCTCTTGTAACATGGTCTGCTGCTAATAATATGCTTGAGAATACAATGATGATATTCACAAGTTTATCAGTATTATTTATTTTAAAAAGCCTTGATTCTAAACGACTGATTTTTCTTTCATTATCAGGCATAATGTTATTCTTAGGTTTTCTAACAAAAGGTCCTGTAGCATTGTTTCCCATATCATTGCCATTCTGGATTTTTATATTTAATCGTAAAATAAATTTTAAAAGATTTATTATTGACACAATATTTTTAAGTGTTGCAACTGTAATCCCCTTATTAATAATTTACATAATTACTCCTGAAAGCATTGACAGTTTGATTGCATATTTCAATAAACAAATTGTTGGAAGCATTGAAAATATTCAAACTGTAAATAGTCGTTTTTATATTCTCTGGAGACTTTTGAATGAGCTAATTCCTGCTTACATTCTTGTGTTAATTACATTTATTTTCTTTAAAAGAAACAAAGTTGATAATATAAAAACTAAATGGGTACTTGTATTTTTTACATTAGGTTTATCCGGTGTTATCCCAATCATTGTTAGCATGAAACAAAGTGGTTTTTATATTTTAGCAACTTTTCCGTTCTTCAGTATAGCAATAGCTGCTATCGTTGCACCACGGGTATTACAATTAACAAATAGAATTGACACCCAAAACAAAGGATACAAAATTTTTAAAATAATTAGCTATTTGCTTTTAGTTGGAAGTATTATATTTGCTACAATGCAAATCAAGCGAATTGGAAGAGATAAAGACAAAATAAATGATGTTTATTCAATTATTAAAATAGTTCCCAAAAAATCAACAATTTCAGTTCAGGAAAACTTATGGTCAGATTGGTCATTACATGGCTATTTTCAAAGGCATTCCTTTATAAGCTTAGATCCTAATATGCAATCAGCTCATAAATATTTTCTAATCAATAAAGGTACTGAAAATGAATTATTGAAAGATTATAAAAAAGTAGCTGTTGATTTAGAACTATTTGATTTGTATGAAAAACAAGAACCACCAATTGAAGAAGCTAATTATTAAATAAGAATTATTGCAACTCTTTACTTTCTCTGATTATTTTTTCAAATTTTATTCAAAGACTTTTTTATATATTTGCTATTTGGAGCATTAATAAAAAATATTTGTATTTTTGATAAATGATTAACAATAAAATCAATATTGAAAAAATCTATAATCATTGGATTACGACTTCTGATAAAGATTTCGAAACAATGATTCATCTATACAATTCTAAAGATTTCCATTGGGCTTTATTTATTGGACATATAGTAATTGAAAGATTAATAAAAGCAGCAGTAATAATAAATACAAATGAACATCCTCCATTTACACATGATTTAAGACGACTTGCTAAATTATCTAAACTTAAATTCAATAATGAACATTTAGTATGGCTTGATACAATAACAAGCTTTAATTTAAACTCGAGATATGATAGTTATAAACAAGCTTTTTACAAAAAATGCACACCAGATTTCACATCAGAATGGATTACTAAAATAAAGGAACTTAGAAAATGGATAAAAGCGAAGCAATAAAGATAGCAAAAAGATATGTTGACTCAGTTTGTCTTAAGTACCAAATTGAGAATGTTATTCTTTTTGGCTCTTATGCAAAAGGAACTAATCATGTTGATAGTGATATTGATTTAGCAATAATTTTTAAATCAATTGATGATGTTATTGATATGCAAATTGAGCTATTAAAAATGAGAACTGACGATGATTTATTGATTGAACCACATCCTTTCAGTTTATCGGATTTTCATGAATCAAATCCAATTGTTTGTGAGATTATGAAAAATGGTATAGAGTTAAATTATTAAACTTAATAAATAACATGACTAAAATGGAATTAACAAGACTAATTCTTGATATAATCATTATTCTTTTGTTTTTATTCTTTACTTTCAGTAAAGCTTTCTTTCAAAAGAAAGGCGAAAACCTTGCTACAAAAAAAGACATATCAGAAATAACTAATAAGATTGAAAAAGTAAAAGATGAATATAACAGAAATTTTGAAAAATATAAATTAGAATTAATTAGCGAATTATCTAAGAAAAATTTAGAAATTGAAATAAAGAAAAATGTTTACGAAAGATTAATTATAGTAAAAAAAGATATAGTAGAAATTGAAAGACTTAAACAATTGAATAAAAGTATTGATACAAAATTTAGCGATTTATTTAATAATTTAAAGAACAGTACTGATTATATTTTCCAAAATAAAATCATATTAAAAAACTTAAAAGAAGAAACTCCGATTTTAGAAAATGAAATTAATTTAATGGTTAATAATCTAAAAATGAAAAGAAATTACAACTTATCTCAATTAAATGAAGCGATAGATAAATATATTGAAGCATTATACAAATAACGATCTATCACATTTCCGAACAGATAGTTAAGCAAATTTTTACTAGTTCACACAATACTTTCTCTGATAATAATAACGCTATAATCTCTCCATCTCCCGAATAATAAAAACATCATAATCGCCGAGATATTTAAAGCCATATTTTTTGTAAAGGTTCAGAGCAATTTTGTTTGTTTGGTGAACTTCAATTTTTGTTTGATAACCGATTTTTTTTGCAACCTCCATGGTTTTATCCATAAGAATTTTTGAAAGCCCTTTTCCCTGATATTCGGGAGATATTCCAAAATGATGAAGATAAGTCCGGCGGGCATCAACAGTCATCCATGAAGTTCCTGCTATTTTTCCATTTTGCTTGTTTTCGAGAACTAAAAATCTTCCTCCATTGATAAGAGTTTTTTCAATAACACTTTCGTCATCTCCCCTTTTAGGAGTTGCCAAACCGGTTTCGAGCCATAAATCAAAAATCTCAGGAAAATCTTTATGTTTATAATCTCTGATTACAAATTCGTTTTTCATCAGTTTACATCTTTATTAAACTTTAGAATATTTTTCTTTTAAATAATTTTCAATTTTAGAGAAATATTCTTTTTCAAGAGAATAAGCAGTAATTTCAAGGAAATAATGAGAATCGTTTTCACCCGTAAGTTTAATAACAGGCTCTTTTTTTATTGATGACCAAGGAAGATTCAGGACTTCAGCTTTTAAATTTTCGATAGTGTTATACAAAGGAAGTTTCTTGGAGATATTCAGTGAAAAACTATAATTAAGAATAGTTTCTGCTGGATTGGATTTTGTAATTATTTCACTGAGAACAATACTATATGGGATATTAATAGTTTCGCCGGTTTCGGTTTCAATTTCAAGAGAACGACTTTTAAGTTTCGCTATCTTGCCTTCATAGTTTTTAATTTTTATACTTTCATTTACTGAAAATTTTTCGCTTGTTTTAAAAACTATTCCGGCAATAACATCTTTGAGAGCAAACCATGAAATCCATAAAATTATTATCAAAATTATTAAGAGCAAACCAAGAGAATATAAATAGTGTGTTTGCAAAAAGAATTTTACAGCCCAAATAGAAAACAATAGCCAAACAAACAATTCAAATACCGGCAAATATTTAATAATTGGCTTTCTAACATTTTTTCTTATCGGAATAACTTTAATAAAATAATTGATTACTCTGAAAACAAAAAACAGAATAACAGCCAAAAACAATAAGGCATAAATTGCAAATCTCGATAATTCTGTATCTATAATATTCATAATTGATTTTTAAAAACCTAAAACTAACTTACAACATCTCTTTTTCAATCAAAGAATTAACAATATGAAAATACAAAAATTGATTTATTTCAAAAACATTATTAGAATTTTCCACAATCAATCCGCTTCTTTTTAGAACATTAATTTTCTTCTGCAAAACATCAGCTTTTTGCAAAACTATTCTTTCGAGTTTTTCTACTGTCAATCTTCTGTGAAGAACAAATTGAACAATCAATATCAACCAATCTGTTTCCAAAGAATCCAGCACTGAAATATCAGGGATTTTTGGTGATTTGATAGAAATTGTATTTTCATTAAAATCAATAATATTAGCCATCCATAATTGTAGAGCCACCCCAACATTTCCTTTTGAATAAGAGAAATATTTTGCAAATAACCTAGCATAGTTCCACGAAAGAAATCTATCCTGACTTTTATTTTTGAGTTTAAATTTAATGCCGCTTGATTGATGACGAAGAAGAATAATATCTTTCATTTGTTCAGCATTAAAAGCTCCACATTCAATAATATTCAAGAAATTGTTTTTTATCTTTTTAATTTTATTTATAAGATTAAAACTATGAATATTAGCTGTAATAATAAACAAACATTTATCTCCGTATTTCTCTATAATTTCCATAATAAGGTTGATAACATCAAGACCGGAAGAACTCTTCTCCCACCACAATTCTATGTCTTCGATAACAACAACACTATTTTCGGGAAGTTTGTTAAAAACATTATTAAAAGCACCTTTTATTTCGAGAGTATTTTTCAAGGTATTTTTGAAAACATCAGGATTTATTGAGCCTGTAAACGGAGCACTTACGTAATAAACATTTGAGTTATTAAAAAATTTATTTGCAACATATTGAGCAAAAAATGTTTTGCCGGAATTTCTTTCTCCTACAATTAAAACTCCTCCAAAATAGCCTGATTTATATCTGTCAATCGAGCTTTTCATCTGAAGCAATTCTTTTTCCCGACCAACCCAAAATTCATTCAAATATTGATGTTTTCGAAAAAAAAGCTGTTTGTAATAAAATGGTAATTTGTTAATAATTGCTTTATCACAAGAAACTTCCTGAAGCAAATTAAGAGTATCATTAACTTTTGTTGTGTTGGCAGATTCTTTTATTATAAGTCGTTTTGCCAACAATATTCCTTTACTTTGATTATACCATAAATGACTAAAAAAGTCATTAATATTTCTATTAAACTTCCCAAAACTATCTTTTACTTTTACTAAGGTTCTCTTTTTGGTATGCTCTTTAACATATTGTTTCATGTCAAGAGCAGTATTTGTGAAAGTATAATAAGAGAGTTTGTTAATAACAGTATTAACCCTTTCGTTAATTTGCAGAATTGTTTGAGTTCTTAATTCTTTTGTATTTTCAATTTCTTTTTTAAAGTTGTTTTGCAAATCAGCAATAACAGATTTTGTGTTTTCTTCTTTTTTTGCGAACTCAATAATTTCATCTTCATCATTAAGTTGTATGCTAAAAGAAATCATGCGGAAAGTATCATGAATTCTATCATCGATAAGTTTTAGTTTTTCAGGAAGCTCGGAAATAATTTTCTGTAAAGGTTCAACAAATTCTATTTGAATTAAATAATCAAGAAATCTAATAACAGAAATATTGATTGTTTCTGCTTTACTAAACTGACCGGAATTAAAATCATTATAAGCTTGTTCACTAAAAACATCAATCGTCTCAGGAAAAACAGAGCTAGTCTTTTTAATCATTTTCAATATCGTTCCAATCAAAATTTTTGAATAATCATTTATAGACTCCAGTTTTTTATTATCATAAACATATTCAAATTTTGCAGTTTGATTCTTTTTTAATTTTTTATAATATTTTTCAAGTTCCTTCAAAGCTTCTTCCTGATACTCTAAAACATTATTTTGAATTTGCTGATTTATCTCTTCTGAAATATCAACAAAAATCGCTTTAATCCTAGAGCTGAAAGCAAGGAGCGCCAATTCCAGATATGATGAGTTGTAAAAGAGTCTTTGATTTTCTCTCCATAATTCCGGAATAAGTTTTATCTTTTTAATTATTTTAATATTCTTACTATCAGTTTCATCATCATCTTCTCTGACAAATTTATTTGCATCCAAATGTTTCAGGTCATCACTAATAAGTTGTGTAATTTTAGCAACATCATCAAGGCAAAATAAATAGAGAGATTGAAAAGAATTTTTGTTCAGGTCTTCAATTTCTTTAATATAAAGAGCTAAATTTTGCTTTTCAGAAATCACAATTTCTTCCGAAAGATTATTGTTTTCAGCGTTATTTTCAATCGTCTGGAAACTCTCGTCAATTTTCCTTATCAGCTTCCTTGTCTCGATATTAAATTGAGCAGCTATCAGACCCCATTTATCTAACATCTTATAAAGAGAATAATATAATTTTTGTGGTAAATAAGATTTTACAATCCGCTTGTATTTTATTTTATATTTCACAGATTTACCACTAATCTTAATTGCTAATCTTTTTCTGAATTTAAACCATTTTAAGGAAGCACTATCATTTTTATCTATTCTTAAATCTTCTTTATCAAATCGGTTTATAATAGTTTTAGGCAAAGAAATTATCTCGTTATCAAGCTCGGCAATATATTTATTTATAGCATCAGAAAGAATAAACTTCTGTTCCTGTATCGCTTCATTTTGAAATTCATTAATCTGCTTTATTGAAAAAGTAAAGAAGTTTTTTTGAATTTTTGTTATAAGTCTGCTTTGATTTACATCAGGATTATTACAAATTTTCGATTCTATTGTTTTGAAATTTTGAAACACATTTTCTTTCAAAGAAGTTATCAATATATCATGAAAGCGAAATATTTTCGACAAGTAATTTTGATTATAATCACCAATTAATTTATTAAGGTTTTCATGCAATAATTTTACTTGGTTTGCTACAATATTTTTTTCGGGTAATGATATTTCATCTATTTCAATTTTCTCACTAATAATCAGGTCTATTCCTCTCAAATCATCAGTTTGTTTTAGAACTGGTTTTGCTTTAATCCCAATTTTCAAATCTTTAAAACGCGATGATGCTTTAATAATAATTACCGTTCCAATGTCTTTGCATAATTTATTTGTTTCATCAACAAATTCCTTTTCTTTGCCCTGTTCAATGTCAGGAATTCCCATAAAAATCACATCGGAATTTATCGATTCTGTTCTAATAATTTCATAAAATGACTTTTTCTCTATCTGGTTATTAATAATTTTTATTTCCGCATTTATTCTCAAATTATCGAGCACACTTTGTGCATCGCGATAGATGTTATCTCTTTCTTCATTATCAGGATTAACAATTAAAAGACGAGCATTAGCATCTCTCCATTCTTCAGAGAGCCATAAAAATTTCATTAAAGTTAAAGCAAGATTTCCATTGTTTCCTGAACCTCGCCACCAAATATCAACTAATTTCTTTTCTCCAAAACCATCTCTTTTATCATAGTCCATCATCATAATGTTAAGGTCAAGATTAGAAAGAGCATTAATTGTTTGAGCAAATCTAACAGGATTTTTACTTTGCCGTCCCCAGCCCAAAAATATCAAATTAGGTTCAATTCCTGAAAAGCCATAGCTTTGAGATATGCTTTCAATTCCATCATAAATATTAGAACATGTTTGTCGCCTAGTAAAAATCCCTTTATATTGTTCACTTTCTTCAGATGTTGATTTTTGCTCATGTTTTGGCATAGTAATTTTTTCATCTTTATTTTCAATAAGTTCAAAATTTGACAAAAATCCGTGCATGCCCACCAAATTTTTACCAAAACTTATCAGATGTTGACGGTTTTTAGTTCCACCGCTAAAAAGAATTATATTAGGTCTCCAGTTTCTTTCTTCGAGTTCTTTTTTATCCATTCTATTCAGCGAAGTTCTGACAATCGAAGAATAAACACTTTGCCAGACATCGCCAAAATCGAGTTGAAGCTCTCTTTTTTTAAGGATGAAATAAATCCCCCACATAATCACAAAAGCACCCACCATTACAAGTGCATTCATTTGGAACATAATTGCAAAACATGCCACAAAGCCAACAATTCCTATCCATTTTGAAATTTTCAATGAAGGTCTGAAATCTGAACTTGCCCATTTTTCAAGAGCATAAGCAAGATTAATAAAGCCATAAGCAGCAATATAAAACATAGTAACAATTTCGGCTATAGCATTTAGTTCTCCTACTAAAATCCCTATTTCGGCAAGAATAAATGTTACAATAAGAGCATTTCTCGGCTCATTGTTTTTGCCATACCCTTTGCCTAAAAATTTCGGAGTAATTTTATCATTAGAAATTGCTTGCAAAATTCTTGGTCCACCTAAAATTCCTCCCAAGGCAGAAGACAAAGTAGCACCCCAAATACCTGCAACAACCAAAGGTGAAAACCATGCAATTCGCATTAAAAAATTACTGTCGTTCAAAAGCAAATCTCTGTCAACAAAAAAGGCTAAACTAATAGCAAGAACAACATAAATTATTAATCCTATAAAAATTGCTCCCATAGTTCCTATAGGAATAGCTTTTTTAGGGTCCTTTAAATCTCCCGACATTGCAACACCTGCTGTAAAGCCCGTTACTGCCGGAAAAAATATTGCAAAAACCACAATTAAAGGAATTTCATGTGTAGTTGGAAGCATTGAAACTTGTTCGGGATGAATACCGGGATTTATAAAAAATCCAACAAAAATTGAAATTAAAGAAAGTGCAATTGCCCCTAAAATAATAAACTGTGTTTTTATTGCTAATGATGTGCTGATAAATGCAATTATTACCAAGCCAATAATCACGATTGTTCCAACAATTCTAATATTATTTATTGTTGGCTCCATCCCCAGAAAATTGCTTATAACCTGAATTCCAAGAAAGTTTTCACAGAAACCAACAATATAAAGGGCAATACTCATGGCAGTTCCAATGAATAATGTTATCCCAATCGAACCTCCCATTGGTAAACCCAAACTTCGAGAAAGCATATAATATAGCCCACCGGTTTTTATTTTTTTATCTGTAGCAATAGAAGAAATGCTTAGTCCTGTTGAAACGGAAATAATATGAGCGATAAAAATTATACCTAAAGTTGCTATCAATCCTGCTTCACCAACAACCCATCCCAAACGCATATACATGATAACACCAAGGATTGTAAGTATTGATGGAGTGAATACTCCTGCAAAAGCACCAAATTTTTTAGCTTGTGGCATCTATACCTTAAATTAATATCTGTTTGTAAATATAATTATATAATTTATTTTGTACGTAAGTAAACAAATGTTGTTACTATTGATTAAAAATTGAATGATAAATGGATTTTTTCGTCTTGAAAAATCACTCACTAATAATTCTCACTTCAGTTCTTCGATTTTTCTGTCTGCCTTCTTCTGTTCCGTTATCGGCAACAGGCTGGATTTCTCCATAGCCGGCAGCAATAACTCTTTTTGAAGCAACGCCTTTTTTGATAAGATAATTTCTGACTGCTTTTGCCCTTTCTTCTGAAAGTTTTTGATTAGATTCCGCTGATGCAATACTGTCGGTATGTCCGGCAATTTCAATAATTAATTTTTCCTTTAGTTTCATAACATCAACTAAGTCGTTAAGAGCTTTGAAAGATGAAGGTTTTAATGTGGATTTTCCTGTATCAAACAAAACATTCTTTAGAGTGTAAATTTTTGGTGGTTCAATTTTTATAATAAGATTCATGCTGACCAAAGCGTCAGTGTCGGGAATTTCAAGAATATTATAATCAATCTGGTCGCCAAAGTTTTTATATTTTATGCTATATTTTTCTCCTTTTGGAAGAAGTATTGAAAATTTACCGGCAGCATCTGAAATGCCTGTAAAATCACGCTTTGAATTTTCTGTATTAAAAATTATTATCTCTGATTTACGAGCTTTATTTTCAAAGTTTGTTACAATGGTTTTAACAAGTGCCATAGAATCGTTTGGCTCAAGAATTTGAGAAAAAGAATTATTAAAAATCAGAATTGCTATAAATAAAAATAATATTCTCATTAATGAATTTTTGCAAAAATTATTTAATTGTAAAAATAATAAAATGTTTTGATTTTCGAAGGATGGGATTGTACAAGCTAAATATTATTTTGAGATACTGAGTGAGCGAATCAATGGTTAAGAATATTTTTGCCACAAAGACACTAAAACAGAAAGTTCCACTAAGCTGTAATTTGTATTTTTATCTTTTCTTTGTGATTTTTTTGAGCCTTTGAGTCTTAGTGGCTATAAAAGAATAAGTTAGGAAATCCAAGCATTGATTCGCATAATTTATTTAAAATTAAAAAACAATAATGAATAAAGAAAAATGTGTCTTGCCCTAAAAATCATTCCCATCAATTTCACGCATACTTCCATACCATTTTAATATTTTTTCGCCCCACTTTTCCGATTTGATTTGAATAAGATATAAGCCACTACTAATATAATTACTACTATTATTCTTTAAATCCCAGTCGTAGTATGTTAATATATCATTTTTTGATATTTGCCTGATAAGTTTACCATTTATAGTGTAAATAAAAATTTCACAAGTTTTTGGCAAATTAGTTAACTTAACCAAACATGAATTTTTATTTTCTTCGTAGTTAGAATAATAAATGAAGGGATTAGGAACAATGTTTATATTATCAAGCATATTTGGAAAATTATTTTTATTTGCTGCAACAGGAATAAAATTATCAAGCGAAAAAGAATACATAGGAAAATCATCATTCTCCGGTAAAATGGCTCCATTTTGTACAGCATAATATCTTCTGAAAGGCTTTGTTACTCGAATTCTAATCTTTGCATCGCAACTAAGCCAACCAACACTATCAACAGATAATGGAAAACCAACCCACATAACATCCTTATATATACGTCCCTTTACAGAAACACCAGGATTAAAATTGGTGCTTTCAAATTGTTTATAAAGCCATTCTCCTTCATCATACTCTGGGCAGTCATAAACATAATTACTATTATGCCCCATAATATAAACACAGTGCATACCACCCAAAAGAGGAACACCTAAGTTTGTAAACAAACTATTAGTAGGATTCCAAATTAAGTCCTTGCCATTTTCACCAACAAGCCATGAACTTTCCCCAAACATAATATTAAGTCTTTCACCTGTTTCAACATTGATTGCATAAGCGGGAAACCAACTCATTCCTCTTGTACTACTACCATCAGGCTGACCTTCTTTATCAACAGATGGCATATCTCTCAGATTAAATTTTTTAACATTTCCTTCCGAAAGTGTAGGGTCATCACAAAGTTCAATTACCGGACTCCTTGTCCATTTGGTTTTATCAGCAGTGAAAACGATATCAACACTTGCAAGATTTTTTAATTTATTCATATTAAAATAACTACTATTCCATGCTGGTCCATTAGAAAATTCCGGATATAAAGAAAAAATTTCGTCGCCTCTTGCACACAATCTATATGGTGCCCATGTTCCATCAATAATATTTTCATAAACTTCATTAGGGTCTAACCAATTCCCGCCATTATTGCCAGGGTCATAATCATTATTGTAAAAATTACTATTATCTTCTAAAGTTCCTGCTCTAATCCAGTTCAACGGACTTTTTTCGTCAACATCTTTCACTCCGCTTAACCATTTTTTTGAATCGTTTGAAAACTCAATACTTGATTCAATTAAACCATTATTGTTTATGGATGGATGACCGGGATTTTCTGTTTGAATTATTGTGATTGAAATTCCTACATCAAGAATTATTTGCTCATTGTAAATATTAATTGCTTTATCTGATTTCCATTGTTCATTTGTTGATAGGTTTATTAATGTCCATGTTGCTGAATCAAGAATGTTTGTATTTGTATTTAACTTCAAAACATAAGTTCCTTTTTTTACATTAAATGGGTCAATAATTTTCACAACTATTGGTCCCTTCAAACTTTCATATTCAAGATTAATTCCAATATGTGAAGGATTTGATAGAATGGTATCAATTGATGCTTGAGTTAAATCCAAAATATTTCCACCATTGCCGTTTCCTTCAATTCGAGTTATTTTTGGCGCATTACCATAAATAGATTTATTGATAATTCCTGTTGGGCAAGGATTATGTGGAATAGCTGTAATAATAGAAACATTTCCACCTTCAACAGAACTTTTGCTTCTTAAATATGGTGTTTTTTGTCCTAAATTGTTATTCAGGTTTGGTGTGTATTTAGAATATTCATTATAAGCATAAGCCACAGCCATATAATAATATCTTTTAAAATTCACCAGTTTATCTTCATTTGATGTAAATTTATCTTTTGAGATTTTAAATGAATGACTTATTCCTGCATTTTCTCCATCAACTTTTTCTATAGGAACTTCAATATTTAAATCATCAGAATATTCATAATTTATTAGTCGATTAATGGGATTTCCATTAGAACTAAAATTTTCAATATCACATTGAAAAACTAATCTTGCTTTGTCAGGATTTTCTAAATCATCAATACAGACATTTTTATCTTTTAGCTGATAAACCTGATAACCTTCAAATCTATATAATGAATCATATCTTTGGGATTGTGTTAATGAATCAGGAGATACTATTCTTGAGTCCCATTCCTGATAATTTTCATTATAGTTATTTGATATTTTACGATTAGTGATGTAAAATATCAGTTCGTTTTTCATTTCTTTTACAATAAGTTCGGGAGCAGCAGGACCATTTATAATTTTAAATCCATTATCGAAAAATCTTTGTACTTTATCATCAACTATTTTAAGAAGCTCCACAGATGCTAATCTATTGTTTGCCTGTGCCCATGGAATACCAAAAGTAATATAATTAACTCCCCCTGATTCCAAAGTAAATGGACCTGTTGATGACATAAATCGCCTGTCATTCGGAACATTTGAGGCTGTTTCTTCTGACCAATAAACCGGACCATTAGGTTGCAATCCATTAGTATTCCACAAACATGGGTCAGAATCATTAGGATACATAAAACTGCATGAAGGTCCATAAGATGGAGGCGATGCGTTAGGATGTCCGTTTCCACCATACATAAGGGAAGAATTATCAAGCCACATTCCTTGCAAATAGGAATAAAATGCAAAATCTGATTTTGGGATTCCACTAAAAGGTATTCCACCAACGCTACCACTAATAACCATAAACTTTCTCATTCCAAATCTTTCATTGTCAATAATTCCATCTCCAAAATTTTGTCCGTTAATATTAATACCACAAATTTGCGTTCCTAAGGTATCAAAATTGAGATTGTCTTGACCGTCAGCATCCAAATATGGTCCTTGATAAAAATCAATTCCTACTGCCGGAGGTGTGCTACCATAACCATTATATCCGGTAACACCATCATAATTATTTCCATTATAGCAATAACCTAATCCACGGCTAACATCTGAAGCAACAAAATCATCGTAAGAATAACCCAAATCAACATCCATAAAAAAACCAAACCATGAGTCATTAATTTTATAAGTTGACCTATTGATAATTTCATAAGAATAAAAAGTCATATTATTAAGTTCATTATTTGTTTGGTAAGCATATGCTTGTGCTCTGACTTCAACTCCAATTGGAGAGCCTCCGCTTTCGCTATGAATATTACCTGCATCATTAAAAATCCACCATAAAGATTGGTCGCCTTTTAATATCTGGTCTGCAAGTAATCCGTTTCCTTCATAGGATGTATCTGTTGGGCTTATTAGTTGATTAGTCAGATTATAATATGGATAATCACCATCTTCAGGATTGTAATCTCCATCAGAATTATTATCATAAAAAGGAGCTAAATAATAAGATTGATTTTTATTAACATTGCCATGTGCTGGCCAGTTTTTTATTGATTCAGGAATTTTATAATTTGGATATGATGCTTTATTATTCCACCAACTTACAAAATCAACAACTTCACTTTTATTAATTTTATAAACTTTGTCATATTCATTGCAAGTCGCACCATCTGTAGTAGCCGTTACTTTTGATAGAGGACCGGAATAATAATCAACGCCATATCCATTATATACCTCTCCAGCAACTTTTAACTGTCCATTTACATCTTTTCCACCAATCCAAATTGAGCCTGAGAATAAAGAATGTTTTCCCGAACCTTTTGGAATTTCGTATTGTGGACTTCCTTGTTTGTCCCACCATAGCTGAGCACCTGAATTAATTCTCGCATTAACATTGTTAATGTCAAGAAATGAGAAAGAAGTTGGTGGCAGACATTCGTTTGCTAAAATAACTTTGTCTTTATTAGTATTTTTTTTGTTATTATTATTTTGAGAAAATGTCTGTTGTTGAAAAAATATAAACAGAATAACAAATAGTAGATATTTATTTGAATTCATAATTTTAGATTTTTAAATTATCTTATAAAATTATAAAAAATATTTAATAGTAAAAAGAATATTTTGGTTCTACTGTTATTTTAATGGAAATGAAAACATTTAAATATTAAGAAATTCCAAATAGCAAAAAACAAATAACAAATAAAACACAAATTCCAATGTTTAAAACTCAAATAACATAAGCATCAAGTCAATGTGATGATTTAATAATTATTATGTTAAATGTTTTGGTTTTACACTCAATATTTGCATATCGGTTTTTATATGTAAATAGTTTTGGAAATTGATTATTGATAAATTGAATATTATTTGCTTTTTGTAATTTGTCTTTTGTTATTTTCACTAAATTCGCAGTAGTACTAATATTTTTTCAATATTCTCATTTAATTAAATTTGAATAAATTCTTTTGAAGTTTAATTACAAAAAATATTTACATAATAATATTAAGCACAATTCGTTCTTTAAATATTTATATAAATTAATTAACCAAACAAAAAAAATGGAAAAGTCAAAACTAATTCCTACAATTTATGGGTATGCAATATGTTTAGTTGCAGTTATTACATTTCTAATTGCAACAACAAGCCTTGTTAATTCAATTATCGACAATAGTGACCCTATGCATTCCGGTTACAGATGTTCGAATATGCCCAGTTTAGCATCTTTTGAAAACTACAAAATGGATGTTCTTAATTCGTCTGAAAAAGAACAAGCATTCGTTCCGGATGAACAAACTTTGCATGCAATGTATGAAGCAGCAAAGACAGACAAAATTCAATCTGCACAACACCAAACCTTACGAACAATAATTGTGAGCAGTTTTATTATTGTTTTGTGTTTTGTGTTCTTTATCTTTCACTGGAGATGGATGCGAAAACTTGCTTAATAATTTTCAAAATATTATATCATTGGTAAGCCTAAATAAGGATAAATATAAAAATTGATTGGTTTCAGATTTATTGGATTTTTTAATTTATAGCTATAAATTAAAAACTTTTCACTACTATTATAATAAGTTTGAAAATATGTAACTGATGACAGATATCCTGAATTTGTATAAGCATATTCTCTTCCTTTAGAATATTTATCTAAGATATTATTATGCCCAGTCCATCTATTATTATTGTCATATGTAAAGACATTATCTTCTGTTATAACATTATTCTTTATTCTTTTAACATTAATTAAATTATCATTCTGATCATAAATAAAAGTGTCAATTTCTGTAGGATAATAAATTGACGATAGCCTTTTTTTACTGTCATAATTATAAATATTTATGGTATCATCTTGTGAAGATAATTTATATCTAACTTTGATATTCTCACCTAATAAGTATTTATAAGTATTAGATACCATATCATTATTCCAAAATATTGTTAATGTGAGATCCTGTAATAAATATCGTGTTACACTAAAATTAGAGCCTATTTGATTTGGAATTGACTCTTTTAACACTGGCATATTATAATAACCATGCTTTGAATATGAATATTCAGAGTGACCCCAGGAACCTGTACTATAGGATAAAATTCGACCGTTTTTATCAAACTTATAATAACTAATACAATGAGCTGTACTTGTATCAAATAATCTAATTTCAAAACTATCAGGATTGACAGGTACAATATATTGAAAAGGAATTGTATCTTCCTTTTTACATGATGATTGAAAAATCACTAATATTAGTGATGAAAATAAAATTAACTGTAGAATTTTCATAATTAAAGGCAAATTAGTTGGCGTAAAAAATATCTTTAAAAATAATATAAATTAATTAATCTAAAGATGATATTGAAATAAAACTGATTAAATATATTGTATTTGCTAATATCTTAGAAGCTCAATTTCTGGGAGATTTTTGCATATAGAAAATTATCTCACCACCATTAACAATATCCGAATGTTTTAAAAAGTTTCCTTTAAGTTCTTTTCCAATCACTTCAATTTTCTCAACATAAACATTTTCATTGCCCTGATTTACGGTTTTTATTTCCAGAGTTTTTCCGTTTTCAAGTTTAATGATTGCATTTTTCACCATCGGACTTCCAATAGCATATTCATCAGAGCCGGGACATACAGGATAAAATCCTAAAGAACTAAAAATATACCATGCACTCATTTGGCCAGCATCATCATTTCCGCATAAACCGTCTTCTTTGTTGCTGTACATAGTTTTCATAATCATTCTAACTCTCTGCTGAGTTTTCCATGGGTGATTTGTCCAGTTGTATAAATAAGGAATGTGATGGCCGGGTTCGTTACCTTGAACATAATTTCCAATTATTCCGTCACGGGTAATATCTTCGTTTTTCTCAATTAATTTATCATCAATTTCGGTTGTAAAGATTTTGTCTAAATGCTTTGAGAATTTATCCTTCCCTCCCATCATCGAAATCATAGTATCAATTTCATGTGGCACATACAAACCATAATTCCAGGCATTGCCTTCAATGAATCCTTGCCCGTGAGTATTAATCGGGTCGAAATCTTGTCGCCATTCACCATTTGCTAATTTTGGTCGCATATATCCAATTTCAGCATCATAAATATTCTTGTAATTTTTTGAACGTTTAAGATAATTTTCATAGGCTGTTTTGTTTTCTGTTTTATTTGCTATTTGTGCTATGCACCAATCATCATAGGCATATTCCAATGTTTTAGAAACTGAATAAGCACTTTTATCTTCAGCAACATAAGATAAAGACATATAGCTTTCCAATCCTTCAAAGTATGGAACCGTAGAAGTATTTTCACATGCTTTTAAAGCTCTGCTCAAATCAACATCTGTTGTTCCTTTCACAACAGCATCAGCAATTACAGAAGCTGAGTGATATCCAACCATGCACCAATTCTCATTTGCATAATGACTCCAAATTGGCAACATTTTATGAACACTTTGGTCATGATGAGCAAGCATTGATTTTATCATATCATTATTTCGCTCTGTCTGGATAATGTTAAACAGCGGATGCAATGCTCTGTATGTATCCCAAAATGAAAATATAGTGTAATTCGTAAATCCTTCCGATTGATAAATATTCTGGTCTAAACCACGATAAGAACCATCAACATCTTCATAGATAATCGGGCTTAGCATTGTGTGATATAAAGCTGTGTAAAATGTTTCTTTTTGCTCCTGAGTTTCAATTTCAACAATGATTTTTGATAATTCATTATTCCACTTTTGTTGAGTTTCAAGCTTCACTTTTTCAAAATCCCAATGTGGAATCTCAGTTTCTAAATTAAGTAAAGCTCCATTTGTGCTTACAGATGAAAGAGCAAATTTTATTTTTATTTTTTCATTCTCTTCTGTTTGAAAATTAAAATAAGCACGAATCATTTTCCCTGCCATTTCAGGAAAATTATGTTCTTCATCAAATCTTCTATAGAAACCTTTGTACAGAACATCTTCATACTTCTTATGACCATAGCTTTTAAATGCTTTTGAAAATTGCATGGCAAAAAACACTTTTCTGGTCCTTGCCCAACCGTTTGTTTGCCTGTAGCCTGTTACCAAAGAATCGTTTTCAACCCGAATAAAAGTCCAGACATTTTTATCTTCATAATTATAGATATTTGAAATCAAATCAAGAATAATATGAGAGCTGTCGGATTTGGGAAAAGTATATTGATGAAATCCCACTCTTTCGCTTGCTGTAAGTTCAGCCTTAATTTTATAATCGTCTAACTCAACTTTATAATATCCGGGTTCTGCTTTTTCAGTTTTATGCGAAAATCGAGAATGATAACCACTTTGTGCTTTGTCGGCTGTTCCGGGTTCTAAACATAACTTTCCAACTGTTGGCATTACTAAAAAATCACCTAAATCCGAATGACCTGTCCCACTGAAATGAGTATGACTAAAACCAAAAATTGTGCTGTCGTCATACTGATATCCTGAACAATATTTATAAGCATCTTTATTGTATTCCCCATTAATATACATAGGCAATTGATTGGTTTCGGGGCTTAGCTGAACCATACCAAATGGAACAGTTGCCCCAGGAAATGTATGACCCATGTTTTTGGTGCCTACAAATGGATTTACATATTTTATTAAATCTATATTTTGAATTTCACCATCCTGTGATGATGATTCATTTTCATTATTTGCTTGACATGAAAAGATTAATATTGCCGTTAATAGAAAAAAATAATTTGTTAAGAATTTCATATATATAACTTAAGTGAGACTAGAAAGCCTAAATTTTTGAACAAAATTAGAATAATAATTAAAAGATTTTTAGCATTTAAAATATTCCTGAATTT
>Ga0307990_1000810_pt1 | contig 27035 bp, 25 predicted proteins | sample EllFjometagen129_FD_203168 | JGI IMG/M metagenome (GOLD analysis project Ga0307990, IMG submission 203168) | Marine microbial communities from Ellis Fjord, Antarctic Ocean - #129 | ecosystem: Environmental > Aquatic > Marine > Unclassified | place: Southern Ocean | collected 2014-10-08
AAAAAAGTGGACCATGCCGCTGCAACATTGGCCCCTGATCCTCAACCAGCTGACCATACGATTTGAAGATAGGTGTCCGCTGTGACCAGTTACTACATCCATTTACACAATGTTCTTGACACTACCTTTCCGGGCTGACGAAGCAATCTCTTCAAAAGTACTGACTTCATCGTTCGGAATGACTTATTTGCCTTATTATCAACAACTTATCACTTACTTTCCAAAAGTTCTCCCACACTTCATCGATTTTGTTACAATAGAGATATCTGGATCTGAGATCTTTAGGTCTGGTTACTTTACGAGGGTTGGATGATGGGTATTATTACTATTCGATCACTATGGATTGATGAATTATCATATCTCGAGATCTCAAATGGATCCCCCGATCCTGCCCCCCTGGTTTTTTTTGTACACGGTGTTGCATCGGATAAACGGCAGGGAATCCCGCTTGGTTACGAGATGGCCAAAAAGGATTTTATATTTGTCAGCCTGGACACAATTCTTCGGGGTGACCGTAAGAAACAGGAATTCGATCTTGCAGTTGGTGGGGATTTTGGATCAATCTACCCTGATGGAACCTGGTTGGATGGTTTTATCACTATGTTAAGAATGATCAAACAAACTGCTTTGGATATAAATGCTTTGATCGACCATTATAAGGAAGATCCACGTGTTGATGGGGAGAAGATCGGTTTTGTGGGATACTCAATGGGTGGCTGGGCAGCATTCTATTTGTCGGCAATAAACACTCAGATCAAAGCCACAGCAGCTATTGCCGGAATGCCAGATTTCGAACAAAGCTGGAGAGATTTGATCTTGGAGTGTTCTATAAACCCGGAATGGGCTGAGGCAATGGAACAAGTGGAAAATGAGACAGATCGAAGGACGGCGTATATTCGGGAAATGAATCCGATTACATATCTCGTTGAAGCGTCCCGGAATCCGTTATTAATGATTTGCGGTGATCTAGATCAGAGGCCGAAAAAATCCTGCCTGGATCTCTATGGTGCGATTGACAAGAAACCTCACAAGAAAACAGATTGTGTAAAAATGAGCATTCACAACGGTATTGATCATCAGTTGACTCTACCTATGGTAGAAGAGACAGCTGCTTGGTTTGATGGGATATTCAATAAGAGAAAATAAGTCCTGTAAGAAAATCATAGTAGGACATCTTGGAGGTACACAAATTGCCAGGTTCATCAAAACTCTCATCCATAAATATTCTGGGATATATCTCTGCAGGGTTATTTAGTATTATCATGATCCTTCAGCTGATGCTGGCAGCAGGTATATTGCCTATTAGCATGGCTTGGGGAGGGCGGCATACCGAATTGACATTGACCCTCCGCTTTTCCAGCCTGATCGCGATCATTATTTTATGCTATTTTGCCTATATGATCGCCCGCCGTTCAGGTATTTTGGGATCTACACCCCCTTCAAAATTGATTAATCTTACATCCTGGTTTGTGACAGCATATCTGGTCTTTAACACGGTGATGAATTTCCTGTCTTCCAGCCAAGCAGAAAAATGGGTTTTTGGGCCGATAACCTTGGCTTTACTGATCATCACTTTGATCATCAACCTGATGGAATACTCTCCGATGGACAGCTTATAGTAATTTGAACTTGAATAATTTGAATGATATGGATGATAAAGATTCAATGATCCAATCCTGATAACGGTATCCTGGTTAACCCTAGAAAAGGAAAAGACCATGGAAAATGACCTCGCTGGATTGCTGGCCGAAATTGATCGAATCCGGACAGATATGGGGAAAGTTGTTCAGGAGACAGACACTGGTTTAATGATCTATCCTGGTTGGACGATCAAGGAAATGATCGCCCATATCACTGCCTGGGAGTTTGTCATTGATAAGTCTCTCCTGGCTTATTTGGCCGGTGATCCCCCTTATTTTCTCAATGAGCAGGATTTCGATATTTTTAATGAAGAAGCGATTGAATTCCGCGCTTCCTGGTCCCTGGTACAAGTTCTGAAGGAATGGAAAGACGTCAGGGATAATGTGGTGGTTACTATTAATAAACTGAAGGATATTGATTTACCAGTAGAAATAGTACTTCCCTGGGGGTCTGAACGGACTGTAGCCGAGCTAATTGAGATTATTGGGGAACATGAAGAGGAGCACATGGAAGATACGCTTAAAGTTTCAGGTTGAAGGGTAAATGATAGGTTTATTTATTTTTAACCTTAAACCCTGAACGCTGCTGGGCGAATTACCAGGATATGCTGACTATGCTCAAGATGAGAGTTTCCGTTTTATCCCGGGAGTTTGGTAAACATGAAAAACAATCAAAATGAACGTCCCATGAAAATCCCCTGGAGAGGAGCAATCGGATTGTTGATAATAATCCCGGTTATGTTGGCAACTCTATTGCTCTCTGCCGGCCAGTTCAATTGGTGGGAAGCCTGGGCTTATACTGTAACTGGTTTCCTGGTTATTCTTGGCAGCCGGGCAGTACTTATCTTGAAGAATCCTGACCTGGCCCTTGAGCGATCCCAGGCTCCTGCCAATGAGGATACTAAGGAGTGGGACAAGTTTCTCATGCCATTCACCGCATTAATCGCTCCGTTTATTTCCTGGATCGTCGCGGGATTGGACCAACGATTTGGATGGTCGGGGGATCTTCCTAACTGGATCCAGATAGCTGCCCTGGTGTTAATCCAACTTGGCAGCCTGGTTGGTAGTTGGGCTATGCTGGCTAATCGTTTCTTTTCATCCCAAGTCCGAATCCAGACAGATCGGGGACATTCTGTGGTCAGGGGTGGACCTTATCAATATGTTCGTCATCCCGGGTATGCGGGGGGATTGGTTTCCTGGTTGGCAGCACCGATTTTCTTCACATCTTGGTGGGTGATCATACCAACCGCATTAGCGATAACTGCTTCTGTGATCCGAACTTCCCTGGAGGATCGAACTTTGCAGGCAGAGCTTCCTGGTTATAAGGAGTATGCATCAGAAGTGAAATACCGACTTGTTCCCGGGATTTGGTAATGATTGATGGAAGATTTATTTCAGCCAATGGATTGGAAATATTCTACCGGGATGTTGGTCAGGGAAGGCCGTTAATTCTGCTCCACGGAGCAACCGATACTCATAAACTCTGGTCCCCGTTCATCGCTGAGTTTTCCAAAATATTCCGGGTTTTTACCCCGGACAGCCGAGGTCACGGCCGGACTTTTAATCCAGCAGGCGAATTAAATTACCAGACCCTGGCAGATGATCTGGCGGCATTCATCCAGGAGCTCGATCTCGAGAAACCTTTTATATTTGGATACAGCGATGGCGGCCAGACAGCCCTGGATTTTGGCATGCGCTATCCCGATGTTGCCGGTGCGCTGGTTATCGGTGGGGCCTGGTATCAATTTTCAGCAGAATATCAGGATGCTCTCAAACATGTAGGGTTTATTGGTGTGGGTGAGATAGACTTCCATATTTATGAAAAGTTTGCTCCCGCGGACTGGAGAGAAAGGATTGGGAAGTATCATCCTAATCCGGATCCAAACTACCCGGAAGTGTTATTGAGAAGCCTGGCATCCCTGTTCTGGACGCCATTGAATTATGATAAAGAGGATTTCTTGAAAATTCAGGCACCGACTCTGATCCTGGTAGGGGAGCAGGATGAATTGGTACCGCCAGAAGAATCCCGGGAAATGGCGGTGTTGATCCCCGGCGCTGAATTAGCACTAATCCCTGGCGCAACCCATACTCAGGTGATCATACCAGGGGGAGATTGCCTTTCGACTGTGATTGATTTTCTACTGCGCCAGCTAGATTGATTTCCTTTGTAACCAATTGATTAATTCCAAGTTAATACTTGACAGAGGGAGTATACTAATACTGTTGCCAAGCCTGAAATCCTGGCTTTACTAGTCTCATTTTCAGGTGAATAGGTCCGAGGTTGAGAATGAAAAACATGAAATTTTTATTGGATCCCATGCGTTTACCTTTTTTGATCCTGCCCCCTGCCTGTGTGGTGTTGGGGCTTGCTACAGCGATCTGGACAGAAGGAACAGTGAATTGGTTTCATTTTGTATTGGTATTGATCGGGGCGGTATCTGCCCATATCAGCGTCAATACATTTAATGAGTATTTTGATTATAAAAGCGGCTTGGATGAAAAGACCAGGCGCACGCCATTCAGCGGCGGCAGCGGCCGTTTGCAGCTAAATCCTGAATTGGGAAAACCAGCCCTGATTATGGCCTGGTTCTTCCTTACTGTGGTCGCAGCTATAGGGATTTATTTTACCTGGAAGATCGGCGCTGCCCTGATTCCTCTTGGTATCCTGGGACTGCTGATCATTTATTTTTATACTGAATGGATCACCCGCTTTCCGCTGTTGTGCCTGATCGCCCCTGGTTTGGGTTTTGGTACACTGATGGTGATGGGTACAGACTTTGTGCTTACCGGGAGCTACTCCTGGACAGCTTTCCTGGCTTCCCTGGTGCCCTTTTTCCTGGTCAGCAACCTGCTATTGCTGAATCAGTTCCCTGATGCGGAAGCAGATCAGAGCATTGGTCGAAAACACTACCCGATCCAGATCGGGAAGGTGAAAAGCAGCCGGATCTACCTGACCTTTTTGATCCTGCCCTTTGTAGTGATTGTAATTGGCGCAATTTCAGGTTTATTTCCCTTTTCCAGTTTGATCGGATTTTTAAGCCTGATCCTGGTTGTTCCGATTACCAGGGGAGTCCTGGCTCATGCTGAGAAATCAGAAGAACTGATTCCAACCCTGGGGCAGAACGTGATCATCAATTTGGTTATGCCCGTACTGGTTGCCGTTGGATTCTTTATCGGTTGGCCGAGATAGATTCACAAAACAGCATATTAAAGAACCCGCTAAATGCAGCGGGTTCTTTGTTTAAACTGGCAGTTTTATTGATGTAGGACTACAATTAAATCTAGTTTGGGTTTCCTTTCTATTTAACGGTTTCCAATATTAGATTAAAACTGTAGGTAGTGAAAAATGGATGATTTTCAATTGTCCTTTTTGATGATGGCTGAATCCGACATCCCGGAAGTTACGCTGGTAATGAAACGGGCATTCGACGATGATGCCCAGAAACATCTCAGAAAAGAAAGCGGGGGTCCTCCTGGATATGATAACGGGGATTTTTTCCGCGAGTGGCTGCTGCCTTACGAGGAAAGTGTGGGGTATAAGATCATTGCTGGGGAAGAAATAATTGGTGGAATTATTGTTTGGATCCTGCCAGAAGCCCACAATATCCTGGGTACGATCTTTGTCGATCCTAACCACCAGGACCAGGGAGTGGGCCAGCAGATCTGGACCTTTATCGAAGAAACTTATCCGGAGACCGCCAGCTGGCGGTTAGGCACATCATCCTGGGCAACAAAGAATCATCATTTTTATGAGAAGTGCGGTTTTGTAAAAGTTGACGAGGATCCCCTGATCAAACCGGAGGATGATTCTTTGATCTTCAGAAAGGAGCTGCTAAATTGATGACTCCAGAGATTGTATTTCGTATTTTTATGATCGTGGCATTTATTGCTATGTTTGTGATCCGGATCTATTTTCAATCCAAGGTGTTGGGTGAAAAAAGGGAAGTGAAAATCCAGGAGAATAAACTCAGCCTGGTTGCTGGAAGCATCGCAGCTCTCACCACTTTGACTTTCGGGGCAGAGTACATATTCTTTCAGGGAACTTTTAAGTTTACCTATTTGCTTGATTATCCAGATTGGCTGCGCTGGTTGGGTGTGGTCACCCTGGCGGCAGGTATCACATTGCTGGGCTTGGCTCATTATCACCTGGGAAAAAGTTTTAATTCCCTGGTAGTGTCCAAGGAAGACCACCAATTGGTCACCACCGGTCCCTACCGCTGGATTCGCCACCCGATCTATACCGCTTACTTGATGAATTATGTGGCTGGAGGTTTGCTGGCATCCAACCTGGTTTTAACCTTTGTGCCTGTAGTCTTCTTTGGTCTAATGATCATCAATCGCATCCCCCGGGAAGAAGCTGTGATGCGCGAAGAATTTGGGCAGGACTACATAAACCTGGAAAAAAGGACGGGCAGGCTTTTGCCTTCTCTAAAAAAGAATTTTGAAAATATCCCGATGAATGAGGAGAAAAAATGAACCCGGAAACATCACACTATCAATGGACTCCAAGGGATAAGTGGCTTTATTGGTTATCGCTGGTCCCTTTCCTGGTGGTTTTTATTGGCGCCCTGCTGCTGCTTTCAACCTATTCACCCTGGCTAGCGGCTTTGGAAATGGTCTTTTATTTGATCACCTGTGTGTTCCAGGCTGGCTGCTGCATTGGCTGCCCCTACCGCGGAAAATACTGCCCGGCTTTATTTGGGATCTATTTTGGAAATGTCCTTTCCGGGATCCTGTATCCCAAGCGAGAGTTTAATCAGAAATTCTTTGAAAAAAACGCTGCGGCAGGTGAGATTATGGTTTTGGTGATCGCATTCTTCCCAATCTACTGGGTGGTAAAAACCTCCTGGTGGCTGCTGCCGGTCTATCTCTTATTGATCGCTGCCCACCTTGTGTTATTTATGCCCACTCAGTGTGAAAAGTGCTCTTATAACGAAACCTGCCCGGGTGGCATTACCTGGCGATCCTGTTCGGTTTGGCTGAAGGATAGAGGTGAGAAATATATAGATATTAGTGATTAGTAGGTGAAGAAAGTAAATCGTAAGTAATAAATTGATTGAGTATTTATTGGAGATGTAGGGGCGACTCGCCGAGTCGCCCTTTTGTTATATTTGTAAGAATCTGGTTTTTTTTCCAGAAGGTCAGCTCCCGTGGTCGGGAGCATGAGCTCGGCTACAACCTTAAAATTAAAACCCTTAACCTTGTTATATAATAAAATTATCAACTGGGAGAATTCCATGAACACCAAAACGAGAAAGATCCTTCGCTGGATTGCCCGTATTTGGGCTGCTTTAATGGCTGCCATGATCCTGTTTATGTTCATTGGAAATACTGCGATGGATGGGATAGGCCCAATCTTCTACCTAACGTTTAGAGAAACATTGATGATGGTTGCTTTTCTGGTCGTTTTTGTTGGTTTGATCCTGGCCTGGAAACGGGAGTGCCTCGGCGGCTGGATGATCGTTGGTGGCATGCTGGCTTTTTATGTGCTTAATTTTGCTTTCTCAGGCACTTTTCCGCGAGGAGCTACGTTCTTCATCATTGCCCTGCCGGGAATTCTGTTTCTGATCAGCTATTACGCCAGTAATGAGACCGAAGCAATCTAACTTCACTGAAACATCACATTTCACAATATGGTCATAAGACAATAAAATCAAGATCTAGATTTGGCTGAAGTATGCCAACTGTTCAAAAACACCCATAGCAAAATCAATCTATCTTTCCTTGACCTTGAAGATCATTCGCAAGAGTTTCACTTGAATTTTCAGCAATTTTCCCTATATAGGTAACTCACTTTATCACGTAATCTTTCCTGTAAAATATTTGGGGGGGATGATGCTAAATCCTGGTTAGTTTCCTGAATTGTGGTTTTAATTATGATATCAATAATATTTCCATACTGATTAATGTCATGTTGGCACGTCTGGGGTCGATATTCTTGAAAAGTCATTCATCAAAATGCCAAAAATAGTTTATAATATTCCAGCATGTGAAAAAGTTCCCAATCTTTTCAGTACTTATATATTTTGATCAGAAATCCAAATTTGTCCAAAAAAATAAGGTTAGCATAGGATCAATCTTACAAAAAGGTGACCGTTTATGAAAGAAAAAATCCTGAATTTACTTGATAAGTTCAATAATGACAGAAGCAGGTTGATGGATATTTTGCTTGATATCCAGGAAATCTATCATCATATTCCTGACGAAGCGATTGGCATCATTGCTGATCAACTCGATCTGTCAAAGGTTGATGTCGAGCAAACCATTTCTTTCTATCATTTCTTGTCTCAGACAACGGTAGGAGAATATGCCATTTATCTCAATGACAGCCCGGTTGCATTTATGCACGGTCGGGCTAATGTTGCCACTGCTTTTGAGAAAGAGCTTGGCGTATCGTTCAATAATGTCACTGAAGATGGCTTGATCGGGATCTGGGATACCGCAGATATTGGCATGAATGATCAGGAACCGGCAGCCATCATCAATGGAACCGTTTTTACTATGTTGACCCCGGACAGGGCCAAGAAAATTGTTCAGGGTATGAAGGATGGAAAAACTGTCCAGGAGATCGCTGATGGAATCGGTGCAGAGCTTGATGGTCCTGAAGAACTGCGGACGATGGTCAAGAATAACATCTACCTCAAAGGGGATGTTCTCTTCCCGGGTTATGAAGTGGGAAGTGCGTTAAAAAAGATTGTATCTCAGCAACCTGAAGACGTCGTTGCTGAAGTCAAGGATTCGAATCTCAGAGGCCGCGGAGGTGCTGGATTCCCGACGGGTCTTAAATGGGAATACTGCCGCCAATCTGGTGGAGATGAGGTTTACCTGGTATGCAACGCGGATGAAGGTGAACCCGGAACGTTCAAGGAAAGAGTCATCCTGACCGAGCTGCCGAAACTGCTTTTTGAAGGTATGGCGGTTGCTGGATACGCACTGGATGCCAGAGAAGGAATCGTCTATCTGCGGTATGAATACCGCTACATGAGAGAATACCTGGAGAATATTCTTCAGGAGATGAGAGAACTTAATCTTCTGGGAAAGAATATTGTCGGAAAATCTGGATTTGATTTTGATATCCGGATCCAGCTCGGTGCTGGTTCTTATGTCTGTGGCGAGGAGTCTGGTTTGATCGAATCCCTGGAAGGTAAAAGGGGTGAGCCAAGAAATCGTCCTCCCTTCCCGGTGCAGAGTGGCTACCTGGACAAACCGACTGTGGTCAATAACGTTGAAACCCTTTGTAAGGTTGTCCCGATCATCCTGAATGATGCGGATTGGTTCAAAACCTTAGGAACCAAGGAATCAGCCGGAACAAAATTCTTGAGCATATCTGGTCACTGTAAAAACCCCGGTGTTTACGAAGTCGAATGGGGCATGACGATCAATGAGATGCTGGAAATGGTAGGTGCAACTTCGGTTCAAGCGGTAAAGGTGGGTGGACCTTCCGGTACATGTATAGATCCATCCCATTTTGGGCGCAGTATTGCTTTCGAGGATCTTGCTACCGGTGGCTCGATGATCATTGTTGGCGAGAAGCATAATTTGCTGCAAGATTTCATTTTGCCCTTTACGAATTTCTTTATTGAGGAATCCTGCGGTTCATGTGTTCCCTGCAGGTCGCTAACAGTGGTCCTGCGGGATAAATTGATCAAGATCATTGATGGAAATGGAACGCGGAATGATATTGATGAACTATATGATTGGGCGCGCCTGGGCCGGACGGCAAATAGATGTGGTCTTGGCCAAACAGCTGCCAACCCTATCATTACCTCAATCGAAAATTTCAGGAACCTCTACGAAGACCTTGTTAATACCGATGAGGATTATTTATCAGCCTTTAACATGGAGCAGGCTGTAGCTGAATCTTGCGAGGTGGTAGGTAGGGTCCCGAATATCAAAGCCCATTAATAAAGTGAGAGCTATAAAGTGGAAAAGATATGAATAAAAACGAAAAACTATACTTTGAAATTGATGGAAAGGCATGTTACGCAGATGAAGGCCAGTCTGTGATCGATGCGGCTAAAGCCAATGGCGTTTTTATCCCATCCTTATGCCATGTCGAAGGTGTTAAGGCAGCTGGCTCATGCCGGGTTTGCAATGTGAAGGTTAATGGACGCAATATGACAGCCTGTACAACACCGGTATCTGACGGTATGGTTGTTGAAAATGATATTCCTGAACTGAATGAATTACGGCAGGCTATTATTGAAGTCCTCTTTGTTTCAGGAAACCATTTTTGCCCATCCTGTGAAAAGAGCGGCAATTGCGAATTACAAGCCCTGGCATACCGATACCAAATGCTGGTGCCGAGATTCCCATATGAATTCCCTATTAAGGGAGTTGATGCAAGCGCAGAGCATATCTATCATGATCGAAACCGCTGCATTATGTGCAAACGCTGCATCCGCACAGTCATCAAGGATGGCAAAAATGTCTTTGCTTTCCACGGCCGGGGAGGAGAACACCTCCATGTTGTTATGGATGAAGAGCTTGCTTCTCAATTGACCGAAGAGGAAGCACAAGAAGCCATGGATATCTGCCCAGTTGGTGCCATCCTCAAAAAAGAACAGGGTTATATCGTGCCCATTGGGGAACGAAAATATGATAAATTGCCAATTGGCAGCGATATTGAAAATAATTAGCTATACATAGGAAAAAACCCATGAGTAAACCAGTATTAGCAACAACTTCACTTGCAGGTTGCTTCGGTTGCCATATGTCCGTTTTGGATATCGACGAAAGGATTCTTGAACTTATTGAACTAGTAGAGTTCAATAAATCTCCTATTGATGATATTAAAACATTCACAAAGCAGTGTGACATTGGTTTGATCGAAGGGGGATGCTGCAATAGTGAGAATATTGAAGTCCTGAAGGATTTCAGGAAGCATTGCAATATCCTCGTTTCTGTTGGGGAATGCGCCATTATGGGCGGCCTCCCGGCACTCAGAAACGGCATATCTGTCAAAGAGTGCCTCGACGAGGCTTATCTGAATGGACCTACCGTTAGTTTGAATACTGAGAAGATCCTGCCCAATGATGATGAGCTGCCAATGATCCTGGATAGGGTATATCCCTGTCATGAGATTGTAAAGATAGATTATTATCTGCCTGGCTGTCCACCTACTGCGGATCTGATCTGGAATGCCCTGGTGGCCTTGGTCACCGGTGACGAACTGAAATTACCTTATGAAGTTGTAAAATTTGATTAATAAAGGATGCATATATGGCACAGAAAATCACCATTGAACCTGTAACCAGGGTTGAAGGTCATGGAAAAGTCACCATTCACCTTGATGACAATAATAATGTGGCTGAATCTAGATTTCATATTGTCGAGTTCAGAGGTTTTGAGCGTTTCGTTCAGGGCAGGCCGTATTGGGAAGCGCCGGTATTGGTCCAAAGATTGTGCGGGATCTGTCCAGTAAGCCACCACCTGGCTGCTGCCAAAGCGATTGATGTCTTGGTTGGCGCTGGAACCGGTGAAGGGCTGACCCCAACCGGGGAAAAAATGAGAAGATTGATGCATTATGGGCAGATGTTCCAATCCCATGCTCTGCATTTCTTCCATCTGGTCTCTCCGGATTTGCTGTTCGGAATCGACGCTGATCCGGCGATTCGAAATGTTATTGGTGTGGCATTGGAACACAAAGACCTCGCGGTCCAGGGTGTTATGATGAGGAAATTCGGACAGGAAATCATCCGGGCAACGGCAGGGAAGAAAATTCATGGTACAGGTGCTATTCCTGGAGGAATTAATAAACACCTCAGTCCAGAGGATAAAGAATCCTTCTTGAATGGGCCGGATCCATTGAATATAACCAAGATGCTTGATTGGTCTCAGAGTGTGTTGGAATTCTTCAAGGATTATTACCAGAAGAATCAGAGTTTTATCGATGATTTTGCCGCCTTCCCATCTAACCACCTCAGCCTGGTTCGGAAAGATGGGGCGATGGACCTTTATCACGGTGTGTTAAGGGCTGTAGATTCAGAAGGGAATAAAATCCTTGATGATGTTGATTACCAAGATTATGAACAGTACATTGAAGAGGAAGTTCGTTCCTGGAGCTATATGAAATTCCCCTATCTCAAATCTTTGGGAAAGGAAAAAGGCTGGTATCGGGTTGGTCCGCTAGCACGTTTGAATACTTGTGATTTTATCCCGTCTCCGTTGGCGCAGGCCGAATTTGAACAGTATAAGGCTGTCACCCACGGAAAACCTAATAACCATTGCCTGCATTACCACTATGCGAGATTGATCGAATTGCTCCACTCAGCCGAGATGATGGAAGAACTGCTTAACGATCCTGACCTGATGGAAGGTGAATTGGTTGTCAAAGGAACCAAAGTGAAAAAGGGTATTGGGCTGCTGGAAGCACCTCGGGGAACCTTGTTCCACCATTATGAGATCAATGAAGATGACCAGTTGACGAAAGCAAACCTGATCGTCTCGACAACTAATAATAACGAACCGATGAACCGATCTGTGAACTGTGTTGCTCATTCCTGGATGGATGGGAAACAGGAGATCACTGAGCCGATGATGAACGCAGTAGAGGTTGCTATCCGTGCCTATGACCCCTGCCTTAGCTGCGCGACCCATGCACTGGGAAAGATGCCGCTGGATATTTCTCTGTTTGATGCAGATGGAAAACTGCTCGACAGGAAATGGGATTCGATCGAGTAGATGCGAATCCTGATCTACGGATATGGGAATCCAGGCAGGCAGGATGATGGACTGGGTATTAGGCTGGTGGAAAGATTGGAAGAATGGTCAGTCCTGAAAGGACTGGACGGTGTTACTTTCGAAAATAATTACCAGCTGAATATTGAAGATGCGGAAGCTATCTCCGATCAGGAACTTGTGATATTTGCTGATGCTTCTGAGGAAGAGATCGATGATTTCTGCTTCAGTAAAGTTGACGGAAAAGGAAAGCTGTCGTTCACCACTCACGCAGCTTCTCCCGGGTATATTGTAAAATTGTGCCATGAGCTTTTTCAAAAAGAACCCTGCGTTTTCCTGCTCCACATCAAAGGGTATGAATGGGATTTCAAGGAAGGGATCTCAGATCGGGCTCTTGTAAACCTGGATCGTGCTTTTGAATATCTAACACCAATATTGGAAGATCCGACTCACGTAATTGGATCACCTGGCCATCTAAAATTATGTTAAGACCAAAAGGGATTCGATAATGGACCTCTCTACAACTTATATGGGATTAAAGCTCAAGAACCCTATCATCGTTAGCAGCTCAAGGCTTACCGGCACCATCGCGAATATAAAAAAATGTGCTGAATGTGGAGCTGGAGCGATTGTTCTGAAATCACTCTTTGAAGAACAGCTGTTGTCGGATCCCGAGAAGCTCCTTGATCAAGATGAAAAATATTTCTGGTATCCCGAGGCGGTAGATTTCATTAATGGCCATTCCAAGGAGCAGGGCATTAAGGAATACCTGGAACTCATTAAAACAGCAAAGGCAGAAACCGGACTTCCGATCATCGCCAGCATTAATTGCAATACCCCCAATGAATGGCCAAAATTTGCTTCAAAATTGGAAGAAGCAGGAGCAGATGGAATCGAGTTAAATATCTCTATAATGCCTTTCGATAGTGAGGCGAGCAGCCTGGATATTGAAGATACTTATATTGAGATCGTGAAAGAAGTAAAGAAATATGTGAAGGTTCCGGTTGCTGTGAAAATCAGTCCGATGTTTACTAATATTCTTGGCTTGGTGAAACGGCTGGAAGGAGCTGGAGCGGACGCAGTTGTTCTCTTTAATCGCTTCTATCGCCCTGATATTGATATTGAAAATGAAAAAGTCATCCGTAAGAATATACTCAGTGGTTCCGAGGAGATCACCCAACCACTGCGCTGGGTCTCATTGCTCTCTGGAAGCGTCTCCTGTGACATTGCTGGCAACACAGGGATCCATTCTTCTGAAGGTGTAATCAAGCACCTGCTGGTAGGAGCAGATGCCATCCAGATTTGTTCAGTCTTGTATAAAAATGGGGTTGCCTACATCGGGACGATGCTGGATGAACTTGAAAAATGGCTCCAGAAAAAGAACTACTCTGCCGTCAGCCAGATGAAAGGCAAAGTTGGCAGCGATGGTAAAAATGCAGCAGCTTTTGAGCGTGTTCAGTATATGAGGAAAACCCTTACAGATCAATAAATATTCAGGTCCACTACTGAAGGTCTGTTGATTTGTCAAATTTAGGGTTGTATTCCTCAGGGATCATTTCCTCATCACCAACTTGATATCCTTTGGAATTGTAGCCTGTGAGGCGGACATTTAGTCCTTCACAGGCACTAATTCCAATCCATTTGCAATTCTGGCAGTGTTTTAACCCATTGATCTGAACTCCCCAGCATTCATCTTGCGACAAATATGATGTATCCACTTTCCTCATTTTGGTTTTCCTTTGCATAGGCCTATGTACTTGATGAATGTGTCAACGAATCCAACCAATTTATTTTCCAGCTGTAGATCATGTCCAAGGAAGGCGTACTAGATAGTTTACTCTTGTCGCAGAAAGGGTGCAAGAGCTAGGTCAGCCAATCAGCTCTTTTGGCTGATTTTTTGTGTTCAAATATCATGTTTTTCGTCAGTTGAATCTGGTCTCTGTCTGTGGTTAAATCAGATTCGTATCCTGATCCACCTTTTGGTTCAGGAAATTTTTAACTCTCAGGCTAATAAAATATTTAAACAGAGGATAATATGCCAACTAAAGAATTTGACGATTTTCTATTCCGCCAGGATATACAGGAAGCAGCTCCTTTTGTTGCTGATCTGATCAAATGGGAAGATGAGCGCCAGGCTAGGAAATTGATCTTCATTCCTTCCCAGTCCTATGTGCCTCAGGCTGTCCGTGATGCATTAGGCACTCGTTTCCAGAATCTTTATGCCGAGGGATATCCCCCCTCAAAAATGGTTCAGGAAGATGAAGAGGGCCTGCGGGATATTGCCTGGCACCTCTCCAATTACCGGCGCTATGCAGATCGCCGATTTTATAAGGGAAAAGAATACGCCAACATCCTCGAATGCCTGGCTCAGCGCAAGGCTGCCCAACTTTTCGCTACAGATGAAGTTCCGGCGGATCAGATCCATGTTAATGTCCAGGCCTTATCCGGCACGCCAGCCAATCTGGGTGTTTATTGGTCCTTGATGGAGCCAGGAGATACCCTGATGGGTTTGGACCTGTATCAGGGTGGGCATCTCTCCCATGGATCTGAATTTAACATTTCAGGACAGCGATATAACGTCGTCTCATATGGTGTTGACCCGCTTACCGAGCGTCTCGACTATGACGCCATCAGGGATCTGGCACTGAAACATCATCCCAAAATTATTGTTGCTGGTTACACTTCTTATCCCTGGGCTCCGGATTGGAGTCAGTTCAGAGAAATTGCAGATGCCTGCGGCGCATATCTGATGGCAGATATCTCCCACGTGGCCGGGATGGCCGCGACCGGAGTTTATCCTTCTCCGATTGGCATTGCTGATGTTGTGACCTTTACCACACATAAAACCCTGATGGGACCGCGCGGTGCAGTGGTTCTGACGACCGATGAGGATCTGGCGGGAAAGATTGATCTGGCTATTTTCCCCGGAGAACAAGGTGGTCCACATGTCAATAAATTTGCTGCAATGGCGGTAGCTTTTGAACTGGCAAAGACGGAGCAATTCAAATTGCTGCAGGGCCAAATTGTGAAGAATGCCAAAGCCCTTGCAAAAGGTTTTACCAAACGTGGATTAAGATTAGCTTACGGTGGAACTGACACTCATTTGCTCCTGTTGGATCTAAAATCGATCCCGGTTCCTTCAGCTCTACCAACTGGAATGGATTTCCCGGTCTGGGGAGAACCTGCAGTGCGCATTCTTGACCTGGCGGGAATGGTTGCCAATAAAAATACGATTCCGGGGGATCTTGAAACATCTTTGGCGACAGGTATTCGCTTGGGTACACCCTGGTTGACTCAGCGGGGACTGGTAGAAAAGGATATGGATACCCTGGCGGGTTTAATGCATAAGTTGCTCTCCAATCTGAAACCTTTTGTTTATCAAGGATTATCAGGGATGCTGCCCAGGGCTAAAGTTGATCAGACTATTCTGGAAGAAGTCAGATCAGCAGTAGCTGATATTGCCGGAAAAGCTGGTATAGACCTGAAAGTTGAAGGTTTTGGATACCCGCATTATCAGGATTTAGAGTCAGTTGATGATAGGGACGTACACCAGATTAAAGTGACCGGTTTCAGGGCCAGACAATTTTTGGACCAGTTGATCACATCCGATTTGATGGAGCTGGCCGTAGATGAAAAAACCACTTCATACATCCTTGATTCCGAAGGAATCCTTCTCGCTGAAGTAGAGATCAGCCGAATGGAGCCAGATTCGAAGGGACGGGATAGTTATTTAATATCATCACAGCCTGCTGAAACAGGGAGCCTTCTTTCTCGGATGCGGGGCATTAGTGATGGGTATATCAACTATGACCAAAAAGATATCTACCGGAAAGTAGAAGGTCCGGTAATCCTGGATCTGGTAACAGGGCAAGGCATACTTTATCAAGCTGAAAGTAGAGCTGGAACCGGGGTAAAAACTTTGTATCAAGAGCATCCTGATCGTTTTGATCTATCCAAACCCTATTTTATCGGCCAGGATTCTCTCGAAATAGACCGGCCAAAATATCAGCAGGAAGAATGGAACTGGGAAGAGAAAGAGTCTCCAATAAAGAAAACTGAGCTTAATGATGTCCATCAGGAGCTGGGTGGGAAATTGGTCCCATTCGCCGGATGGGAAATGCCAGTGAGATATTCCTCTGTTAAAGAAGAGCATCAAGCTGTGCGGAAGAGCGCTGGATTATTTGATGTTGCCCACATGGGTGTTTTTGAGATTACAGGTCCCAATGCCACACCTTTCCTGGATCTTGTTTTTTCAAATTATGCGGCCTGGTTAGACGACGGGCAATCGCTTTATGGATACTTCCTTAAGCCTGATGGAAGTGTGATCGATGATGGCATCATCTACCGGGTGAGTGCGAATTATTACTATTTAGTGATTAACGCTTCTAATGAAGAGAAAGATTGGGATTGGATAAATGCAGTCAATGAAGGTAGAGTGGTCATTGATAATGATCGTCCCTGGATAAAGGTAGAAGCGCCTGCTGTGATCAGGAATCTAAAAGATCCTACCAGCGGCAAGGCCCAGAAACGAGACCTAGCCCTGCAAGGACCACGATCATTGGATATTCTCCAGACTTTAATAGATGAACCAATCCTAAAACGGGCTCTTTCCCAATTGCGGCGGACAGAATTGATGTCCTGCGAACTGGGAGGAATCCCTGTGGTAGTGGCCAGAACTGGATATACAGGGGAAAATTGGGGATTTGAGATCCTGGTCCATCCAGAACAAATGGAAAATCTCTGGAATCAAATTATGAAAGCGGGAGAACCATTTGGTGTGTTACCCGCCGGCCTGGCTTGCAGGGATTCAACCCGGATTGAAGCTGGGCTTCCCTTATACGGCCATGAGCTTGCCGGTTCCCTCGAGATTACTCCTGTCGAAGCGGGATTCCCTGGTTATGTCAAATACCACAAGCCATATTTCGTGGGCAGGGATGCTCTTTTAGCTAAAGAGGAAAGCCGGCAGCGGGAGATCGTGCGTTTTCGTTGTGATCAAAAACGTACCCGGCGGCCAAAGGAGCTGGACCTGATAATAAATAAAGAAAACCAACAGGTTGGGAAAGTAACCAGCTGTTCCATGGACGTGGATGGCAGCCTGGTGGGCTTGGCTTTGATCGATCGCGAATTGACCTCTCCAGGTACCGAGCTTACCGTTTGCACTGCAGCAGGAGGATCACGGAGTGATTGTTTGCAAATCGATGGGCAATCAGTTATACCTATTGCAATCACAATCCTAACCAGGTTTCCAGAGAAAGATGGGAAGAAACCTGCCTGGATGACCGGGGAAGACTGATAGATTTCGATTCATCTCAACTACATCGACCGCGAATTCTTATATGGTAAGATATTCGCGGTTGTTCTTATCCAGAAAGTAGATCATTTAAGGGATAGAGTCCCCCGCAGGAACTTAATCCCTCTTATGGAGGAAATTATGGACCCGATTATCTTTACAATCCCCGGTACGAACTTTTCCCTGCACTGGTACGGTGTGATCATGGCTGTCGGCATTATCCTGGCCGGTCTGGTTGCTGAATGGGGTGTCAGGCAAAGAGGAGAAAATGGAGAACACATTTGGGAGTTGTTGATCTGGGGAGTTCCATTTGGGATTGTGGGTGCCAGGCTCTGGTATGTCCTTAACGACATTGCTGGTGGTGGGCGTTATTACATCGATAATCCTTTGCAGATCATTAATTTACCTCAAGGTGGATTGCATTTTTACGGTGCGGTTTTATTTGGAGCATTGGGTGCTTTGATCTTTGTGAAAAGGAATAAACTGGATTTCAGAATTTTTCTGGATGCGGCTGCACCAGCTTTATTGATCGGCCAGGCCCTGGTTCGTCCAGCAAACTTTATTAACCAGGAGCTCTATGGTCCGCCAACCAATCTTCCCTGGGGTATCCGGATCGATGAGTTCCACCGCATCGCTCCCTGGAATAATATGTTTGAGTTTCCTTTTGAACTCACTCGCTTCCACCCGGCCTTTGCCTATGAGATGTTGTGGAATTTCCTGGCCGCTGGGATTCTGCTCTGGATAGCGCTGGAATATAAAAAGAAGATCAAACCCGCCACTATCTTTGCTGGTTGGTTGATACTGGAAGGTCTGGGACGTGAGATCATCGAGTTCTTCCGGCCCGATCAACCCCGTATCGCCGGCACAGAAATTAGTTATTCACGGATCGCTGCTGGATTGATGATTGTTGTAGGAATTTTCTGGCTGTTGATCAAATATGAGATCATCAAAATTCCGTCTCTGAAACCTGGCCCGGAAAAATACCAGTTATCTACCAGGACCAGAAAGAAAGAGTAGAGATAAAGTATGGTAAAGCAAAATGAAAGGAGCAGTCATACGACTGCTCCTTTTTTTTTATTTTTTTAGTTCACAGGACAGATGCAGAAATTTTTATCCGAGTCCCAGGTCCCTCCAGATTGTTTGCATTCCTCCTGGCCCAGCGAGTAATCACAGGTAATCGGCTTTGGCGTCAGAGTGGGAGTTGGCGTCGGAGGCGCGATTCTGGTAGGTAGGATCTCTGGATCGAAATCCAGTTGAACGACCGAGATGGAGACCCAGCAGCGGATCTTCCAGATAAGATCCTCGATCCAATACCAGCGGGGCAAATGATCCTCGGAACGGGCCAGAGCGAGGAATTCAACATCTTTTGTGTGTGCGGTCGTGGTGCCATAAACTGTACCGGGACCAACGCGGCAGAAGGCATTTTTGGTGAATCTGCCAGATTTTTCCTCTGGATCAGGAACAGGAGCTGGCTCGGGCGAGAATTGATAATCCCAGCCGAAATTGATATCAGCTGCGTCATCACTAGCTCCCAGCACAACCTCAAACTCCGCTTTAACCGCATCACGTACAGGATATGTCCAACCACCCGGGATCAGGATGGTGTCATTGGGTATTTCCAGTTGATCCACAACTACACACCAGGTCCCGGATTCCATGATTGGGACTGTATATTCACCGTCAACATTTGTGTAAACTTCAGCTGCAGGAGCGAAAGGCATAGCCGGGCATGCTCCACCGAAGACCTTGATCTTGACCCCTTCGATCCCTGGTTCGGCTGGGTCGTAGATCCCATCTGCACCCAGTCCGCCCCCGGGCAGCCAGATGCAGCCAGGAGGCGGCACTGCCGGTGAGGCATATGGAACTGCACAGAGGTCATGCCAGACCAACCCATTGATTGATGAATTTCCTATACTCGAGAGCAGATAACGGAAGTTCACCTCAGTCAGGGCATCCCCGGAACTGAGGCTTACCGCGATATCATCAGGATGGAGGGTCTGCTGCAATGGAGAAGTTTCCAGGCAGTAATCACCGGCTGGCAAAGAGGGGAATTCATAGAAGCCATCCGCGTTTGATTCGGCTGTTTCGAGGATTGGGCCGGCTGGCGGGCAGGACCCCTCATGGATATCCACCCAGACTCCATTCATCCAACCATCAGTAGGATCATAAATGTCATTTCGGTTTGCATCGATATAAGTCCAGCCGCTGATCGATCCACTGAGGCCTGGAGGAGCTGTTACCTCGAATGCACCTCGATCGCAGAGTGCCCCCTGAGGTCGGATTGTGAAGTTCTGGTCGTGGGCGGTGCAAAGATCAGGAACGCCGCTGTCTATGGCCGGACTTCCTTCTCCCAACGGATGGCTGGGACCGGTGCTGCCGTAGAATCCGAGTGGTTCCAGGAGAGGATCGACGTTGAGTAGGTCGTGAGCGCCGATCAGGGCGCAGCTGCCGTCACTGATGATGTTGTAATCGAGGGAATCGGGTGTAATCCCCGCACAGTCTCCGCCAATGTTACCGGAGAGGGCAGAGCTTCGGATCTTGATCTCCAGTCCTCCATCGACCCTGAGACCTTCGGGGGAATTATCCGCGATGGTGATAAAACGGAGATCGAACTGACCGTCGTTGTAGATGCCGCCTCCACCACCAACAGCTGAGTTGCCACTGATTGTGGAGTTATACATCAGTAAACCATTGGATGGCGATGGTCCATTATTATATATGCCGCCACCCATGCCTCCGCTGGCTGTGTTTGAAGTCACGCTGCTTTCGTATAAATGGAGCATGCCGTCCTCATTGAAAATTCCTCCACCATCAGCTGCTGAATTCAGAGTCACCCATGAATTCTCAGAACTTAGAAAGCCTTCCCAGAGATAGATTCCACCGCCAAAATCTGCGGCCTGATTATCCTCGAGGGTGCTGAATTGCAGGACGACTGTACCGTGAGTCCAGACAGCGCCACCCCTATATCCAGCAACATTTTGATCCATGGTGGTGTTGATGATAGTAATGTCAGCATTGGTATCATTCCAGACCGCTCCACCGAGGTTATCAGCAATATTACCGGTCAGGGAGCTGTCCACAAGCTCGACTGCGCCCGAGGCAAGGTTGTAAATCGCACCACCGTAGCCGGCTGTATTGGCCAGGAAATGGCCGTTATTGATATAGGTGACACCAGTGTTGAATATGCAGCCACCCATGGCATCTCCCATCCCACCTGGAGGAATGGAAACGTTGTTGTAATTGCATGTGAAATTATTTAGCGTCAATAAGCCTTCGTTGACTAGCCCGCCCCCATAGATCGCGTCTCCGTCTGTTAACCAAATGCCCTCGAAGGTAGCTTCAATGCCGGAATGAATATGGAAGGACCTCTCAATGTTGCCATTGATCGAGGGTGCCCCGGTGCCAATAATGATCAGGTCATCCGTCACATCCAGATCGCCGGTTTTGTTGATGTTTTCATCATCACCTTCAATGGTCAGCGTATATCCATCCGCCGGCAGATTGATGGTCTGTAATCCCGGACAAGCGTTGGCGTTTCCTACGGCTTCCCTCAAAGAACAATCTCCCGGTGAACATACACCGTCGTCAGTGTCATCCGGTTTAGTGACATTATAGATTGGTACACAGGAGGGTGATGGAGTAGGGAATGGTACGCAGGCAGTAATTAGAACTAACAGGCATCCGAATATCAGAACGATTATCCACTTTGCTCGAGATTTCATCTTAGAGCCTCCTTAGGCTTTTGAAGATTAAATTCTAGAATCGGGGTTCTGAGAAACTTTTATTGGATTTAAACGTATAAATAGGTGAAAAGAGAATACTGCTGTTTTAATTCTACCAAACAACTTGGTATGAATAATAAAATTATTTCCAACCAACAAGAAATATTCTCTTTTCTGACAACGCTGGAAATCCAGCGTGTTAACATATAAACGGATACAGCTATCATTTTGTTACATTAAGGAGAGTATTATGGATAAGGGAAAACGAACTAGTATTGTTGGTGGTGCCATTTTGATCCTGGTTGGGGCTGTTCTATTCGCAGCCCAGATCCTGCCGGATTTCATGCCTGGTTTTTGGGCAGTCTTTTCCTGGCCCTGGATTGTGATCGGGATTGGGTTGGTCTTATTTGTCCTGGGTGCAGCCCTTGGTGAACCCGGAATGGCAGTACCTGCAACCATTGTTTCCGGACTGGGTGGAATCCTGGCGTACCAGGCGTATACAGGAGATTGGCAGAGCTGGTCCTACATTTGGACACTGATTCCTGGTTTCGTTGGTATTGGGATCGTGCTGATGAGTTTATTGGGCGGTGACGCGTCTCTGAAAGATGGCTCCACATTGATATTCATCAGCTTCATTATGATGGCGGTTTTCGGCTCATTCTTTGGCGCCGTTGGCATGGCCGGAAGATATTGGCCTGTGCTGTTGATCCTGCTGGGTGTCGTCCTTATGGTACGTACATTCTTTACTAAAAAAGAGTCCTAATCGGATCATCGATTAGGCAGGAGAGATTATTATGCGTTCTAGTAGATTGTTCTGGGCGGTGATGCTGGTTGGATTCGGTTTTGTCCTGCTTGCCAACAACCTGGGAATCATAACTGTTAATGTTTGGCGATTCTTCTGGCCAGTGTTTCTGATCGGTTTGGGGATTTGGTTCTTGATCGGAACCGCCACTGGATCCGGGGAAGTGGAGATGGTTGAAGGATCTGTGGACCTGGATGATTCTGAAAGCGCTTCAATTGTTGTGAAACATGGAGCTGGAAAATTGGAATTGTCTGGGATCGCTGAGCCTGGCAAATTAGTCTCGGGGAGTTTCGCCTTTGGACTCGACGCCAGAGTCTCAAAAATAGGGAATAAAATCAATGCCGTACTACAACCTGAACACCACTCTTTTCCAGATGTACTCTTCCCGGGAAATTGGATCGGGGGTAAGGGGCTCTCGTGGGAATTTGGATTGTCCAATGAACTTCCGCTTGACCTGGTCTTTGAGGTTGGAGCAGTAGATGCTCATCTCGATTTAACTGCCTTGCAGGTGAAAAATATGTCGTTACAGACCGGAGCAAGTTCAATAAATTTGAAACTGCCGGCAGCGGCTGGCGTGACCTATCTAAAAGTTGAAGCTGGAGCCGCATCAATAGATATACAGGTGCCTGAAGGCGTGGCTGCCAGAGTTGAAACTTCAGCTGGTTTGGCTTCCATAAATGTGGATCAAAACAGATTCCCCAAACAAGGTGGTGTGTATCAATCCAGGAACTACGAGGATGCTGAAAATAAAGTGAATATCCGGATCGAAACCGGCGTATCAACAATTGAAATTCACTAGTTAGACACCCCGGTCGTTCCAAGTCACTTAGAAAAGGTTGTCATTAGGAAAGACATGCTTAATGAAAAAAGTCAGTACATCAATCTCGCATCTGAAACAACTATGATTGCTGACGATGCTGAGAGGAAATATATCCCGGAAGTTCGGACCGTATATCTTGCCGGCAAGCTCCGGAGATTATTAGAGGGCCGCACCAAAGGGGTTCCTATCCTTGAAAGTGGACGAGATAAGCGAACTCCGATCCTGGACATCAAAAGGCTTCTGAGATTCCTGTTGTTTGCACTGGGTGTAGGTATGGTTGTGACTGGCGTGGTTATTTTGTTTGAAAAGAGACATGGAGAATACCATGATTGATATGATCGAAGAACCGAAATGCGCAACTTGTCCGATGCGTTTGAAAGCGGAAGATAACCCAAAATCCCTGATGGCCCGTTTCTGGTGTTGGCACACTACCTGGTGCCCAGGCTGGAAAGTCTACCAGGAATACCTTGAGCAACAAAACTAATCACCCCCGCAATTCAGCTCCCGGAGTTTTCTAAACTCCGGGAGTCTTTTTTATGGAGCGGGATTGATATCCCAGCTTCTCGCTATCGATGCTTGTCTCCCTACGGGAACGAATATTCTTGTCTGTCATTCTGAACGAATGCGAAGAATTCATGCTCGCAAGGTTAACCAATGGACATTGCCTTTTCATTGTGATGGATTTGGAACTACGTGTGAATGGGGATCCTTCCCCTTCATTACACTCAGGGTCAGGACGACATAAAGGTGGAGCTGAGAATCCTTACGTCTAAGGGAGTTTCTTTTTGGGAGTAGAGGAAATTTCTGTTCCTGTCTGGTTCCACAACCCCCGTGCGGAGGTGAAAACCGCATAATTGTCATTCTGATCCCTTCGACTCCGGTCTATGGTCTCCGCCTTGGGATTTGGACTGTTTCTAATTCTATCCTCCCCTGATCATTGAGCAGAACGAAATCCGCAGGATTGAGGGTAGTCGAGATGCCTTCATGTACCCGGAGCTTTTATTATTTTCCTTAAATTTACCCCCTTCGATTCCGGCCTATGGCCTCTGCTCTGGGATCAGGGTTGTCGTTCTGAGCGAAGGCGAGAAATCTATACTCGCAATGTGAACCAAAAGACATGACATTTCCAGAGTGATGGTCTGTATATTGCACTATTGAGTGTGCTACGGCAGTCGATCTTCTTGATCAATTTAGGGGTGATTCATACATTTAGTTAACGACAACTTGTTATAATATTTTTTATGCAGTTTGATACCATTGAATATATGAATACATATCACCCATTGAAGGAAGGATGGTGTTTATATGATGCGATTTGACCGTTTTACGGAGCGGGCACAAGAAGCTGCCCAGCGGGCCGCAGAAATTATCCAACGCTATGGGCATAATCAGATTGATACGGAACACATCCTGCTGGCATTGATCGAACAGCCAGAGGGTGCGATTTCGCAAATCTTACAAAATCTCAATATCCAGGGGATCGATCTAAACGATCGTTTGGATTATGTCTTGAAGAATACCCAGAAAGCAAGTATATTTGGCAGCCGCGGGGCAGGACAAGTATTTATCACTCCCCGGGTGAAGCGTATTGTGGATGTCGCCAACCAGGAAGCTAATCGTCTAAAGGACGAATTTATTTCCACGGAACATCTCTTTTTGGCGATCTTGGATGAAAAGAATACTCCTGCTGCCCGTTTATTAGAAACAGAAGGGCTTAGCAAAGAGCGCGTTTATTCGGCGATCGATCAGATCCGCGGAGGTCAGCGGGTGACAGATCCCAAATCCGAAAACCGCTATAAAGCCCTGGAAAAATATTCCCTTGATTTGACAAAATTGGCCCGGGAAGGGAAATTGGATCCCGTGATCGGCAGAGATGCAGAAATCCTGCGAGTGATCCAGGTCCTATCCCGCCGAACCAAAAACAACCCGGTTATGATCGGTGAGGCTGGCGTAGGCAAAACAGCCATTGTCGAAGGATTGGCCCAGAAAATTGCCACCAACGATGTGCCTGAGATTCTTTCAGGGAAACGTGTGGTTTCCCTGGATCTTGGCGGGATGATCGCCGGATCGCGATTCCGGGGTGAATTCGAAGAACGTCTCAAAGCGGCCATTGATGATGTGAAACAGGCTGATGGGGAAATAATCCTCTTTATTGACGAACTGCATACTGTGGTTGGAGCAGGGGCAGCCCAGGGAGCGATGGACGCTTCCAATATGCTCAAACCAGCCCTGGCCCGCGGTGAGCTGCAATGTGTTGGCGCTACCACGCTGGATGAATATCACAAATATATTGAAAAAGACAGCGCTTTAGAACGGCGTTTTGCGCCGGTCTTTATCGAAGAACCCTCCGTGGAAGAGAGCATTCAAATGCTGGAAGGGCTCAGGGACCGCTATGAAGCTCACCATAAAGTCCGTTTTTCCGATGAAGCACTGGTAGCCGCTGCGAACCTTGCCAATCGCTACGTAACTGACCGGCATTTACCGGACAGTGCCATCGATCTGATGGATGAAGCTGCAGCTAAGTTGAGGGTGGCTTTATACTCACTTCCACCAGACCTGAAAGAAAAACAGGCAGAAATCGAACATCTGAAGAATGAAGAAGAGGTTGCCGGCCAGGAACGTGATTATGAACGGGCGGCTACCATGCAAACCCAGCGTGTCCGTTTGGAAGAGGAATTTCACGAAGCCCGAGATACCTGGGAATCGGAACATGAACTGGATGAAGTCGTTGATGAAAATGATGTGGCAGAAGTCGTTTCACAGTGGACAGGAATTCCCATGACTTCCATGCTGGAAGCCGAAGCGGAAAAACTGTTAAAAATGGAAGAACGCCTGAGTGAACGAATTATCGGCCAGGATGAGGCCATTACGGTCATCTCAGATGCTATTCGGCGAGCCCGGTCAGGCTTGAAAGATCCAATGCGACCGATCGGTTCCTTTATCTTTATCGGCCCTTCCGGTGTTGGTAAAACAGAATTGGCCAAAGCCCTGGCTGAATTCCTATTTGATGATGAAGATGCCTTGCTGCGATTGGATATGAGTGAATATCGTGAGCAGCATACGGCGTCACGATTATTTGGTGCCCCTCCCGGATATGTTGGATTTGAGGAAGGCGGCCAGCTGACCGAAGCGGTTCGCAGGCGCCCTTACCGGGTGATCCTTTTCGACGAGATCGAAAAAGCCCATCCAGAGGTTTGGAACACTTTGCTTCAGATCCTGGATAATGGCCGTTTGACGGATGGACAGGGACGACAAGTGGATTTTCGAAACTGTGTTTTGATAATGACCAGCAACCTGGGAACAGAGTATGTCAGTCGTTCTGGCAGCCTGGGATTCCTGGATAGCACGGCAACTGACAATGACGTCGAAGCAGTTGAGAAGATCAATAAAGCTCTCAAAGATGCCTTCCGGCCTGAGTTCCTGAACCGGATCGATGATATCATTACCTTCTCACCGTTGAACGAGAAAGATATGGTCAAGATCGTCAATCTGAAACTGAAGGAAGTTACCCAGAGGTTGATTGAAAACGGCTTGAAGGTTTCCTTGACCAAAAAAGCCCATTTGTGGCTCGCCAAAAACGGCTACACGGCTGACTTCGGCGCCCGCCCCTTGATCCGGGCTTTGCAGAAATTCATTGAAAGCCCGCTTTCGAAGAAACTTTTGCAAGGGGAGTTTAAGACCGGCGATACAGTGATCGCTGACTTGGATCCTGAGACTGAAGATAAACTGATTTTTACGAAGAAATAGCTGGAATAAATAGAAAATGAAAAGCCCCGGCACATATTGGAGTGCACCCCATAAGGTGGACAAATAAATAAAAACCCTCTCTTGGGTAATTATACAAACTGACGTCTGAATTCGATAGGCGTCAGTTTTGTTTTTAGCTGGATGCGGTCATGATTATAGAAGTGAATATAATCATCAACAATCTGAACAGCATCATCAAAGTCCTTGATCTTGATATGTCTGATTAATTCTTCTTTCAACTGAGAGAAGAAACTCTCAGTTGGCGCATTATCCAGACAATTACCTTTCCTGGACATAGAAAGAGTAATTCCATATTGAGAAGTCAGGGTATGAT
>Ga0307990_1000813_pt1 | contig 27007 bp, 27 predicted proteins | sample EllFjometagen129_FD_203168 | JGI IMG/M metagenome (GOLD analysis project Ga0307990, IMG submission 203168) | Marine microbial communities from Ellis Fjord, Antarctic Ocean - #129 | ecosystem: Environmental > Aquatic > Marine > Unclassified | place: Southern Ocean | collected 2014-10-08
TAAAGGACGAGATTGTCAATGGTCAGCCTGTGCGGGGTTCCATGGAGACAGACACCAAGATGATTGTGGATAGTGGTGAGACCATTATGCTGGGCGGTATTCTTTTCCAGAAGGACAGTCTGGTCACGCGAAAGGTCCCATTGCTGGGCGATATACCTCTGCTTGGCATGCTTTTCAGACATAAGGCAGAGATTCAGACCAATAATGAACTGATTATATTCATTATACCAGAGGTGATAGATGATGGTGTTGGTATGACTGATACTATTGATGCGATTATGGAAAAACCTCTAAAGACATTGGATGATGTCAAGGAAACCATTAACCGTGACTTTGAGAAGGTTGGTATCACGGATACCGATGATTAATAATGGATTAAATTGAAAAAGTGAAGGGGCACGGTTCTTCGAGGATCGTGCCCTTTTTTTGTGTTACTCTGAATCAGCCGTGCTCATAACCATAAGATTTACTCGTGAGAAAGGTCAATCTTCGGATTATTCCCAGATCAGTTTGTCTTGCTGTTTCCAGGCAAATCGGCCCAGTACATGGGCAGAGACCATGGCACCATAGACTTCGCACAGGGTCACGGTGATGAGTCCCGCAGGGCTCGGTAATTTCAAACAGGCCCAGAACAATCCTTTGTGTGCGAGATACAATGGAATGGCCATGTAGCAATAGGGCAGAAACGTGATACCAATGAGTCTTATGTTGATCAGAGGGTTGAGTCCCCGGATGCTGTCCACAAAGATGATGTTCAAGAGCGTCATGGGGAGCAGCAACGCCAAGGCTGTGTCGAGAATTAGCTGTGCCCAGTAAGGTGGCATGAAGGTGGCGCCGAATGACCAGCTCATACCCAGAAATACTATGCCGCACAAGAAGACCTGAAAGCACAGGGCGAACAATTCCATCATCCCAGGTGTCTGGCCAATGGTATCAGGGGCACGAATCAGACCCTCGGCACTACCACGGACACATTCGGTGACATACCAGCCAAAATACAGGCACATAACCAGGGTCGTGATAAGTGCGCTCAATGCGAGAAGGACGGCCACAAAAATGAGCAGAGGTGCAGCTTTGGCCAGGGCAATGCTGCCTGCTGTTAAGGCGATCAGGAGCAATGGTACACCAAAGGTGACCATCAAATTGATGATGCCAGTTCTGGTGACAGGATACAAAAAGATGTCAATGAACCAGGGAAAGGGCCGCTTGATCACAGCAGTACCTTGCTTGGGCTGCATGATGTCCGGATACAGAGGATCATCTTCCTCAGGGCTCTCACCAAACATATCTTCCTCATTAAAACGACAGAAGGGACGAGATGACTGCGGCTTTGGTATGGGCAAATCTGTGCATTCTTCGGCCTCAAAAAGTTGATCTTCAGGCAGGTCTTCCAAAAATGATTGATCATCAAATGCTGAATCAGTCATACGTCAGTCTTCAGTTTTCAGTTTTTAGTTTTCAGTTCTCAGGTTACTGCTGCCGGCTGAAAACTGCTTACTGAAAACTGTTTTCCATATCCATAGTAATGTTATTGTCTGTGCAATAGCTTGCAATGGCTTCCAAGACTACTTTGCCATATTGTTTGACCTTTTTCTGGCCCACACCCTTGACGTCCAGGAAACGCTCTTTGGTGGAGGGACGCAATCTGGCCATGTCACGCAGTGCTGCATCGCCAAACACGACATAGGCGGGAACCCGCTTTTTGGCGGCGATCGAGCTGCGAAGTTCACGCAGCCTGTCAAACAGGTCACGGTTGACTCCATCCCACGAGTCTTCGGTCACCTTGGCCTGACGTGTGGGGCGTTTGGTGGGTTTGAGCAGGCGTGGAATCTTTTCGCCCTTGAGCCCCTTTACGCCCAGTTCTGTGATGCCCAGGGTGTCATACTCACCTTCTTTGGCCAGAAAACCCTGGCCTACGAGCTGTTCTATCCAGTCATGCACCACGCGTTTGTCCTGGTCTGCTAACAGGCCATAGGTGCTGAGTTCGTCGTGGCGACATTCAAGTATACGTTTGTCTCTGGAGCCGGTGAGCACCTGGGCGGTATAGCCAGCGCCGTAGCGTTGTTCAAGCCGTAATACGCAGGATAAAACCTTTTGAGTGATTTCCTGGGCATTATCAATCAGATCCAATTGACCCAGGCAAATGTCGCAGGCCTGACAATTATCTTTCTCGAGTGTCTGGCCAAAGTACTGCAAAATTGCCTGATGGCGGCATGTGGCCCCTGTGCAGAAACTAAAGAGCTTGTTGAGTTTTTTGATGGCCACAGCGTAAGCGGATGGTTCCATGTCTCGCATGAGGCTCTTCCAGACACCATAATCACCACCGCTATAAAGTAGGCAGCAATCTGCCTCCAGATCATCACGTCCGGCGCGTCCGCTTTCCTGCTGATAGTTTTCCAGACTCTTGGGCATGCCCGTATGGATCACATACCGCACATTGGATTTGTCGATGCCCATACCAAAGGCAATGGTGGCCACAATGGTATCCACCTTTTCATTGATGAATCGATCCTGGTTGGCTTGACGTTCTTCGTCAGGCAAGCCCGCGTGATAAGGCGCCGTGTTATACCCCTGGCTATTGAGTTGTGCGCTGAGTTCATTTACGTCTCGTCTTCGGATGCAATAGATGATGCCAGACTCCTGTTTATGGCGGTCCATCACCTTTCGCACCTGTTTGTTTCGATCAGACATGCGTTTAATGGAATAGATGAGATTGGGGCGGTCGAATGAGCCCACAAGCACCTGGGGCGTTTTGAGTTCGAGCTGTTCGACTATATCTTTACGCACCTGATCCGTGGCTGTGGCCGTATAGGCGCCAATGGCGACATCAGGAAAGTGCTTTCTCAACAGGGCCAATTGGCGATACTCTGGCCGAAAATCATGACCCCACATACTTACACAGTGGGCCTCATCAATGGCCACAAATGATAGATTCGCGTGCTTCAGCGTTTCCATAAAACCATTAGACACCAGGCGTTCAGGGGACATGTACAGGAGTTTAAGTGTGTTGGCGTGTACTTGTTTCATCACCTCGTGACGTTCGTCCGATGTTTGCGAACTGTCAATGCGCGCCGCTGCAACGCCGCATTCAGTGAGGCTGTCCACCTGATCCTTCATGAGAGAGATCAGGGGGGATATGACCACCGCGAGTCCTGATGCACAAACGGCCGGGGCCTGATAACACAACGACTTACCCCCGCCAGTGGGTAAGACCAGCAATGTGTCACGCCCCTTGGCCAGACTTTCCATGGCTTCCTGTTGTAAAGGACGAAACCCTGAGTAGCCCCAATATTGCTGCAATGTATTTTGTATTGATTGGATCATGGTTAGAACTCGCAAAAATTCAATGTTGATCATTATACGAGCCCGACCAGGCAGGACAAGTGCTATCCTCAAAATTCCTGGATCTTGATCTCAGAATGCTGTGAAGGTCTATGGTTATGAACAGAGCTTATCAAGTTGGGATGCGGATACAGGTCGAAAACCAGCTTTTTAAGAGAAAAAGAGGAAAAATGTAACGCCTAGGGCCAGATCCCGTCATAGTGGGTAGAAGCCGTGATATGGGAGCCCAAGGCGGATGATCTGCGTGCGGGATCGTCTTTGTTGTCCAAAAAAGAGACCTTTACAATTAATCCCGGTGAGCATTTGGAGAAGGATCTGACCTTTGCAGGAAGTGTCACACTGTTAGGCAAGGTGATTGACCCGGGCACGAACCAGCCTGTGCCCCACATGGGTCTGCGTCTGCTGATCAGTACAGGACAGCGGTATCTGGATACCAAGGATGTGACTGTGGACGCCAACGGCTGCTTTTCAGTGAATGTGGCACCAGGCAGCGAGGTTCAGTTTTCCTGGGAAGAGTCACGCAGAAAGGGACTGTATCTGATGGATGAGGCCTGGAAACAGCAGGGCAATTACAATCCCTCATTCAGACAGGTGGTCAATGAGGATGTGACGGATCTGGATCTCAAGATCAATGACAGCACCGTGTCTGGCGCACGTTGTGATCCCAAGACACTTTCTCTCCTGGAGCAGGGCAAGTTGGATGAGGTCCTGACGGAGTATCGTACGGGCTGTCTGGCGTCCATCAAGAAGCTCTACTCCGAAGCGGCCATACCCATCCCGTTCGATTCTCCAAGGCCGAGACCTGGTGTGTGTGGATCAAGAAGCTCTATGTGCTGTCTGTGAAGGCGGAAAAGGCCTTGAGAGCGAAAAAGACCAAGGAAGCCCAATCGCTTCTTGCTGACGTACGAATCCATCTCATTGAAGAGAACCCCGAGTTCCCACTTGGCCTGTTTGATCCTAATGCCTTGCCCAAGACTTCTCCGAAAGAATAGTCGTCTGCCCATGACACGTAGTTGTGGGAGCAAAGCCACAACTACAGCCCACGAGAAACCAGACACTACTTTCCATAAGAGGGTATCAGGCCGACGTTCTGGAGTTTTGTGAGCAAATCCGGTGCGAGTTCTGCAAGCAGTTTGAAGCGGCCCTTTTTGAAGGGGGCAACGTCTGCCACCTGTAGCATGAGTTTGGCGAGTTCTCTGGTTTTTTTGTTTTTAGACTGGGCCAGATATTCAAGACGCTCACGCGTTTTTGGTGTGAGGCTCGCCTGACGGAGAAAGTGAAAGATCTCCTCTTCGTGCTGAATGCCCAGACGTTCGCTGTTTGATACCTTGGCACAGTCCTGACAGACCCGGCCTTTGTGCGCCCTGCCAGGAAATTCGTCTCTGAGTTTACGGACCTTGCAAACGCGGCAGTAATAGCCTGGTGGTTTGATCTTACCTTCTGGTTTGGGTCTGTTTGAGTAGCTGTTCATGGGTTTATTTTCTATTGATCAAATGCGGTTTTGTTCCAAGGGCTTTGCCAATCAATAGCCATGCCCAAGCCAAGGCGAGAGTTTCTCTATTCGTTATTGTCATGAATTGTGTCCTTTTCCAGAGGCCAACATCGGCAGCTTTGCAGCAGCGTGAAGCCTCTATATTGCTTATTGGTACACGATTGTATCACCCGGAGCAAGGGGCTGAATGCAGAAAATGACGGTTTTTGCTCCGGGCCGTCATTATTGTTGTCTGTTTTGGCATGCACAGCAGGATACGAATGGTACCTGCCAGATGTCTTACGGGAACTACTGGGATCGGCTTATTGGAACGGAAAACAAGGCACTGTTCGGTAAGTACCAGGATTTGACAGAATGCCCTGTCATCAGGATTGATAGTCATGAAAGTATCGGACTCTAAATAGAAAATGGGATAAAATATCAGTTTCATACAACTTGGGCCAAACCTCAGCCTCACGCTAGCAATATCAGGGAAATTAAGCGGACGTTGGGGTCAAAGACGCCCCATCACACGCAACCACTTTTGGCGGAGCACGTCATAAATGGCCGACTTCGTCAGGTAGCTTGTAAGGAATACAGCGATGAGCATTAAAGCAGATCAATGTAACCCTGTTTGAGCCGGGGTGGGAAGGGCAGGCCGTGTTGGAAATATCCAATACAACGCCATTGCCCGCGAAACGGTATGCCAACGAAGGATTAGCGTAGGTACTATTTTTTAAGGGTGATCAGGTCTGCAATACGTCGTATGCGGATCGACACGGCAAATACCAGAGGCAACAGGATGATATTGCGTCTGATTTAGCATTGTGTCAGCAGACCGATCCTATATAATGGGGCACTTATGACACGATCAAACACAAGGTTTAAGACGAATGGATCATTAATTCTGGCAGGGCTTATACTTTTGACTGTGGTGGGATGTCAATCAGCAAGGCCTGTTTCCAGATCTGGCGTCTATCACCAACCCCAGGTCTCGAACTGGATTTCGGTGGATCAATTAGCCTCCAAGCTCAACTTGAAAGTGGCCAGTCAAGATGTGGCAATGGTTACTCTCAAAAACAACCGAAACACAGTCATGCTGTTTAAGTATGATGAAAGTCAGTTTAGCGTGGATGGTCGTTTATATGGCTCTGTGGGGCAGGTGCGTCAGGATGACACGGGTTTTTATGTGGATGCTTCCCTGGTTACGCGTATTGGCGAACATCTCAGCCAGGAACCTGTGGTTGCGGCCAGTCCCAGATTCTCTGGCTCAAATCGAAAAGGTCTGATCATGATCGACCCAGGCCATGGGGGTAGAGATCCAGGTGCTGTCAGTGTTTTGGGCTTTTATGAGAAAGATATCAATCTTAAAGTGGCCAAACGCTTGGCCAGCACGCTCAGTCGTATGGGTTATCGCACGATTCTGACGCGGGACAATGATGTGTTTGTAGAGCTGGAAGACCGTTGTGCGTTGGCCAATCGTTACAATCCAGATCTGTTTGTCAGTCTCCACGCAGATTCTTGTGCCAGCTCTTCTGTCACAGGATACACTGCCTATGTGGCGCCTTCTGCCTCCTGGCGTGCCCGTCAGGCTGCGGAGAGCTTTGTGGGGACATTGACACAAACCGGTATTGACAATCGTGGTGTGAAAACGGCCAAGTTTAGGGTGCTGATGGATACGACCTGTCCAGCCGTGCTGATTGAAATGGGGTATCTGTCCAATCAGTGGGAAGCCAAACGTCTTCGTAATGTCAATATCCAGCAACGGATGGCCAAGGCCATTGCCAATGGTGTGCAAGAGTTTACAGCGACTGCCAAATGAAATCTGTGTCCCCGGCCATTGATGTCCAAGCGCTTTGTCTGGGCTTTGACAAGCCCTTGTGTACTGACGTTACATTCTCGCTGGAACCAGGGGCCAAGGTGAGAATCGAGGGTCGATCCGGTTCTGGTAAGTCCACATTGCTGCGTTGCTTACTTGGGTTTGTCCGTCCCTTGTCGGGCCAAATCACTATTTTTGATAAGCCACTGACGCCGGAAACCCTTGGGGCGATCAGATCACGTATGGCCTATGTGACACAGGAGCCTGATTTGGGCACGGGCACTGTGGTAGATACGATGCTTCGGCCTTTTTCGTACAAAGCCAATACTCACCTGCGTCCCACAGACAAGGACATTCAGGACCGGTGTGAGCAGTTCTTCTTGTCCAGAGAGTTGCTGACTCAGAAAATTGCAACCCTATCTGGTGGTCAGAAACAACGGATTGCCCTGATCATTGCCATTCTGCTCAAACGTGATATTATTCTGCTGGATGAACCGACGTCTGCGCTGGACGCGATCAGTAAGGTTGCCGTGGCAGAGCATTTTTATCGTACTGATCAGACTGTGGTGTGGGTGTCGCATGATACCACTGCTTTTGACAAGGCAGGGCATGTCATTTCATTAGACATCGCCTGTTCTCAGGAGGTTGTGTTATGAATGTGGTCCAGATTACCCCCTTTCAATTGAGTTTGGCCTATCTCCTGCTCATTTTTCCCGCAGCTGTGATCCTTTGGTATGGCGTGGGGCTCATGAAGCCTTTGCTTGTTGGGGCGGTTCGCATGACCGTTCAACTCTTGCTGGTGGGCCTCTATCTGCAGGTCATCTTCAACTACAACAATCCCTGGGTCAATTTGCTCTGGCTGGGCATGATGCTGATTGTGGCAGATGTTTCCATTATTCGTCGATGTGGATTTCGGCTGAAACGGTTTGCCGTGCCCATGTTTTGTGCATTGACTGCTGGCATTGTGATTCCATTGTGTGTTTTCGTGGGGCTCGTGTTGTGGAAACCGAATCTATTGGACGCACGTTTTGTCATCCCCATTGGCGGTATGATCCTTGGTAATTGCCTGAGGGCCAACATCGTTGGTATTGGCCGCTTTTATCAGGACATTCGCAAGGATGAAAAACTCTATCTCCAGACTCTTGCCTTTGGTGCCACTCGCGAGGAAGCCACTCGTCCCTTCATGGCCGACGCTTTTCAGGCTGCCATGGCCCCAACCATTGCGACGATGGCCACAATTGGTTTGGTGTCTCTACCTGGCATGATGACCGGGGTGATACTCGGGGGGGCCAATCCGGATACTGCCATTAAGTACCAAATCGCCATTATGCTTAGTATTCTGTGCGGTACAGCCATCACCGTTTTTCTTGCAGTCCAACTCACGGCTCGGAAAAGCTTCGATTGCTACGGAGTTCTGCAAAAAGACATCTTCGCAGACTGAGTGTTCAGACGTGCCAATTCCTCAACAACAACCTGATTATCCAGCGAGAGAGAGTTTAATCCGGAATGACAAGATACATGCCAGGTTGCAATTTCTCCGGTGAGCTCAGGCGTTCACTGTTGGCCTGGAGTATTTTGGGCCAGAGTTTGGATGTGCCATAGAGTTTTTGGGAAATGCCAGATAGGGTTTCGCCTCTTTGGGCAATATGAAACCTGTTGGTTTTGATCTTGGGGCCAGAGGGTTCTGTGGCCGGATCTTCCGGTGAATTCATATTGGGTTCTATACCGACAGATTCTGCAGGTTCGAGCGTGATCTCAGGGGTGGTTTCTTGTACCACCACTGGCTGAATAATTGCGTCAGAAACGGGAGATTCATTTACAGGTGTCTGTTCAGGTGGTGATGGCACCTGGTTGACTGGCGGGGTTGCAGGTGGTTGAGTTTGAGATTGTCCAAAAGATCTGGCCAGACGTGCGTCCGTGCTTAAGCTTTCCCTTGTGGCCAGCCAGGCTAACAGGCCCAAGAGGCAAATGGCCCCAAACATCAGCCCGATTTTAAAATCCTTTTGCATCATAGCACCGGGTCCCTAATTTCATCCATAAAAAAAAAGCCCACAACACACAGGGTGTTGTGGGCTTGAACATGCATCATAATACGTCAAGCATTCTTACTTCCCTTGGTGCCAATCAACAGCACTGGGGCTGCAATGGCAATAGAAGAATAAGTACCCACAATCACGCCCAAACCGATTGCAAATGTGAAACCCCTGAGGCCTTCACCACCAAAGATGTACATCACCAACACAACCACGAAGGTTGTAAAAGAGGTCATCAAGGTTCGCGAGATCGTCTGATTAATACTATTGGTAATCGTTTGAGGTGTCAACTGTGCTTTGTGTCTATTTTCGCGGATTCGGTCAAATACCACAATCGTGTCGTTCAAGGAGTATCCGATCAGAGTCAGGAACGCCGCAATCATGCCCAGATTGATCTTGAAATCACCGATCAAAAGGGCATCACCGAGGACAGTTCCGGCCAGATAGAAGCAGGCCGTAACAGCACCAAGTGTGATGCTGACGTCATGCACCAGGGCTATAATGGCGGCCAAGCCATAGCGTAGGTCACCAAATCGAATCCAGACATAGCCCACAATGGCGGACAGAGACAGAATGATCGCAATGATCGCAAGCTTTTGCTGCTCACCACCCACGGAGGGGTCAATCTGCGTGACGCGAGGCAAAGAGGTGGCCAAGCTGGCAGCGGCTTTGATTTTGCGGGTTTCATTGGCTTCGAATTGCGTCCACTCGTCCTGGCCGAGTGTTCTCAAGCCAGCATCAGGTGGCATGCTGACGTATACGAAAGTCGTGACTGCCTTGTCTTTGGGCAGGGTGGTCAGTTCTTCGCTGAGCAGGGTATGAGGATATTCATACCAAGCCAGATCACGCATATCTGGTTTGAACCGGAGGTTCTTGATACGCTTGTTGAACTGCTCGGGTGTGGCAGGGTGGTCCAGGGTGTAGGTAATCTTTGCACCGTCCATAGAATTGGACAGCATGGGATTATCAATGGCCATTTGTTCTGTGATGCGTACAGAGTCGAGGTTAGTTAGCACCAGGTCGTTCTGTTTTTCCAGGTCATCGCCAAATGCCAGTTCAATCGTGTTGGTCACGATTTCGTCCACAGTGGGATCTGTGATGGCCTGAGCATTCGGAAATGCTTCAGTCAGAGCATTCTTGACCAACTCTTGATTGACTTGGCTGGTGACCACTTCAAAGGTACCGGCTGTCACTGCTGTGACGCGTAGATTACTGAACCTGTCGCCAGACGAGGCTTTCTTGATGGCTTTGATCACAGAGTCCACGGTTGCATCCGTGCCTATCGTAAGTGTGGCAGTAGTCTTGTTGGTTTCTGTGGTGGTCACTTCAAATTCTTTACCGGTGTCACCTACGCTATAGACATAAGCGGTTTCAAGGGCGGGGCTACCTGCAGCCTTGCCCGCGAGGCGAAGTGTTTGTTCTACCTCATCGCGATCCTGAACCTCTTTGAAGTTGAGCTGAGCAGCCGTCCCGCCAGTAAATTCGATGTCATACTTTCCGCTGTCGCGGGTGAAGAAGACGAGTAGGCCGCTGATGATCAGAACGCTTGAAACCCCAAAGAAGACAGGGCGTGTGCCCATCCAGTTGATATTGGGTTCTTTGATCAAGCGCAACATCTTGATTTTGCCCTGGATCATTTTCTTTTCTACGAGCAAGTCAAAAATGATGCGTGTGACAAACAGGGCTGTGAACATACTGCACACAATACCAAGCATTAAGACAATGGCAAAGCCTTTGATTTCTTCAGAAGCGACCCAGTACAGGATGGCACCTGTGATGAAGGTGGTTACGTTGGCATCAAAAATGGTTCTGAATGCACGCTCGTAACCATTCTTAATGGACACTGCCAAAGAAGAGCCCTTGGCTTGTTCCTCACGAATACGTTCAAAAATCAATACATTGGCGTCCACACTCATACCGATGGTAAGGATAATACCCGCAATACCGGGTAAGGTGAATGTGGCCTCCAGAACACACATAATGGCCAGTACAAAAAGGATGTTGCACACCAAGGCAAAGTTGGCAATGATACCGGCTAACAGATAGTACACAGCCATGATGACAATCACCACGATCAAACCAATGATGCCGGCCTTGACACCGTCGTCACGGTTACTTTCACCGATGGAAGGACCAATGTTTTTGACCGAAATCGGCTGTTCAATCAAGCGTGCAGGCAAGGAACCTGCGTTGAGCTTGTTCACCATATCAGCCACATCCGTGTCAGTAAACGAGCCCGTAATGACGCCACTCTTGTCGATTCTGGTTGAGATATTGGGCGCCGAAATGGCAATGTCATCCAACAGGATACAGAGGGGGCGGTTTTTATTACTCTCAGTCATGGCGCCAAACTTGATGGCACCCTTGTCATTCAAGCTGAAGCCAATGGCGCGGCGCCCCATGCGATCGCTTGACGGTTGAGCTCTTTCCAGTTTCCAGTCTTTTTGGCCTGGCGTATGCAGCAGGCATTCACTAGGGAGGTTACTGGCCAGGACATAGAACTTGTTGCCAAACTTTCCGACGATGGCTGCCATACCGCCTTGGGGATTGGCCCATTGATTTATGGACTGAAGATCTTGACTTTCCAGCTCAAACCACTCATATTCAGTGTTGGAAGAGTACGATGGGCCCTTTGATGCCAAAGATTCTACAAAGTATTCAATTTCATCGCGGTTCAAGGCAGTGCTCGAAACTTGAGGGAGGATACGAAATTCCAGGATGCCTGCGCCTTTGAGCATACGTTGGAGGTCTTTGGGATCATCAAGCTGCCCTCGGTGACCTCTATAGTCATCATAGGCAGTCACTGCGGCAACGAGTTGCTCCTGGCGATCCTTGAAGTTGTTCTTGAGCGTCTCAGTCCCAGCGGTGCGTTCATCCGAATCTTCGGGGAGTTCCAGTATGGCGACCAGTTGTTCTTCCGTGAGATTCAAATTGTCCAGTTCACGCACAGCGATTTTGAACTTGTTATTAATACCAGTCTCAGGATCGGGGTCGGTCAGTGGAGCCACTGCAGTGGCCCACAGGGTATAGGTATCCAAGTAAGGCTTGATCACATTGGGATCAGCAAAGGGTTTGATTGCCTCAGCTTGCTCTGTGGCTGGTAGCTTGCTCCATTCCACACGCTTCTCTTTGACCAGGTCGAGATTGATGTTGGCGGCTGTCATGGCCACTTCTGCTGTGGCCAGCTCTGCCTGATATTGGTCACGCTTGATCTGAAGAGCCTTTTGTTCTTCGTAAACCTTGGCCAGGGTTTCCAGGATAACCATACGATTGGGATCATTTTGGCCGTATTTGGCAAAATCAGCAGTTCGGTCATTTTCCGTTTTCTTCAGTGACTGAAGAATCATAGACGGGCTGACGTTCTTCTCGCGCACTGCCGTCAGTGCCTCTTCATAGGCTTCGCGTTTGATCAGGGTTTCAGCATCGGCCAGAGGCATCTGGATCTCAAACCGGGTATCTCCTATGGCACGCCAGACAAGGTTTTGGATATTGGCCGGGTCAATACGACGTCGAAGTACCGTGATCATGCGTTGTGCCAGGTCAGTCTTCTCATGTGACTCCAGGCCCTCAGTATTGATTTCATACATCAAGCTGGTGCCACCTGCCAGATCAATACCAGGCTTGAGCTTGTCAAATTTTGGTGGATTCAATGTAAAGATCGCAAGAACCACCAGTGCCACAATCATAGCGATTTTCGATAGCAGGTTTTTATTCATCTTCGTGTCCCAATGCCTATTAATAAAAACGTTTTCAAATACTTACTTTCTGCATTCAACGCCAGTGTCACGAGACAGCGTTCATGCACGCCTATTGGTTGTCTTTCGACAGGTTTTTCCCTATAGCTGAAGCTGAGATGCGCATTTTCGTGTTATTTGACTCGTCAATCTTGAGCACCACTTCATCCCCCTTGACCTCAACGACTGTGCCGATGATACCTCCTACCGTACGGATGCGGTCATTCTTAGAGAGGGTGTCCACCATTTTCTTGTGTTCTTTCTGTTTTTTCTTTGGGCCCCTGACCATCATGAAGTACATCATCACAATCATGAGTCCCCAGATAATCAGCATGCCCTTGCCGCCAAAGATGCCGGTCGCGGTCGTTGTCCCCTGATTGGCATCATTGTTTGTCCCGGGGGTTTGAGTTATGGGGGCCTCATCACCACTGCCAATCGATTCAGAAGTAATCACAGACGATCCACCCTCGGTTTCGGCCTGTGCGATGATCCAAACATTCTTCATATATCAATGTCCTTTCGCTAAATTGAGAAAATATGTCGCATAGAGTATAGTGAAACACCGCCATTGTCAAACGCCAAATCGATATGAAGGGCGAAAAGCATTGGCATCACAAATGAATCTAACCTTGTAATTTGAGGGAAGTTATGACATACATCTCATACTCTGTAAACATGGCAGGGCACCTCTCTTTCGCCTGCCGTCTATTAGCCCTGATTTATTCAATTGACGCTCCTGGGAGTTGGGCTATAATAATACACGACGCTAGGGGTGGTTGTCCCATTGATGGCAGCCTGAGATAAATACCCTTTGAACCTGATCAGGATAACGCCAAAAATGGCCTGAGACCTGCGTAGGAAAGCCAATGACTTAGTGTTAGTTCATTTCGCTACTTGTTTTCCTCGTCATGGTTTTCAGGCGTACATTCTGGAGCAAAAAATGCCTACGCAACTGCAACTCGCACAAAAAGGTCATGTTACTGATGCTATGAAGGCCGTGGCCCAATATGAGCAGGTGGAGCCCAAGCTTCTCTGCGAACACATCGCTCAGGGCAAAATTGTCATCCCTGCCAACATCAAACACCTGGAGACCAACCTGAAGCCTGTTGGCATAGGTCGGCTTATAAGTACCAAAATCAATGCCAATATCGGAACCAGCAGTGAGAAGTCTTCGGTTCAGGGAGAGTTGCACAAGATGCAGGCTGCCCTGGAGGTGGGTGCTGATGCAATGATGGATCTCAGCACTGGAGGCGATTTGAACCAAATCAGGGCTGACATCTTGGCCGAGTGCCCGGTACCTTTTGGCACTGTGCCCATATACCAGGTGATTCAAGGCAGAAGCGTTGAAGAAGTGACCATTGATGTGATTTTGGAGGTGATTCGACTCCAGGCTGAGCAGGGTGTCGATTTCTTTACAATCCATGCTGGGCTGCTTCGAGAGCATTTGCCACTCCTTAAAAACCGCGTTGCTGGTATTGTTAGTCGTGGGGGGGCGTTGCTTGCCAAGTGGATGCTTTACCATAAGCGTCAGAATCCCCTGTATGAGATGTTTGACCAAATCTGCGATATTATGGCCCAATACGATGTGTGTTTCTCTCTGGGCGATGGGCTGAGGCCGGGGGCCATTGCGGATGCTACGGACGAGGCTCAAATCGCAGAATTGCGTGTACTGGGTGAACTTGTGGACCGTGCCAAAGAGCGTGGCTGCCAGGTCATGGTCGAGGGCCCTGGTCACGTGCCATATAATCAGATTCAACACAACATGGAGATTCAGGCCGAAATCTGTCATGGTGCCCCGTTTTATGTTCTCGGACCTATAGTCACAGATCTGGCACCTGGCTATGACCACATTACGTCTGCAATTGGCGGTACAGCCGCTGCGTATTATGGTGCCTCTTTCCTTTGTTATGTGACTCCGAGAGAGCATTTGGGATTGCCGGATGAAAACGATGTGCGGGCCGGTGTGGTGGCTTCCAAGATTGCTGCCCATGCTGCGGATCTTGCCCGTGGTCTCCCCGGTGCGGCAGACCAGGACCTTGCCCTGAGCACGGCACGCAGTAATTTGGACTGGAAGACCCATCTGTCTCTGTCAATGGACCCCAAAACGGCCACGCGCATGTATGATGAAGCATGTCAGGGCGAGCGAAAAGACCTGGTTCAGGGTGCCAATTTCTGCACCATGTGCGGCGAAAACTGGTGTAGCGTACGTGTTAATAAGGAAATTCGGGAAGCTGCTTGTACTGGAGAATAATCTTCGAAATAATAGAACAACATTGATTATGGTGTTCATATTAAGGGAATATGCTAGATGACAGAGCAACAATGGCAAACACTGCTGGCTGTGACGGCTGGCAAGCCTGTGGAAAAGCTTCCCGTGGGCTTCATTATTGATTGTCCATGGCTGCCAGGGTGGGGCGGGATCAAGACGATAGATTATTTTGCCAGTGAACAGAAATGGTTTGAGCTTAATTTACAGGCGATTCAGACCTTTCCGGAGGTGATGTTTCTGCCGGGTTTTTGGGCTGAGTATGGCATGTGTACAGAACCTTCGGCTTTTGGGGCCAAGTGTATCTGGCATGCCCATGATATGCCGTTTGCAGAAAAAACAATTCACACCCTGTCTGACATAGATCGTTTGACCGTTCCAAATCCAAAGACAGATGGTTTGTGTCCCTTTGTGCTTCAGCGACTTGAGGCCTGTCGGTCACAAATAGAAGCGGCCGGTCATGCCATTCGGTTTGCTGTGGCACGGGGTCCCTTGAACGTGGCTTCCTTTTTGATGGGAACCACAGAATTCATGATGGGATTGTATGATGATCCGAAGCGTATCCATGAATTATTGGATCGTATCACGCAATTTTTGTGTGACTGGCTCATTTTGCAAAAAGAGACCTTTGACACCATTGATGGTGTTTTGATCTTGGATGACATTGTGGGGTTTCTGGGACACCAGGACGTTGAAACATTTGTTTTGCCCTATCTGAAGCGTGCTTTTGATTGTTTGGACGTGTCCGTGATTATGTTTCACAATGATGCCAATGGTCAGGTGTGTGCGCCTTATCTGGCTGATCTTGGCGTAAACCTGTTCAATTTTGGTTTCGAGCACTCCATTACGGAGATGCGGGAGTGGACCGGGGGACGTGTGCCCTTGCTCGGCAACATTCCACCGCGAGATATTTTGGCCCTTGGTACGCTGGGTCAGATTAAAACCTGTGTTCGGGAGACTTTAGGCGGATTAGATAACACACAAGGCTTGATTTTCTCCTGCGGTGGAGGCATGCCTGGTGCTGTGTCGTCGGCTAAGATTCGCGCATTTATTGAAACCGCTCACGAGGTTTCTGTATCCTAAAGATGTGGCGAGTGCTGTGTTACGCAAGAAATTCAGGGCTGTTGACATAGCATTAGACAGTGTCCCCAATAACAAAGGGATCGCGGTACGTGCATTTGAGGTATTTATTGGCTTCTGAAGCGTGTGATCCCACAAACTGTTCCTTGGCAGGATCATACGTGAGTTTTGGTCCCAGGACAAAGGGATGTTTGGTGAGGTTGACCCGGTTGCCGCCCAATTGCTGGAGCATATCAGTCAATGTGTTCAAGGCATCTGGATGCGATTGCAGGGCGTGATGACACTGATCCACTGTGGCGGTTTGGCCCACTCGCCAGGCGATATTGGCCTGGTGACAAATCACCGTGCTGAGATGACCTACCTCGATTTCGCAGGCAAGGTCCTTGGGACGCCGAGACCGTACTGCGTCGATGAAGTTTTGCGTGTGGCTCCGACCGCCATCTCCCACGTATTGGTGGATTCTTTTATTGGCTCGATTATAAGCGCCACCACCCCCACGTGACAGACGAATTGAAGCACCTTCACATTCGATATGATTGCTGCCTCGAGAATTCAGATATACAGCGCCACTCTTGCCACCTTTTCGCAGGGGATCAGGCAGATTGCGGATGTCAATGACGACTGGTATGTCACCATAGGTGGCCAGGGCCATGTGCATATTGGGGGTTTGCCCGTTATCGTCCCAGCAGAAGCGATTGCCTGCGGCTTGAATTTTGGTGGGGACTGTATCCGAGCCCAATATATGACGTACATCGTCCAGATAGTGTATGCCCCAGTTGGCCATTTCTCCGTCACCCCAATTCCACTGCCAGTGCCAATCATAGTGGAATTGTTTTCGCATTACAGGGGTCATGGGGGCAGGGCCAGCCCAGAGATTATAATCAATGTTCGATGGCACGGACTGAGGTGTTGTGACTTTGCCTATGGGGTCACGTGAACCCAGTTTGGAGCAATGTATCCAGAGCACCTTGCCATATTTTCCAGACTGGACATCTCTGGCCACCTCCTGAACCGCAGGGCAGGAGCGTTGCTGTGTTCCTGCTTGGACAACACGATTGTATTTGTGCGCTGCTTCGACCATCTTCCGGCCTTCCCAGACACAGTGGCTGACAGGTTTTTCTACATAGACATCCTTACCCGCCTGGCAGGCCCAAATTGCCATGAGTGAATGCCAGTGATTTGGTGCGGCTATGACGAGGGCATCGATATCTTTGCGATCCAACACATCACGGACGTCTGCGTATCCCTGAACCGATTTGCCGTATTTGGATTCAAATTCTTTGACACGCTGGGCCAAAACTTGTGAATCAGGATCACACAAGGCCACGATTTGGACGCCTTCGACCGATTGGAAACGCTCGATATGCCCATTGCCTTGATTGTGAATTCCGGCCACGGCAACGCGAACTTCGTTATTCGCACCCTTGGCACTGGCTCGGCTAGAGACATGGGATCCCAAATAAACGCCAGCAGCAGTAGAAAGGCTCTGGCCCAGGAAATGACGGCGAGTGACGTGATTCATTTCAATGCTCCTTGTAGTGTTGTTAATGATATACTACATATTAACACAATTAGCTCACGTTGGCTTCTATTTTTTTTTGGGGTAAAGCCTGTGGCGTGAACACACGGGATTTATGTGTTGCGGCCCATTCCCGAAAAAGATAAAAATGATCCCCTGGCGTTCCTCAAAAAATGATTGACAGGTCTGAATGATTCCGATTTAACAGAGAGGTATTTGGCAGACGCGATCATAAACGAGTCTATATCCAAGAGAAGCAAAAAGGGAGTATTTTGGTGGACAGCGTACTCCGTGCTTTATTCATATCTGAATTCTGGGAGAACCGATGGCTGCTTTAAACAAGGCCTGGATTTGTACTGTTTGCGGTTACATTCATACTGGTGATGAAGCGCCAGAGTGTTGTGTTCTTTGTGGGGCGGGTAGAGACTTGTTTGAGCCCCACGAGGAATCTGTCCCAGCTGTGCCGGACGTTGTGTCCCAGTGGCGATGCCTTCTCTGCGACTATGTGCCAGATGGCCAAGAGCCGCCCGAAGTCTGTCCCGTTTGTGGTGCAGCGGCTGATCAGTTTGAGGTACATCATGCGGAGACCGTTGAGATAGTTTCTCTAGACGATAAATCGCAGACCTTCGTGATTGTGGGTGCTGGCATTGCCGGCATCTCGGCGGCTGAATCGATTCGTAAAGCGTCGCCCGATGCTGACATCATAGTATTGTCAAAAGAAGCGGAGTTGCCCTATTATCGACTGAATCTTACACGGTATCTGGCCGGTGAGATTGGGAGCGAGCAATTGCCATTGCATCCAGAACCGTGGTACAAAGACCAAAACATTACGCTGATGCTGTCTACTGAACTCTGCTCCGTTGATGTGGATCAGCAGTGTTTGAAACTACGCACCGGTGAAACGCTGTCTTACGACAAACTCATTTTGGCCATGGGGTCCCATCCTTTTGTGCCGCCTGTGCCGGGTGCCAATCGCGAGAATGTGACGGTCTTACGCACGAAGCCGGATACGGAGTATATTTTGAAACACGCTCGGTCTGATGCTCGCGTGGTTGTGATCGGTGGGGGGCTCTTGGGCCTTGAGGCCGCAGGTGCTCTGGTGGGCAAGGTGGCCAGTGTGGCCGTATTGGAAGGGTATGGTTGGCTGTTGCCCAGGCAACTGACCGAGACGGCAGCTTTGCCTTTGGAGACGCATGTGCGTTCGCTTGGTATTGAGTTGCATCAGAAGGCCAAGGTCAAGGAGATTGTGGGGGATGAACGGGCCCGGGGCGTGCGTTTGGAGAGCGGCGAATTGGTATCGGCCGATTTGATCATTATCTCCACTGGCGTACGTGCTAATAGCTATGTGGCTCGGATAGCTGGGCTGGAGGTACACCATGGCATTGTGGTGAACAATCATCTACAGACCTCTACGCCCCATATCTATGCGGCCGGTGATGTGGCAGAGCATCTAGGCATTGTCTATGGAATTTGGGCACCCTCTCAATTTCAAGGTACCCTGGCCGGGCTCAATGCAGCAGGCAGTCCTTCAGAATTTCTGGGCATGGCTCGTTCCAACATGCTCAAGGTGCTAGGTTTTGATTTGTTCAGTATTGGCTGTATTACAGCAGAAGATGGCAGCTATGTCATCATTGAGGGGACTGTGAAGGATCACTATCACGCGTTTACCTTCAGGGACAGTCGCATGATCGGTGCCATCTTACTGGGTGACACATCTCACTCTGCCCAAGTCAAACACATCGTAGAACAGAAACGAGATTGTTCCCGCATTTTACAGGGCACTCGTTCTATCGCATCTGTGTTGGCATTTCTAGTTGATCAGGGTGACTGAACCAAGGGGATCAGCAGGTCGAAAGCATTGATGTCAATATGAAAAGAGACTCATAAACCATGGCAACATCTGGAGCTGAAAATTCTGAGCGTCGTGTATTGACACCTGGCGAAGAGATATTTAACAGTGTCACTCACGCCATGGGTGCCGTATTAAGTGTGGCGGGCTTGGTGCTGCTCCTTGTTTTTTCAAGCAAACAAGGCACGGTGTGGCATATTGTTGGTTCGGCGGTCTTTGGAAGTTCCTTGGTCGTGCTCTATACAGTCTCCACGCTTTATCACAGTGTCACGAATGTACGGATCAAATCCCTTTTTGCACGTTTGGATCATGTGGCGATTTTTCTCCTTATTGCAGGCAGTTACACACCCTTTGTTCTGACAACCCTTCGAGGCCCTCTGGGATGGACCTTGTTTGGCGTGATTTGGACCTTGGCATTCATGGGTATGATCATCCGTTCAATTTTTCTGGGCCGATTCCGAAAGCTCATGGTGTCTCTTTATCTTCTGATGGGTTGGTTGATTGTTATCGCCATTGTCCCCATGACTCGAGCCCTGCCCTTCATCAGCATCGTCTTTCTCGTGGCCGGGGGATGCTGTTACACGTTTGGTGTTGTATTTTATATATGGCGTCAACTCAAGTTTAGCCATGGTATCTGGCATCTTTTTGTCTTGGCGGGAAGTATCTGTCACTTCTTTTCCGTTTTAAACAGTTTTGCTTGACACTTGAGTTCTCAGCCTCATGTGTCAGAGGCCTGGATCGATGCCACAAAAAAAGAGGCCAAGGATGACGAGATCGGGATCGTGGGTTATGAGACCCCCTTTAATCGCCACTGTTGTTTGGCAAAGGCCAGGTATTGGGTCCAATCGTAGGCTGTTAGGTCGTGCTTGCCTGTGCGGAGATGGTAGCCAATCCGACCGTTGACCGGGTGGTCTGGTTCGGGCCATACGTTCGCGGGCAGACCTTGGAGGCCAAATAGGTTGTACACGGTAGTGGCACCCTTCGCGGCCAGAAACTCACCTTTGGGGTCGGCCCAGGTGTCCAGTGTGGCACTGGCCACGTACACGGGACGCGGGGCCATCAGTGCAATGAGCATGTGCTGATCCACGGGCAGTGCGTCTTCTTTGTCATTATATTGTTTGAATCTTTTACAGAACCAATGAGGGAAACTGGTGTTAAGGTTTTTGATGCGTTCGCCGAAGCAGCGACGAAACAGGGCGGCGCCACCAGATCCAGAATCATTACTAATGACCAGGTCAAAACGCTCATCTGTGGCACCTGCCCACAGAGCGGTTTTACCCAGACGCGAATGGCCCAAAACTGCAATGTGTTCGGCATTGATGCGCCGGTCATTTTCAAGATAATCCATGGCTCGACTCAGGCCCCATGCCCAGGCTCCAATGGCACTGAAGTTGTCGCTGCGCTGTTGCAGGGCTGGATAGAGTGCGTGGACTCCATTTTTGAAGTCGTCATGAATATCCGGATCGATGTCGCCATAGTATAGGGTGGCCAGGCCAAACCCCTGTTCCAGGATCATTTCAACGGGCCAGCGTGAAGCCGCCCTTCCGCGTGATGCGTTGGTAGCTTCGCGTCCTTTGGGGAGCCAGGATTGGCACAGACGAATGCCTGGGTCTTTGTGGATGGTGTGATTGCCTTGGAAGTTCAGGCCCAAAAAGACAGGTACTGCTGAGGTCGCTTGTTTGGGCAGGTAAATGAGCAGCTCAAGTTTTGGGCTGTCTTGTATGTCACTCACTCGGAGTGTGACTTGTTTTCGGATGGCCTGTCCACCCAAGGCGTTTAGTTCTGTCTCCTGGTTTTGTGCGATGACTTGCGGTCGTGCCGGTGATTGGCCAAACATGTGAGCCCTGAACAGATTCAAGATTTCATCGCGTCGCTGTATCTGCCATTGTTTGGCCGTGGTGATAACATCCCCGTTTTCCAGCAACAGAGGATTTGGAAGCGTATAGGTGGGGACCTTCGATTCATCAGTATTCTTGGCTTGTACGCTTGATATGAAAACCAAGCAAGAGATAACTGCCATACAGATCCTGTTTGTGTTCATCGCTTAATGCCTCCAAGTAGGGTAAAGAACGTTTGTTAAAGATTCATTCGCTAGCGGCACGTTTATGCTAAATCCAAACGCTATTATTAGGTATTTGGGTGGAAATCACAAGTTTCAAGATTCAGGGAACCTCCATTAATCCATTTTGCCTTGCAGAGTTTGCTGGCTCTGTGGGTTGCGTGTGTCTTGTCCAAAATCCGAAATGAAAACGCGTGGCGTTTAGTTTTTCTACAGGCCAGGGCTGATGAGGGCGTTTTTAGCCATTGGGGGGCGATTGGAGGCCGACGGCATGAGGTTTGCTAGTGTTCTATGTGATTAATCAAGGATCTATGGCTATGAGTTCGAGATGGATGTGTTGGATTGTATTTGGTGTGCTGAGCTTGGCAGCTTTTGAAGCATCTGCCGCGCAGGAGCCTAATGGATTGGGCAATGAGTTGTCGCATTCATTGAAACCGGGGGCCGGGCAGTCGGATGTGCGTGATATGTTGTACAAGTTGTGTGCGGCCGTGGGCACGGTTCTGGTGCTTGGTGGAATGGCCATTTATGTATTGCGTGTGCTGTTGCCGAAGTTTGGCCCAGTGAATAAGAACCATATTAAAGTGGTGGAGGTTCACCATTTGGGGGGGCGTAAGGTCGTGCATTTGATAGAGGTGGGACACAGGCAGTTATTGGTGGGCAGTACGCCAACTCAGATTTCAATGCTGGCGGATGTGACTCAGCATTGGGATGAGGCTGAGGTGTTGGTGTCTCTTGCCGAGCCTGGAGATAAGTCATGAGGTGTTTTAGGGGATTTGTCCTGTGTTTCATCTTGCTGGGATGCGGGGGGACAGTTTGGGCACAGGATAGTATGGAGCCAGCTGCGCCCGTTCAGAGTATGAATAATCTGCCGTCATTGGGGGATTTGGTCAAGGTGGTGGATCAGGCGACGGCCGGGGATGAGCAGACGAGGCAATGGTCCACGCCCGTGAAACTGGTGATCATTTTTAGCGGTTTGGCGATTTTGCCGAGCTTATTGGTGATGATGACGTCGTTTACACGGATTGTCATTGTATTGTCCTTTGTGAGACGAGCGTTGGGAACCCAGACGATTCCACCGACAGTGGCCATTATTGGGCTGGCTCTGTTTTTGACACTGTTTACGATGACACCGACGTTTACGTTGGTCAACGAAACGAGTATTCGACCGTATCTGGACGGTGAGATCAATTTAACGGTCGCAAGTGTACAGGCTGGGGAGTGTCTAAAAGGATTTATGTTGCGTCAATGTCGTGAGGCTGATTTGGCCCTGTTTGTGCAGATGGCCAAGGTGCAAGCGGATGGGCCATCTGATTTGGGGCTGAATATTGTGGTGCCTGCTTTCATTATCAGCGAGTTTAGAACTGGATTTGAGATTGGGTGTTTGCTGTTTATTCCGTTTTTGGTCGTGGATTTGGTCATTTCCAGTGTGCTACTCAGTGCCGGCATGATGATGTTACCGCCTGTGATGATTTCTTTGCCTTTCAAGTTGATCATATTTATTCTTGTGGATGGTTGGGGCATGTTAGCCAAGAGTTTGAGTTTGGGATTTAACTGATGAAATGGACAGGTCTGGTTAATGGATAGTAGTTTTGTTCTATTTTTGGGTCGTCGTTCGCTTGAGGTGGCATTGTTCGTCTCTGCGCCTGTATTACTGACCTGTGCGGTGGTGGGTGTGGTGGTGACCTTGTTTCAGGCTGTGACGTCCATTCGTGATATGTCCCTGACTGTGGTGCCTAAACTGTTGGCTGTGGGATTTGTGTCCTTGCTGTTTGGGGGGTGGATGTTGGATACGATGCTGCAGTTTGTGGTGGAGATTTTTGGCTATATTCAGAATGTGGGACATTAGCTGTGGAGTTCATACTGGCCAGGATGTTGGGTTTTTTTTTGGTGCTGGTGCGCACGTCTGCATTTTTTTTGGTGGGGCCCATTTGGGGTGCACGCGTCATTCCCACGCAGTTTCGCGTGGCCATTGTACTGATACTGTCAGCATTTTATGCATGGATGTCGCCCGGACGGTTCGATCATTTAACGGTATCCATGATAGAGGTGGTGGTGCTTTTGACTCTGGAGGCCGTATATGGCCTGGCTTTTGGACTCATTGCGATACTGATATTCTCTGTGGTCAAGATTGCCGCCAGAGTCGTGGAGCATCAGATGGGGTTTGTGATGGCCCAGACTTATGATCCGTTGAGTGGTGAGGATGCTCAGCCTTTGAGTTTGCTGATGGAGATGTTATTCATTTTGCTGTTCTTTAGTTCGAATGGTCATCATATGCTGGTGATGATTATGGGGAAGAGTTTTAATGTATTTCCTGTGGGGACGGCTCCTGATATTGGCTTGCTGATGGAAGCGGTGGTGGGGTCTGGGTCCAGTATGTTCATGGCCAGTTTACGTTTGTGCGCGCCTCTTTTGTGTACCTTCTTTCTGCTGTTGAGCACCTTGGCCATTTTTGCTCGGATCATGCCGGATATGGATATTTTGTTTTTGAGTATGCCGTTGCGCGCAGGGCTTGGGCTTTTGTTTTGCAGTATGGCGATGCCGTTCTTGCTAGAGTTTGTCACCGAGTTTTCCGATTGGATGGGGAAGTTGCTGCCCATGTAGGGCATGTGTTGATTGAGTATGGCGGAAAAACCAGCATCAGAAAAAACCGAAGAACCGACTCAGAAGCGTCTGGATAAGACGCGAGAAAAGGGGCAGGTCGCTCAGAGTCAGGAGGTGGGCAATGCAGTGGCGATTGCCGTGTTGGTGCTCATATTGGCAGCCACTTCCAAGGATCTGGTCTATTGGATTTCTCAACAGGTTGAGACGGGCATGGTGGGAGAGAGGGATGTTTTCCTTAATACAGGTACGTTTCTTGAGTATATAACGAGAAAAATGTCCAGTATGCTGGTCGCATTACTGCCTATGATGGGGGCTTTGTTGGTCGCGGGCATTTTGGGCAGTATTATGGTGGGTGGGGCGACATTTGCGCCCAAGGCTTTGATGCCAAAGTGGAGCGAAGTCAATCCAATAACCGGTTTTGGGCGTTTGGTGAATATGAAGTCGTTCATGAAACTGGGGATTTCAATTGTCAAGTTGATTGTCATTTCCCTGGTTGTTCTCGCCTATGTGAAGGCACGTACTGAGGAACTTATCGCGATTCGGTGGGCGTGGTCAGCAGAGTTATTGGCTGCGATGGGCCAGTTGGTGTTTGGTTTGCTGATTCGTGTGACAGTGGTTCTGGTGGTCATTGCGGCTCTGGATGTACTTTTTCAGAAATGGAAGTACATGGAAGATCTTAAAATGACCAAGCAGGAGATTAAAGAGGAACGAAAGGAGAGTGACGGTTCGCCTGAAGTGCGTGCCAGGGCGCGAAGGATTCAGATTGAAATGGCGAGGAATCGATCTCTTCAGGAGATACCCAAGGCCAACGTGCTTTTGGTGAATCCAACGCATGTGGCTGTGGCGCTAAAATATGACAGTAAGACGATGGCGGCACCGATGGTGGTGGCCAAGGGGGCTGATTATATGGCCGCAAAAATTCGCGAGATAGCCAGAGCACATGGGGTGCCTATTTTGCGAAGGCCAGCTTTGGCCAGGGCAATTTACAAAGTTGTTGAGCCAGGTCAGGCAGTGCCGGAGTCGCTATATTCAGCAGTGGCCGAAATTTTGGCGCTGATTTACAGACTAAAACGCAGAGGAATATGAGGTTAGTTTTTAGTTTTTGGTATTAAGTTTTTGGTTTTAAGTAGTGGCAAGAAGGAGAAACATCTTTATCAGATTTGATACTGCGGTTGGGTTGCGAATGCCTTACGGCTGAAGGCTGTCTTACACGCCGTATTTCTGCATGTTCTGCGCGGCTTCTAGGATGTTTTCTGGTGTGTCAAGCTGGCCTGAGGCGATGAGTGCTTTAGCACTGGCTACCGCTGATTCAGTTTCTACTGGGATTTGCTTGGCCTGCTCCATGATGCTGTTAAAACTGATTTGAAGTGACGCATCTTGTGTGTTATCAGTACCATTTTGCGAGGTAACTTGCGGTGAGCCGTTAGAATTCACGTTCTGGGTTGCTCCTAAAACACCCTTGTTGGTGTTTAGAGCCCCCTCTGATATTTGATTGTTATTCAGTTTGTTTATCATAATGTTCCCTGCTAATTGTTTCTATCTATATTGTCGCAGGCATCACAGAAAACTTAAAAGTTTTTTCCGCTTTTTACACCCTTTTCTTGAAGCCTTGTGCTGACTCATTTTTTGGGTCCCAACGTCTGGCTGGTTTCGTAGGCCACGAATCTTAAGAACTTTTTGGAGCTGACAGTCCCCAATCGGTCTTTGGATGCAGGCAGACCCAATATGTTTTTCTGAGTATAGAATTTTTCAATTCGTTTTCGTGTGGCTTCATCCGCCGTGTCCCAGATGTATTCAAAGGCCCAGTGTGTGGTACTGTTGGAAATATCGGTCAGTTTCAGCCTAAGCCCTACTTTTAGGTGAGGGTACGGGGTAAATGTGGTGATTGTTCCGCTTAAGACAGCTTTACAGTGAAGGGAAGTTCTTATATCAGCAAGCTGTTCCAATGTGTACTTTTTGAAGTTATACAACTCAAGTTCGTCCCATTCTGGATCACTCTGACGAATAACACTCATGCCGAGCAGGCCGCTGTGTTGCATGGACAGAAAGAGGGCATCTGTGGCCTCTTCTGAAATACTGGCCACTTCAGACTTGTTCTCGAGCTCCAGAAGAATCGTGGCCCCCACCTGTCTTATGTCAGTGTCTGGATGGCGATAATAATATTGAGAAAGCGGGTTTTTGGAGGCTTTTGAGGCACATCCACAGGCCAGTGCACTGGCAATAATACAGGCATAAAAGCATTTATACATTGGAATCGCTCGTAGAAGGGCTATTTTGGTCATTTGCTTTGTCTTCTGTTTCTGGAATTATTTCGCCGCCCAATAGTTGGAGAATCTTGAGCAGGGCTTCCAGTTGAGCCTGATCAGCATCTTGCATTTCGGACCGAAAGCCAAGCACATCATCTTTCCAGTTGTTGAGCTCAAGTCGCATTTCAATGAGTAGATCATTGGCTTCGCCGAGTTCTTTTTGGGTCTGCAGCAGATCTGGTTCCAGAGTCGTGACTTGAGTTTTGAGTTGTCCATTTTCTTGGGTTAGATCAAACTTTTCTTGTTTCAATTGGGTGAGTTGTTCTGATAATTGTGCACATTTCTGTGACAATTGAATGGCAGACTGGACAGCATTGGGTACGTTTGAGGAGGGTTCCTGGAAGTTTTCTGGCGTGACGCTAGACCGAGTGACCAGTGATAGATTGGTGGCCTCTGGCGTGACTGTGCATCCTGTGAGTACCATAAGCCACAGGATGGTCAAGCAGTGTGTTTTCGAAAGAGTGTATGTTTTCATGGCGTCTCCGTGATTCAGCCGGGCCTTATGACGTGGCCATGGCTTCTGAGTAATCGCATTTGACTCGCATTGTGTGTCCGCAAGCACAGGTAATTTCCAAAAGGGCATACTGAGAGTGTTGCTCGACGATTCGGGCTTGAGCTGGTCCCTGGGTTGATGTTGTGTCTGAAGATACCGTACTGGCCGAACTACCGGTGGCCAGAGAATACGTGCCAGACACTTCAACTTTGTTTGCTTTCAGTACGCGGTTGACAAATTTCATAAAGAATTAATCCTTAGTTTCTTGGTTCAGGCTTCGTAGTCAATAAGGTGGTCACTGTCAGGTGCCGTAATAATCTCTTGATCGATCAATGCCTTAGGTTCCGTCCGTGGCCTTGACGGTTCATTGTGTTTCTTCTTTTTCTTCTTCTTATCCTTCTGCTTGCTGTGGTTTCGTCTTTGTAAAGAATCTGA
>Ga0307990_1000814_pt1 | contig 26985 bp, 22 predicted proteins | sample EllFjometagen129_FD_203168 | JGI IMG/M metagenome (GOLD analysis project Ga0307990, IMG submission 203168) | Marine microbial communities from Ellis Fjord, Antarctic Ocean - #129 | ecosystem: Environmental > Aquatic > Marine > Unclassified | place: Southern Ocean | collected 2014-10-08
GCATTGAAAACCTCGTGTATTTCGTTCGCCCCGCATTTTGTATCCATATTTGGATTGAAAATCAAGAAATCTTCCTAAAGGCATTAACACCCAAAACCGGCACAGAACAAACGAAGCCCCGATGCCATATGGGCGCCGGGGCTTCGCGGTCACTTGAAATAAATCAGGCGATTCGGCGATCAGCAGCCGCAGCCGTCGTCGTCGTCGTCGTCATCGTCGCCACCCTGAGCGTCGTCGTCGTCAACATCATCGTCAGCGTCGCTGTCGAAAGTCGCGGTGCCTGCGGCCCACTCTCCGCCGGCGGGAAGTGCTTTCCAGTCGAAGCCGTCGGTGGGACTATCATCAGTAGTGGCGAGGAAGGAAAACTCAAGAGCTTCGCCTTCGTGAATGTCGCACACCATCGAGGAAGATGCGAGCAGGCCGGAATGCTGCCACATGATCTCGGCTTTATTTTCCGCATCGAACTCAACCATATGCGTCCAATCACCGCTGTGCAGCGCGTCGGGATCAGCAATCGAATCTTCGGCAAGACTATAATCGCCGGAGGGAAGGAACAGATCAATTTCGCAGATCCAGTTGTCAGGATTGCTGATCGTGTTGCTGGTATTCTCCACGCGGAAGTTGAATTCGTATTCCTCGTTGGCAGCAAGGGCATCCGGGCTGTCGAACTCACCGGCCGCCGCAAAGCCGTCGCCGTCGTCGTCAGCATCGTCGTCAACATCGTCGTCGGCATCGTCATCAACATCGTCGTCGGCATCGTCATCAACATCGTCGTCGGCATCGTCGTCAACATCGTCATCAACATCGTCGTCAACATCGTCGTCAACATCGTCATCAACATCGTCATCAACATCATCGTTCTGCGCAAAAGCCAGCGAAGACATCGCCAACACCAGCGTCAAAATCAAACTAAAAAGCGCCAATTTCCTCATGATAATCCTCCCGCTTGTACCAGCGTGGACACAGCGCCCACGTCCATAGTCATCGCGTATGGTTTACAGACTCACAACCTGAGTCCAATCCTATACGAAAAATTTGTTGGGATCAACCGTTAATTTTAGCGGCGTCAATTTATGAAAATCCTAATAAAACTCAATGATATCAACTGCATGTGCATCATTTCAGGCCGGGAGACCAATCGACATCGAAGGGCTTCCCCTGACTTGCCCGGATATTTGATCCAAAACTCGGCAATAATTTTGGAAATTTCCAAAGTCCGAAGTCCTTCGTTTACGACAAAATTTTGAGCTGTTTTGATCCATGTTTTTGTAATATTGTCGCTGTATAAAAACCACTTGCCTTGGAAAGAGGATTCATGAAATTCCCATCGCGCCTTTTCCTGTTTGTCGGTATCGCATTTTTCGCAAGCGCCCAAGTCGACGAAGCGCAGGGTGAAGCAACCCCAATTATCATTGAGGCCATGCAGAGGATTTCACTGGTTAACATCACGCAAAACGCGCAGGCGCTGACGGGGCAGGTCGAAATGGAATATGGTCGAATTGTAAGCCGCCATATCGAGCATCCTGATCACCAGATCACTGTGGAATTTTTGGTCGGGCGACTAGGAAGCGAGGGACTCGAGGTCAGCCGGAAGAATTTTGATTGTGGTTTGTCGCTGAACTGCTCGAACCTCATCGTTGAAATACCCGGAAGCGTTCATCCCGAAAATATCTGGATTGTCGACGCACATTTCGATTCCACCAACGGCGTCGATTCATCTGAGCTGGCGCCCGGCGCCGTGGACAACGCCTCGGGCGTCGTCATCGTCATGCAAACTTTGTTCGCCCTATCTCAATATACTTTTTCCGATACAATACGCTTCATTCTTTTCGACGCTGAGGAGGTTGGGCTTATTGGAAGCGGATATCATGCCGAACAGGCCTCCGGGCGCAGCGAAAATATCATCCTCATGTTCAACCTGGACGTTCCGGGCTGGCGGTTTCCGGGCGTCAATGCGGCCTTCGCCAATTCCGATTATCCCTCCTGGCGCTTTCTGAATGAACTCAACCGGATTCCCGACCGCTATGAATGCGGAACGGAAATGATCGGCGTCCCGGCACCAGTGATAGACTCAGCCAATATGGCGTCCTTTTGGGACTTCGATTACCCGACCTTCATGGTGGGTAGCCTGTATGAACTGACCGGGTGAATGAACACGGCCCGAGACACCTATGAAAAACTTGACCTGGAACAATGCGCGAACGTGGCGCGGATCACGACGGCCTACATCGCCGAAAAATCAGGGATCATCGAAAGAATCGACCTGAACGACGATGCGGATGACGATACGGCGGATGATGATGCCCAGGCGGAAATACAGTCGGATGACTCGGACGATGATGAATCAGACGGCTGCGGGTGCTGATGAGCACGAAAGCGGACTTCTTCAACTTTGCACTGGATGGACGTAAAAAAAACGGGCGGGACATGCCGTCCCACCCGTTATTTTTATTGTCTTGCGTGTGTTACTGAATCTCGATCATTCGGATGATGAGTTCTTTCTTTGTCGTTTTCTTGTAGGTAACCTTCACGGAAGTTCCGGGATTCAACTGCCCGACCGTCGCCTCGGCGCCGGTGGCGAGGGTGATTTTGGATTTATCGGTCACATACAGCTTTTTAGCGTCATCGCCTTTGGTTTTTCCAGGCAGAAGAACATAGAGTTTGCCAATTTTGCCGTCGTCTTTTGCTTTGTCATACGGATCGTACTCGTGCACGGTGCCGCCCATCGTGTACACACCCTTTTTGCCCTTGACCTCATAAACCTGCGCGAAAGCCAGGCTGGAGACCAAAAAGGCTGCCAGAATAAAAGAGACCAGAATCAATCTTTTCATTAACCTTCTCCTTTTGCTTTGTTTTTTTCCTGTAAAAGATCCGCAAAAATATGATTGCTTGATGAAGCGTCAGTAGTATTGCAAGCCCCATATTGATTCAGTTATCACCTTGATCCCGGCAAGTCAAGAAGAGCGCCGAAGATCATTTTCAGGTTTAATCGCGGCCATTGAGTAGACTTCTTCCAGTCATTTCTCGGAGGAATTCTTCGCCGACGCCGAACCAAACTTCTTTAAAATAACAGGGATTTCCGGTTCTAATTTACTTGTCGTCCAAAACCGCAAGCGAGGTGATTTTAATGACGCCGGCGTCGGGGTCGATGCTTTCAATGGCGTCGTCAGTGTAGGGAATATCGCGGCGCTCATTTTCTGAAGCGACCACGAACACGTCGTTGGAGCCGGTGGCGTAGATCGATTCGACGACGCCGAGTTCCCGCCCGTCCGCGGCGATGACGCGCATCCCCTGCAGTTCAAACCAGTAGTACTCGCCATCGTCAAGCTCAGCCAAGTCCTCGCGCCGGGCCAACACGCGCCCGCCCACGAAATCCTGCGCCTGATCAATAGTATCGATTCCTTCAATTTTCATGACATGGATTGCGCCCTTTTGGACGCGGCAACGCTCAACCGTGTAGCACGCCGTTTCACCGCCGGGCTTTTCGATAAGAACGCTTTTCAGCGACAAAAGGTTTTCTGATTCTCCGGAAAAAGGGAAAGCTCTGAACTCGCCTTTCAGCCCTTGCGTCTTCGTGATTTTAGCCAGGGCGACAAGCTCATCGGACTTCGGCAGGCTCACTCGATGATCTCCAGCATGGTTCGCCGGTTGTTTTTCGCGGCGGAGGCGGAGAGGATGGTTCTAATGGCGCGAGCCGTTCGACCGCTTTTGCCAATAACCTTGCCCAAGTCGTCCTTGTTCACTTTCAACTCGATGACGGAGGTGTTTTCGCCGGCCACTTCCAATACTTCAACATCGTCCGGGTTGTCCACCAACGCACGCGCAATAAAATCGATAAGGTCTTTCATACCCTTATTCCTCCGAATGTAATTGTGATGGTCCTGGCCCTGTGGTCGTGTGCTTTTTTCAAACAGCTCGCGTGCTATTGCACTCCGGCCTGTTTGAGAATGCTGCGCACTGTCTCGCTGGGTTTTGCGCCTTTTCCGAGCCAGTATTTGATCTTCTCAGGCTTCAGAACGACCTTGTCTGATTCGGCTTTGGGATCATATGTCCCAACATGCTCGATGAAGCGTCCGTCTCTTGGGGAACGGGAGTCCGCCACAATAATCCGATAAAAAGGTGTCTTTTTTGCTCCAAGTCGCGTCAGTCGTATTTTCAGTCCCATGTTGCCTTCCCGGTTGTAGATTTGGCCGGTTGATTGAGGTTGTAAAACCAGCCTCGGTTAACACGAACGCCCTATTTAGAGAAAAACCACAAATAGCGCAATCATTTTTTCTTTTTTTTCTTGATTTTTTTGGCCAGCTTTTTTCTGGTCTTTTTGTCGCTGAGCCCCGACAAGCCCGCCATTTTGCCCATACCCTTCATTTTTGGCATGCGCAATCCGCCCATTCCGGGTACTCCAATGCCGCCGCCCTGCGCCATGGCGACGACCATTTTATTCATCTGCGTGTATTGTTTCAGAAGATTATTGATGTCCGGCACCGTGGTTCCGCTGCCCCGCGCGATGCGTCGCCGACGGCTGCCGTTGATGATCTGGTGGTTCCTGCGTTCCTCTTTTGTCATGGACGAAATCATGGCGTCGATTTTCACCAGCTCATTTTCGTCCGGCTCCATGCCCGCCATACCCTTCATTTTATTCATGCCGGGTATCATGGACATCAGCTGATCCAGGCTGCCCATGCCGCGAACCTGCTTGAGTTGGTCGCGGAAATCATCGAGGGTGAACTCGTTCTTTCTGAGTTTGCGTTCAAGCTCCGCGGCCTTTTCCTCGTCCAGCGCGCCCTCGGCTTTTTCGATCAACGTCAGGAGGTCGCCCATGCCCAGAATGCGCCCGGCCATGCGGTCCGGGTGAAACACTTCCAGCGCATCAAGCTTTTCGCCCACGCCCACCAGCTTGATCGGGGCGCCGGTAACCGTCTTGATCGACAGGGCCGCGCCGCCGCGTGCGTCCGAATCCATTTTCGTGAGCACCACGCCGGTGATGCCCACCTGATCATTAAAGGATTTTGCGACGTTAACTGCTTCCTGCCCGGTCATGGCGTCGGCCACGAAAAGAACCTCGGAGGGTTTCATGACGGACTTGATGCGTTGCAGTTCGAGCATCATTTTCTCGTCGATCTGCAGGCGCCCGGCGGTATCGATGAGCAAAATGTCGTATCCCATTTTCAGGGCTTCGTCTCTGGCCAGTTCGCAGATGCTCACCGGATCCTGCCCGATGTTGGAGTCGAAGGCAGGCATGTCGATGTCCGCAGCCAGTTTTTTGAGCTGCTCAATAGCGGCGGGGCGATAAACATCCGCGGGGACCAGCAGGGGCCGCCGACCTTTTTTGCGCAGCATGGCGGCGGTTTTTCCCACGCTCGTCGTCTTACCCGAACCCTGCAGACCCACAAACATGATTGGGACCGGCGATTTTCCGGTCAGCACAAGCTCCTGCCCGACGCCGCCCATTAGTTCCGTCAGTTCCTCGTTGACCACTTTCACGAACATCTGCCCGGGCGTAAGGCTCTTCATCACCTCTTCGCCCGTGGCCCGCACCCGTACTTTGCCGAGGAAATCCTTGACAACACTGAAGTTGACGTCGGCTTCGAGCAGGCTCATGCGCACTTCGCGCAGGGCATCCTGTATATTCTTTTCCGACAGGCGCCCCTGCCCTTTCAAATTTTTTATCACGAGACCCAAGCGGTCGCTGAGATTCTCAAACATGTCGTCAAGCCCGCTATTCGTGTTGCCCAAAACGCGTCGACCAAGGCAAAAAAGCCCCATATCGACCAAGGATTTGTTATAGTCGCGCTCCAGTGTGCAAGTCAAGGAAGCGGGATCAAAGTCAGTGGCCGACAGTCATTGCTAATTGTGAATTGACCAGCGTGCGCCGATCCTATGGTTTCGGGGTCGGGGTCGATTTCAATTCATTAAGTGGGATTTCCCCCGGCTTGTAGGGACCGAAAACTCCTTCGGGCAGTTCCTTTTTTTCCGGCATAACAAAGGTCGGTTGAATCAAATCTTGGAGTTTCGGCGGAGTCGGAGTCGGCGCGGGAGTATTGCTGACGGTCGCGGACAATACGCCGGGCGATTGCCACAGCGGCTGCGAAGCGGTCATGGGAGTGGGCGGCGGCGTAAGGGCCTGGACTCCGGGCATTTCTCCTGACGGCAGAGGTCCGTAAACTCCGGGAGGCAGCTTTTTAACCATCTGTTCATGGCGGACCGCTTTATTTCGGGGAGCCACCTCAACAACTTTCGTCGGCAACTCGACAAATGGATTGACATTTATTGAACAGGCCAGAACCAAGCTGATGTGCTGCCTGATCCTGGCAATCGTATCGAATGGATCCGCCATCATCCGACCAACGAAGTATTCCACCATTTGCGCGTCGTGACCTCCGCGCATGAGGGGGTCGAAGGGCGGCAGAGGCGGCAGATCCGTCATGTTCCCAATAGACGGCATATTCTCGACGCAGGCCGGCATCCCCGGAGCGCCGTCCTTGTAAAGGTCAAGAAATAACTTCAAGTTCGCGAGATAATTGCTTTTTGATTTCACCAGCGCCCGATCCATGCCAGCCATATACCGAACCTTCACGCGGTCCTGATAACGCATCATCAGGGACTCGGCTTTTTTGAGTGTTGTCAAATAGGAGTGCGCAGACCTGGCCAGCCACTTGGCGGAATTTTTCGGCGAAGTCTGCAGGTGGAATACCCTGTCAACAAGGTCGTGCAACTGGGATTTCCAACTTTTGATTCCCGGGTCGGCCTCATCAACGAAGGGCACCAGAATCGGCCTGTTTTCTTCTCCGAACTTGATCGGATTCCCTTCAATCTCGCCCACTTTCGGCAGTCCGGCCAGCATGTGTTCGATTCCCGGAATATCTAAGAATTTCGTTTCGGCGACATTGTCATCAACCTCAAGCGATTCGACGGACGCAGGCGCAGGAGTCGGCGCCTCAGCCTCAAAATTCTTTGGTTCATAATCATTGTAGCGAAACCTGGAAAGCACGGCGACGATGACCGTGAAGACCGTCAGGCCGATCAGCAGATACACCGCGAATCGAAATGTCGAAAGTTCTTCGTTCATGCGCGCGTCCCGGCTTTGGTTCCCCGTCTATCGACAGTTTAGCATACCACGCATGCCGGGTCTAAAGTTTAGACGAAAAGAAAGAGTTTTAAGGACAGAATTTTGCAGTTTGAAATCACAAGCTAATTTAATGCTGCTTCCGCGATTTTTTCGGCAATAATTTTTGCACCGTCGTTGTTGAAATGAATGTGATCTGTTTCAGGCTCCATGAAAAGAGATGCGTCAAAACGGAATCTGTCGATGAGGTCCACGACTGGCGTCTTGTTTTTGCCGGCGATCGATTGCGTTAACCGAATATATCGACGGTGCAGCGGCGCCCAATCCTGCCCAATATCCAGATAGGGCGATAGAATGAGGATTAGTTGGATATTGTTATCCGCGCATAGCTTGATGATTTGCCCCAGATTTTCCACATAATCCCGAGCATCCACGCGCCGGGGCTTGGGTTTAGCGCTACGCGGCGCGCGCATCACGGCAAAGCGCAAGGCCTGATAAGTACGGGAATTCATCAGAAATCGGTGCATGCGCATGGCTTTTGCGCTCGGCATTTGAACGTATGGATCGGAAACACCGCCGGGCGCGCGCCAATGATCGTTGACGCCGAACTGCGCTGTAACTATATCCGGCTTGTATTGAATCAATTCATTTTGCAGATAAATACGACCCTGAAAAACTGAATATTCGGGAACGCCGGCGTTGAAGACTTCGACACGCCGCGTGTATCCGGCTTTTTCAAAGGCGGCGGGCAGCAGTTCGGGATAGCCGTGCCCCTTATCCATAACTGTAACAGAATCGGCCAGACAAATGATTTTTAGTGCGTCGCCGGAGAAATTTGGCCGGCGGTTGGGTAGTTTCCAAAAACGGTTCGAGTCCGGCTCGCCGTGCAGTTCTCCGGAAATCCGCAGGCGATAATCCAACACGGGCGCCGGGGCATGAAAACCAGCGGAGCGCAATCCCGTTTCAAAAAGCGCCAAGACGACAGCCACGGCGATCACGGATTGCATGATACGCTTTTTCATGGCGCATCCCTTGACAGCAAGCACCAGGGATCGTGCTCGAAAATGGGGCAATAGCGTTTACCGAAAACCATCGTTTCAGCGCACGACTCGATCCCGAGAATTTCCTTGAAAGTCGGATCGTGCCTGTCAACGAGAATTTTCGTCGGTTGCCACTCGGCAAATATCTTCTCGCAGTGTTTCGGATCGGCGCGCACTCCATCGGGATAAAAGGGAAGCGCAAAATTGCTCCAGGACAGGCCGCTTTCCACGACGAGCAAGGGGTGGCTTTCGTTTCCCATGAATACGCGATCCGCCGGCGTCAGATTTTCGACCAGGCCCTCCGCCACCAGATACGGCACCATCGCCAGATCGGTTTCCTGTTTGATTCTTCCCAGATACGGCAGTGAAGTGGCCGAGATGATCAGCGACAGCGGTATGGCGATTAATAATTCGGATCGCCAACCGGAGACTTTCTCCGAAAATTCAGCGATCAATTTCGCCGTCGGCGGAATCAGTAAAAGGACCAGCAAGGCGGCATATCGAAAAAGCTCCGGCGCCAGGGCCGCCCGCAGGGCCTGCGCTTCAGCCACGGCGAAGTGCCACAAGAAAAGTCCCGCGATCAGGCGGCTCGGACCGCGCGCCAGAACCAGGATCACGCCAGCGGCTCCGAAGATCAGCATGACCGCTCCGTCGACCGCCAATAGCGTTTTAATCCATTCCGCGCCCCGAAGCGCCAAGGGAACGGCCTGCTCATTCATGGCCGTGATATGGGCGCTTTGAATGAGAAATTTCAGAGGATGCCCGACGATCTTCTGGCACATATACATATGGATCAACGGAAATATGGCCAACAGCGCCGTCGCAACGAGGGCCATGCGAAATCCGCGTGCTCGCCATATCAGCATCGGCCAGATGGGAAGAAACATCCATGACTCGAAACGTAAGGCCAGCGCCCCGGACATCATGAGGGCAAACAGGCCAAGGGTGCGATAATCCGGTTTTTCTTTCTGATCGATGACCTGAGTAAAAAAGGCCAGCCCCGCAGTGAAGAAAAACAGATAAGGCCCTTCCGCCAAAGTCACGACGCCCAGGCCGATGGGCATGGCGGCCAGGGCAAGAAGCGCCGTGCTGGAAAGAGCCGCGACCTCCCCAAAGCTTCGTTTGACCAGATGATATAAAGGCCAGAAAAGGCCTATGGAAAATAGCAGAGAGAAAATTCGGTTGCCCGTCGTCAGGCTGCCCGTCAGTTTCCATGGAAGCCAGAGCAGGACCATATGCAAAGGGCCGAAATTCGTATCCGGGTACGGCAGGGGCGAGGCGATCCATTGCAAGAAAAGATGAAGCTTGCTGTAGCTTTCGCCTTCCATCGAAAGAAGATTGGGCAAGGTAAAAAGAGCGACGATCCGAGCAATGGCGCCGACGGTCACGAGCGCGGCGAAAATGATTGCCTGTCGCCTTGGCTTCAAGATTCGTCTCCTTCGACGTGCTCAATGCGAAACACGGAAAATTCGCCGACTTGCAAAATCCTTGTGAGTCGCCGCCCATGCATCAGCGCCTCCCCGGCCTCCGGCGCAATCGTGAAAGCCTGCATGTTGCCGCCGGATTCGTAATCCAGAACGAGCATCGTCGGATCGAAGTTTTGCATCATTTCGACAAAGGCTTCGTGTTCATAGTACTTGATGTCCCGGCCCCAGCTAATGTCTTCGCCGTGCCCGTGGGACAGTGGAAATAATTTCGTGACAACCGCCTTGTACTCTTCCGGGTCCGTGACGGGACCGCCGTCATAACGCAGCGTCGCCAACAAGTTTGGATCATGCCGACTTTCTACAACGAGGTAGGGATGAAAACGCTTGTCGAGGATGATGCGCTCGTTTTCCCCAGCCTGATCACGCAAAAAACCCGCCACGGAGCGGATGTCGTCCGGGAGCTGACTTTCATTGGCCTGCCGATAACTCCACCACGAAGTCAGTCCCATTACGCACGCGCAGACAATTACGGTCGCCGCAAGGCGCAGCCCCTCGCGCTTAACAAGTTTTGTCGTTGCGGCGTCGATAAATCCGGCCGCCAGAGGCAGGGGAATTGCGGCGAGCACAATTCCATAGCGCACCAGCGAAGGATCGATCATCCCCATGATCGTCCGGTAGCTCAGGAGGGCGTATGGGAAAAAGAAGAGCGCATAGATAAGTCCCCCGCGCTTTGCCGCCGCGCCCCAAACCATTCCCAGCATGCAAAGAATTGCCAAAACCGGCGAAAGACCCAGCCAGAAGCATACGAGCCAGGCCGTGGCGCGATAGGACAGGGGCATTTGCGGCAAATACAGCAAAAAGCTGGCGGCGGAGGTCTGACCGAATGACATCGGGTGTCCGGTCGTTTTCCAGCAAATGTACATATGCACGGCAGGGAAAATGAGCAGCATCAGGCCGTAGCCAACGGCTTTTAGAAAACCGCGCCTGAGGGCGAAAAGGCATAGGACCGGAAAGAAAAGCCAAGCCTCGAAGCGCAGCATTCCCGCCAGGTTGAAACACAGGGCCGACAGGACCAGAAGCCAATAGGAGGATTTTTTGCTATGCGTGCAAGCGATGAACGCCGCCAGGCCGCCAAAAAAGCACAAGGCGTAGGGCGCTTCGGCCAGGCTCGTCGCGCTGGCGCGAAGGTGCACGGGGAAAAAGGCGAACAGGACAGCGGCAATGAAAGCCGCCCGCTTGCCGACGATCATTTTTGTGACGAAAAAGAAAACCGGAATCGCCGCAATGCCGCAGATCAGCGAGAAGATACGGGCGGGCAAGACCGGGTCTTTGAAGGGCAGCGTCAGCAGATAAATCAGCCAGGTGTGCAAAGGTCCGAAGTTGGGATCGGGATAGGGCTTACCGTGCGCGATCCAGGCATTGACGAGATTGATTTTGGAATAGGCCTCGGCCTCGGTGGAAAAGACGTTTTCAAAAGCCGCGAGGAAATAGACGCGCGCCGCCAGCCCCAATGCGACGATAAAAACAAGCAGCGCCTTTTCCTGCCGGTTCATCAACACCTCGTCTCATCAATCATTCGCCGCGCAGATTGCCGTTCCCGGGCATCGCGGTTAAAAACCGCCCCTACAGGCTCCGCCTATCGCGACAAGAATGTCGCTCCTACAGATCGCGGTTAAAAGCCGCTCCTACACCGAACTAATATCCGTAGCGTCCTCGGCGTTTTTTGCGTTTTTTCTTCTCACCGCCATCGGTGTAGTAGTGGGTCGAGTAATAGCCGTAGTCGTAGCGGTATCCGGAGGAGATGTTGTTGGTCACAAGTCCCATCAGGTTCGCATTCACCTTTTCCAGCAGATCGACGGCCCGGTTCACTCCCGAGCTCCTCGCCCGACCCAGTTCCACCACCAGCAGCGTTGTCTGAATGAAAGACGACAGAATCGCCGCATCCGTAACGGCGACGACCGGCGGCGAGTCCAAAAGAACCATGTCAAATTCATCATCCAACTCGGCCACCAGATCTTTCATCGCCTGCGAGCCCAGCATCTCCGTCGGATTCGGCGGAATCGGGCCGGAGGGTATAACCCAGAGATTTTCCACACCCGTCTCGCGCATCACCTCCGACCAGCTTTGTTCCTGGGACAAGATGGTCGTCACGCCGGGATCACGGGATAACTCGAAGAAGTTGTGGATGTTGGGTTTGCGCAGATCGCAGTCGATAAGGATCGTCTTTTCCCCGGTGTTGGCGATGGTCAGCGCCAGATTCGAGACCACCGTGCTCTTGCCCTCCGAAGGGCCCGCGGACGTGATCAGGATTTGGCTCGCCGCCTTGTCGGGCTGCGCGTAGTGGATATTGGTGCGCAAAGTGCGAAAGGATTCGGAGATCGGCGATTTCGGGCTGTGCCTGGTCACCAGGTTCAATGAAGCCGCCGCCGGCCCTCCCTCTTCATCCGAGACGCGGGGCGCCGCAATGCGCGGGATGATGCCGTAGATCGGCTTTTTGATGTTGCGCTCCACCTCCTCGGTGCTCTTAAGCGAATCGTCAATAAACTCCAGGAAAAAGGCCACGCCAATCGCCAGAACCAGCCCCACCAAAATCCCCATCATCAAATTCAGCTTCACGTTCGGCGACACCGGCGCCAGCGGAACCTCGGCGCTGTCGATGATGCTCACGTTGCCAATGGTCGAAGCCTCGGTGATCCGCGCCTCCTCACGCTTCTGCGAAAGGAAGGCATATATCTCGCCGGCCACCTGCTGCGCACGCATCAATTCCGCCAGATCGCGTTCCTTGTCCGGCAACAGACGCAGGCGCGCGTTGTAATCTCCCATGACATTCTGGATCTCTTCACGCCGCGCGTCGAAGCTGTTGAGCGTGCTGATGATGACCTGCTTGATCTTCTGCTTCAATTCGTCGATCTGCATCTGCAGGGCGATGATTTCAGGATGGGACTCGGTGAATATGGCCAGCATTTCCTGCTTTTTGGTCCCCAGCGAGGTCAGTTCCAGGCTCATGCTGGACAGCACCGTGTTTTCCTTGCTCATCGCCGGGAGCGTAAAACTTGTGGCCGCCGGATCACTGAGCATCGAGAGCATCGATTTATAATAGCGCGTCTCGATGCTGATCCTGTTTTTTTCCACGGCGAATTGCGCGTAACCCTGGATGATCGTCGCCGTCTCATCGGGCAGCGACATCACACCTTCTTCCGCCTTGTAATTGCGCAAGGCCTCTTCGGATTGGTTAAGCTGTTTTTGCACCAGGCCGCGCTGTTTTTCGATGAACGACAGCGTCTCTCTGGCCTCCCGTGCATTTTCAGAGATGTTGCGCCGGATATAAACATCCACGATGGAGTCCACAATTTTACGCGCCATATAAGGAATAGGATCGCGATGGTACACGCGCAGGATCTGCGTGTTCTTGTCGCCCACCGTGCGCACGTCGGTGCGGTCCATCACCTGCCGCGCCGCCGAGCGGAAAGGAATCTGGCGAAAGCGGAACCACGCCCCTTTGGCCGCCCCGGAACCGTAGTAATTTAAACGCACCATCTTTTTCGGATTGGTTTCCGGCGAAATGAAGGGTTCGCCCAGCTTCCCCGTCCCTGTGACATCGCCGCCCTGAGAGATGGTGAAATCACCTTCAGCTGTGTCGAAGGTCGCCGTGAAAGTTTTACCCTTGTAGGCTTTGCCCACGCGCAGGTCCTCAAAATAAAGCCCCACTCCGTAAGGAAATCCGATCAGAATCGTATCCAAAGAAAGGTCTTTGACAACCTCTTCGGCCAATGAGCGGCTCTTGATGATCTCAATTTCCGCAGCGACGGTGTTGGTCTGGTCCGCGCCGACCAGTTCAGCCAGCAGGCTTTTCTTGCCGCGTTCCTTGATCTGGATAGTGGACGAAGCTTCATAGAGCGGCATGGCCATGAAGGTGTGAATTGCCACGGAGATGCAGGCGACCAAAAAAGCCAGGGCCGCGGCCAGACGCCGTCGAAACAGCACCTGGATATAATCGGCTATTCGGATTTCTTCGCGGGGTTCCGCTTCCATGCGCGTCCTCGTTATCGGTTCATGGCGTCGATCGCCGCGGCGTCCACGACGATGCGTGAAAGGTTCGGTAGAATCTGGCCCATGACCCGATCCCATTTGGCCAGCCCGGAGGCCGGCACGTAAACGATGTCGCCAGGTTCCAGCAACATCAGGTCCGGGCGCTTGCCTTTGATGACGTCCTGAAAATTCACTTCGGTTACCTCGCCGCTTCCCAGGCCGCCGCGTATGATTTTCACGCCGCGTTTATAGGCCGTCGTCTCATTGAAGCCGCCGGCATCGGCAATCGCCTGGCCCAGCGTGATCTTTCCCGTGCGCACCGGCACGCCTGTCGGGCGCAGCACTTCGCCCAGCACGTACACCCGCGCGGTCTCGATGCTGGGCACGTAAATCAGGTCGCCGTCAGCCAGCGGAATGTTCTGGGACATCGCACCCCGTGTGAACAAAGAAACGAAATCGATGGGCACGACTTTGCCTTTGCGTACGAGATACGCGCCCTGCAGGTTCCCGTTTTCGGCCACTCCCCCGGCGTTGCTGATGCCTTCGAGCACGGTGGTGGTGCCACGGATTGGATAGCTGCCGGGATGCGTAAAAAGGCCGTTGGCGAAAAAGAGCTGGCTGCGATATTCCTTGACTTCCAGATCGACCTGCGGCTCGCGCAGATACTTCGAAAGCGCCAGCCGGATGGTCTCCTGCGCCTCGGCCAGCGACAAATCCACCACCGGCACGTTGCCCGCCAAAGACACGAAGAATGTTCCGTCGTCGCGCACCACACCGTCTTTGGAAAGGTCCGGGCGCATCCAGATGTTTAAGCGCAATACATCGTCGGCGCCGATTTTGTATGTGTGGCGCTGGCGCCGCGCGGTGGCGACCATGCTCTGCAGCGCGGCGGAAAGCTCCGGGTCCAGCTCGCCCGGCGGAAGCGCTTCGTACGCGGGCGCAACGTCAAGCCCGGCATCCGGCGGCGCGGGCGCGCAGGCAAAGGCGACCAGCATGAGCACCGCCAGAGCAGCGCATAAGCCGCATGACGCGCCGTTTCGCCTGATTTTATGGGCTGATCCAGGCACACAAGTCTCCACGGCAAGTAATGATATCTTGCGGCTTTGGATGATAGAAGAACAAATCCCAAAAAACAAGGATGAAAGGGGAATGACGAGGACCAGAAGCGACATCCTATTCGCAACCCTTCGCCCTGCGTTTTCTGACTAAGCGCCCTGTTCCGGAGCAGCAAAATTGGAACTTATTTTCAAATCCAAGTTTTAAAAGGGCAGCACGAATGAATGTCGGTGATGCTGCCCGCGCCATTTTTTCAAGGGCGACGTGGATTGTTTCCTGTTTTTTTGACACATTGGCAACGTGAATCGCCTTATTCTATTTCTGAATCCTGATTCGACCGAGCCATTGGTATCTCGATAGGAACTGCAACCTTAATTTGTTGTTCAACCGCAATATAAATATCCGCAGTCTGCTCGGGAGTAAGGATAGATGTGATCAATGAGTAACGGCACTTCTTTTTCCAGCGATTCAAGTGGTGTCGCTCTTTCCACCATCCGACAGCCGGATAAACTGCGATTTTATTCGACGCAGCAAGTTCGATGGCTGAGCCTTGCCAAGTATCAGAATGAATCGACCCAACATTTCTTGCATCGCCAATGAGCCATTTATCTCTCGGCCCCGCTGATCCCGGATGTTCACCTTCATTCCGAGCCTGACTGTTAACACGTTGAACAAACTCTTCTTCCGACTCTCCAGGTCCATTGACAACAAACCGGAGTGCGTGAGATGGATATCTGTATCTATTATTCCAACCGACTTCGCCTGGTCCAGGTTCAATAAAGTAGGAAAGAGTAATACGCATTTGCACGGGGGTTTCGCCGAGATCGGAAAGGATATCATATGGCCATGGAAGATTGTAAAGATGCATATCACGGGTCACATATCTGCTGTCCCGTTTATCGAATGGCTGCAACACTGCCTGCGAAATTAATGTTAATGAGTTGGACGCACAGTATAGGGCGCGATCGAGGCTTGGTACGCCATATCCACATATTCTGAGCAAATTGGCATAATCTTGTCGGTTATTGTTGTGGGCATTAAGAAATTGCCTCTTCATCGTTGCGGTCCATTCAGCGGTATGTACGATCAATGCTCTGATTGTCTCAGGCCAAGCTTCCGGATAATTGACTTGTATTTTTGCTCCCATCCAAGCCGCTTGTGCGGAAGAAGCACTGGTCGCATTGAACCTGGCGAATTGGGCTACTTGTGGATCATAATAGGTGGAAAGTAATTGCAGATCGTCGTGATCGATTATTGAGTCATTTGGTCCCTTTGCCACATTTCCGCCCTCAAAAACGACCTCCGGCTTAATCGGCCACTTTCTAGCCGGCCATGTAGTTGATGTCGTGCTGTAGGGAGAAAGACCTCCATTTGGAGCGACTGGCGTATAGCCGTTCATCGTCCGATCTGTAATCTGAACTTTTTCAGTGAATGAACCGACTGTCAAAGCATTCCAGGCTTGTCCGGGATCGTGAACCTCGTTTGTAAGGTTATCATCCGGGTAGTTACGCCAATTGCCTGGATCTTCAACGTTCCCGGCGCTAATGATGATGAAACGATGCGTGTCGTCTTCATATCCAGATGCCAATTCGTCCACTAAAGCAGACCAAGAGGAAGGTCGTCCACGATCACGGTCATCCGTCGATGTAACCGCCATACATATAATCCGTTTACGTTGAGGGGCCTGTATCTCCGCGAGACTAATACCTTGCGCAGTCATATAGCCCCAAAGTCGTTTTGGATTTTCAACAGGTGCCGGCGGTAAGATTTTTGATGACTCTAAGTGATGATCAACAATAACAGGCCCCGTTGAATTTAGAACAGAAAGCAAATCGCCATATGCAGTAGTTCCAGCCATCAATGTTCCGTGACCATTATGGTCTTCAACGCCCCAATGTGGATTGACTACATGTAGGTCTGTCTCGGCCAAAACCGGTTGGATCAGCATATGGCCATTATTTACACCTGTATCGAGGATGCATACAGCCACGTCTGTGTCTTCACTGAAACGAGTCCGACTCAACAAATCGCGAACAAGCTGCACCTGATCTTTGTTTTCAAGCTCAATGAAAAATGACGCGACCTCTTTAGCTACGCGGTACTCAGCGATATCGTCTGACAATTCAAAGAGTTGCTCCAACTGATCCCGGTTTGCCTGAATGAGTTTTACCGATCTTTACAGGGAATTTGATAGTGCCTTCCGCCAATTCAACCTGAAGTGTCCTTGATAATGTTTCAAAGCGAGTAATTGTTTTATCGCTGTCGGTGCTTAACCAGACTTCCACCCATACGACCGCATCGCCCGGAATCATACCCTGCTCATCGGATCGCCAGAAGGATTTAAGGACCGCATGGCGAATGTCTGAAATGCTTTCGACTAATTTCGCATTCTTCGGTTTATTACTTATCTTGTGGACCTCGGTCGCATAGGCTTGTATCTTTCTGATAAAATAACTGCGTCGGTTATGAGGAATATACACTGTCGCAAATGTTCGCTTCTCGGTTCCTTCTCCCTCTTTTCGAACATTGAGAAGCTGAATACCGGATTTGATATGCTCAAGACTTTTTATTTCAAGATCGAATCCTGGTGAACTTTCAAATTCAATATAGGCGCCTTGCCGTTCAACATGAACAACTGCCTGACGTTGATCCACTTCGTTCCACGCTTGCTGAAGCTGTTGCTGCAAGCGCCTACTATGGCTATCTCTATCTCTTACTGGTATTCGAGGGGCTGCTCCACCCTGCCTGGGACTAGTAAATCCCTGGGTACGCGTTGGCCCTGCAAGAAAAATGTGTCTATAATGTTCACCTGCCATTTTTTTATTAACCCTTCTGTCCTCTGCGACTACTTTGCCTTTCCTTTATCATCACCAATAATAAGGAAGCGTTCACTTTTTCTTTGTCAAAAAGGATCGCCTGTTTAATGGCATCTCGGCATGCTAAATCGATTTCTGCCAAGCTTAATCCATCACTTTGCGCTAGAACAGTCTTCCATAAAAATTTGGGCGCTATAAACGAGCCAAGGACATTTCTTGTCAATCTTTTACGATCTTCTTGGCTAGGCATTTCGTAGTACAACACGTCATCGAAACGTCGGAAAAGCGCCTTGTCGAGCAGTTTCGGACTATTCGTGGCAGCGACGATCAGACTGTCAGAAGCATCCTGCTCAATAAACTGCAAGAATGCATTCAAAACGCGGCGCATTTCGCCAACGTCGTTCTCCAACGTGCGTTCGCCACCGATTGCGTCAAATTCATCAAATAAGTAGACGCCGGGTTCTCTTTGCATCAGATCGAATATCTGTCGAAGCTTAGCACTGGTCTCCCCCATAAACTTCGTGACGAGACGATCCACCTGGATCGTGTAAAGTTGCATGCAAAGCTCATGTGCTAAAACTCGGGCGGACATTGTCTTGCCAGTTCCCGGTGGTCCTACGAACATGATTTTTCTACGATGCGATAAGCCGTGTGCTTTCAGTTTTTTTTGTTGTCTATGTTCGTGTATGATCCGTTCGATTCTGTCCTCCAGGATAGTGGGGATGACGAGAGCCGACCTGGGGATATCTGGCTTCTCCGAATATACTAACCCCCGTAAATCTTGAGGAAACTTCAGGACAGCAGGTCCTCTTTCCTTGCGCGCCTTGTCGATTATTTCTCGAATATCGTGTGCCAGTGCTCCGTGACCCTGCTGTGCCTCGTGCGCGGCAACCTGAAGCGCAATGGTGAAAAAGCGCTCCGCGTCGTCGCTGAGATGTGAACGGACAAGTGATTTTATCTGTTCCGCTGTAGCCATGATATGACCTCGCGTCTTTCTATGCGGGCAAACTTCGCAAAAGCTACGAAACTATCAACGCCGTTACTACGCCTTCCAAACCGCCCCAATAATCGGTCAGTCACGACGCCCCTCGACCCCTTCGACTTTGCTCAGGACAGGCATGCTCAGGGCAGGAAAACCGCTCCTACATCGAATTTATCTTGCCCTCATGCCCTAGGCTTCGTACTTCATACTTCATACTTCCTACTTCTTCCCTCACCCACCGCAGCCGCATTCCTGGTCGTCGCCCTCGGTTTCGTAAACCTTATCATCGTCTGAAGGCATGATTTGATCATCGTCGTCATCGGCGGAATCGTCATCGTCATCAGTGGGCACGGGGTCATGGGCCAACATGGTCACCGAGGGCCAGCCGGCCTGGTCAAGTTCGTCCAGGGCGCGGATGGAAAAGGCCGCAGCATTTTCGGTCGCCTGCACGAGGATGCTTTGCTTTTGACCACCGAAAGTGAGCCTGTCAGGCAGCACGGTCGCTTCATCCGCGTTAAGAAAGTCGGTCAGGGAACGCAGGTCCTCGCCCGCGTCCGTCGAATAGCGCACATCGTATTTTGTCACGTATCCGCAACCCAGGTCGTCGCCCGGAGCCGTGAAGGAAAGCTCGAAGATTCCACCTGCATATTGCGTGACATCCAGGTCGGTTATCATGCGCGGCGGCAATGTATCCGCGCCGTAGAAACCGGTGCTGTGTTCGTCGTGGCTGTAGGTGCGCCAGTCGGAATTGGCGCGGTCCAGATGGCACTCGCGGCCTTTCGTTTCCCACGCAAACAGGAATCCTTCGTGCGTGGGCATAACCGCTTCCAGTCGCCCGTCGCGATCTATGTCGCCCAGGGCGACGGCGGCGATGCCCCAGTTGTGCGTGGCCTTGGGCCAGCCCTCGGCCTCGTTTTCGTTGATGTCATAGGCGTGCACGTTGTATCCGCCGCTTCCCGCAATGACCTCGGGCAGCGTGTCGCCGCTGATGTCGGCCACGGTGGGATTGACAAAGAACTGGATGTCTTCCCACCGCTTGCGGAATGCCAGTTGCCCCGGCTTGTCCACGTCATAGCCGACGATATTCCAGCTCTCCAGTTTGATCTTTCCATCGATACTATTGAGCGGTCCCATTGTGGGGATGAGAAACTGCATGGAATCGTCGCCGCGAAAGCGTGCGAAGGTTCCGTTGGACGTTGTGGTGACGTTCAGTGATCCCACGTATGAGGCGACTTTCGTTTTTCTTCCATCATAGTGGATCAACTGCGGCAGCCACAAAAAGCTTCCGGCTGAAATACGCGCGTTGCCGTCGTCATCGATCCAGACTGCGGGGGAGTTGGTTGCGCCAGTGGTCAGCGGCGGGATCGGGATGGCGTCGCCCAGCGGCACGGCGATTCTCGCGGGCCAGCCGGGCAGGAAGGGTCCATTGGAATTTTCGTAACCGTTCCAATAGATGGCGTAAACGCGGCTCGTGGGTATCGGGTCGTTGTTGCACACTTCCGAGGTCGGGATGATGACCGCCGGGTGTTCGGAAATGTCCGGGTTGTTGTTGTCCGGGTCGAGAATGCCCGCCGCCGGAGAGCCGAGGACCTGCGCGGGCAAGGAAGGAGTTCCGCCAACGCCCAGGCACATTTTGAAATCGTCGACCAGACCCGGCGCGCTCGAGAGCAAAACCGGCCATCCCGGCATCATGTCGGCCTCGCCGTCGCTGTCGACGTCAACGGGTTTCCAGGCGTATGCCTGCTGATCGTAACAACCAACGACGATTTCCAACATGCCGTCCAGGTCCAGGTCTGCGATGACTGGCGCGGCCATGATGGAATTGCCGTGCCCGAAATCGAAGGAGGAATCGTTGGACGGCACATCCACGGCCACAGGGAATCCCTCCAGAATCGCCCCACCATCGTGCAGGTTTCCGTCATTGTGAATGGCGTAAATTTTGCCGCGCATCGTGGCCGCAACAATTTTGGGAACGCCGTCTCCGAGCAAATCGCCCACGGCGTTCGTAGCAATGACAGCGTCTTCGACTCGCGGGTCATCGCCGGAAATGTCCACGGGGAATCCCGGCGCTATTGTCCACGCATCGGTTTGCGTGTTGAACTTATAAACATTGACGGCGCCGTTGCTCGTCGAGAAAACGATCTCCAGGCGTCCGTCGGCGTCGCCGTCCATGTCGTAGAGGCGCGGGCTGGATTCTGCGGAGCCGGGAAGTTGGATGGGGAAGCTCTTGACCAGACCGGTATCCGGTTCGTTGTCCCGGTGAATCTGCATGGCCTTTCTGGCATCGCCGACGATTCGGTTTCCGCCTTGCTGATATTCAACGCGAAGTCGCAGCGTAACCGTCTTGTCGTTGGCGCTTTTTGGCGGCTTGTCCCATTGGTTTTCAGGCATGACACTCGATACATCCACCGTGGCGATCACGCCGCTGACGGGCTGCGTCTCGGAGCCTGAGGCCAGCACGACGAAATCGCGATCGTAGGGCTGCACACCCATAGCGGCCTCTATTTGCCAATCGTAGTCGCCGTTTCGGCTGCTCATTTCACCCTCGACCACGAGCGTCGCCGCCTCGTCGGGATCGAAGATGCGCCACCAGACCGGCGAGGTAATGCGAGCATGCGGCGGAATGGCGGAATCGATGCCTCTTTCAGGATAACCCAGCATGTCGAATGCTTTTTTGATGTTCATACGCCCGTAGCCGAAGTGCTCGTCGAAGCCTTCATGGCAGGTGCCGCCCATGGAGGGGCCTTCCACAAGAGAAGCGCACCGCTCCTTGATGTCGTCGGCGGACATGTTGATGATCTGCTTAAGCTCTCCGGCGCTAAGTTCGATCCCGATGTCCCTGGCGCGCGAGACAATCAGGCCCGCCGCGCCGGCGCTGTTATGCACCGCCTCGGAGGTGCAAATGTGCCCGGCGGGCATGGAAAAGTCGGTGTGCGCACCGTAGTTGGTGCAGTAGGATTCGGTGAAGGCGATCCATTCCATGGGGATGAATCCGAAAAGTTCCACCGGCGGAAAAGGAAACAGGGCTGTGACGTTCATGACGTCCTCGCCCGCCGCGGGCCATAGATGATGGAAGCCCAACTCGTCGCCGCCGGCGGCGAAAGCCAGGATGCCGTCTTCATAGGCGTCAACAAATTCCTGGTGCGCTGCGGGGCTGTAATTGAAACTGCCCATGGCCAGAGCCATGACTTTTGCGCCCATCTCGCGGGCGTATCGGGCGCCCGTGGCCATGAGATTAAAATCTGCCACGACGGCGTCAGAGACACGGATTTCCAGCACCGTGCAATCGGGGCACATGCCGATGCGCGAGCCGTATCCGTTCTGGGCCTGGCTGGCCACGTTGTCCGCGCCGTCGCCATGCGTGCCTTCGGGAAACTCTTTGACGCCCAGAACCTCGTTGACTCCGCGAAAAAAGTCCCACCCGGAAATATCGTCAGGCAGGCCGTTGGCGTCGCCGTCGGTTCCGTCGGAAAAAGCCTGCAACAAGTGCTCAACGGTAACAGGGTCGCCGCCGCTCAGTGCCAAGAGACGATTGTCGCCGTCATAATCCGATGCGCTGAAGCGCCCGTCGCCGTTGCAGTCGAAGACGCCGCAGGGAGCATCGCCTGTTTGGGGCATGAAAGCGCCGCCGAGTTCTCCCTGGTTGAGAAAAAGCCTGTCGCGAAGGTCCATCTCGTCGTAACCGCTCATGCCGTCGTCGATCACGGCGACGATAACGTCGGCCCGCCCCGTCGCCCACTTCCAGGCCTCTGAAGTGCTCACGCCGGGGATAGTCCAAATTTCATCGGGGTCCGTGCTTTCCGGATCAATGGGATTAAAACCCATGTATGGATTGGCAAGGTTCGTCAGGCAATCGATGTCATCAGGAGCGCAGTCGGGAAATTGCATGTCCATGGGCACGTTGGCGGCGAAGTCGGTTCCAAAGGGATAGACGCCGGAAAAAGGCGCGCCGCCGGCGTCGGTCAATGCGGCCTCCAGGCTGATCCGGTAGTGCTTTCCAAAACGCAGTTCATCGTTTGGCGTTATCACGATGGTGTCGTCAGGCAGCGTTGTTGTTTCCACACTCAACGTCGCGGCGACAACGACATCCGTGTCCACGCGAGTCAGGATCACGTTGCCCGCCGTAACCGTCGCCGGATTGAGGGAGGCGTCGAAGATTAAGGTGACCGGCTCTTCCACGCCGATAACGAAGGTGTCGAAGACGGGGTCCTGCCCGACGATGTCCAAAGCGGAAACCGGAGCGGCCATCAGAAGAGAAAAAATAATGAGATATAAGGTCGAGCGACGCATGGCAATTCCTTTCAAAGCAGACAAGTCGAGGGAGATTAGCAATTGCGCCGCCGACGGGCAAGGGGGAGGTTTGGCAGACTTTATCCATTTTTACGGGGGAAGCCCAACTATTTTACTACTTGACAAATTAGTCTGAGAGTGCAAATTGCCCATTGGAGGTGGGCGAAATGCCCATGAAGGCTAACAACTATAAAACGCTCGGACCGCAAGCCGCTAGGCTTGTTGTGGAGTTGCATGAACGCGGACAAACGCTTTTTTCACTTGGCGACGTCGAAGCACTGATCAGGCTCGCACCCAAATCGGCCCGGAATTTTGCCGCTGCTTTAGTATCCAGGGGCGTAGCGACCCGACTGAAACCGGGGCTTTTCATTCTCGTCCCATTCGAACTTGGGCGCGAGCGAGAATACTTCGGCAATCCTTACATCGTTGCCCGCGAACTTGCCAACGATCCGAACTACTACATCTCACACGCTTCAGCAATGGATATCCACCAAATGACGACCCAACCGCAACTGGTCGTATATGCGAGCGCGCCAAAAAGAGTCCGACCCCGAACGGTTCTAGGTACGGAATTTCGTTTTGTGCGTTGCAGGAAATCCGCGATTTTCGGAATCGTTGAGCACTGGATTATTAAAACCGACAAAGTCAAGGTAAGCAATCTCGAACGCACCGTGATTGATGGACTCACGCGCCCGGAATACTGCGGCGGAATTACCGAAGTGGCTAAGGGGCTTTCGATGCGTCGCGACGATATGGATGCCCTCAAACTCGTCGACTACGCTATTCGCTTGAAGATCGGAGCAGTGATTCGAAGACTCGGCTTTTTATTAGAATTGTTCGAGATGGACAAACCGCATGAAATAAAAAAGCTTCAAAAGAGACTGACTAGTTCTTATGAACTGCTCGATCCACTCCTTCCAAATGAAGGCAAACATATCACTCGCTGGAAATTGCGATTGAACGTGGCGCCGGAAGAAATCGAGGCAGTCAGGAGTACCTGATCCATGATTCCCCAACGCAATCTATCGCTTCTTTCCAATCGTCTGGCAAGGGAGGGTGGCCGCAGAATTCTCGAATCGGTCCTTGAACGGGATTACTGCATAGCATGGCTTCTAGTCGGCCTGTCGCGCTCAAGTATCAGGGATAAACTGGCTTTCAAGGGCGGGACTGCACTCAAACGGTGTTGGTTCGGTGATTATCGGTTTTCAGAAGATCTTGATTTCACGTTGCTCAATGAGATTCCCTTTGAAACGATCACTAAAGAACTGGAAGAAGCGTACCAGGAAACACATCACGCATCCGGCGTCGCTTTCCGTTTTTCGCGTGAAGATCGAAAACAGCACCAAAATTGCCATACGTTCTACCTTGCTTACGAGGGACCCATACCGGCGTATCTGTAAAAGAACTCAAGGTCGATATTACCATCAGTGAGCAATTGGTTCGGCCGCTTCGGGACCGCGCGATTCTGCGTGGATACGATGAGTATTCGGATTTGCCTGAAGCCGCCAAAGTCCGTGTATATTCTCTGGAGGAAATCGTAGTTGAAAAAATTGTGGCGCTTGCCGACCGCGTTCGCAACGAGCCGCGAGATCTATACGACGCATGGTTTTTAATGAATAACGGTCATGTGGATATATTGGAATTGGTCGGCGATATCGAGCAAAAACTCGCTTTCAGAGGTCGATCCACGGAAGGCTTCGCCGATGACTTTAAATCCAAGGAAAATCGCCTTAAAAAACTATGGACCGCGAGATTAGCCGCACAAATGGCAAAGCTCCCGGAGTTCGAAAACATATATCGCTCAGTAAGCCGCATGATGCGCATTGCGGGTTTGTTCGATCGATAAATCGGTAATCGGTGACCCTTTATGTACCATTTCCAGCATGTCCTGGACGCAGTTCAGTTCACTTCCTCCTCGCGTCCCTCGAAATCGGTCTGCAATCAGCTTTTCCAAATAGGCGATTAGCTTCCTCATACAAGCAGAATATGTAACCGTTTCGGAAAGGGCAAGAAAAGCAGATGGAAGTTTTTGCCCCGCATTGCTTTCACTCAAGCATACTTATGGCAACAGGAAAAGCCCTTTACCGTGGCCTCATTCCTTCTCTCCTTTTTCCAGGCGCGCCATTACTAGTATTGGAAACGCTCCCCCGAAATTCCATTGGAGCAAAATACAAATGGCTGCCAAATTCAATTAAACTCAATTCGGGAAATGTTTACCCGAATGTCATTCAGGTGTCAGCAACGAATTTTCGGCGCTTTACTAAATCCCAAAAACAACTGATTCAAACGCTTTTCTTTTACACAAGTCTGTAGGCAAAATGATCTGTGTGCGTGTTTCCAATATCTGCTGTCGTGTCGCCCCATGCGGGGCTCCCGAGTGGAAGATAGAGATCATTCATAACTGGCAGCATACGTTGAGCGGCTACTATTATAACGCTCTAACGGGCTCATGGCGTCCCCGGCGTTAAGAAATCATTTAGGTATCAAGTTTGGCGAGTCACTCAGAATCTTTCCGTTGACCATTTGGATGAAGGCATCGCAGTCGCCCTCGGTGACCGATTTTCGAGGCAGGACAATGGCCCTGCGCTCGCCAAGGAAAATGTACGTGCGCTCTCCATCAACTTCGATCCTGTCGATTTTCTCCCAGTCTATCTTTGTTTCAATGTGGAGGCTGCGGCTAATCAAACCATCGGGCTTTATCTCCACCTCAGCCATGCCGAGGATTTCCTTGCTTGACCCTTCTATCGCCTGCTTCATTAAGTGTCGCCGGATGCGCCTGTTGAATCGAACGTGAGTCAGGGCGAAAAAGAGGACTCCGGCGACGGCAATCCTCGGATCGCTGTAATAAACGCCCATACCCATAATAATGACGCACAGCGGAAAGGTCAGGCGCCACTTTACCCAGAAAGCAGATCGGCGCATGGCGGGAACGTTCTTTAGCAGAAACAGGTTGAAGGCAACGATGTCGTCGGGGCTGATGTTGTAACGCAAAACCATGGTTTCATTTTTCCCGCAATTCGTATTTTATTGTCAACAAATATATTTACGATTTAACTTATTTTTTAAGCTTGATTCACGCCCCAAAGCAGATCGGCCATTTGATACATGTGCATGGGAAGAGCTATCAGGCCACCCTATCAGACCCTTGGCAATAGAAATTCACATAACGGAGCTATTGCGCCGCCGACGGGCAAGGGTGGAAGATATGAGGCAGGCGCTAAACTCTATTGTAAACGCATTTTCATCCGGAATGCCTTCATGTATAAATAATCCGGCGGCAAACACTGATTCGAAAATCTTTTTGTGAAATTCAACAAAGGAGGCGATGGATGCTGAGACTCCTCGGAAAAATTTCGCTTCTCCTTTCAATTATCTCGGCGATCGCCTTGGCCGTTTATGTATATCCGTATCTGAAATGGCCCGAGGTGGACAAGGAAGTCCTCCAAAGATTCGAGAAAGAATGCGACGATATCGCCATGGAGCTTGACGGTCGCTCCAAGGATGATTTGCGAAACTTGAAAATCATCACCGACGACCTGCGGGAGGTTCTCGATCAATACGAGATACTCGGCGAAGAACAATGGGCCCCCTTTGGTTACCGGAAAGATGAAAAATGGGATGGACATTACGCGCTGATCGCCAAGCACGATGAAGCACTGGTGAAAATCACCGAAGATGGATTCGTATTTCAGCAGGATGCCTTTGATGCGACCAAGCCGGGCGGCGGCGATATTCCCGAGCTGCGTCCCGCGAAGAAACTGTTGACCTGGCAAATCGCGGCGGCGTGCTTTGAAATAGATCAGGGGCAAAAGGACGCGACCCTCGTCAGATTTAAAGCGATGATGGCCATAGTTCGCGGCTTGATGGATTCGCCCTCATTTTTTCCCATGCTGTTTGGAATTAAAAGCGCATCGACGATTGATAAAGCGATATTATGGATGACGCCGCAACTGGATATTGCGCAGCTTAAGAAGCTGAATGAATGGTATGGGACTTATCCTGATCCGGTCGAAGCATTCATCGGAGCATTTCAATACGAGGCTTATTATACGACCTCGCTTTTCAACCTGGGACCGCCGCGATTGATAGGCGCCGACGGAAAGGACAAAGGCAACAAGATCAACTACGCGATTCTTAAATGGATTCGCTGGACACAGCGAGAGAGTGCTGTTTATCTTAACGCAGCAAAACAGCAGATTGACCACATCAGAGCCTGGGATAAATCAGACCAAAAGGGCGATCCCGTTTACATCAATCCGAAGGTGGATTTGCAAAACTCCAT
>Ga0307990_1000815_pt1 | contig 26976 bp, 22 predicted proteins | sample EllFjometagen129_FD_203168 | JGI IMG/M metagenome (GOLD analysis project Ga0307990, IMG submission 203168) | Marine microbial communities from Ellis Fjord, Antarctic Ocean - #129 | ecosystem: Environmental > Aquatic > Marine > Unclassified | place: Southern Ocean | collected 2014-10-08
ACTGCTGAGTGTCCAGTTTCGTGACAATGCCGTATTTCAGGCCGGTGTGCCGATTACCATCTGGGGTTCGGCTGTACATGACTGGGGTTTTGAGGCGGATGGTCAAGCCGAGATCAAGTTCAGCTTTGCCGGGATTGAGAAGACGATTCCGGTAACCCCCGGGATGAGCCAATGGAAGGTCACGGTCCCGGCCATGAAGGCCAGCGCCGAACCTAAAACCTTGAAGGTTAAATTCTTTATTGATGGTGAACTGGTTCACGAGCGCGGTGCCGAAAACGTTGTTATCGGTGACATCTGGTATGTTGCGGCACCTACAATTAAGAATATGAGCGTGCCGAAGGTGGTCAAGGCTCCCGGCAGTGTCGTACGTGTGATCAAGCGCAAAGCGAAACGTTCCGCATTTCCGAGGCCATCACCTTACAGCATCTGTGTCTCTACAACGCCTGGTAACCGATTCGCCTCCACATGGGATGATGCCGGTAACGATCTGGCCGGGGCAATTGGCCAGAGCATTGCCGCTAAGAGCGGTAATCCGGTTGGCATTGTGTTTATGCAGACCGCCGTTCCCAAGGGAGGTACAAATCCGGATCTGAAAAGTTGGATTGCCACTGAATATCTTAAAGAGGCTCCCAGCCTGAAGGATGACTATAAGCAGCTGGCATCTATTAAACCCGGCAACGATATGTATGATGCCAATGCCCGGCGCTATATCACCACCTGGAAAACATATTGGAATGAATATATCACAGAGATGATGCTAACCAAAAGTGTTCCGGATGGCGCCAGGTGGGGCAGCTATCCATCCCTGGCAGGTGAGGTAACCACTAAGGCTGTCCAGACTTACAATGTGATGGTAAATTCTTTCGTCCCCGCCAGTTTCAAGGGCATTATCTTCCTGAGTAGCGATGCTGTAACGACTGCGGATCAGGGTGCCAATTACGGCGAACAACTCTCGGCTCTGGGTAATTGCCTCAAGAATAAGTTCGGTGGCGAAGATACCTGTTTCCTGTACACAATTCCAAGCAGAAAACTGGCTCCTAAGATCACCGCTCCGAAATCTATCAAAGGCAGAAGTGCCGGCTTTGAGATCAGCGAATGGGCGGGTGGCAGCGGCCTTATGAAGCTGATCGATCAGGCCGCGCAAGATAGCTGCAAATAATTGAAGTGGTAGCTGGAGTCTATCCGAAAAGGTTGTTAGCCGGTGAAACCTTGAGCTGAAACTGTAACCGTTAAGCTTGGACGGTTTGCACAAAGACTGTACTTTCCTGTAGCCCAGTCGCGCCGCGACTGAGGTCTGCCAGATCCGCGCTCGCGGCGCGAGCGGGCTACATGAGGTTCATCATAACGATTTTTCCCAACAAGTCTAAGCTTAACGGTTAGCAAAAACCACGATAATTACTCACGAAGGTAAACCTTTTCGAACGGGGGCTAGCTCCAATCTAACATCGAATCCAACGAAAGCGTCATAAATTGAAGAAACAGGAGATGAAATATGAAAATAAAAGCTTCGAATATAATTTTATTGATGACATTCATGCTATGTATGAGCTCTCCTTCTGATGTCTGGGCGGAGTTAACTTTGCAAGGGCACTGGTCGACTGAAAAAGCTGAATTGTGGTATGCTGAACAGCCGTGGCTGGTGGGGTGTAACTTCATTCCCTCAACTGCCATCAATCAGCTTGAGATGTGGCAGGCCGATACCTTTGATCTGGAAACGATTGATCGGGAGTTGGGCTGGGCCGCCGCTATGGGAATGAACTCTATCCGCGTATATCTGCACGATCTGCTCTGGCAGCAGGATAGCAAGGGCTTCCTTAAAAGGATGGATCAGTTTCTTGGCGTTGCTGATAAACATGGCATTAAAACCATGTTTGTGTTGTGCGATAGCGTCTGGAATCCACATCCTCAACTGGGCAAGCAACCAGAGCCTAAACCGCATCTGCATAATTCAGGTTGGGTCCAGTCGCCCCATATAGATATACTCAAGAATATTCAAAAACATAAGTCGCTGGAACCTTATTTTAAGGGGGTCATCACTAGATTTAAGGATGATAAGCGGGTTCTGCTCTGGGATTTGTATAACGAACCTGGAAATGATGGTGAAAAAGATGGAATGACAACCCATGAAAAAGAGGTCATCTGCCTGATTCTGCTGGAAAAGATGTTTACGTGGACCCGCCAGATTAATCCTTCGCAACCATTGACATGCGGACTCTGGAGTAAAGAGTGGGTCGGACCCAAGGCAACCAGACTTAATCAGTTTATTTTGGCGAACTCGGATATTATTTCATTTCACATTTATGAGCATGTCGAAAAAACGATCGAGCGGGTCGGTTCAATCAAACCCTTTGGCCGCCCAGTGCTGTGTACTGAATATATGATCCGCAGGCCGGGTTGCGGATTCAAAGAAAATTTGCCGTATTTTAAGAAGAATAAGATCGGGGCCTATAACTGGGGGTTTGTCGCCGGTAAAATCCAGACCCAGTATCCATGGAGCTCATGGCGAAAGAAGTTCACTGCGGAACCCAAGATCTGGTTTCATGATGTCTTGCGCAAGGATGGCACTCCCTATGATCAGTCGGAGGTGGATTTGATTAAGAATCTGACCACTCCGGCTTTTAAAAAATAGGTAGAGCTTGTTAGAAAAGGTCTTTTAGGACAGAACGCCCCAATATTTTTGGTTGTTTTTTTCGTACTCGTACACGTACTTGTACTCGTACACGTACTCGTACACGTACTCGTACACGTACTCCTTCGACTATTTCGACAACTTTGGGCTACGTCATAGGGGTCGTAGGTTCACTATTATTCTCTGCTGAACTCTGGGAACGCTGAGCCCCAGTTTATCAGGGCGCAGCCTTTAGACGAAGACTGACTCGGCATGGAGCGACATGTCACGCCGTAGTTCCGCGTGCGGGACGGAGGAGGACATGTCACGCCGTAGTTCCGCGTGCGGGACGGAGGAGGAAGCGGCTCTCCTTCTTTCAAAAACCCGCTGGCGAATTTATCAAGAACACAGCCAATCAAAGTTTGATAAGGCATGCCTGGGCGCATCTGCTGTTTGGTGCACATCAAATGCGTATCAGGCCGTAATCCAATTGTCCTGTTTCGTCCACCGGGTACCGGCGGACATACTGAGTAGCACAGTATATCCGCCGTTACACGGTGGATTCTTGCACCAAACAGCAGATGCGCCCGGCACGCGTTGCCGCTTTTGCCTTTGAATATGAGCAGTATTTGTATACTATACTTCGCTTACAGAAACTACCGAGCGTGGCCATTCAGATTCTGGCCTTATTAACCAAATGAAAATTATAATGGAAGTTATATGAACAAGCAACAGACCACATTCGCGACATTTGTCGCTATCGCAGCAGCAATGTTGCTATCACCATTTATAGCCGAGTCGGCTGCTCCATCGAAGGCAGCGCCAGCTCCGCGTGAACTCACGCTCGAGATGGGTGCGCCTTTTCATGACAACGCCATTCTTCAACGCGAGATGAAGGTGCCCGTCTGGGGCTGGAGCAAGCCGGGGACCAAGATCACCGTGACTTTTGCCGGCCAGAAGAAGAGCGTCACCGCCGGCCAGGATGGCAACCCTTCTTCGTCTAAAGACTACGCCGTGGCACGGTGGATGGTTTGGCTGGATCCCATGGACGCCTCTTCTGAACCACGCGAGATGGTGATCAGCGAAGCAGGGGGCAAGAGCGAGACCCTCAAAAACATTCTGGTTGGCGAGGTCTGGCTGACCTCGGGACAGTCCAATATGCAGTGGCCGGTTAATAAATGTATTGTCGGCAGAAAGCTTATTCCTGAGATTCTGGCCCGGGTGCAAGAGGGCAAGGAGAAGATGCCGATCATCCGTGAAGCTAAAGTAACCAATGGCTTTTCATCGATCTATCCAACTAAGAATGGCAAGGGTCAGTGGAGCGATGACTGGCAGGGATTCAGCGCCATCTCATTTGCCTTTGCCTATGATCTGGCCAAGGAACTGCAGATTCCAATTGGTATTGTTAACGGTGCTTTCAGTACCACCCGGCTCGAGGCCTGGACTCCGCGCGAAGGCTTTGCGGCTGGAACCGATGAGTACACCAAGGCGATTTATCAGAAGATCCTGGAGAGCGATTACCGTACGCCTGAGCACAAGAGCGCCTGGGATGGCTACTATCAGGGGCTACGTGACTGGGGCAAAGAGTGCGCTGCGAACTTAAAGAAGGGTCTGCCGGTGAAGAAGGTTCCTGGAGTTCCTGGCAATATGAATGGCAACCGCGATGCAACCTGGATGTACAATGTCAAAATTAACCCGATGGTGCCATACGCCATTCGCGGTGCAATCTGGAATCAGGGCTACGCCAACGGCAATGACGGCATCACCTACCGCAACAATCTGCACTCTTTGATCCGCGGCTGGCGTACCGTCTGGAACCGACCCGAGTTGCCTGTCTATTTCCATCAGTTTTACTGCCCGGGAAAAAGCTATGATGATGGTATCACCCTCAACAGCGTAGCCGAGATGCGCTTCGGCACCTGGCTGGCATCCAAGGAAATTCCCAACTCGGGCATGGCCAGTCAGATCGACATTACCGGTGGCGTGCATTACTATAATAAAGCGGTCCCGGGTCAGCGTTTGGCGCTCCACGCCCTCAAGAATCAGTACGGTAAAAAGATCATCGCTAATGGCCCGATGTATAAAGGCTACAAGGTCAAGGGCGACAAACTAATCCTGGAGCTGGATCACGCCGATGGCCTGCTGGCCGGTCAATCCATGACGGTCAAGAGTGGTTACGCTGACCCCGTCGCCATAAAAGACGGCGAGGAACAGGTCAAGCTCTTCTACATTGCCGATAAGGATCGCGTCTGGCATCAGGCCAAAGTCGAGATCAAGGACAAAACCATCGTTCTCACGGCACCCGGTTTGAAGGCTCCCTGCGGCGTGGCCTACGGCTGCACCGGTGTCGGCACCCAGCCCGGCATCTACAATAAGGCCATGCTGCCTCTGACTCCGTTCATCTACTACAAGAACGAACTGGTGACCTCCGACAGCTGGCCCATGGATCACCTCAAGATTGCCGGTAAGGTGGTCGATCCGACCACTTACGGTGCGCAATCCAAGTATCGCAAACTTACGCTACTGAGTCCGCAGTTTCGTGATGGTGCCGTTCTGCAAGCGGATCTACCCACCCGTATCTATGGTAAGGCCCTGCCCAATTCAGTGGTCAAGGTGAGCTTTGGCGGGGTTGAAAAAATCGTTAAGATCGGCCCGAATAATCCGGAGTGGGAAGCCACCTTCCCGGCCATCTCTGCAAGTGAAAAGAAGCAGGCAATCCATGTCAGCTGCACGCTGGATGGGGTCTTGGCGCACGAACGTACTATCACCAATATCCTGATGGGCGACCTGTGGTATATCTCCCTGCAGAACAAGTCGATGCCCGGCGTTAAGCGCTGGCCTAATAATGAGACACCTACCGGCAACGTTCGGATGCTGATGGCGGTTGCATCGAAGCGCTCCAATAACTTACCCGACCGCTTTAAATTGAGTTCGTCCGGCAGTCAGCACAGTCGCTTCTACTCTTTGTGGGCACCTCCTCAGGGAGTGGCCAAAGCGCTGGGTGAACGTATTTATGCCAAGACCGGCAAGCCGGTCGGCATTATTATCATGAATGCAACAAGTGAGCTGCCTATCAAGGCCTGGGTCGGCTATTCATGGCTCAATAAAGTGCCGGCCTGGAAAGCTGATGGAGATGAGCTCTACAGCCGCTATGCCCCCGATCCTAAGGTCTACGCCGACAATGCCGATGCCTACATAAAAGATTGGCAGGCCTATTGGCAGAAGATTGCCACCGATCCTACCTTCAGCAGGAGCAATGACTCCGGCGGCATGCCACGCTTCCCCGGTTCCAAAGCGGTCAAGACCCCGGCCACCATGACCTACAACATGCTGATCGCGGCCTTCGGCCCAGCTAACTTCAAGGGCGTCATCTGCCTCACCCCCAAGAGCTTCATCGCTGAAGACGAGGGTGCCAGCTTCGGCGAGCAATTCTCGGTCATGGCCAACTGCTGGAAGGATACTTTTATATCTGGCAAGAGTGTCATTGATCCCCACTTTGTCTACGCTCTGCCGAACAAGTCGCTGGCATTTAAAATTGTCGCACCCACCGACATCAAGGGCAAAAGCACTGCCATCGAGTTGAAGCAGTGGCCTGAGTTTAAGGTCGACCCCGAGACGCGTCAAACCATCATTGCTGAAGATCTTACGGCATTTCTGGATGCCGCGGTGAAGGCGGTTTATAAGTAAGAAGCAAATCAACCAAAAGGAAGTAAAAAAGATGAAAAGAACAATTAGTGCATGTGTAATAATAGCCATGATTGCATGGGTAGGCTGCGCCACCGCCGCCGATAAGAAGATCAAGAAAGAGAAGTTGCAGATTGTCTTTCTGCTGGGTCAGTCCAACATGGTTGGATTGGCTGACATTGGTACGGCCTGGTATCTGACCCAGCCGCAATACGTGCCGCCGCGTAAGGCGACCGAGCTTAAGACGCAGTACTTCGATTGGAATTTCTATTGGAGCGGTGCCAGATATTATCAAGGACCGAAAAAAGCTGAATTGGCTGCCTTGGTTCAGTCACGCCGTGACTCCCGCGCTAAGTGGCGTCAACGCTGCAATGGGGTGCATGGCCCGTGGAAGGAAGCCGAGTGGGGTTCCAAACCCAAGGGCGGTCGGCGCTGCTGTGCAAGAGAAGTCGCTTGTGACTAAGGTGGGTAAGGGAGTCAATTTCCTCGATGCCGCGAAGCACCGCGCCACCTATGCCGAGCTGGCCCAAAAACATCTCCATCTCCCCATCGCGAAGCGCACCTACATCAAGGCACACGGGCATGTGGCCGGTCCGCAGAGCGATACCCCCAACGCGGGAAATCAGAAGAATGCCGCAGGGGTTCTGACGGTCGGCTATGGCGGCGGGGTCACCACCATCGGCCCCGAATACGGGGTTGGTATCGCCCTCGAGCGTCTGGTGGATGCTCCGATCCTGCTGGTGAAATGCTCCTGGGGCAACACCGCCCTTGCGGGCGCCTGGCGGGCGCCATCCCTCGACGGGGTGGAAACCCCCACCGAGAAGGCGGTTCGCGAGGCTTCGAACAAGAAACAGGCTGAGGCGGCGAAGCAGGCCGGGCGCGAGTTCACTCCCCGTCCTGCCCCCACCCCGACCGGCAAGCTCCAGTATGCCTGGGGCATGACCATGCCCGAGATTGACAAGGTTCTGGCCGACCCCGGTAAGTACTACCCCGACTATGACCCCAAGGTGGGCTACGAAGTAGCAGGCCTGGTCTGGTTCCAGGGTTATAGCGATAAGGATAATCCCGCTTACGGCGAGCTCCTGGCCCAGATGATCAAAGATTTTCGCAAGAAGGTCAAAATCCCGAAGTTGCCGGTGGTCTGTGGTACCCTCGGTATGATCGGCTTTAAGAATGCCGCCTTCTCCGAGGGAGCCAATAAAGGTATGCTTCAAGCTTCACAAATGCCCGATCTGGTCGGCACAGTGGATGTGGTCAACACCGCTCCATTCTATCCAATGGAGTTGGATCTGCTCAAGCAGGTGATGGGTACTTATGCGAAGGGTACACCGGAGTATGAAAAGGCTATGCTGATCCAAAAACGCGCTATCAGCAACAAGGGCTTCCACTATGACGGTAGCGCTAAATGTTTTCTCCTGATTGGTGATGCAATGGGCCGCAGCCTGGCCAACCTGATGGCCGGCGGTGAACCAATGATGAGTGCTGAATGATGAGTGCTGAGTGCCGAGTGAGGATTGCTGAGTGTTGATTGCTGAGTTTTGGTTGCGCTTCCTCCTTCGTGCTTCGCTTGCTACAGCGGACAAGTCGTAATGATGCCCTCGCATCAGGCTTCGCCCCGCAAGTGCGGGGAGCTACGCTCTGTTATTTGTGGAATGGGGAATGTAGTTGCCGGGCCGTAATACAGTAGGCGGAAATAGTCGAAGGAACACATACTTTTACACGTACTCGTACACGTGAAACGGAACGTAGTGCAGTAGGGCTGCCTCGAAGCGGGCGGCAACGGAGCCGTAAGGCGTAGAGGCAATCTCCAAAAACTAGGGTGGGGATAGTAGGGAAAAGAGATTTGAGTGTACGAGTAGGTGTACGAGTACGGGAAAAAACGCTTAAGTTCCACCCCATTGGGATGGGGATAACTTAAACTTAAACTGTCCCAACAACCAATCAACTATTCACCATCCAAAGTAGGTCCACCGCTACGAGGTGGATCATTGAGGCAGCTAACCGGGGTCCATCTCATAGCGATGGACCTAGTGATTCTACATGTACAAAGTCTGAACTTACGCCAAAGGTTATACTTCTTTCAAAAACCCGCTGGCGAATTTATGAAGAACACAGCCAATCAAAGTTTGATAAGGCATGCCCTCTCTTGCCGCTCTTCTTTGCAGGGCAGAGAGGTCATTCTCTGAAATTCTTATATTGGTTTTGCGGTTTTTTTCATCGTATTGCGAGCGATTGTTTTAAAATCAGTTTTTGGCTCAACTAGGTGAAGTTCGCCATTTTCGAAAGCTTCAAGTATTTCACTTTCGTATTCATCAAGAATAATGTTCTTTTTGATTTTAGTCATCTTTATCCACATTCCATCTGAATTTTCGCATGTCAAAAAATGTAGGACATTGTAGAGTCATTGTCAACCGTTTTTGCATATTAGCTTGCGGGCGCTGGAGGGCGAAGACGGGTCAAAAATAATCATTTACCATAATAATCAATGAAGAACCCCAAAATTCAGCACTCATCACTCATCACTCATCACTCATCATTCATTTTCGTGCCTTTTGTCAATCTGAGAAAATTCAACAAAATCCAGCGAAATTAAAATAAATACCGAAAATGTTTGCCATTTTTTTTTGTAAAAATGGGGGCCAGAAATTGATTCGGTTTTTTGTTCTCATAAATCTCGTGTGAGCAGACCGCTTGGTCTAATTACTCAATTAATTAGGAGAAAAAAATGATGAAAAAAGAGCAGATTACAAAATCATTGCGCCTTACTCTAGCGATGACGGCGATGGGAATCGCCGGTTTTACAGGCATCCAGGCCAACGCGGATGTCATTACCGTGTCGTCGTATTCGTTTACACCGGCGGCGACTTGGGTCGACAGCACGGGTGTAGAACTGACGGACGGGAACTATGGTGTCAGCAGTGACGCCACCGTTGTGGGTTGGTATAAAAAGAGCAGTGCCACCATCACATTCGATTTGGGCGCTACATGGGATGTGTCCTCGATTGTCCTGACCGGCACTTCTGGCTGGTCTGGCATCGGTGGGATTGCTTCTGTTGACATTTCGGTCAGCTTGGATGGTGTACTCTTCACCGATCTCACCAACTTCGGTGGTTCATATACAGGGAAACCTTTCACCAGAACTCTCGATGTCTCCGGATTGGGCAACGCCCGCTACGTTAATGTGAAGCTGAACGGCTCCACCTGGATGATGCTCTCGGAGGTCGACTTCGTCGGCATCGTCCCCGTCGCTGACAACACTCCGCCGACTTTGGCCAGCAGTGACATTGTCGATGACAAGAGCGACAGCCCGGTCCTGATAGACGAGACGGTGACCTACACGGTGACCTTCAGTGAGGCGATGAAAGCCTCGACGGTCGAAACCAATGATTTTAAGAATGTCGGCAGCGCCGCAGCCACCATCGATAGCGTGAGCACGACCGGTGATTATGCAGTCTTTGAGGTCGCGGTGACGCCCAGTGGCACTGGCACGCTGCAGTTGCAGGTCAAATCGGGAGCCACGTTGGCGGATCCATCGGACAACGCCCTCGTCACCACGCCATTGATCACCGACCCCGATGTCATCACTGTCTATGCCGACACCGTGCTACCGACCCTGGTTGGCAGTGACATCGTCGATGACAAGAGTGGTGGCCCAGTTGTAGAAGCCGATACGGTGACTTACACCGTGACCTTCAGTGAGCCGATGGATGCCTCGACGATCGGCACGGCTGACTTCGAGAATGCCGGCAGCCCCGCCGCCAGCATCAAAAGCGTGACCGCCACCGGCGATCCCGCAGTGTATGAGGTCTCGGTTACCCCGGGTGGTGCAGGCACGCTGCAGCTGCAAGTCAAGGCGGGTGCTATACTCGAGGATCTTTTTGAGAACGCCCTCGTTACCAGCTCACCGATTACTGATGCCACGGTCATTACCGTGCGGGCGGGCCGGACTCAGTCCTACAAAGCTGACATAGCGCCAGACGGAAACGTTTGGGACGACGCGGGTGAAAACCCGACGGCGCACCCACACTCACTTTCGATCTTGGCACGCTATACGATGTGCAGACGATCGATGTGTGGCGGCGAACCGGCAACGGCACCGTAACAGAGTTAACGCTCTCGGTCAGCACGGATGACGTTAGTTATTCCACAGCCGTCCTCTATACGCCAACGTGGTCGGGCAACAAAGCTACAATTGACGTTTCCGCATTCGATAACGCCGAGTACGTCAGAATGAAGCTAGGGCCGGATGCCGTGGGCGGCGGATGGTTAATGATCAACGAGGTGGCGCTCGAAGGTATCGTCCCTATCCCCGCCGGGACGGTGATCTTCGTGAGATAGCACGCACTTAGGATAGACGACTATTTGTTAAAACTACCGCCGGCAACCGGGTTATCCGATTGGCGGCGGTTCTGTCGATGGCTATTGGAGATTGCTGAGTGCTGAATTTTGGGTGCGCTTCGTGTGATTCCTCGCATCAGGCGCATCATCCTTCGCCTGTAAGCAGGACTACGGCTTGACATGGAGTGGTTGCTGATTGCTGGACCCTGGGAGTGCTGAGCCCCAGCATGTCACGCCGTAGTCCCGCGTGCGGGATGAAGGAGGGCTCGGCATGGAGCAAAGCGGCTCTCAACAAAAACTGCCAACAAACAACAACCAACCAACTTTTCACCATGTAAAGTAGGTCCACCGCTACGAGGTGGACTATTTCACTCAATGTTGACCAGTGTTCCGCTGAGGTATTTGTGAAGAATGCTGGTGACAAGGGTTTGATAGGGGATACCTTCACTGACAGCCTTCCGCTTTAATTGAAAAAGGTCACTCTCCGATACCCTGATATTGATTCGTTTGTTCTTTACCGAATCCCACTCAAAAGATTTCGTTGTTATTGTTTATCATTTTGTGTGCCTTTTGTCAATCTGAGAAATTCAGCTAAATTAAAACATTACTGTTTGTAGTACAAAGACTGAACTCACGCCAAAGGTTATACTTCTTTTAAAAAACCGCTGCCGAAATTCACAGTTCGATGACCCGCAAATCCATGGCTCCTGGTAATAGTAAATCTGGTACTCCGCTTTACATGTCATCTGAACAGTGGCGTGGAGCAACCCAGAGCGCGGCGGCTGATCAGTATGCTTTAGCGGTTCTGATTTATGAGATGGTGAGCGGGACGGTGCCTTTTAAATCAGCTTTTGATTCCGGTAATTTCGAAATCATGCGTAATGCCATATGCAATGAAGCTGTGTTGCCTTATAAAGAATTGAATAAAAAGCTGGATGCAGCCAAGTAGGCGCAGGTGAAAGTGCTCAAGGAGAAGATTGAGAGAGCGTTGGCTTTCGGTGACCTCAAGGTGGTTGGTGCCGGCATCGCCGAGCTGGAGACGTTGGCGGGAGCAGCCACGGCTAAGGTGTTAAGCGAGCGTTACCAGGCGCTGGCGGGAGAGCGTGAGACGAATAAACGCTATGCGGAGGCATCGGTTAAGTGTGAGGTCGCGCAGAAGCTGGAGCGCGGTCAGGGCTTCGGTGAAAAACTTGACGCGCTGGAGATCCGCTGGCGTGAGGCTGAGGCCGCGCGTGGTGGCGATGTCTGGGGCTAGGCTCTTAGTTGCTATGACGCGGTGCTGGAGGAGTGCAAGGCGTTAGGGGAGCTTGATGTTTCCCGCAAAGACGCAGAGGCGCAGAGGGGGGATGCTGAGAAGGCGAACATCGGAATATTGAACTTGAAGCTATTACTATAGAAATGCTTGACCGTGAACTCCTTCTGGGTTTGAGAAACTCGGGTTAGAAGCTGTACGGAACAACAGAACTTCCACAAGAAATCAACGCCTGGCCGCACTGAAAACATTTTTCCGCTTCATTGCTAGAACAGCTCCCGAATTGATGCATCAGAATGAACTTATTCAAGCGATTAAACTCAAAAAAACAGACTACCGGCCACCGCCCAGTCTTACGGTTGACGAAATCACTGCTGTCATTGCCGCTCCGGATATTGAATCACTGCTGGGATCAAAGCAATACTAAAGCTGATGTACAACACAGGGGCGCGTGTACAGGAAATTGTGGATCTGGACATAGCAGATATAAAGGTTGAAGGCCCGTTGTCTGTCACATTAACAGGCAAAGGAAGAAAAACACGTGTTGTTCCGCTTTGGGATGAAACCGTCAATCTCATAAACCATTATCTTTCAGTCAGAAAGTGCGAAGGCATTGAATCGGATCATCTTTTTCTGAATAAAAACAGAGAACCTATTACCCGGTTCGGTATAGGAAGAAAGATAAGTAAGTATGTAAAAAAAGCGACATCTGTTTGTAAATCATTAAAAGACCGCAAGATAACACCACACGTATTCAGACATACAACAGCTTTACATCTGATCGAGGCAGATAACGACATTTCAATCGTTAAAGACTGGCTGGGCCATGAGGACATTCGTACCGCGAGCCTGTACCTTGAAGTAAGCATAGAACGGAAACGTAAGGCACTTGAGAGAATGCCATCGCTCTCTGAGAGTAAAATCCCTGAAACCGCCCAATGGAAAAAACCGGATATTTTATCTTTCTTGAGCGAGTTATCAAAGAAGGAGCATTATGTTGCGTAAATCTTAAATTAGCCAGGCATTCGTCCATGTAAATAGGGTATAATGGCATTAACGCAACATAATGCGCAACGCAACATAACACAGATTATGTTGTGAAAAGTGGAATGTTGGAAGTGGAACGTAAGAGGAATTGAGAATTGAAAATTGAGAGGGAGCTACGCGGTTCGGTTTATTCGAATCGCTCGATTATATCGAATCACTCGAAAAACAGCACTTTGCACCTTTCTGTGTCTCTGCATGGTACGCCGTAGTTCCGCGTGTGGGACGTAAGCGGGTGCACTCTGTAGCTAATAAAAAGCGAAGCAAAAAAACATTATGAAAAAACACAGCATAAGCAATCAACCGACAATGAAGAGCGAACCGGTCTCCATAGGCAATATGCCCACGGAGAAGCCGGAGAGCTCCATCCTTGGCGTAATCGACCGCTATGAGCTGATCAGTGAGTTGGGCGGCGGCGGTTTCGGCTCTGTTTATCTTGCTCGCGATACCGTGGCGGGGGTATTGGTTGCGGTCAAGGGCTTGCCTCCGCTGGTGAAAAACATCCCCGAGGAGCTGGAGTGCATACGTAAAAACTTTGTGCTGGTAAGTCAGCTTTCTCATTCAAACATCGCTTCGCTCAAAGTTCTTCATCTTGCGCAAAATGTGCATTACCACGACCCGTCCGCCAAAGAGAAGCTGCGCGTGATGCCCGGTGACTATCTGGTTGTGATGGAGCATGCCAGAGGGGTGACCCTCTCGCAGTGGAAGCGCCAGTTTAAGGGAGGCAGGGTATCGTACGAGCTGGCGGTTGAGATCTGCCGCCAGATTGCCGAGGCATTGGATTACGCCCATGGTCAGAAGATTGCCCATCGGGATATTAAACCCTCGAACATCATGGTGGAGACCATCACGCAGGAGTCAGGGGGCAGGGGTCAGGAGTCAGTATGTCCGCCGGTATCCGGTGGACGCAAAAGGGGTGCTGAAGATAATTCATCCTTCAGCACTCATCCTTCATCCTTGTCAATCAAAGTCTTGGACTTTGGATTGGCAGCTGAGATCCGCAGCAGCATGAGTCGTGTCAGTAAAGAGAGCGGAGATACCAGCGGAACACGGCCGTATATGGCGCCGGAGCAGTGGACTGGCAGGAAGCAGGGAGCAGCGACTGATCAGTATGCATTGGCGGTGCTGTTTTATGAGCTGGTCAGCGGCGAGGTGCCCTTTACAAGTGTTTTTAAGAGTGGTGATATGGGAATAATGGCCAATGCCGTTGAGAACAAATTGCCTGAAGTTGTTGAGGGCTTAAGCAAGAAGCAGAATGCTGCGCTGTTGATGGGGTTGGCCAAGGAGAGGGAGCAGAGGTTTGGGAGCTGCGGGGATTTTGTGGCAGCAATGGGAGGAAGTGGAAGAAGTTCTAAAGTTCTGAAATTCGGGAGTTCTAAAGTTGGTGGGAGGCAGAAGTCAGCGTGGTTTCGAGTTGTTGCTGCGTTGGTGGTATTGGTTTGTTTAGTTTTGTCTGGGGTGTTAGTGTTGCTTGAGAGAGATAAACCGATTTTGCCTCCTCCTATATCGCAGGTTCAAGTGAATGTTATTCAGAAAGTCGATGATGGTGGTCAAGTTGCGGTTGCAGGAGATGTTCCTGAATCGGATGCTGATGAAAAAAAGGACGAAGTTGTTTCGGTTCCTGTAGATGAACCTCGTGAACCTGCCTCCATTGATCAGCAGGCGGTAGTTCCTGAAACGGAAGTCGAAATCCAAACGAAAGTGGCTCCACGTGTAGAACCAGAGTCTGTAGTTAATAATAATAAACCTGAAAACAAAAATGAAGCAACAGTGATGCAAGATGATTTTGAGGTTAAGCTTGAACTGGTTGGGGGGTGTGTCGAGTTTGCGGAGGGAGAAAAGCTGCAGTACCGGATAAGAAGTGAACGGGATTGTTATGTTGCCCTGCTGTGCTATCAGGTTGACGGGACGACGGTTGTCCTATTCCCGAATTTGTGGAACAGTGATTGTTATATCAGGGCTGGCCGTGATTATCTTGTGCCAGAAGCAGGCAGTGGTTTTGAGATAGAGGTTTCTCCTCCTTTCGGAGAGGATCGTGTTGAGGTGATTGCCTGCACGGGGCGGAGCGAATTTCATCATATGCTTGGTGATTATGCTGCGGTTACTACGCGTGGAATGCCATTTTATGTGGTTCCCCGTGCAAAAGTTGATGAGGCTATTACCCGGGGTATGAAGTCTGTGGCTGAGAAAGAGGAAGGCGAGCTTAAGTGGTTTCGTAAGAGTATATATGTAAGTACAAAATCTCGATGAATTTCAATTGCAATTCTGGCTCAGTACAAGTTGACACATTGGGGATTTATTGTTACCTTATTATCGAGTTGAGTTTATATGTTATTCTGACATATAGGTCAGGTACTTCGAAACAACTGATTTGGTTGTGGGTTATTACAAAAAGGAGAAATAATGAAGAAAATGTGTTATCTGGCTATGGTTGTAACAGCAACTCTTGTTATAAGTGGTTGTAAAAGTTATACAAGTACGGCACCCTTAGGGGCTGTAGCAGTGTGCGCTGAGTTGAAAACAACTGCAACATACGACATTATTGGCGATGCTACAGGATCTGCTACTGGAGGTAGACTTTTTGGCTTAATACCAATTGGTGGAGAGAATAAGTTTGGACAGATTGGTTCCAGATTTAATGTGAATCCTGTTGTGAGAGCTGCTGTTTATAATGCAATTGAATCAGTTCCGACTGCAGATACACTGCTCGCTCCTCGTTATTCAATCAAAAGTTCGAATTATATCATTTACATTGAAGAAACTGTAACTGTTAAAGGCAAGGCTGTCCGGTATAACACGTCTGCTAAATAAAGGTTGTTAAAAAGGTCCGGGGGCTGCCTCGGGCCTTTGTTTGTATTATGAAAATAAAACGTCTGGTCATCTATTGTTTTGCTGCTTTAGCTGTAATTAATTTTACAGGGTGTTCCACGGTTACAAGTGAAACATATACACGTGGCGCAATTCAGTCGAGTCGTGCATCGGTTTCGTATGATCCATTATCAGCAAGGGATGTGCAATACGGAACAATCAAGGTTAAGTGCTTTACTGAGTCACGTGAAAGAAACGGTAAGGAGAGACATAATCTCTGGATGGCCTATCTGCCTGTTTTATGTGTTACTACATATTGGGATCGCCCAGGGTGGATGTTGTGGGGATCAGATCAGGGGGCCTACAAGCCTGTTGGCCTGGATATGGCGGAGGTTATTTGTGACGAATTGAAAGCTTCCGGGCAGTTTAAAAAAGTGTTGGGCCCGAATGAAACCGGTGATGCTGATTTTATTATTGAGGGTGATGTTCAGGAGTTGAACTATAAAACGAACCCACATCTGTGTGGTGCCTCGGTGTTTTTTGCTCCGTTGGTGGGAGCTGTGGGGGCTCCGCTGGGCAATTGGTCTATTGAACAGAAAGTTAAATTGAGGATAAGGCTGACAACCGGAGCTGCTTCCGATGTGTTGTGGAGTGAAATCTTTACAACGGGTGCTCATGGCAGAATGGCAGCCTATTATGGCGGCAACCCTATGCAGTTTGGATATCCTTATGAAGAGGCTTTTAAACCGGTTGTCTCGGGATTACTAAGAGATATTCCTGGTGTGTTGAAGGATATTTCTATTGTGGTTGCGGATAAAACAAATTCTCTGGTTACAGCTGGAAACGGAACGAAGCTTGCTGTTATACCACCGGTGTCGAATGGAGCTATGATTGCAAAGATACCGGCTCCTGCAAGTAACGGGTTGCGCTGGGCTGTTGTGGTCGGCATCTCAAAGTATCAGGATTCACGTATTCCTGCTTTGCGATATGCGGAAAGCGATGCTAAGTCTTTTCACCGCTGGCTTGTGTCTGCTGAAGGTGGCGGGTATGCACCGGCAAACGTTAAGTTGCTGACCGGTGTTGATGCAACCACAGTCAACATCAGGGATGCTCTCTTTGCCTGGCTGCAGCATGCTGTGGCGGAAGATCAGGTAACAATATATTTTGCGGGACATGGTTCCTCCGATTCGCCTGATTCAACTGACAATCTTTTTCTTCTTCCGTATGATACGGATTATTCGCATATATCCTCCACTGCTTTTCCTATGTGGGATGTTGAGACTGCACTTAAACGTTATATAAAAGCTCGAAGGGTTGTGGTCATTGCGGATGCATGTCACTCAGCCGGTGTGGGCGAGGGGTACGACATTGCACGACGTGCAGGTCGGGGAATGAAGGTTAACCCTATAGAGAACGGGTTGGATCGCCTTGCTTCGCTTGAGGAGGGCACCTGTGTGATCAGTGCTTCCAGTGGCAGTCAGACTTCGCAGGAGGGCGAGCAGTGGGGCGGCGGTCACGGTGTTTTCACATACTACCTGTTGAAAGGTCTGAGGGGTGAGGCTGACTTTTCCAGCTCAGGAAGGATAACGCTGGGGAAACTGACACAATATGTGTCGGAGCAGGTTAGGCGCGAAACGAGAAGTGCTCAAACACCGATTGTCTCAGGCCGTTATGACCCATCATGGGCTATTGGTCAAAAGAACGCACCGAAGAAATAGAACAAATATTTGTAATAAAGGTATAAATAAAAAATTGAAGTGGGCATGTTCGGTGCTGAATGTGAGTCGAAAAGGGCAGAAAATTTGAATCCTCCCGGTGTCATGGCAGACATCTGTCGGCAATTTAGAGACTTGTGCCAGGACTGGTGCAGATGGCGTGAATCCTGAAAACCTGTCTGGTGATGATCAGAGTATAGGGGACGATCATACGGTAGTTGATGTACATCCGCCGGATATTGATGATAAGGGAGGTGGCAATGTTGATCGGAAATCTATATATGACCGTTATAATTTTATTAAGGAGATCAGAATAAAGTTTTATATAAGAAATTGGGCGGGAGTGACTGGAGAAAGATCAACGAACTGTTGAAAGAAGTTGATGGTGCCTCTCCTTTGGAAAAGGGGGATCAGAATATTTTGCAGGTCTCGGGTTTGATGGACCGTATTGATAAACGTACCGGTGAATTAACGATAATCGGTCAAAATTTTACCAATGAATTACGGAGAATCGGTCAGGATTCTACCAAGGAATTTCCCTTCTATAATGACAGTCAGCTGAAAAAGTATGCTCCACAGGAATATGCTGACTTTACCGAGGAGGACCTTTCTGCATGGGATAGTGTGAAAAATGGATATAATAGCAAAATCAATAATCCGCAAGAGTATGAATCGCTTGAGACACTGATCTCTAACTGATATAAGTATGGACTACATCATGCCGATCGCATTTATCCTCGGTTTGGGCCCGATAAGGGGGGCCGTAAACTGGGAAACTTCATGAGGTACTGTGTATAGAACCATGTATTCTATTACTCTGCTGCCAGGGATCTCACTTTATGATAATGGCAAGGGAGGAACCTTCAACGACATAGTTGATACTATTCCTGGTTACAAAACCATCAGTTCAGCTAAACCGTATAAAAATCCGATTAAGTGCCTGCCTGTAGACCTGGCGGTTTGTAATTCCAGCGGCAGCCTGCTGTGGAAGAAAGGCAGAGTGGAGGAAAAAGAGGTTGCCGCTCCGATTTTTCATAATATGCTTAAGCAACCGGAGTATATGAATATTCTGCCTGATCCTGAAGTGCTGAATGCCTGTGTTCCATTTTATCCAGACCAGCTCTAAGGAAGTGGTGTTATCTATACTGCTGATCCGGTGTTCATGGGGTAGGTTCAGTGGCGCCCGTATAGGCAGATGCGATTGTAGCAGGCATGGCAGATGATCTCGCAGTTGCTGAGTGTAGGGGTGCCATTTGAATCTATAGGATGGGCCACCCATGCCATTCGCGTGTCTTTGTCCCGGCTGGGTTTATACAGCTTTGTTTTGCATCGGTTGTGTCCATGGTAATGTGATGATCGGGTGCACTGGCATTGGCTGTTAGATTGTTGCCATGCTTCTTCTACTACGCTGTCAGGAAATTGTATTGCCATTGTGTTGCCTTTCTTGTGCTTGTGTGACCTCTTGGTCGGGTTGGTTAAGTTGTTAGGATATATCGTCAGCAAACGGTATCAAATGATCCAACTCTTCAATATTTGTTTTATGGTATTTATATTTACATATTAACAGGTGTTGGGGGTATTGAAAAGTGGTTTTTGCATTAAACATTTTTTTCCTTTTGCTGGCCAAGCATAAAAAGAAAAAAAATAGCGAAATAAATCGGTTATTCGAAGAATTTTGTGGGTAGTCTGTTCGAGCTCAGGGAACTCGGCTACAGAAATGGCTTTGAATGGATGCAAATACTGTAGGCGAGGGCCGTGACCTCGCTGTGATGGCGCTGGTTGCTTCGTTTTACCCATGAAAAATTGCGAAGAGCCAATAAGTCATGAGAAATTATGCAAAAAAGGTGACGAATGTGTGCTGTAATCCCGTCAAAAAAATTGATTGCGGCTATGCGGCGCTAGAGTCTTCAAGGAGATTGCGCGAAATTGATCCTTGTTTACAGGACAGATTTTTTATAAAGTATGACCTAGTTGAGTGTTGGTGTTTAATAAGTGATATGATTAACTGTACAACATGTTGACAAATGTGTTCATGGATGAACATTAATTTTAGAATATTTTTTAGAGTAAGAGGTGATAGTTATGGGCTTTAGCGGTTTCAGACAAATTCCTGAAAAAAAGAAAAAAGTTGATCTTCTGATCTCACTAGGTTTAGGTCTGCTTGCTTTTTGTGTTTATCTGCTTACTCTCTCAAGATGCGTTTATCCCGGAGTCTCAGCAAAATTCATGGCAGTGTTCAGCGGGATTGAACCTTCTGTGTTACCGATCTACCCGCTGTGGGGTGCTTGTGTTTCATGGTTGAGCTCAGTTCCTGTCTTTTCACTTGCAGTCCGCCTGAATTTATTCAGTGCTGTTTGTACCGTGGTGTCGGTTGTCCTGATGTATCGACTGGTATCCTTTCTTATTTACGATGTGATCTATGAGGAGTTCTCTATTGAACACGCTTCCAGGGTTGCTGTTGCCGGTGGTGTCATATCATCCTGCGCGCTTATGTTTGCGGTGCCGGTCTGGAATGCGGCTACTCATCTGATGGTTGACAGCTTTAATCTGATGCTGGCACTGGTGATGGCTTTTCTGCTGGTGCAGTATGCTATCCGCCGCTGGCGGGTTTTTCTGGTTCTGTTCTCTTTTCTGGCAGGTGCCGCAATTGTGCAGTCTGCTCACTTCATACCGCTGGCTCCTGTCTTTCTGGTCTTTCTGATATATGTTCTGATGAAGGATGGCTCGCTCAGCCTGGTTAAGATGACCTGGATAGGCCTGATCGCATTGTGTGGTTTGAGCCTGTATTATTTTGTTGCACGCCACTTTTATGACAACAGCGAAGTTGCATTGATGGGATATGGCAACCTGATGGAGGTGATGGTCGGGGTATGGCGTTTCCAGCTCCATGAGATCCGTTCCGGTATCCCCCGTCTTCGTTGGATGATCCTGCTTATTACATCGGTTGTTCCCTGGGTTGCAGCTGGCCTTGTGTCTGCGCGTGCATTGAATAATGAGCGCTCCTTGAGTCAGTATCTGCTTCACGTTTTTCTCTTAGTTGTCACTGTAATCAGCTTGACCAATTCAGCTTTATCGCCCTGGGCTATTTTGCGGCCTCTGGGACGGCTGCCGGTATTTTGCTATGCTATGGTGGCCATGGTGGCCGGTTATTTGTTTGCCTACTGGTATCTGCTTTTGAAGATTAAGAGAGCCAATCGCAAGCATGAAACCATTACGCGTACTAAGGTTGCTGGAGACTGGCTGGGAATGCTGCTGACCTGGCCCACCGCTATCATAGTGCTTCTGATTGCTGTTAGTAACGCCTTTGAGTGTGTTCCCGATCGGGGAGGCTTTGCCGACAAGTTTGCCGGCAAAATACTCGATAAAATGGGTGAACGCTCATGGTTCGTAACCGATGGTACTCTGGATGCGCACTTGCAGATCATGGCGAAGGATAGGGGTAAAGAGCTGAATCTTGTCTGTCTGCAAAAGGACCTTGATCCATATTATCTCAAAAAAATGGAGCATATAATTGAAGAAAAAGGGCTCTTTACGGGTTCTGACCTTGTAAGTATGAAAAGCACGCTGCGACTCGGAATTCTGCCTTTTGTACAGGACTGGTTTGCAATTGATGAAGATGTCGCGAATAAGGTGGCCGTCTTTGGTGTTCCTGATTTCTGGTATTCCGCTTTGCTTGTTCCCTACTCCGATTTTCTGTTTTTCTCCGGCTGTAAGGATATTAATCAGTTTAAGGACACTCCCTTTGTTGATAAGTATTTTACTTTCTGGGATGAGATGCTGGCTGTTCTTCCTAAGTTTAAAAAGAAGGATAACGATCAGGCCGCATGGCTGGCTGCAAACTTGCGCAGACATCTCGGTTTTGTCGGTAACAATCTGGGCGTCATGCTTGAAGATCTTGAGCGCGATGACGAAGCTTTTAAGATCTATACAAAGATTCATGATGAAATTGATCCCGAAAATGTTTCGGCAATGATCAACCGCTTCGAGATGGCCCGCAGAGGGGTGGAGTCGGCTGACCCTTACAGGGATTCCATTGAACGCGAGTTAAAGGACTTTGTCGCAAACCTGAAACACCGTTATCCGCTCTGGTCGCTCTCCCGTTACTACGGATATGTCAGGTCGCCTCATATTTTTGCAGAACTTGGTTATGGCTGGGCTCTCTCCGGACAGACCCATGCGGCCCTGGCCGGAATTAACCGTGCCATTGATCTGCTGCCTGCTAATGAACGTATTCAGAATCTTAACTCTCTTGCGACAATCTACTCTATGACTGATCAATCGGAACAGTCAGCTGAGGTATATCGTGAGATCATCAGTAATGATCCTAATAACCGCCGGGCGTTAATCGGTTTAGGACGCCTTGCAGTTAAGGGCGGATCTTTTAAGGATGCCAGTGAGTGGTTTGAAAAGGCTGCTAAAGTTACGGATGACCGTGATGCAGGTGGTCTGGAGTGGGCCTTTGTACATTTGATGAACAATGACTTTGATAAAGCACGTCAGGCATTGCAGCAAACTACTGACTTGCAACCAAATAATTTGAATGCCTGGGCTCTGCTGGCTCATCTGCAACTGCAGAAGGACGAGATAGACGACGTTGAAGATATCATTCTTCCCAAAATGGAGAAGATCGCCGGAACCACAGACAACTATTTTGTCCAGATTACGCGCGCTATGACGGCAATGAAAAAAGGCGATAAATTCCTGCGGCTTGCCCGCGAAGGCTTTATCCGTGCCACAAAGCTGAACCAGTCCGCTGTATATCTTAATGACATCATTCTTGAGCTTGATATCAGGATGAACGATCAGGAGTCGGCATTGTTACATGCGCGTCAGGTACTGCGGAAGAATCGTAAACATGCGCTGGGTAACTATGTTATGGGCTCGTTGCGACTGCGCGAAAGGGCATATGGTGAAGCTGAAGATTTTCTGCGCCGCAGTGTTGCCGCAAAGCCGATCTATGCGGCTTTGAACGATCTGGCTGAAACCCTGCGGCGTATCAGAAAGTTTGATGATGCAGAAGATTTTGCGCGCCAGGCAGTTAAAATGCAACCTGATCAGTATATCGGCTGGGAGACTCTGGCTGCGGTTCTGGTGGATGCGGGCCAGAATCTTGAAGAGGCGGAATCAGCGGTCCGTAAATCAGTTTCGCTTAATCAGAAGGATCTGCGCGTCCAGATCACGCTGGCCCGTGTGCTGGTTAAGAAGGGCGATATTGAGAAGGCCCGTGAGGTTATTTATAGAGTCAAAAGTCGCCAACAGGAGTTGATGCCGTTTGAAAGGGAGGAACTGGACCTCATAGCTCAGGCCGCATCCAGACGCCCATCATCTTAAAGAACGACAAATTTTCTCCGGAATTATTTTTCTGATATATGGTATGCAGTTCAGGTTTAATCAATACGAAAGGATAGGTGTTAAATGGCAAATGGTGTTTTGGATTTAGTTGAGAGTGACTTTGATGAGACAGTGGCTCACGGGATTGTTCTGGTGGATTTCGGGGCTCCCTGGTGCGGTCCATGTAAGATGCAGACCCCGATTCTGGAGGATCAGGTGGTTGCACAGGTTGCTGATAAGGCAAAGATCGCAAAGGTTAACGTTGATGAAAACAAGAATCTGGCTACAAAATACGCCATCAGGAGTATTCCGGCTATTATTCTCTTTAAAGACGGAGAAATCGTTAAACAGTTTATCGGACTGCAACGTGCCGAGGTCCTGATTTCAGCGATTGAAGAGGCTGTTTAGCCACTAAAAACGGCAGAATAAAATTTAATGTATATTTTTCTTCCATACGGTTGACCGATATGGGGTGGAAAGTGTATAATGAAAATTTCATGTATTCCACAGAACTCGGAATAGGGAGCAGTAATTAATGGCGAATATCAAGAGTGCAGTAAAGCGTAATAAACAGGCCGAAGTGCGGAACGAACGTAACCGCGCAGTCAAAAGTTCCGTTTTGACTGCAAATAAAAAGGTTGCAACGGCAATCAATAGCGGTAATAGAGATGAAGCTGTGAAAGAGTTTTCAGCTTATACATCTCATTTGGATAAGGCGTGCAAAAAGGGCGTAATGGCAAAGAACACCGTCAGCCGTAGAAAATCACGCGTATCAGCCAGTATAGCTAAAATGGCCTGATTACATTGCAAATTCAGGTTCTCACGTTTATTGTTTATAATGGGCTAACTTAAGCTGATTTGCAGATAGATTTAATCCCGGTCATCGTGCTTAAAGTACGATGAGCGGTTTTTTTTGGTTCTGATGTTTTCTGGAGCACACATTTTTCGTTTTTCAGATTGAGGTAAGTTTATGCCTCGCGTGGTGGATTATGACAGAACTACTTAATATCAGAGATCTGGGCCAGGAACAGGTCTATCAGGATGTTTTTGCGATGCAGATGGAACTGCATGCACAGCGTGTTAAAGGCGACATTCCCGACACCCTTCTGCTGCTGGAACATCGACCTGTGTATACCCTTGGCACTTCCGCTTCGCTGGGCCATGTTATTTTTAGTGCTGACAAACTTGCCAGTTGCGGAATTGACCTTGTAAGAACCACGCGTGGTGGAGATGTCACTTATCACGGACCAGGGCAGCTGGTGGGATATCCGATTGTTCATCTTGGCGATCTTGGGATCAAGGTTCTGGAGTACCTGACTGCTCTTGAGGAGGTGATCATCAAAGTTGCTGCGGGGTATGGCGTTGATGCCGGTCGCGATGCCCGCAATCGAGGGGTCTGGGTTGGCAACAGCAAACTGGCGGCCATGGGTATCCGCGTTTCACGACAGACCACTATGCACGGTTTTGCACTGAATGTAAATACACAGCTGAGTGACTATAGTGGAATCGTGGCTTGCGGACTGCCGGGGGTCGGAGTCACCTCTCTGCAACAATTGACCGGATCTGCGCTGGATATGGCTCAAGTTAAAGCCGCTTTATCTGAAATTTTTATTGATGTGATTGGCTACAACAAGGTTCAAAATGAGCAGATTTAAAAATATGAAAACAATTCTGGTGACAGCACTGGAAATGTTTTTAATCGTTTTCTTGCTGCCGCTGCTCTTTGTTGCGGCCTACTTCCTTCCTCTTTTTTTTGGTAGTGCCAACCGGTTGGAGCTTGCCAGGGATCTTGCATATCTCTCTTTATCTGTCTCCGGAATCTCTGCTCCTCTGCTGATTGCAGCTGTGATTATTATGAAGTTGATGATCCGGCGGAATCTTAGATGGTATGTCGTGTTAGCAACATCATATGCAATTGGCTTTATCTGGTTGAGTTTATGGAATTTTATTATCTGTGACCTTTTTGGATGCTGGCGTTCAGTTATTCCTCTTACGCTGTGTTGCGGATTTACAACAGTTTACGCCCTGGCTAAGGCAATATATAAGGACGACAAACTGAATTTCAGCGCTGAACCGGAGCTTGATTACATGAGCCACGGCAACCGTTATTCAGTTGTGGATTCAACCCTGAATGCAGCACACGTTGATGAAAATCAGGATGGAACTCTCACTTCTGCTCTCGGCTCGGATGATAATGCTGCTGTCGTGCACTCCCCGGACTTGCCTTAATGATACTTTTTATGATATTGTTGCGAAAGATTTTTTGTATTGATTAAAGGAGATAACGATTATGTCATGGTTTGAAAATCCGGTCAAGGAACCGCTGCGAGTGCCTACTGATGCGATCTGGAATGTCTGTCCTAAATGTAACACCTATAGCACAAAAGAGGTATGGGTAGAATCCTGCAAGGTCTGCCCGAATTGCAACTACCATGCACGTCTGGGATGTCGTGAACGCATCAGCCTCCTGACAGATAAGGACTCTTTCAGGGAGATTAACGCGGATGTAAGCACGAACGATCCCCTTAAGTTTAAGGATGCAAGCGGAAGCTATGTAAACAAAGCGGAAGCTGCAAAAACAAAGGCTGGCATCGCTGAGTCAGTTTTGACCGGCACCTGTAAAATTGAGGGCTCTGCTGTGGTGCTCTGTGTAATGGACTTTAAGTTTATGGGCGGTAGCCTGGGCAGTGGAACCGGCGAGCGTATTTTGCTCGCCGCCGAACGAGCCCTCAAACTTAAACGTCCTTTGATTATTGTTTCTGCTTCGGGTGGCGCACGTATGCATGAGGGAATTGTCTCTCTGATGCAGATGGCTAAAACGTGTGCGGCAATCGCAAAAGTGAAAGAGGCCGGCCTGCCGTATTTTTCGGTTTTAACCGATCCTACAACCGGTGGCGTATCTGCCAGCTATGCAATGGTCGGCGATCTGAATATTGCTGAACCAAAAGCCTTGATCGGTTTCGCAGGAAGACGCGTGATCGAACAGACCATTAAACAGAAGCTTCCCGATGATTTCCAGACTGCGGAATATACCATGACTCATGGTTTTCTGGATCATATCGTTCCGCGTAAAGATATGAAAGCATTTTTGGCTAAGATTCTGCGATATGCCGGATTTTAATTTGAGAGCAATTTATAACTTGAAAAACAGGTAATTTTTTATGGCTAAGAAAATAGAAAAAAAAATGACTTCCTGGGATGTTGTTCAGATAGCACGCCACGTCGACCGTCCCAATATAAAAGCATACATTGAAAAAATGTGTGATGACTTTGTGGAACTGCATGGCGACCGCCTCTTTGGCGATGACCGTGCTCTTATCGGCGGCTTTGCAACTATTGGCGGCGAAAAGGTCGTACTCATTGGCCACCGCAAGGGCAGCAGTGTTGAAGAGAATATCCATGCTAACTTTGGTATGGCCAGCCCTGAGGGCTACCGTAAGGCTAAACGACTTATGACGCTGGCCGAGAAGTACTCGCTGCCAGTTGTTTCGCTGGTTGATACACCCGGTGCCTATCCAGGCTGCGAGGCAGAGGCTCACGGACAAGCCGAAGCTATTGCTCATAACCTTGAGTTTATGGCTCGTCTAAAGACCCCGATCGTAGTTGTGATCTGCGGCGAGGGCGGTAGCGGCGGTGCCCTTGGTATCGCCGTCGGCGACCGTGTGCTTATGCTTCAGAATGCGGTTTACTCCGTAATCTCACCCGAGGGTTGCGCATCAATTTTGTGGCGCGATGGTTCAAAAGCCCCGCTCGCGGCTGAGACACTTAAGATTACAGCCGAGCACCTTATGAAGCTCGGTATCATTGACTCAATTATCAAAGAACCGGCCGGCGGTGCCCACAAGAAACCTGTCTTAGCTGTAAATGCTGTCAAAAAGGCGGTTCTGGTTGAAATTGCTGAACTTAAAAAACTTGAGCTTGATGATTTGATTGAGCAACGTTACCAGAAGTTTGCCGCTATGGGGCACTACTAGGTACTCAACTCGAAACCGTTGTGACGAAGCCGCATGTAGCTCGCTCGCGCCGCATGTAGCTCGTTCGCGCCGCATGTAGTTCGCTCGCGCCGCATGTAGCTCGCTCGCGCCGCATGTAGCTCGCTCGCGCCGCATGTAGTTCGCTCGCGCCGCATGTAGCTCGCTTGCGCCGCATGTAGTTCGCTCGCGCCGCATGTAGCTCGCTCGCGCCGCATGTAGTTC
>Ga0307990_1000818_pt1 | contig 26961 bp, 30 predicted proteins | sample EllFjometagen129_FD_203168 | JGI IMG/M metagenome (GOLD analysis project Ga0307990, IMG submission 203168) | Marine microbial communities from Ellis Fjord, Antarctic Ocean - #129 | ecosystem: Environmental > Aquatic > Marine > Unclassified | place: Southern Ocean | collected 2014-10-08
CCTAGCAAGGTTTCAAGGGGCGGTCTGAGATTGATATCGCCAACGCCAATGTAGCGAATTATACCATTCTTATCGATAATCACCAGAGCTCTTTCAGTCACCCCATCAGAACGGAGCAGGCCGAAGCTGTTGGCGACGGCACCATGCGGCCAGAAATCGGAGAGGACGGGAAACCATAAATTGCCCATCTGCTGTGCCCATGAGAAAAGGGTCGGGATGTTGTCGACCGTGATGCCTAAAAGAGTGGCGTCATGCTCTTTAAAGAGCTCTTCGACAATATTGTAGCCCGGCCACTGATCCGAGCAGACCGGCGTCCAGGCCGCCGGGACGAAAGAGAGGACCACAATCTTCTTGTTGCGATAGTCGTTGAGGCTTACCTTTTTACCGTCGACTGAAGGCAGGGTGAATTGCGGGGCGGCATCGCCGACCTTGACCTTGAGGAGGCTGTCGAGCGGTTTTAGCAGGCCAGGATTGTAGATACTGTTACGAAAACTGCTCGACTGCGCCAAGGCTAGCGTGCTTCCCATAAAAAAGAGGCAGAGAGATATGGTCAAGATAACAATCGACTTTTTTTTCATCTTATTTTTCATTTCATAACCTCTCAACTGCTGTTGGTTCATCTCTTATTGGCAATCAGTCGCTTCTAAAATATTATCAAGAAACTTCCTGGCGCCGGAAAAACCGGCCAGCTGGGAGAAGAAGATTTGGTTTTTCATTTTCCCCTGGTTGTAGATGCCGATAAAGTAGGGGGTCCGGACGCTGCCGATATCCTTATGAATGCTCAACTTGTTGTCGGCAAAAAGGGGAAAGGGGACTTTATACTTATTTTTAAAAACTCCAACCTCAAAGGTCGAATTGCCCGCTCCGATACCGACTAATTTTACCCGTTTGGCCAGATTTTTATCACTTTCGATAAGTTCATAGAGCTCGTTTATAGCGGGTGCGTCTTTTTGGCAGTGCGGACAATACATGCTGAAGATTTCGATGATTACAATCTCGCCCTTGATTTCGTTCAGAGTAAAATTTTCCTTATCTTTAAGGCCGAGATAGTCGCGCAACGATTGATCCATTGGGGTTGTCAGGTTGATCGTTGGCAGCTGATTGCCGATATCAAGGACATGCTTTTCCGCGGCAACCTGGAGGCTGGAACAGGCTGCGATAGTGATCACAAAGATGAACATGGAGATTGTTTTGGCGAATTTTATTATGTTCATTTTACAGGCCTTAGTCATTGTCGACAGTTATTTTTCAGGTTTGGTTGCGGCAGTTATTTTTCAGGATACCGATACCCTCGATCTCAATTTCAATAACGTCGCCATCCTGCATAAACACAGGTGGCTCGCGGAAGACACCGACCCCACTGGGGGTCCCCGTCATGATCAGGTCGCCCGGGTCAAGGGTAAAGTGGTGGCTTAAATAACTTAACAGTTCGGCCACCGGAAAGATCATATTGGCAGTGTTGCTATCTTGCATGATTTTGCCATTAAGGCGGGAGCGGATCGCCAGTTTTTGTGGATCTTTGAGCTCGTCGGCAGTAACCAACCAAGGGCCTAAAGGGCAGAAGGTGTCGAGTGATTTGCCGCGAACCCACTGCTTGTCGCCAAATTGGAGATCGCGGGCGCTGATATCGTTGCCGCAGGTGTAGCCGAAAATTTTAGAAAGAGCTTCTTCAGGTTGGCAAGATGTGGTTTTTTCACCGATGATAACTGCCAGCTCCGCCTCAAAATCGACCTTTTCAGTGATTTTCGAAGACCATGTTATATTTTCATCAGGGCCAATAATAGAGCTCGGAAACTTGGCGAAAATCAGGGGCTTTTCGGGGTTGTCGTGTTTGCCTTCAGCAGCGTGTTCGGCATAATTTAAGCCGATAGCGATAATCTTGCCGGGTCGATTTACGGGAGCGGCCAGTTTGATCTGATCTAATTGGAGGGTTGTTCCGGTTGTGGTCAGTGGCTTGCCGGTTGCAAGCCAGTCATGAAAGTCACCGACAAAAGCGAGGGGGAAGAGTTTCTCTTCCTTGACTATTCCCAGATAAATTTCTTTGTCGCGATAAAATTGAGTTAGTCTCATGCGCTTTCTCCTGAGTTTGTGATTCTCTCTTCTCTGCCTTTTTTTTGCCAGGCTGTCAATAATCTTTTGCTATCAGGTGATATGCGTGATACAAAAGCGAATCAAAAGTGCTAATTTCGAAAAATTATACTTTGCAGGAGTTGAAAATATGGGAGATGAATGCAGTCAGGGTTCGGTTCAGCGGGTCATGGTGTTTCAGGAGCGGGGCAGCGGCGAAAAAAAAATTGCCGGAATTGAGCTCTATGCGCCGGGCTGTTTTGAGCTTGAGGTGGTCTCGTTGGATGATCCGTTACCTACTTTAATTGATGATCCGGAAAAATATCTGCCTGAAGTTTTAAATGCGGACCTGGTGCTGGGCTTTTTGTGCCACCCCGATCTTTCCGCGGAACTGTTGCGGCGTTGCCAAGAGGAGGGTATACCTTTTGTGGCCTCGGCAAAAAAGTATCCTGTTAGTCCGCAGGTTGCGACTCCGCCAATATGATGTTCCCTGCCCCGACTGGTCTGGTTGGGAGAGTATGGCAAACGTTATGGTACCCCGGAACTCGAAGTTGAGGTTGCGGATGGTAAGTTGAAATCGATCAAAGTGGTTCGCGGGGCGCCCTGTGGCGCGACCTGGCGGGCTCTGGAAAAACTGGTCGGTATGGAGGTCTCCGAGATTGCTACCCGTTACGGGCTTGATGTGCAGTTTCAATGCAGTGCGGATCCCGCCGGTTGGGATCCGCTCTGGGGCAAAAGTCCGATTCACCTGGCTGCCGATGTCCATTTTAAAGCTCTGCAGAGAGCTCTGAAAAATGCTGAAAATAAGGAGTGAGAGTGTCCGGAGTTCTTGAAAAATTTACCCCGTTGGCCGAGCGTATGCAGAAAGCTGGGATGCCGCAAGTGGCGATTGAGACTTTGGGGCTCTATTATCGCCATTTACTGTCTGGTGCGAGTGGTGAGATTGCAGAGAGCGAAATCGGGCCGGTTACCGGGCTTGCGGATGCAGAACAGCTTGATAATGCGTGTCTGGAGCTAGGTCGGCAGGCCCTGTCAGAGACCGTCTTGATTAAATTAAACGGTGGTCTGGGTACCAGTATGGGCCTTGAGCAGGCCAAATCGTTATTGGTTGTTAAAGAAGGCTTGACGTTTCTTGATATTATTGCCCGTCAGGCTCTGGCCGCCAACGTTCCCTTGCTGCTTATGAACAGTTTTGCCACGCGCAAAGATTCCCTGGCTCTGTTGGATAAATATCCAGAACTTTTAAAGTTTGGCTTGCCTCGTGATTTTCTCCAGCATAAAATTCCCAAGATTTGTGCGGAAACCTATGCGCCGGTAACTTACTTTGTCGACCCGGAGTTGGAGTGGTGTCCGCCGGGGCATGGTGATCTCTATCTGGCTCTGGTCACCAGTGGAGTACTGGCGGCATTACGGAGGGCCGGTTATCGATACGCCTTCGTCAGTAATGCCGATAATCTTGGGGCTGTACTTGATCCCGTAATTCTGGGCTATTTTGTCTGTGAAAAGTTACCTTTCTTGATGGAGGTTGCTGATCGCACCGGGGCCGATCGTAAAGGCGGACATCTGGCCCGGCGGCTAAGTGATAGTGGACTTGTTTTGCGTGAAGCGGCTCAATGTCCAATCGCCGAACAGGCCGCTTTTCAGGATATTGAACGATATAAATATTTCAATACCAACTCCTTATGGCTCGATTTAGAGTCTTTGGAGAAGCAGATGGCGGCTTGTCGTAATCTGTTTGAATTGCCTTTGATTTGTAACCGTAAACCAATAGATCCCCGAAATCCTGATTCGGCCCCGGTTTTGCAACTTGAAACGGCCATGGGAGCTGCTATCGGGGTTTTTAACGGGGCTCAGGCTTTAAGGGTGCCGAGGTCCCGTTTTGCGCCGGTTAAAACCACCGATGACCTGTTGGCAGTACGCTCTGATGCATATTTTATCAAAGATGATTTTACCGTGACTCTGGCACCTGATGCCGGAAACGGGCCAGTGGTCACACTTGATCCTGATTTCTATCGTATGGTTGGCGATTTTGATCAGCGTTTTGCCGACGGCACACCCTCTCTTATCGGGTGTGAATCTTTGCAAATCAAAGGAGATATAAGCTTTTCGCATAAGGTCTCCATTAAAGGGCGGGTTAAACTTGCAAATGAAGGGCCGCAATCATTGATTATGCCAGCTGGTCTTACGATTTCTGCAAGTTGTGGAAAGGCAACTGACTAATGACTGATTCCCTGCAGATCTACTTTACAGCGCTGGCTAAAATTGCCCAACTCCTGGCCGGAAAGAGTGATTTTCAGAGTACCATGGAGACAATTTTGGTGCGTCTGGCGCGATTGACCGGCATGAAACGGGGGATGATCTCTCTCTATCGTCGCGATCTTGAGCAGGTCCAAGTCGATATAACTTATGGCATTCCTGATATCTCGGAGCCCATCTATTATCGCTTGGGAGAGGGGATTACCGGTCGAGTGGTCGCTACCGGACGGCCGATTGCGATTCCCCGGATTGACCAGGAGCCGCTTTTTCTCGATCGTTCCGGGGCCCGGCGCGAGATCGACCGTTCGACCCTGGCTTTTCTCTGTGTGCCGATGAAATTTGCCGGCCAAACGGTGGGGGCCTTGTCGGTCGATCGGGCCGCCAAGGGAGCTGATTTGCCGGGTGAAATAGCTTTTCTTGAGGTTGTTGCTAATCTTTTAGCGCCTCGTGTTCATACACGCCGGATCCAGGAGGAGAATACCCGCCTGCGTGAAGCCATCAGCCGCCATGGGCCGATGGGGACGGTTGTTGGTAATGCCAATTCGATGCGTCTGGTAGCGGAACAGATCGAACAGGTTGCTCAGACCATGACGACGGTTCTAATTACCGGTGAAACCGGTACCGGCAAAGGTTTGGTTGCTAGTGAGATTCACTATCGCAGTCCGCGTCGTGATAAACCGATGACCCGGCTTGACTGCGGCGCAATTCCCGAAAATCTGGTTGAGAGCGAGATTTTCGGCCATCAGAAAGGAGCCTTTACCGGAGCCATTGAGAAGCGCATCGGTAAATTTGAATTGGCTCGTGGTGGCACTATTTTTTTAGATGAGATCGGTGAGCTGCCGCTTGTCTCTCAGGTGAAACTGTTGCGGGTTCTGGAGGAGGGTGAGTTTGAGCGGGTTGGCGGCGGTAAGACTATAAAAACCGATGCCCGGGTTGTGATTGCGACCAACCGCGACCTCGAAAAAGAGGTTGCTGCCGGTCGTTTTCGCTCAGACCTTTTCTATCGCTTGAGTGTTTTTCCGATTCATCTACCCCCTTTACGCGAACGTGGTGCCGATATTATTCTATTGGCCGATTTCTTTGTCCAGAAATTAGGCGAAAAAATGGGTTGTACGATCTCCAGGATAGATTCGTCGGCTCTCGATTTGTTGATCTCCTACCATTGGCCGGGTAATGTCCGGGAGCTTCAGAACTCTTTGGAGCGGGCCATGATTCTGGCGACCGATGGGATTATTCACGGTTATCAGTTACCGCCTTCGCTCCAGGTCGCAGCTCTTAGCGATGAAGGTGAGGTAAGAGGGGAAGCTGGGGCCACATTTCAGTCGATGGTTAAAGCTTATGAAACCACATTGATTGTTGAAGCTTTGAAAAAAACCCGGGGTAACCAGACTAAAGCGGCTAAGCTTCTGGGAACCACCAAGCGGGTAATCCAATACAAAATTGCTAATCATAGTATCAACTATAAAAAATATAGCGGAGTTAAATTGGGTATGTGATTCGTAAATGTATCAACATCCCCTTTACGCTTCAACAATAATGTACCGTTTGTTGGAAGTTGTTGAGAATGTAGAACTTTTTTTATGGTAAAATCGAAATAGGTAGCTTGAAAGTTACTTGGTAACGCAAAAACGGCACAGTATTGTGCCGTTTTTGCGTTGAGTCATAAGGTTAAATGGCTTCTTTGAACTATTGTCGTGAATGCTTGATGATCAACAATAGCTCCAAATAATCTTTTTTCATAGATTCTTTTTCTAGAGTTGGCACACCCTCTGCTATGTAGCTTAACAATTTGCAAAGAAAATATTTTTCAGGAGCGTGCTATGAAAATTAGAGAAATCAGGTTTGCGAAGCATCTTTGGGAGCCGTTGACAATCTGTTGGGTACTGGTGTTCTTTCTGTTGTCAGCTGGAACCCTCTTGGCTGGTGAAGAAGCTGTGGCGATTGACACCGGCACCACAGCCTGGATGTTGACTTCGACGGCCTTGGTTTTATTGATGGTTCCGGGGCTGGCCATGTTTTATGGCGGTCTGGTACGGACCAAAAATGTCTTGGGAACCATGATGCACAGTTTTGCGGCCATGGGCATTATCGGCGTGTTGTGGGTGGTTCTCGGTTACTCGATGTCGTTTGGTAAAGGAGTGCTGGGCGGCTGGTGCGGCTGGAATCCCGACTACTTTCTTTTACGAGGTATCGATGATGTGATTCTGGAGTGTGGCGTGCCAGAATATGTTTTTGCCATGTTCCAGGGTAAATTTGCGATTATCACACCCGCTTTGATCGCTGGTGCTTTCGCCGAACGGGTTACTTTTCGCGGTTATTGCCTCTATATCGTGCTCTGGAGTATCTTGATCTATAACCCGCTTTGCCATTGGGTCTGGGCTCCTGATGGTTGGATTTTTAACTTAGGTGCCAATGGTGCCATCGATTTTGCCGGGGGCACGGTGGTTCATATCTCAGCCGGGGTCAGCGGTCTGGTGGCAGCCTTATATCTTGGTTGTCGGCGGGGCTATCCGAGTACGGCGATGCATCCCAATAATCTGGTTATGACCCTGATGGGGGCGGGTTTGTTATGGGTTGGCTGGTTTGGTTTTAATGCCGGTAGTGCGGTTTCCAGCGGTCTCGACACTGCTCGGGCGTTGACTGTGACCCAGGCGGCGGCGGCGGCCGGAGCAACTACCTGGCTGATTATTGAGGCTATTCATCTGGGGAAAGCCACCACGTTGGGGATTGTCAGCGGCATTTTGGCGGGCCTTGTAGTGGTAACTCCGGCGGCCGGCGTTGTGAAACCTGCGGGGGCTATTGCCTTGGGTATGAGCGCATCATTAGTTTGTTACCTCGGACTTTTTCTTAAAGAAAAATTGGGCTACGATGATAGTTTGGATGCTTTTGGCATCCATGGTGTCGCCGGAATTTTCGGGGCTTTGGCTCTGGTCTTCTTTATTCGTGAAAGCTGGATGCAGGATGCCGCAATTGGAGCTGGTGGGAGCTGGAGTGTTATTCAGCAGTTGCTGGTTCAATGCAAAGCTGTGGCCGCAACCATTCTTTATAGTGTAGTCGTTAGCGGTATTCTAATTGTCGTGGTCGAGAAAACTGTGGGTTTCCGTTTGGCTGAAAATGCTGAGAAGTCAGGAATGGATCATGCGTTGCATGGTGAACACGGTTATGGCCTGATAAATCTAAATTGAAAATCTGAATTGAAAAATTGAGGTATAATATGCAACTAGTAACTGCGATTATCCAGCCGGATAAGCTGGATGAAGTAAGAGAGGAATTGGTTGTGGCCGGTATCAAGCGCATTACTACCAGCCGCGTAACCGGGCACGGTCAACACCAAGACCAACAAGACAGTGAAAGGCTCTATAGGGGGCAGAAGGTGATGCCTAATTTGTTACCCAAAGTAAGGCTTGACATTGCTTGTAATGATGAGTTTGTCGATATCGTGATAGAAGCGATTTTGAGGTCAGCTAAACATGGTGATGGGCGTATTGGAGATGGTAAAATATTTGTCACCGAATTGAAACGTTGCATCCGCATCCGGACGGATGAGAGCGGTTGTGAAGCGATTTGATAGGGTGGAGCGTTTTTTTGTTTGCTATATTTAGAGTAGCATTTGACAGAACGGAAACCTATCAAGACTAGATAGTTTGTTTTGAAGATGCTTTAACTTGATTATTTTAATGGTCTGTGGTTAATTAATGGTACCTGATAAACAGATATTTGCCCAGAGGCTGAATTTTTTTAAAAAAGGAGAATGAGAATGACTAGAGAAGAGATTTTAAAAATTGTTAAAGAAGAGAATGTTCGGTTTTTCCGCCTCCAGTTTGTTGATATCTTCGGTATTATGAAGAATATTGCCATACCTTTGAGCCAACTGGAAAAAGCTCTCGATGGAAATATGATGTTCGATGGTTCCTCGATCGAGGGTTTTGCCCGGATTCAGGAGTCGGACATGTATCTGATTCCTGACTATGATAGCTTTTGTGTTATGCCCTGGCGCAATAAAGAAGGGGTTGCTACAGCTCGGATTATCTGCGATGTCCACAAGCATGATGGAACTCCTTTTGTTGGCTGTCCTCGAGTTAACCTGAAGCGGATTATGGCGGAAGCCGCAAAAATGGGTTACACCATGAATGTCGGCACCGAGTGTGAATTTTTCCTTTTTGAGACGGATGAGTACGGCCCGACTACAGTGACCAGTGATACCGCCGGTTATTTCAGTGTTGATGCTGAAGATGATGGTATTGAGTGTCGCCGTGAAATTGTCGATACCCTTGAAAAAATGGGCTTTGAGATTGAAGCTTCTCACCATGAGGTGGCTGAAGGACAGCATGAGATCAATTTCAAATACGCCGATGCCGTAACCGCTGCTGACAACACCGTGACCTTTAAGTGGGTAGTCAAGACTATTGCCAAATCATATGGTCTGCACGCCACCTTCATGCCGAAACCGGTTTTCGGGATTAACGGTTCCGGGATGCATACCAATCAGTCGCTTTTTGACCTTGAAGGCAATAACGTTTTTTATGATGCCGAAGGTGAGCTCGAACTCAGCAAGATTGCGTATCAGTATATTGCTGGCATTGCTAAAAACGCGCGCGCTTTTGCGGCGATAACCAATCCTCTGGTCAACTCTTATAAACGTTTGGTTCCTGGCTATGAAGCCCCGGTTTATGTTGCCTGGTCGGCCAGTAACCGTAGTGCTCTGCTACGGATCCCGGCTTCACGTGGTATCGGTACCCGGGTTGAAGTCCGCTGTCCCGATCCGACCTGTAACCCTTATCTCGCCTTTGCCCTGATGCTCAACTGCGGTCTTGACGGGATTAAGAATAACCTGGAGACCCCGCCGTCGGTCAATGTCAATATTTTTGATATGACCCCGGCCGAAAAAGAGGCCGCCAATATTGAAAATATGCCGGCCTCCCTTCAGGAAGCACTCGAAGCTTTCAAGGAAAATCCGATCGGTCGCGAAACTCTCGGTGATCATATCTTCGATAAGTATGTTTCGTATAAGCAGATTGAATGGGACAAGTTCCGGACTGCAGTTACCGATTGGGAGCTTGACGAATACCTCTCAATGTACTAGCCTGAGTTTTGTCGATGGCCGCAATGGGGTACTCCTTTTGCGGCCATCTTTCTTTTTGGCGGTAAGTTGTAAAAAGAGATTGACAAGTTTTTTCATCTCTACTACAAGCTCACATCCTTTCTGCTGCTTTTTGTAAGTTGCAAAAAGATTGCGGGCCATTAGCTCAATTGGCAGAGCAACTGACTCTTAATCAGTAGGTTCTGGGTTCGATTCCCCGATGGCCCACCATTAATATTAAAGGCTTAGTTAACGTTTGTTAGCTAAGCCTTTTTTGTGTTTGAGGTTGGGTGACAGGATGGGTAACAAGATTTTGATTGCTAATGCCATTTTGTACGTCACTTTGCAATTTGAAAGTTGGTACTTGGTGGAGTTTAGGCATTCAACTGTATTCGTAGTATCTATTAAAGCCAAGTATCCTTGCCACATCATAACAATCGCTTTAAAAAAATAGAACTAGGGGGTATTTGCACTGAATATTTCAAAAAGTGAGTTTTTTGAAGTAAAAATGAAGAGGGAAGAGAAATCTTTCCTTACTTGACAATTACAATTTAATCTGATTAGCTCTCAATCTCGTAAAAGTACTGATAACAACTACAAAACAAAAACGTTGACGTATGTCAACGTTGGTGGTAAAGCGATGAGTAGCGCTAAACGATTCGACCCGGGTAGGGGTTCTTACTACGGCATTAAAAGAATCCATCGATATATCAAAGAAGAGAAAATATTTATCCACCCAGATGCGGAACGAGATGCAAAAAAATACTTCGGATGGACGTCTGAAGATATATTAAAAGCTGTACTAAAACTCCAGTCACAACATTGCACTAAAAAAGTCCCCCTCGATGGAAATCCAGATATTCCTGTAGAACATTATAAAGCCCGAAAAATAATGGGGGAAGATATCTACACACACCTCCATAAAGATCCAGACGAAGATGTTTTACTTATTAGGAGCTTTAAACATTATTAGAAAATTAAAGGCAATATGTTATGAAATGTCTTGATTGTGGTGGTGAATATATAGAGTTGATCGCCAATATTGATATAGAAGATATCTCTATTGGCGAATTTACCGTCGAGAATGTGACTCACCGTAAATGCAGTAGTTGTGGTGGGCTGCTTTTTCCCTTGGAAACCGTAAAAATCATTGAAGCCAAAGAAAAAGAGATTAAAGAGTATCGCCTTGGCCAATATCCAATAACTGATTTTATCGGGGCTGTTGATGCAGCGAAAATTTTAAGTGTTACGCGCCAAGCTTTGCATCGTAATCGTCGTATACGACGGGGTTTTATCTATTCAGTGCGTTTCGATGGCAAAATCGCCTACCTGAAAGAATCGGTTAGACTCTATAAAGATACCGGAGACGGGCGCTTTATGCTGGCTAATCCGGATATTGTTATCCAAACAGAATATATAACTGTAAATAAAACCCCATCAATAAAACCGGCTTTAATTATTTCAAAAACCAAAGGTCAACCCCACTGGATCAAGGAATCTGAGACTATATCTGAAGATGATTTTATTTTATCGGATGATTATGCGATCAACCTAAACCACTTTTAATCCTGATATCTCCCGGAGAATAACTATGGCCACTGCAAAAAAAAATCAAGCACCTATACAACATGCTTTAAATTCAAACCCATCGCTTCCAAATCTCTGGGTTGACAGTCTCAATGTCGCCGCCCGAGGTGATAATATCTGTGCCTTACGGTTTTTTACTTCTTTGCCTGAGGGTGTTTTCGAGCAAGTAAGGGTTATGACAGATAAAAAGAAACTGCAAAAATTCGTTGACGCCATCTGCAATACCATCGATTACTATCCAACTAAAAAACAGCCACCCAAAAAAGGGGAAAAAGAACCCATTTCCCATTAAAACTAAATAAAAAGCTCCGCCATATCGAGGCGCTGTTTTTGGTGTTGGGCGCCACAAAAACCGAGCGGGCTGGCTCGGCTGTAAGTTTCGTTCTAAACGATGTCCGGGCTGACTTTCACCGACCCCATCCCGATAAAGCGGCACTCAGATACCGGGTTAAAGATGCGCGTAAATTTCTACAAATGGTAGTAGTTAAACCATGAACACTATGAAATACAGGGGCTATTTCGCCAGTATCGAGTTTGACGATGAAGATCGTATCTTCATCGGCCACCTTGCCGGAATTCAGGATATTGTCGGTTTCCACGGTAGCACCGTCGATGAGCTCGAAACAGCCTTCCACGAGGCCACAGACAACTATATCAGCATCAGTGAGGAGACCGGGCGCCCGGTTCAAAAGCCCTACTCCGGCAATCTTATGTTCAGGGTGCCGGTCGAGATTCATGCCGCCGTTGCCATGGCCGCTGAAGCCAGTGGCAAAAGCATCAACCAGTGGGCGACCGGTATATTAAAGCAGGCAAGCAATGCCCATTGATACTATTGGCAGATCAGTTTGAGGAAATAATTCGACCCTGATCCCATTTATTTTGCACCCTATTAATGATTACAACCAAATCCTCTCTGCTTCAACTTCCCAATACATTACTACAGATCATATTTCGCTGCCCCCTTGGCGCTGTTTTGGCGGTAAAAAAAGAAGGGAAAAGAAGAAAAAGGAACAGGGCCTTTAAAAATGTTCCAACAGCCATTTCCAGGCTGGAACAGCTTTTATCTTTACGCTATTTATGCAGAAATCTTTTGCTTGATTATAGGTTATTATCAGATTGATTTTTGTTTTGAAATAATTTGCGGTAACGGCCAAGCTCTCCAACTCCCGCTGTAGAGTGCTTTTTTCTGAAATATCCAGGCAAACTTGCAATGTCATTATCGGGGTGCCATGGTTGTCAGCAACAATAAAATCAACTTCTTGTCGTTTTTTGCCGGTAAGATAATAGTGCACTCTGGGCCAACTTCGACGCAGGTGGAGAAAAATCATATTTTCCAGAGCCCGCGACTGCCCTCCGTCCCAGACTGGGCTGTTTTTATTGGCCAGGGCCCAATCAATGGCGTACAATTTTTTATAATTTCTTTCCTGCTCCTTTAGAGAATCAGAAAAGATCGGTATGCTGAATAGCAGCCATGAATCTTTACTCCATTCGATATAGTTTCGGATAGCATCTTTGCTGGTGGCATATCCTGATTGTTTAAGATACCGATATGCGCTTTGCAGGGTGTACGGTTTGCCGATATTTGCGAGTAGATACCGACAGAGTTGGATACATTGTTGAGGTTTGCTGACATTGTAACGCTGGATAATATCTTTGAGAATCATAGTGTCAAAATATTCACGTAAAACAGGTTCTCGTAGATATTTATCGAGGTTGGTGATTGCGGGGTAAGCTCCCCACGCCAAATATTCATCAAAGAGTCGTCTGGTTTCCGCTTGGCCTTTAGTGGACGGGTTGTTTTTGCTTTGTTTGAAGGTTAAGAATTCAGCAAAACTTAAAGGGAACAGATTTGTGGAAATAGCCTTCCCCCTAAGCTCCGTGGCAATATCCTGGTTCAACATTTTAGAAGAAGAACCGGAGACCACTACTTTCCAATGAGGATTTCTGGATAGATCAATGACATATTCTTCCCAGCCTTTTATTTTGTGAATTTCATCCAGAAGAAAAAGTAGAGGGGTCTTCAGGTTGATATCTGGAGTGAGTTTGAGGAATGTGCTTTGGATTAGAGAGAGTTCGTTTGCCTTTAAGCTGGATAAAATTGGATTGTCAAAATCGAGTCGACAAATATGGTTGATAGATTGAATCTTTTTTTGTTCAAGCCATTCGGAAGCTTCTTGTATCATCCTGAAGCTTTTGCCGGATCTCCGAGCTCCGACAATGGTTGATACCATGTATTCGACACTATGAATGCGCCCGTTTCGGGGAGAAAACCTTGGTAGTCCCAAATCTCTAAAATCGCCGATTTTCCGTTCGAGTTCCTGCTCAATCATAGGGAATCAAGACCTCTTTCTTTATTTTACAGTTAAAATATAACCTCAAAAATATCTTTTTATAACTAAATAATAGTCGGAATATTGCAGGATGTCAAGGCGCACTGATAAGGTTTGGTTTTGATGATAAAACGTCCATTTTTTGCTAGCACTTTACGGTAAAGTCTGTCAAAATAATAGGTTTTCAGGGAGATCTTAAAAAAAGAATCGCTTAAAAGGTTTTCAGGCAGGCTTTTAAAATTTAAGTTGAGGTGATTATGGCCCTTGATCTTGGTGCGGTAGGGCGCAAGATTGGCCCGTTGGTGAGAGAGTATTCGTGGCGGGATGTTATATTGTACGGGTTGGCGGTAGGGGCGGGTTCTTCCGAAATGGAGTACTGTTACGAGAAGGATTTGCAGGTTTTACCGACCTTCTCTTTGGCCACGACCTTTGATTTTTTCTGGGAGCTGGCGAAAGCGGCGAATATTGATCCTGGTGGTATCCTGCACGGAGAACAGGAGTTGATTTTTCATAATCAGATTCCGCTCACAGGGGAGATGGTCAGCGTCGGCAAGGTCTTAAACTATTACGACAAAGGCGAGAAAAGAGGGGCTTTGGTGGTTGGTGAATGTAAAACCTCTACGGCTTCAGGGAGCCCTCTTTTTACGAGTCTCTACACCCTTTTTGCGCGTAATGATGGCGGTTTCGGCGGGGCTTTTGCGGCTCCGAGAAAGAGCATTATTTTCCCTGAGGGAGAGCCCTCTTTTGCAGTTGAGGCCCACCCCTCTGTCGACCAGCATCTGCTTTATCGGCTTACCGGTGACTATTTTGCCGTGCATGTGGATGCAGAATTTGCGCAAAGATCAGGTTTTTCCGGACCGATTATGCATGGTGCCTGTACGATGGGTTACGGTTGTCGGGCGCTGGTCGGGAAGTTGATGCCGGGAAAACCTGAGAGGATGAAACGGCTGGCTTGTCGTTTTTCACGTTTTCTCTATCCCGGGGTGCCGATTCGAACCTTGATCTGGCCTGTGGCTAAAGGCAAAGTTCTGTGGCGGGTTGTGGATGCAGAAAGTGGTGTAATCCTGATTGATAAAGGAGTTTGTGAGTATGTTGCTTAGGAGGGCTAGCGTAGTAGGAGTAGGGGGAGTGGCGTAGATCTTTAAGCTAAGACATCAAGGCTTTGTCCTAAGCCCCCTTCGGCCAGCATCTGCGCGACTTGTTGTTGGACTTCAGCGATCTCTTTGAGCATCGCTACCTGGGTCTGCACACTCTCTTGTAACTGTTGGGCGGCTACGGCCATTGCCATGGTGCTGGAAGATGCGGTACTGATTTCCATGAATACTCCAATATTTTTGGATCAAATACTCCTAACATATCGGCAGTAAATTGAATTACTTTAGTTTTTTGCGCTGTTACCAACATTTTTGCAGTAGAGGTAAGGAAATATCATGGCTGAACAGATTTTGACAAGGGAACCGGCAGCAAGAGGAAAATGGTTGCCTCTGACTTTTTCGTTGCGTTTTATTTTTGGGCATATGAATCTTCTGGCTTTAAGTTTCTTTCTGATGCTTTGCACGGCGCTTTTGACCTGGTTAGGTTACTTGGTGACAGTGCATTTTGTTGATAGTTTGACCAGCCATTTTTTTCAGCATGTACCCGAGGTCTCTGGTGTAGTTGGCTGGTTTCAGGCTAAGGGTTGGTGGTTGCTGAGGTTGTTCTTTTTGGTGATTTCTCGAGTTATAGCTTTTTATCTGGCTTTTCTGGTTTCTTATAGTCTGACCTCTCCCGGCTATGCCTTTTTAAGCATTTCAGCTGAAAAAAGATACCTGGGTGAAGATTTTGCTGCGGATGAGGGTTTCAGTTGGGCTGGGATTTTGACGGACCTGCTTGAGGGTTGTAAAATAGCTGCTTTTGGTCTGCTTGTAACCCTTGCCGCTCTTTTATTTAATTTTATTCCAGTGGCCGGGTCGGGCTTGGTGGTCCTGCTTTACATTTTTTACTCGGCTCTGATGTTTATCGATTATCCGGCATCAAGACAGCGCTGGAGTTTGGGTGAAAAGTTAAACTGGATCAAAACTCAGTGGCCGCGAGCTTTGCGGCTGGGCTGGTTGCCGGCTCTGATCAGTATGGTTCCGGTGGTGAACATTTTTTTTATGGCTCTCTTTTTTCCTCTTTTTACGGTGCACGCAACCTTGAATTTTATTACCAAGGCCTCAGTCCGAAAAGTTTAAACCGTTTTTGCCATAAAGCTTAGGAAGGGGGGTGCTTATGACGCCAGCGATTAATTGTTTGAAAAAGGCCAAAATCAAATATCAGCTTCATCAATATGAACATGACCCACAGGCGGGTTCGTATGGTGAGGAAGCAGCCCATAAATTGTCAATCAGCTCAGATCGGGTATTCAAAACCCTGCTTGTAAAACTTGATGGTAAGGAACTGGCGGTGGCAGTTATTCCGGTATCAAAACAGCTCAATCTGAAGTTGGCTGCAGCGGCTTTTCGGGGCAAAAAAGCGGTTATGGCTGATCCTAAAGCGGTTGAACGAGCAACCGGATATGTTTTGGGTGGGGTCAGTCCCTTGGGGCAGAAAAAGCGGCTGCGGTCAGTCATCGATGAAAGTTCCAGTTCGTGGGACTCGATTTATGTGAGTGGCGGTCGCCGAGGTCTCGATATTGAGTTGTCTCCGGCCGACTTGGCCAGTTTGATAGGGGCTTCTTTTGTGAAGGTTTCTGGCTAAGCTTTGGCTGGTTCTATATTAGGCTCGATAAAGGGCTTGACATTTGTATACTGTATATATTAAATGGCCTCTTCTTGTGTTTTTTTTAGCAAAGCTGGGATGGTTTTGTGAAAAAAACATCAACTGACCTCTGGAACTTGTCCGAGTGTCGGGATGAACTATCAATGAGTGGTTTTTGTACATAAATTTGTAGCTTGATATTATCAAAGGAGTGGAACGTGAACAGGATTGTCGCGAAAGAGGAGTTCTCGCAGAACCCGAGCGTCAAGATGATGCAGATTGAAGCGCCGCGTATCGCCAGAAAGGCGAAGGGCGGCCAGTTTGTGGTTTTCCGTATTGATGAAACTGGTGAAAGGGTGCCGTTGACGGTCGCCGACACCGATCCGGAAAAGGGTTTGGTGACCATAATTTTCCAGGAGGTTGGTAAGAGTACCATGAAGCTTGGTAAGCTTGAAGTGGGCGATTGCCTGGCCGATTTCATCGGGCCGCTTGGCCAGCCTACGCATATGGACGATTATGGTACTGTCCTTTGCATCGCCGGTGGTATCGGGATTGCGCCGACCCATAATATTGTCAAGGCTTTAAAAGCGAATGGCAACAAAATTATCACGATCATGGGGGCCCGGACTAAAGAGCTTCTTTTCTGGGAAGATAAGATGCGTGATTTGAGTGATGAACTCTATGTCTGTACCGATGATGGTTCATATGGTATCCACGGTCTTGTAACCAAGGTTGAGCAGGAGCTTTTGGAGAAAAATCGGGAGAGTGGTGAGATCGGTTTGGTGATCGGTATCGGACCGCCAATCATGATGAAGTTTGTTTGTAAAACCTCTGAGCCTTTCGAGATTAAAACTCTGGTCAGTTTGCCGACGATCATGGTCGATGCGACGGGAATGTGCGGGGCTTGCCGGATCACAGTTGGGGGTGAGAAAAAATTTGTTTGTGTCGATGGGCCTGAATTTGACGGCCATAAAGTTGATTTCGATGAGATGCTGAAACGTCAGAGCATCTATCTGGAACAGGAAAAAGAGGCGGTTGAACGTTTTCAGTGTCAAGAAGGATGTGATTGCTGTAGTGACTGCGGAGGTGATCAGTAATGGCTGAAGAAAAGAAGGTAAATAAGGCGAAAAAACTACCCCGGCACCCGATGCCGGAACAGGAAGCTAAGGTCAGGGCACGGAACTTTGAAGAAGTGCCACTTGGTTATTCAAATGAAACTGCAATGTTGGAAGCGAGTCGTTGCCTGCGTTGCAAAAAACCTAAATGTGTTGAAGGTTGCCCGGTAAATGTTAAGATCCCCGAATTTGTCGGCTTGATTGCCGATGGTGATTTTCTTAAAGCGGCGCATAAACTGAAAGAGACCAATGCTCTGCCTGCAGTTTGTGGGCGTGTCTGTCCGCAAGAGAGTCAATGTGAAGCCCAATGTGTGCTCAATAAAAAGGGAGACCCCGTGGCGATTGGTCGGCTCGAGCGTTTTGCGGCTGATTTTGAGAGGGCTCATGGCAAAATTGAGCTTCCGGAAATAGCTCCGCCGACTGGTAAGAAAATTGCTATTATCGGTGGCGGCCCTGCAGGCTTGACGGTAGCTGGTGATCTGATTAAGCTTGGTCATCAGGTAACGATTTTAGAAGCTCTGCATAAAACCGGCGGAGTTCTGGTTTATGGTATCCCTGAATTTAGATTGCCGAAAGCCATTGTGCAAGCCGAGGTTGATTATCTCAAAGCCTTAGGGGTTGAAGTTATCGAGAGCTATGTTGTCGGTCAGATTGAAACTGTTGATGAACTTTTGGAACGTTTTGATGCCTTGTTTATCGGCACCGGCGCCGGCCTGCCGGTCTTTATGAACATTGAAGGTGAGAATCTTAATGGTGTCTACTCGGCAAATGAGTATCTGACCCGATCAAATTTAATGAAGGCTTATCTCTTTCCCGAATATGATACACCAATTGTTAAAGGCAAGCGGGTTGCAACTTTTGGCGGTGGTAATGTTGCCATGGACTCGTCGCGTACGGCTTTGCGTTTGGGGGCCGAGAAATCCTATATTATTTATCGTCGTTCAATGGATGAAATGCCGGCCCGTGATGAAGAGATCCATCATGCCGGAGAAGAGGGTGTTGAATTTCTCCTGTTGTCAAATCCCGAGCGCTTGATTGGTAATGAAAAGGGTTGGCTGACCGGGGTTGAGTGTATCAAAATGGAACTTGGTGAACCCGACGAATCTGGTCGTCGGCGTCCGGTAGCGATCGAGGGTTCCGAATTTATTGTCGATGTTGATACTGTAGTCGTGGCCATCGGTAACGGTCCTAATCCACTGGTTCCGTCAACGACGCCGGATTTGAAAACTAACCGCTGGGGTAATATTGACGCCGATCCCGAAACCGGTTTGACGAGTATGACAGGGGTTTATGCCGGTGGCGATATTGTCACTGGAGCCGCGACTGTAATCCAGGCGATGGGGGCTGGGAAACTAGCTGCGGTCGCGATGCATGAGTATTTGAATGCTAAGTAAGAGGTGCTGTTTGGTCTGAAAGTTAAAGACCGGCAGAGTTGAAACACAACCTTTTTTATAAACAAAAAAGGTTGTGTTTCGCAACAATGTTTTACAGGGGTGTCGTTTTTTTTTGCATTTAGTATACAATATTTGCTAAATGCTGGTTTTTGTTATTCTTTATAATTAAGTGGAATTATTAATTATTTTGCAAAGAGAAAGGGTGGTAAAAAAATCTTGACATTGATTTTTTAATGGATTATGTCTTTCCCGCTTTTCCACTTTGGTTGTTTTAAAATGGCCTTGCATAAGCTTTCTCGGACTTTTTATTTAAGCTCCGTATTTATGTAGATCGGGCCGCCTCAACCTTGCTCCAGGGGGTTTTAAATGCCTGCTCCGCACGTTCTAGATTTTGTCTATATTATCGTGGTTCTGATTGGTGGTATTATTGCCGGAGTTGCCCCTTTCGTTATTTCCGATATCTTTCGTCCCCGAACCATCAATAAGAAGACTTTGCTCACCTATGAGTGCGGCATGGATCCGTTTGGTTCAGCCTGGGACATTCGTTTTGGGGCAGCTTACTATCTCTATGCCTTGATTTTTCTCGCTTTCGATGTTGATATTCTCTATCTCTTCCCGGTGGCGGCTGCTTACGATCGTTTGTCCGCTATGCAGGGAGTGTTAGGGCTGTTTGTTTTTATAGGAATTCTGACCCTGGCGGTCGCATATGTGTGGGTTAAAGGAGTTTTTACGTGGGCGATCAAGAGAGAGGCAAACTAAACGTTCACTCATACTCAGCCGAGCTTCAGGCCCGGCTTGAGAGAGGGGCGCCGGGTGATCTTGTAGTTCATGATCCAGGGCCGCTCTATAAGCACAAGTTGGCTGATGATATATTCAATCTTTGTCGGGCCAATTCACTCTGGCCGATGACCTTTGGTTTGGCCTGCTGTGCCATTGAGATGATGAGTTTAGGTATGGCCCGGTTTGACATCTCCCGTTTTGGTTCGGAAGTTTTTCGGCCTTCACCGCGCCAAAGTGACCTGATGATTGTTGCCGGTACCGTCAACAAGAAGATGGCCTCGGCGGTAATGACCCTTTATGATCAGATGCCCTCCCCTAAGTGGGTGATCGCCATGGGAAATTGTGCCATATCCGGCGGGCCCTTTGCCGTCAAAGAGAACTATAATGTGGTTGAAGGAGTCGATAAGCTGATTCCGGTTGATGTCTATGTGCCCGGCTGTCCGCCGCGTCCCGAAGGTCTGCTTGAGGGGATCTTAAAGCTTCAGGAGAAGATTAGTGGGGTTCGTCATCCGTTCCCCCAGAGGAAGATATCCGATGCACCCAGCTACTGAGAAACTTGTCAGCGCTCTAAAAGAGCTTTCGATCCAGGTCGATAATTGTAACTACGAAGAGCGTGGCTATCATTTCGAGATAGATCTTGAGGCCGATAAGTTGAGAGTTTTGGCCGAATGTATGCTGGCCCAGGAGATGTTTCTGGGTTTTGTCGGTGGTCTCCATGTCAAACCGGCAATTGAGATTGTCTATCAGTTTGCCAGTTTTGAAAGAGCTTGCCGTTTTGTGGTTAGGGTGCCGGTTGCAGCCGACAACTCAATTCCGACAATCTCCGATATCTATCAGGGCGCTAATTGGCATGAGCGCGAAACCCGGGATTTTTACGGGGTCAACTTTACTGATCATCCCAACCTCGTACCTCTGCTTCTGGCCGAAGAGGATGTCGATTTGAAACCGTTGCTTAAAAAAGACGAGGATCTCAAGGAGTCGGCCGAGCTACGCTGGGCGGCTCCTGTAGAAGAAAAACCTGAAGCAGAGAAGGCGGAACAGGGCTGATGGGAAATTTAGTTGGAGATAACGCTGTGCATGTCGATCTTGAGCCGGTAACCGATATTCCTAACGATAATCACTTCTATCTCAATATGGGGCCGCAGCATCCGAGTACACATGGAGTTTTGCGGGTTCTTCTGGAGATGGATGGCGAGTATGTCGTCGAGGCCCAACCGGTTTTGGGCTATGGCCACCGTATGCAGGAGAAGATGGCCGAGCATAAAAACTGGATGGCCTTCATGCCCAATACCGGGCGTATGGATTACGCCGCAGCCCTGCCCTACAACCACGGTTATGTCGCTCTTTTTGAGCGTCTTTGCGGGATTGAAGTGCCTGCCCGGGCTGAATATATCCGGGTTATCACATCCGAGCTCAATCGCATTGTCAGCCACCATCTCTGGATTGGCGCGATGCTTCTTGATATGGGGGCCTTTACGCCGATTCTCTACACCTTTGACGATCGGGAACAGGTGCTTGATATTTTAGAAGATGTTACCGGTTCCCGTTTGACTTACTGTTATTTCCGGGTCGGTGGAGTCTGCAAGGATATCGATGACAAGTTTATCGAAAAAACCCGGGCTTTTATCAAGCGTCAGCGAGAGCGTTTTACTATCTATAATGACTTGATAACCGGTAATATCATCTTTATCAAACGAACCGAAGGGGTTGGTATTATCAGCCCGGACATGGCACGGCGTTATGGGATTACCGGGCCGGTCTTAAGAGGTTCTGGAATCGCCTATGATGTGCGTAAAAATGAGCCTTACTCGGTCTATCCCAACTTCGATTTCGAGATTCCGGTCGGTCAAAATGGCGACTCCTATGATCGTTACATGGTGCGCCTGCTGGAGATAGAGCAGAGCTTAAGGATTATTGAGCAGGCTCTGGATCAACTGCCTGAGGGCCCTTTTCTCGGCAAAGCTCCGAAAAAGATGAAGATGCCGACCGGTGACTGCAGTTTTACGGTTGAGGCGGCCCGTGGTGAGTTGACCTATTATCTGGTCAGCGGGGGTGGTGATATTCCGTATCGTCTTAAAATCCGGGTGCCCTCCTATTCGAATTTAAGCGTATTGCCGGAGCTTTGTCAGAGCATGTTATTGTCTGATTTGGTTGCGGCTATGGGTAGTATGGATCTGGTTATCCCGGAAATCGATCGATAGGTTTTCTTTTAGGAGTAGTGATATGCCCCCTGAGTTGTTACGAATGATCATCGCCGCAGTGTTAGTGGTGGCCTTTGTTTTTCTCAATGCCATGATTCTCGGTTATATGGAGCGTAAGGTTTCAGCCCATATTCAAAGGCGACCGGGGCTCATGGAGGTCGGACCGCACGGAGTCCTGCAGTTGCTGATTGATGGTTTAAAACTTATCGGTAAACAGTTGGTGGTCCCGGAGGGTTCGAACAAATTCCTTTTTCGTCTGGCTCCGGTGCTCTCTTTTGCCCCTTGTGTTCTCCCTTTTGTGGTCATTCCTTTCAGTAAAAAACTGCAAATTGTGTCGATGGATATCAGCCTGATATTCATTTTGGCGATGACTTCGATAAATGTGATTGCAATTCTGGTTGCCGGTTGGGCCTCTAACAATAAATATTCACTTTTTGGGACTTTTCGTTCGGTGGCCCAGGCGGTTTCATATGAGATTCCGATGCTCCTCTCGATTCTGTCAGTAATCCTGGTGACCAGCACTTTCAGCCTGTCGGGAATTATTGCCGCTCAGAAGTACTATTGGTTTATCCTGATTCAACCGCTGGCTTTTATCATCTATTTTATCTCTGGCATGGCTGAGACCAACCGCGCTCCTTTTGATATGCCGGAAGCGGAAAGTGAGCTTACCGCCGGCTTCCACACTGAGTACAGTGGTATGGGTTTCAGTTTTTTCTTTCTTGCTGAATATGCCAATATGTTTACGGTCTGTTCTATCGCTACAGTCCTTTTTCTGGGCGGCTGGAAGGGTATCCCCCTGCCCTTGGGCGACTATACCGGTATTTTCTGGTTTATGCTCAAGGTCTACGGCCTGCTCTTTGTTATGATCTGGGTGCGCTGGACCTTTCCCAGAGTACGGTTTGATCAACTTATGACCTTTTGCTGGAAATATTTGATCCCTTTCGCTCTGGCTAATCTTCTCATCACAGCTGTATTGGTTAAACTGATATGAATAATCGAGGATATTTCGGCGAGCTCTGGTTTGGCGCGAAGAGTCTGCTGATTGGTCTCAATGTGACCATCAGAGAGATGTTTAAGCCTATCGTCACCGTACAGTACCCGCGTGAGGAGTGTGAAATCACCCCAAACTATCGTGGTCATGTGGAACTGGTTTTTAACCTTGAAACCGGTGGTTGTGACTGTATTGTCTGCGGTATGTGCGCCAAAGCCTGCCCTTCGGACTGTCTGGTTGTCAAAGGTGAGAAAAAAGAGGGCGAAAAGCGTAAGTCGTTGACCGTTTTTAAGCTCGATTTTACCAAATGCAGTCTCTGCGGGAGTTGTGTCGAAACTTGCCCGAAAGGGGCGCTTGATTATTCACAGGACTACAATATCGCAGGCTTTACCCGCGAAGAGTTTCATTACGATCTCATTGAGCGGCTCGAGCGTCGGCATCCTCAACCCCTTGCTGCGGCCGCCGGAGGCAACTGATGGTTTACGGAACCTTAACCGAGATTTTTTTCTACCTTTTTGTCATTATGATTGTTTTCGGGGCTCTGGTTGCGGTCAGTTCTCAGATCCTTATGAAAGCGGTCCTGGGGCTGGCGATGGCCATGTTTGGTGTGGCTGGACTCTATCTCTATCTCAACAGTCCCTTTCTCGCTCTGATGCAGATTCTGATCTATGTCGGAGCGGTCTGTATCATGATCGTTTTTGGTATCATGGTCGGCTATACGCCGAAACAGTTGGCGGCCTATGCCATCGGGCCTAAAAATACGATTCTGGCTCTGCTGACGTCGCTTCTGACTTTAGGCGTTCTGCAGCTCGGGCTCTCGCGGACCCAATGGGTTCAAGCCAGCGGGGCTGGGGGTGGTGATTACAGTCTGGCCGCCCTCGGTGAAGCTTTGATGACTCGTTATGGACTTGCATTTGAACTTATTTCGGTCGTTCTCATGATTGCCATGATTGGAGCGGTGGCGATTACTTGGAACGGCAAGCGCAGGGGGCTTAAGTAAGTGATTAGTTGCAATCTCAATACCTACCTGATCATCGCCGTCTTCATGTTGTGTCTGGGTCTTTACGGCATGATGCAGCATCGCTCGATGATCGGCATGCTGATTTCGATTGAATTGATACTTAACGGGGCGGGTCTGAACTTTATGGCCTTTAACCGTTTTCTGGCTCCGGAACCGTTGACCGGGCAGATTTTTACGCTCTTTATTATGGGGCTGGCGGCGGCTGAAGCGGCGATTGCTGTAAGTTTAATCTTTGCTGTCTACCGGAAATATCAAACATCTGATCCCGAACAGATCACTGATCTGCGCGGATAGCGGGATAGGGGTATTTAACAGATATGGATACGATTATTACCAGTAAAATCCTGCTTACCTCCGCTCTGCCGATGTTGACTGCGTTGTTGGTCATGTTCTCCGGTAAAAAGCCGAACTTAAGGGAGGCCTGGTCGCTTATCGGGGCGTTCCTGACCTTTTTGTCAGTGCTTACTCTGCTGCCTTATATTCTCGCCGGTGGGACTTACGAATATACTTTAGCGACCCTCTATCCCGGGGTTAATATCAAGTTTCATCTCGATGGTTTAGGGATCATGTTTGCGGGTACGGCCTCCTTTCTCTGGATTTTGGCTGGATTCTACTGCATCGGTTATATGCGGGGGCTTGATGAACATGCTCAGACCCGCTTTTATGTCTGCTACGCGGTTTCAGTCGGGGCTGCTATGGGAGCTGCTTTTGCCGGTAACCTTTTTACCCTCTATCTCTTTTATGAAATTGTTTCGATCTTCACCTATCCTCTGGTTGCCCATCATCAGGATTCCGAGGGTTATGCTGGAGCCCGTAAATATATAGTCTATCTGATGTTTACCTCGAAGGCCTTTTTGTTGCCGGCTATGGTAATCATCTATCTGCAGTGTGGAACCTTAGATTTCTGTCATACTGGAATTATCAATGGGATTTTTCCTGCAGGGGCCAATAAACTGCTGATTGTGGTCTCTTACCTGTTGTGTCTCTTTGGTTTTGCTAAAGCCGGGATCATGCCGTTCCATAGCTGGTTGCCATCAGCCATGGTTGCGCCAACCCCAGTCAGCGCCTTGTTGCATGCCGTCGTCGTTGTTAAGGTCGGGGTCTTTTCGACCTGTAGGGTGATGCTTTCGGTCTTTGGTGTCCAGATGCTTCATGATCTCAATTTAGGGATCTTTACAGCTTATTTTGTCTCTTTTACAATTATTACCGCTTCGATTATTGCTTTGAGTAAAAGTAACCTCAAAGCTCGGTTGGCATATTCAACCGTCAGCCAGCTTTCCTATATCATTCTCGGTGTCGCTATGCTGACCCCGAACAGTATAACCGGTGGGCTCGTCCATATTACCAATCATGCTTTTTCCAAAATCACGCTCTTTTTCTGTGCCGGGGCAATCTTTGTCGCTTGTGGTAAAAAGGATATCAAGGAGCTCGGGGGCTTGGGGTACCGGATGCCGCTTACGATGATCGCTTTTGGGTTGGCTTCCTTGAGTATGATTGGGGTGCCGGGTTCGGCTGGCTTTGTTACCAAGTGGTTTCTCGCTTTAGGAGCTATGGACATTGGCAGTATTGGCCTGCTCGTAGTATTGTTGGCCAGTAGCTTGCTTAATGCCGGTTATTTTGTCCCCATTTTTCTGACCGCATTCTTTGGCAAAGTCGCGCCTGCAGATCAGGGCTTAAGTGGATCGTTAGAGAACAAACCTTTAATCATGTTTATGGTAGTCCCGCTTCTGATAACCAGTATTATTTCAATTATACTGGGTTTCTATCCGGATCTTGTTTTAAACATCGTTCATGTAATGATCAATTAATAATATAGTTAAACGTAGCGACAAAGTAAAATTTCAAATGTGCAGCACTGATGATATTTAAAGTAGGCGTTGGACATTATGAAGTCATTTAATATGGTGGTGGGAGCATGATGGTTACATTGTTAAGTTATCTGCAGGCTCATGCGAAAGTCTTGAAGTGGGTTTTCTTTGCCTATCTGCTGGGGACTTTACTCTTTGATTTCCTGGTTGAAAGACATCATCCCCATTTTTGGGGTGATTCGGTTATCGGTTTCTGGGCTCTCTTTACCATTTTCGGATGCCTGGGAATGATTGTTTTCTGTAAGGGGCTCTCGCACGTCTGGCTTGCCCAGCGTGAAGATTTCTACGATAGTGAGGACTCAGATAATGATGAGTAGTACGATTTTTCTTCATCCGGCCTCCTACTTTATTCTTGGAGCGCTGTTACTGCCGATCTTCACCCGCTTTAAAATGCAGAAGGTTATTCTGCTCGCGGTACCCTTGTTGGCTTTTTGGCAGATTCATAATCTGCCTGAGAGTTTTGGCATTTGCAACTTCATGGGTTTTGAGCTTATCTTTGGCAGGGTTGATAAACTTACCTATGTTTTTCTCCATGTCTTTACTCTGATGGCCTTGATAGGCGCCATATATTGCCTGCATGTCAAGGAGACCGGGCACCATATTGCGGCTTTTCTCTATGTTGCCGGATCTCTTGGAACGACGCTGGCCGGAGATTATCTGACGATCTTTATCTTCTGGGAGTTGATGGCTTTTGCCTCAACCTTTCTGATCTGGTACCGTAAAAGAAAACGATCGATCGAAGCTGGTTATCGTTATCTTCTGGTGCATACTGCTGGCGGTCTGATTCTTTTAGCCGGTATCTTTCTCCGCTATCAGAACTGTCATGATTTAAGTTTTGTCCAGATTGCGGTCGAAGGAGCGACCACGGCGGATTATCTGATTATGGTCGGTTTTATGCTCAATGCTGCCGTCCCGCCGATACACGCCTGGCTCCCGGATGCCTATCCTGAGGCGACCGTAACCGGGGCCGTCTTTATGTGCGCCTTTACCACCAAAACCGCAGTCTACGTTCTGGCCCGGGCTTTTCCCGGCTTTGAAATGCTGGCCATCATGGGGGCGATCATGACGCTCTACGGGGTCGGCTACGCTGTCATTGAAAACGATGCACGCCGAATTCTAGCCTATCATATCGTCAGCCAGGTCGGCTACATGGTTTGCGGCATTGGTATCGGTACGGCGATGGCCGTCAACGGTGCCTGCGCCCACGCTTATGCCCATATTCTCTATAAAGCTCTACTTTTTATGGGAGTTGGTGCGGTCCTCGAGATGACCGGCAAATCAAAACTTAATGAGCTCGGTGGTCTCTATAAACGGATGCCGTGGGCCATGACCTTTACGGTGATCGGCGGGATTGCAATCTCCGGCTTCCCACTAACCAGCGGATTTATCAGTAAATCGATGATTATCGCTGCGGCCGGTGTCGACAATCGTACCTTTTTACTGGTTATGTTGAGTCTGGCAGCAGTCGGAACTTTTCTTTCGGTCGGTATCAAACTGCCCTACTTTATCTGGTTCGGTAAGGATTCCGGGGTTAAAGCCAAAGAGGCTCCTTG
>Ga0307990_1000819_pt1 | contig 26960 bp, 24 predicted proteins | sample EllFjometagen129_FD_203168 | JGI IMG/M metagenome (GOLD analysis project Ga0307990, IMG submission 203168) | Marine microbial communities from Ellis Fjord, Antarctic Ocean - #129 | ecosystem: Environmental > Aquatic > Marine > Unclassified | place: Southern Ocean | collected 2014-10-08
ACTTATCTACATAATCTGCAGAAAACATTGTCGTTAGCTTATCAAAGATATCGACTGAAATGCCCGCAGAAACAATATTTCTAGGAACAAAAGGAACTTTGTTTCCTGAATACGTTCCTCCCTTAAAGAATGCATCCTGATAAGTCCAACTAATAAAAGGCTCTAACATTTCCTTGAATAATTTTACTTTAGTACTCGCCTCAAAACCATAATGTCTTGCTTGAGGATCATAATTTGAATTCTTATTTGTTAAAGGATCATAATAAATCTCATCAAAAACATCCATTAAGAATATGCTCGCATCAGCCATAAGCCAAGACAAAGAAACATCGCGAATTCCAATTTCATAATTATGTGATGTTTGATGTTTAAGATCTGCATTTAATCCGCCACCACCACCCCAAGCAGCATAAACATTTTGATAATATTCATCCGTCGCAGGAAGTCGAAACGATCTAGAATAATCAAAATAAACTTGAGAACGATCATTATACTTATATCCCAAACCAAAATTGAAAGCTCCTTCTGAAATTGATCTTGTATCTTTATTAACAGACACAGATTTCTGATCAAAGTCGTAAAAAGCCCACGTTGCACGTCCACCAAAGCTGGTTAAGAATTTTTCATTAAATTCTATATTCTCTAAGCCATAAAGACCAAACGTTTGCTTTTTAATATCTACAAAATCTTGTGCAGAACTTTGATTTCCGCTTCGAATATTATCTTTAGAGTCAAAAAAATCAAAACCCAAAGTTGTGTTATTCTTAATGCCATCTGTTACCTCTGATTTAAATTGAACTTTAGGTCTAACTTCAAACGAATTAATTTGATGAAGTGTTTCATAGCGTCCCCAGGAGGAAACAGACAAAGACTTATTGTCTCTTTTGCGATAAGAAAACCCAGAAGAAAATTCTACCTCAGTATCTTTTATCAAGAAATCAACCTTCGGCGTCATGTTTACAAAGAAATCAGAAGTCCACCCTTTATCGTCTGGATACTTTGTTCCCTTGCGCCCAACAGAAGAAACATCTGATGCAAAAAGAGCTCCAGGCATTCCATAGCGATCTTTGTGATATCCAGAGGAAAATCCTAAAGAAACTTTTTCTGCAATTGAAATATCAAAATTCCCTAAATAATCATTAGACCAATAATCATTATTCGCACGATAGCCCGATGATTGCTGATGAGTGTAATTAAAGAAGTAATCCAAATCTTTAATCGTTGCACCCATCGATAAAAAAGACTTCATATGCTGATAACTTCCTATTTCTGTTCCTATTCGAAACGGAGACTTAGAATCCTGATATCCTTTCTTGGTAATAATATTGACCACGCCAGCTGATGCATTATCTCCATAAAGAACAGTTGACGGACCTTTAAGAATTTCAATACGTTCTACAGAATCAAGGTTAATTTGCCCCCAATCCGCACCTGACAGGTCCACTTGATTTGTTCTTCTTCCATCAACCAGAACAAGAATATTCATTTTACTTGTTTCACCAAATCCTCGAATATCGATATTGACACCTTTTGGATTACCAAGATAATCTGCGACAAAAATGCCTCCCTGTGACTTCATAGCCTCAGGGATTGATGTTGCTGTTGAACGCTCAATATCTTCTCGAGTAATCACAGAAACATCTCGCATAAGATTTAAAACATTAACATTACTTCGACTCGCTAAAACATTGATCTCTCCTAAATCAAGATAATCATCTGCCGAAACAACATTTGAAACAAATAAGCACATCCCTATCAAAAAAATAATCTTTTTTTTCATTCTTATCCTTTCTATCTAAATAAAAAACTCCCAACCGAAAAATCAGCTGGGAGTGCATCCTCGAAACTATAGCCCTCAACAATTATTTATATGTTGTCCTAAGCGCAACATACAAAATATATAACTTTAGGAAGGCATTCTGGCTTCTAGAAATTTTCTAGTTACAGCAGCGGGACTGCATCTGATTTACACAGATTTTCCCTTTTAAGCTCTCAATTTCTTAAGAGCACCTAAAGATTAAGAATTTTAAAGAACGTGTGCAAAACGAGTTTGCTTTATTCGCTTTGCAATCAATTCGTAAGCACCAAAAAATAAAACACTATAAACAACTGTGCTTATCAACGTCGCTCTGAAGAATGGAATCGCAAGCGTAAAGCACATCGATAACCCTTTAAGTGTCATAGGATAATACCCTGACAACCAAAACCCAAAATTTGTGATGACAAAGAATAAAAACGCAGAAGTTATCCCTGAAAAAGCAATATTTCTAAAACTTTTTTTATTGCGAACCCAAATACCAAGAGCAGAAATCAAAATAAGACTTCCCCATGTAAACATAATGACTGGATGAATTCCTAAAATAACATCTGTTGCCATCATCAAAAAAACAGGAAAAAGCATCGCATACTTCTTTTTAAAATAAACACCACCAAAAAGAACCAATGCAATCACCGGGGTAAAATTAGCCGGATGAACAAGCAGCCTCATCAAAACACCAACTATTAATAATCCAAATACCAACATTCATCTACTCCTTTTTTAAATTTGATTCATTATAATCATGATTTCTTAAAAAACCAACAAAATATTTTTCTTAAATATGTCTATGAAGGAATCAACCACTCAACCTCTCTTAACAACTCTTCAATCTTAAAAGGCTTTGTCATATACTTCTGCGCTCCAACAACTTTTCCAACAAGACGATCAGCATCATCCTGAAGAGCTGTTAACATAATGATCGGAGTTGATTCATCTTTACTTTCTCGACGAATCTTTCGACAAACTTCAAATCCATTTAACTTAGGCATCTTTAAATCCAAGATAACTAAATCTGGAGATTCCGTTAAATATTTCTGATAAGCCTCTTCTCCATCTGAAGCCGTAAAAGTTTCATATCCTGCCTTTTCAAAATGAGCATTCAATAGCGTTACAAGATCTTTTTCATCATCAACAATCAAAATTTTCTTTCTTTGATCAGATAAAACAATTGTTTGCTGACAAAAGAAATCAAAAAATTTCTTTTCATCCTCACTGTTCGACTTAACAATCTTTACACCTATGCGATAAAGATCAAAATCATCAAGCTTTAACGCCCAAACAACTTTTGTCATTAAGAAAATTTCTTCTTCATCTTTAATCTGAATCGCAAGATGAACTTCTTGACCTTTACTAATCTTTAATCCTGAGCGAAAACAAATACCTTCCGGGCTTAAATTAATTGTTGTTGTTTCAAAAAACTCTTCGGAAATATCAGGCACTTTAAAACGTCCCGAAATATCAATATCTGCTCTTTTATGTTCTCTTTTTTCTGTCATTCTCCACCTTCTCTTTTTTAATTTTAAACATCTTTATATCTATACACCATTAAGCTCTAACAACAGGAAACGTAACAAAAAAATTAGATCCGCTTCCAACTTCACTCTCGACACTTATTTTCCCACCATGACGTTCCAAAATCATGTAAACAGTGCTCAGCCCCAAGCCTGTTCCTTTGCCCTGTTCTTTTGTCGTATAAAATGGTTCGAAAATCTTTTTCTGAACTTCCCGAGACATGCCACTACCCGTATCTTGAACCTCGATAACAGCTTCTTTTTCTCCATCTAAAATAGACGTCGTAATAACAATCTCTCCTTTGCTGTCAATAGAATCTATGGCATTCGCAAATAAATTAAAGAAAATCTGTTCAAGCAAAATTCGGTCTGCCTGAACAATAATTTCCCTAGCAGAAAAATTCATATTAAAAGAAATATCTTTCCCTTTAAATGTATTTTGAGCAAGAGATATAATACTTTTTAAAGCTTCGTGCAAAGAAACCTCAATAAGTTCAATCTCTGAATATCGAGAAAAATTTAAAAGATCAACAACAACCTTGTTCGCGCGCTCAGCAGCATCTGTAATCATTTTCAAATGTTTTTTTCCGCCTTCTCCTAATTTCTTAATTTTATCCTCTAGAACTCCAGCGCTAAGCAAAATAATCGACAGTGGATTTTTCACTTCATGGGCAACGCCAGCAGAAAGCTGACCAATAGCTGCCATCTTTTCAGATTGCAAAAGTTGTTGCTGAGTTTGCTTCAACTGCTTGTGCACTTTTTGCAAATCCAGAAACATGCTTTCAAGCTTTTGTTCCGCTTGTTTTCGTTGCGTTACATCAGCCCCAATACACAAAACTTCCTTTTGCCCTAAATCATTAACCGTTACTTTATTCGTCCAGGCAACCCACATCTTGCTACCATTTTTTCTTATATTTTGATTTTCATTAAGAGCGTACCGATCGGGGTGAATACAGATATCGTCAATCATTCGCTTGAGATCTCGACCAGAATCATCTGTTAGCGGAACAATCGTTCCAACAACACTTTTCCCGACAATATCATCAATATGATAACCAAAGAATTTCTGTGCAAAATCATTGACGAATACCACATTTCCTTTTTCATCCATACGTAAAATAATACTATTGGCCCCTTCGACTAAAGCTCTATATTTTTCTTCACTCTTTCGAAGTGCCCGCTCACTCTCTTTGCGCTTTGTAATATCATTCATCGTTCCAATCATTCGCTCAACAACACCATTTTCATCAGGAAGAAAAACACCATGATCTTCAACATAAATATAATTTTTATTTCTTTGACGAAATCGATACTCAACTTCATAAGGCTGAAGATTCTTCATTCTTTCATTCAAAACAGTTATCGCTTCCGTTCTGTCATCCGGATGAATATGATCAGTCCATTGCTCTATGCGAAAATCTCTATACTCCTCAGAAGGATAACCTGTTACTCTTTCAATCGCTCCTGACCAATAAATTCTTCCAGAAACAATATCGTAAGCATAAACAAGCTGACCTGTCTGCTCGGACATGATTCGATATCGCTTCTCACTCTCAACCAACTCCTCTTCTGTCTGAATGCGCGCAATAACTCCACCCAAGCGAGAAGCAATAACTTCAATTGAATTGCGCGTCAAAAGGGATGTTTCCTTAAAAATATGCGAAGCTAATAAGATAACAGCTACAATTTCTGATCGATCTTCAGCAGGAATAAGAGCAACAGCTCTAAGGCCTTCTTCGCCACAAGCTTTATCCGTAGAAAAATTCATTTCTTCATGCAAACCATAAATGGAATGCCCTGCAAACATATCTCGAGCTTTTTCTTCATTAAGTTCTAAAGCTTCAATGCTAGATGCAAATTCATAAGTAAAACCTCTATGCACAACCATTTGTGGCTTTTTCTCATTCTTATCAATTAAATAAACAGCGCCGCAATCAAACTCCTCGAGCTCTAGCAATGCCCCTAAAAGATCATCAGTAGCATTTTTAAGACTATGTCGAGAAGAAAGCGCAATTCCTAAATCTCTTTGAAGAGATATAATTTTTTCATTCTTTCGTCTTTCTGTAACATCTTCACCAGAACTTAAAATACCAAGACATTTTCCATCTGCTGATTTAAGCGTCGAATTATTCCAAAGAATATTTCTTTCTTCTCCTCGCTTTGTTAAAATTATATTTTCATAATATCGTAAAAGTTCTGTTTCTCCTGCCATCAACCGATTATGCACTTCCTTAACACGACCAACAACCTTTTGAGAAAGAAACATCTCAAACCAGTTTTTTCCTAATATTTCATGCTTCTTGTATCCTAAAATTTCACAACCTCGCTCATTGATAAGTATAATATTTCCCTCTTGATCTAACGCAAGCATCATAACTCCTGCAATATCTAAGTATTGGCGAGCCAAATCTTTTTCCACCCTTAAAGCTTGCTCAACCTTTTTTCGACTCAAGATCTCGCAATTAAGATCATCCCTGCTTGCGGTTACATCTTTTAAGTTTAAAGCCATTTGCCTAAAAGACTGAGCAAGTTCTCCTAATTCATCTTCAGAATCAACATCAATTTTAGCATTTAGATTTCCGCTTCCAATATCCAATGCTGCATTCTTCAACTTAAGCAACTGAATAGCAATAGAATCAGAAATTAAAAAACCAATTAAAGCCGATAATCCTATCGAAATTAATGATACTAATAAAATAATTGTTTTAATTCGATTAACATCTGAAAAAACTTTTGAACTCTTATAAGAAAGAATAAGAAACCAGCCTAAGCCCTCATACTGATCAAATCCTTTAGATTGCGCATAAGCAATAAATCTTTCTTCTTGCTTTTTTTGCTTATCAGCGAAGAAATGAGTTTTATTATTTAAAAATTTCTCAAAATTAAAAGAAGAGTCTTTTAAAAAAGTAGGATCTGACGAATAGATCAAAGATCCACTCTTTGAGCGCAACTGGAAAACGGGCACAGATACATTTTTACTCGAAAGTCGCAAGGCTTCATCTGTTTCAGCCTGTTCAACAGAATTAATAATTCTTACAAACGCATCAAAATTTGCAATTGCTCTTAAAATTCCTAAGAAATTTCCATTTTTATCATTAATGCGCAAGCACAAATTAATGCCCGTAATATTTGAGCTTTCATCAAATTTAACATCTTCAACAAAAATTCCTTTTTCTTTAGCTTCCACCCACCAGTGTTCATCAGCCTGATAATAATCACTTGTAACTCCCGTTTGCGCAATATTAACCCCATAGCGGTTCGTGACAAAAATCTCGCCAAAAACAGGATACCCGTATTCTCCAGAAAAAAATCTTAAATGTCTTTTTAAAACTCTAGCAAGAGGATTGTCCGAAAGACTATTTAAGAAATCTTTATCCTGATTGGAATCAACCAATTTCCATCTATCTTCACGATCTTGAATATAAGATTTAAGATTATCAATATTTGAAAATTCTTGATTAGAATCTAAAATAACCTGTTGAAGCCTAGGATCAGATAAAGCATCTCGAAATATTTGAATTTTATTAAAAATATCTCGATCAATTTTATTTAACGTTGTCTGAGCTAAAACAGCAGAGCTGCGCCCAATATTTTTTTCAAGTGCTTTTTGAGTTATCGATGTGGATATATACCCAACCGCCGCAAGAAAAAGAGTGACGACTAAGAAGCTTAAAATTAATTTAATGCCAATTTTCATAATATTTTAAATTTAAATTTGAATAGCTAGTAAAAAGATACCAACTGCCAGTAAAAAAGAAACACAACTAACGATTAACGCTTTAACTCCTTGAGGAGAAAATATATTCTTAATATTTGCACTCAACCCAATAGCAGCCATTGCAATGCTCCAAAACAATGTCAAAATTACCTTTAAAACTGGGCGTAAAAATTCAATACCTGGAAAAAATGTAAAGGCAAGTCCACCCGCCAAGAATCCCCAAAGATACCAAGGAACATGCAACCTACCCTTTGAGAAACTAGCAAACAATGGAACAAGAAATAACAATCCTGTATAACGTACAGCTTTTACAGATATTGCAAGATTCGCCATATCAACAGGCAAGCTACGAGCAGCAACCTTAACAAATCCTGTAAACTGCAAAGTGCTTCCAGATAAAACCGCATAATCATTATTTGCCATATTAAGATAGCCTTGTAAAAAAGGTAAAATAACAAACAGACCAATAATTCCTGAAATAAATACAGGAACTAAACTTATAGAAACTTCATCAGAATCAGCATCAATCGCTTTAGAAGCAATAATAATTGCAGAAGCACCACAAATCGCAGACCCGGTTGTCAAAAGATAACTTATTTTTTCTTTAATTTTAAAAAGTGAGGATAAAAATAAAACTGAAATAATATAAACAATGAAAATAAATAAAATTAAAAATATATAATCAGATTTAATTTGATGAAAAATTTCAAATTTTAAATTAACACATCCATACAAAACAACTCCAACAGGAATAAATAAAGAAGGTGAAATGCGAATACCAGCACGAAACCGCTGAGGAATCGGAACAAATGAATTAACCATAATTCCAATTAAAAGCGCAACAAAAAGAGGGTCAAGCAAAGGATTCGCGGTTACACCTCGAATAAAGAAAGCTAAGCATCCAATTATTAAAGCAAAAAAAATGCCACATCTACTTTCCTTAAGTTGAATGGCTTGTTGCAAGCCGATCCCCTTTCTTTAAAAAATTATACAATCAAAAGATTGTCGATTTGAAGTCAAATCATTATAACGCAAAACCTTACAAACAAAAATGACTTTTTAAAAGAGATTTTTTTCTTAAAATTACAATAATTTCCATATTTTTGATAAATTTATTTAAAATCAAAGATTTTACTATTGTGTTATAAAGAAAATATGATACAATTCCAGTTAATAAAGCTTTAACGAAAGGAATGCTATTATGGCTCACAAAATTACAGACAAATGCACAGCATGTGGAACATGTATTTCAGAGTGCCCAGTCGAAGCGATTTCACAAGGCGATCCAATTTACATAATTGATGCAGAAAAATGCATTGACTGTGGAGCATGTGTAAGTTCATGCCCTACTGAAGCAATTGTCGCTGAATAAGAAATCAGTAGCTTTATAAGATGTTACAAAAAGGCCCTAAAATAATTTTTTAGGGCCTTTTTTATTTTAATCCTGCCTATTTTAAATTAAAGCTCTTCAACCGCTAACGATGCTAATTCAGAACGCTCACTCTTCGTTAGAAAAACATGTCCAAATATCTTAGATTTCTTTAATCTTTCAACAATATAAGAAAGCCCATTAGAGTTCGCATCTAAATAGGGATTATCAATCTGGTCAGGATCACCCGTTAAAACAATCTTTGTTCCTTCTCCCGCACGAGAAACAATAGTTTTAATTTCATGTGGCGTTAAATTCTGAGCTTCATCAACAATCAAAAATTGATCTGGAATGCTGCGTCCTCGAATATAAGTTAACGCTTCAACTTGAATTAAATCAGATCGCATCAGATTTTCAACTGTAAGATCACTGGTTGATACACCTTTAATTTTCTGAATCATTGAGCGCTTTAAAATAAATTCCAAGTTGTCATAAATGGGCTGCATCCAATAGGTAAGTTTTTTCTCTTTGCTTCCTGGCAAATATCCGATATCTTTACCCAAAGGAATAATCGGTCTGGCAACAAGAAGTCTTTCATAAAGTGATGTCTTTTCCATGACCATTGAAAGTCCACAAGCAATAGCCATTAAGGTCTTTCCTGTTCCAGCCTGCCCAACAAGCGTTACAAGCTTAATTTCATCATTCAAGAGAAGATCAAAAGCAAAACGTTGCTCCATGCTTAACGGATGGATGCCCATTGCGCTAAATTCTTTCTTAATTGGAATAAGAGTATTCTCCGCGAGATTATACCGACAAATTGCTGAGGACGAAGGGTCTTCCTTCGCCTTAACTAAAACATGCTCATTTTCAAGAAAAGTATATCCTTTCGACTCAAGGCTATCCTGAGTATAAAGCTGGTTAAGCTCTCCTTTTGAGATTTCGATTTCTCTCCACCCTTTATAAAGATGAGAATACTCAACTTTTTGCTTCTCATAATCTGCAGATTTTATTCCTAAAACCTCTGCTTTAATACGAGCATTAATATCCTTTGAAATAAAGAAAACTATTTCTTTCTTTCTTTGAAGATCCCAAGCAACAGCTAAGATTTTATTATCATTTAATCGAGCATCAATATCTGGAAGCTCAACATCTTTCGGTCCAAAAGAAATTATTAAAGTTCCACCATTTGACATCTTTGCACCTTTTTTAAGCGCTCCTTTTTTAATCAATCCATCAATCTCTCTTAAAACCTCGCGAGCATGCATTCCTTTTTTATCCGGGCTTGTCTTAAACTTATCAAGCTCCTCAATAACAACAATCGGAATAATAACATTATTATCTGCAAACGAATAAAGGGAATGAGGATTATGTATTAAAACATTTGTATCAAGAACAAAATTCTTTTTCATTTAAGTCTCCCGGATAATTTTTGAAATAAAATGACTATACACTTTTTAAAACAGCACCTGTGTCTGCACTTGTCACAAAAGCAGCATACCGATTAAGCCAACCTCCGCGCACCTTAGATTTAAATGGCTTAAGTTTTTCTAAACGTTTTTTTAATTCATCATTTGACAATTTAACATTCAGCTTATTCTTATGTGCATCAATTTCAATAATATCTCCGTTTTTCAAAATCGCAATCTCTCCGCGAGCAGCTGCTTCCGGAGAAATATGGCCAATACAAAGTCCTCGTGTTCCACCTGAAAAACGTCCATCTGTAATCAATGCCGCCCTGATACCAGCACCTTTAAGCGCCGATGTTGGCGAAAGCATCTCCTGCATACCAGGACCTCCCTTTGGTCCTTCATAGCGAATAACAACAACATCGCCATCTTTAACCTGTCCCTTTAAGATTCCCTTAAGTGCATCTTCTTGAGATTCATAAATTTTAGCCGGACCAGAAAAAGCAAACATATCTTCATCTACACCGCTTGTTTTTACAACAGATCCTTTTCGAGCAATATTACCAAATAAAATCGCCAATCCTCCCTCTCTGGAAAATGCATTTTTAGCAGAACGTAAAATCTTTCCATCTGGACTTGGAGATTTCTTAACATATTTTCCAAGAGTCCCGTAAACAGTTTTAGCATCTAACGTTAAAGGCGCCTTGCTTCCTTTGTCGATCGACTTTAAAATTGCTCCCATACCTCCGATAGAATGAACATCTTGAATATGAACATCCATTCTCGATGGAGAAATTTTAATAACATTTGGAGTTAATTTTGAAAGCTCATTGATGCGTTTCAAATTATATTTAATTCCAGCCTCATGCGCCAATGCCAAAACATGCAAAACCGTATTTGTTGATCCACCCATCGCCATATCTAGGATAAAAGCATTATCAATAGAGTGTCGTTTTAAAATATCAAGGGGCCTTGCATTCTTTTTTAATAATTGCAAAAGTTGGCGAGAAGCTTTTTTAACCAAATCTATTCTTTTTGGGTTTATTTTATATTGATTTTTTCTACCCTTAACTGGAATCGTTGCTGTAATTGTTCCATTACCAGGAAGAGCAAAACCCAAAACCTCACCTAGACAATTCATAGAATTTGCTGTAAACATTCCTGAACAGCTTCCGAAGCTCGGACACGCACAAGACGTAAGACTTCTTAGAGATTTTTCACTCATTTTCCCTGCACTATGTTTTCCAACACCTTCAAAAATCGAAACTAAATCCGTGCAACGGCTTCCGGCAAGCATTGGGCCCCCACTAACATAAATAGAAGGAATATTAACTCTGGCCATTGCGTTATACATCGCAGGAACAATCTTGTCACAATTGCCGATACCAATCCAAGCATCACAAGGATGTGCTCCAATAATTGTTTCAATCTGATCCGTAATCAATTCACGAGAAGCTAGGGAATATTTCATTCCAAAATGCCCCATTGCAATCCCATCACAAATAGCTCCACCAATATTGGCATACCAAACATTAACTCCTTGGCTTTCCAATTCTTTTTTAACAATTGCACCTAATTGATCTAAATGTGCATGGCCAGGAATTTGGTTTGTATACGAATTAATAATTGTGACAAACGGACGCTTTAAATCTTTAATAGATTTTAAAACACCTTCTGCCATCATCAAAGACACGCTTGGGAGCATATGTGGCCCAGAACGAAATACACCGCTTCCATTCTTTCGAACATTTTCAATACCTTGATTAACTGCTCTTTTAGACATAGCATTCTCCTTATAATGTAAAAATTATAAACTTAGTTTAACTTAACCTTGATTTTGATATAGACAGGATTAGATCTATTTTTGAAAAGCAAAAAAACCTTCTACAAAGCTTTCCTTCGAGTCATCATCTCGTACACAATTAAAGAAAAACCTAAAAATGTAAAATTATAAATAAAATCCTCAACTGGAATCGATAAAATGCGCGCTCCCCATATTGAAGCCGAATTATAAGAAACAACTGGGATGCCAGTTAGGATTCCATTAAAAACTAAGAAAGGCGCATAGCAAATCAATATATACGCAAAGAAATTCTTTTTAAAAACAATACCTTTAAAAAAATTAACAGAAAGAAAGAAAAATCCCGCTAAAAGAATTAAACTCATCGCCGTATAGCTTTGATCTTGAAACCGTAAAGCCAAAGCCATTAAAAATACAATGAAAATATAAATAATATTTTTATTATATTCAACATCGTCATTCTTTTTTGAAAAATAACATATAACCTCGTAAATAAAAATACAACTAAAAGGAACGACTACAAAAAATAAAACCTCTTCAATCGGAAGATTAACAATTTTAAAAGATCCGACATATGCTGAATTAAAAGACCAGTCTTTTACCCATGTTGCAATCATGTCCCAGGCAACATAAAACGATCCAACCAAAAAAATAGAGCTGAACACATTAGGCCATTTCTTAAAATAAGAAATTCTGCGCTCAAATGATAACAATAATGGAATACTTACGATGCTAATAATAATCCAAAAATAAAGACTCATAGTTCTCCTTATGTTATTTAATATTTTATGTTTAAACTGCTAGACAATCAAGAGCAATTTTTTATTTGGAAACTTTGTTTTTTCAGATACAATAAAATAATGAATAAACTACAGAAATCTTTAATTGCTAAAGGCTTTAAAGAATCTAGAAAAATTACTAAAAATAATGCTCACACTTTTTATTTGTGTTCTTTGTTTTTATCAAAACCGAAGCGCCTTGCAGCCTACAGTATTTATACTTTATGCCGCTTAGCCGATAGCTCCGTTGATTCTTCAAAATCACAAAGAAAAGATCTCGAAAAAATTAAAAAAAATATTACTCAATGCTATCAATCTACGTCTCTGAATGATCCCATCTTATGCGCGTTTCAAGAAACTGTTTATCAATATGATATTCCTAAAAAATACTTTGATGAATTGCTTGATGGAATGGGTATGGATTTAAAACAAAATTCTTACGATAGCTTTGATATGCTCTACACCTATTGCTATAAAGTCGCAAGCATCGTTGGTCTTGTCATGTTAAAAATCTTTGGATACACAAACCCTCTGGCTGAACTCCATGCCGTTGAACTTGGCATCGCGATGCAACTCACAAACATTTTGCGCGATGTCAAAGAAGATTCTGATCTTGGCCGCATCTATATTCCAAAATCTGACCTTATTCAGCATCAAGTCTCAGAACTTAATATTAAATCTTGCACACTTGATTCAAACTTTAAAAATTTAATGATTGATCAAATTAAACTTGCACGCCTATACTATTCAAAGGCAAGTCGAGGCATTCACTTTATAGAAAATTCTCGATGTCGCTTTGTTACATTTTTAATGATGAATTTATACGCTGACATACTTAATGAAATTGAAAACAACGATTACGATGTTTTTTCTAAAAAAATCTACGTACCTTTTATAAAGAAAATTAAAAAAATTAGTATTTTAATTATTAAATTCTTTAAAAACGATTTTCTTATTTTTCCCCCACAATAAGATCAGAAACAATTTTTGAGCTTGCTATAACAACAGGCAATCCTCCGCCAGGCTGAGTACTGGCTCCAACATAAAAAATATTCTTATTTCTTTGATCAACATTAGAAGGCCTAAAGAATGCACTTTGAAATAAATTATGCGCAAGTCCAAAAGTTGCTCCATTCTTTATGTTATATTGACTGATAAAATCTTTTGGGCAAAATTTATGCTCAATTTCAATCATCTCTTCAATATTTTGCCCTGTAACTTCATTAATCTTTCGATAAACAAGATCTTTAATTCTTTTCTCATGCTGATCGATGTCATCATCTTTATTTTTAAGATTTGGAACCGGAACCAAAATATAAGCAATTTCTTTGCCCTTTGGAGCAAGGCTCTGATCAGTCACTGTCGGAACATGAAGATAAAAAGATAAATCATCTGAAATCACTTCAGAACTAAAAATATCATTTAGGTTTTTACGTAAATCCGAAGCAAAAAATAAATTATGATGATCCAAATTCTTAAGCTTATCATTTAACCCCAAATATAATAAGAATGTCGAACAAGAATACCGATAATCCGGGATTTTTCGTCTTAAAATATCTGTTTGCGCATACGCGTAATCTGCATTAATAATAACCTTATCAAACATCTGAGACTGCCCTTTAACTTGAACGCAAATCTGGCTACTTTTTGGATACACAGACCGAACTTCATGATCATAGTGAAATTTAACTCCGTTTTTTAAAGCAATCTTTTCTAATGCTTTTGGAATCTCGTACATCCCTCCGATTGGATGAGCAATTTTCTGAACATGATCTGCATAAGAAATAATGCTATAAAAAGCTGGCGCCTCAAATGGTGAAACTCCCATAAACATCGCCTCAAATGTAAAGGCATAGCAAAGCTTTTCACTTTTAAAGAATTTCTTAGCCAAATTCCAATACGAAGAAAACGGTTCTAATTTAATGAGCAGGTTCCAATATTCTGGGTTTAAAAGTGACGCTTTCGTAAAATGTTTAAACAAAAGGGGCCGAACTGAATGATAAAAATCTTCTGTTTTCTTGATAAATTCATCGAACCCAACAGATCCACCCTCTTCGAAACGCTCGATCTCTTGTTTTGTTTTTTCCATGTCTTTAGAAACAGTGAAAACATCCCCATCAGGATAAAAAATCTTATAATTTGTTTCAAGAACCTTTAAGTTTAAATAATCTTCCATTTTCTCAGAGCAGTCATCAAAAACTTCTTTAAAAAAGTCTGGCATCAAAACAAAAGATGGTCCCATGTCAAATTTAAAACCTTGATCCTCAAGCATATGATTGCGCCCACCACAACAGGAAAGCTTTTCAAAAACATCAACACTAAATCCTTTAGAAGATAGCCGAGCTGCGGCTGAAAGTCCGCCAACACCAGCACCAATAATTGCGATTCTTTGATCTCTATTCATAACATCTCCTATTTTTCTTGTGTCAAACAAATAAATTTACATCTACGCATTTTAATATCTAAGGCAAGTTCATTCTTAGGATCAAGCACTAACGCTTTTTCAATATATTGATCATAAGAATCTCTATCCCCATTCTTAAGATAAATTTGAGCTAGCCGAACATACGGATCCGGAAAAAACGGATCACCAGCAATGGCTTTTTCTAAGAATTCCTTTGCTCTAAGTAAATCTTGTCCAAAAACTACAGGAATAAGCATGTAATAGCTTCCTAATCCAAATTTAACAACTGGATCATCAGGACTCATTTTCTCAATAATCGATAAATGTTTTAAAACACCTGCCCCGTTAATAGCTTTCGAAATTGGCCCTCCATAATGAGCAATCATCCCCTTTGCTGCAGCATAAAGCCCATGAGAGCGTAAATAATTTTTGTCATCAGCTTGCCCTCTTTTTGCCAAATTAATAACTTTTCCTGACAATCGAATAGATTTATTAAAATCCATTTGAATATACCAAATATAGGCTAAAGACAACTGCGCTGGAGCAAAACATGGATCACTCTTTATAACATTTTCAAGAATTGGAATAGCTTTAGCATAATCATGTTTTCGTCTTAAGCATTCAGCTTTTCCCCAGAGCCCTTCAATACTATCTGGCTGCATCCTTAAGAGGTCTGAGAAATAATTTAGCGCTTCATCTGTTTGATAATTATTAAGCGCAATTAGCCCTGAAACGTAAAGCAATGAAAGCTTGTCTAAATCGAAAACATCATCCCCTGATAAACTTTTTTCAGATGCTTGATCTGCTAGATTATGAAGACTGATCCAATCAAGCGAACTCGCAAAAGCCGAAGAAAAAGTTAAAAAACAAAGAATAATTAAAACTTTAAAACACGCAAAAATGTTTTGTTTTTGCTTTAAGAAAAAATCCATTTCTTAATAACTCCCTTTTTATTTTTAAAACTTGGTAATTTTATTAAATAAACAATGTGCCATAAAATCCAAGCTATAAATCCCTTAACGTCAATTCCTAGAATATTCGCAATTCCTTTTCGTCTTCCAATATTAGCAAGCTGTCCCAAAGAATCAAATGAAAATGATTTATTTTCTTTGTTCTTCATAGTCGCAATAATATTTCGAGCAACAATTTTAGCTTCACGAGTTGCATGCTGCGCAGTCGGAGGATAAACTCCATTTTCTTTTATATTTGAAATATATGCACAATCACCCAAAGCCCAAGAAGCAGACAAACCTTCAACTCTAAGACAATCATCAACAACGATGCGGCCTCTTTGCTTTTTAGCATTTAAGCCTTCAATAATGGCGCCCGTCTTATTTCCTGCTGTCCAGATTAAAGTTTCAGATTCAACAACTTCTCCAGACTCTAAACAAATCCCTTGATCTGAGAAATCAACAACACGAGATTTTAATTTTATTTCAACATTCTGTTTTTCAAAATGATTTTGAGCATAAAGCCCTGACTCTGCCTTCATTTCCGAAATAATAATATCCCCTGGATGAATCAAAATAATTCGAACTAAATAAGATAAAAATCCATAGCGTTTTCGCAACGTCTTATCAGTTAAATCATAAATCGCTCCGAGCGTCTCTACCCCAGTAAATCCTCCACCGGCAACAATAAATGTTAAAAGTTTCTTTTGAATCTTTTGATCCGACTCCTGAGAAGCTCTATCAAAACATGTTTCAATATGCGTTCTTATTTTCTGTGCATCATCAATAGACTTCATACATAAAGACTTAGTCTGAACATTTTTCATACCAAAAAAATTGGGCTCAACGCCTAGAGCAAAAACAACGTGATCATAAAATATTTCATTAGAATTTGTTTTAACCGTTTTATTTTCTAAATCAACAGATAAAACTTCACCACAAACAAAATTAATATTCTTTAGAATTTCTTTAATTGGAATAGCGACATCATCACTAGAAAGGGCTCCAGAAACAACTTCATGCAACATTGGAGTAAAAAGAAAAGAATCATTTCTTGAAACAAGTGTAACATCAACCTTGAATCCAGAATTGATTCTTTTTTGAAGTTCATAGGCGGTGTAGATACCAGAGAATCCACCGCCTAAAATTAAAATACGAGGGTTTTTATTTTCCACGATTTCTTTTAATAAATTACTTTTTTCGAGCTAAAAGTTTGTCTAAAGAAAATGTTCCAGCCCCAAGATGCAAAATAACCAAAGAACTCATTAAAACAGTTGCAGGATAAAAATAATCTGTTGGATGAACTTTGATAATTGCAACAGCCATAATCGCAATAAACCCAACAGCTGCCATTCGAGCTAAAAATCCAGCAGCAAAGAATATGCCAAAGATTAATTCAGACCAAGCCACAAAGGATGCCATTGTCGCAGAAAATCCCAACCCGCTCATCATGGTTGTAAAATTATCCATTCCTGGACCACCCATAAACCCAAACAACTTTCCAGCACCAGCTTTGATAAAAATCCATGCAATAAAGAAACGTAAAAGAACAACGCTCCAACCAGCAGCAGTTTGGTGAATTTTTTTACAAATACTACAGCACATAATGCCTCCTTATTTTATCCAAAGACCATGCTTATTACAAAATTCAAGAACTTTAACATCATCTGCATCTGTCATAAAAACAGCCTCTGGCGCTGAGCCAGGCTTTAAATATTTTCGCTGAACTTCACTGCAAGATTTAAGTTCAATAAATTCAATATAATGATCCTCTTCCATAGGATGTGGAACATCTCCAACTTTAACTTTATAGCCACCTTCAATCTTCTCAACAACCGGAACATGCTTTTCTTTTCCTTGATCAGCTGTTTTTGGTTCTGCAACCTTTAGAGGATTACCACAACAAGAAATTTCACAATTTGATTCACAGCCTCGCAAAGCTTCAACTAAGCAATCACAGTTGTCTCCATCTGAACATGTATAAATCTTAGAACAATCACAAGACATATTGCCTCCTTTATATTAGATAAATATTTTCTATTTTGAATATATTAGCACAAAGCTGTTTACCCTCAAAGGAGTATCTGGAAAGCAAAAATAACGGTTAACGATTAGTCAAAGCTCCTAAAAGGCCAGCGCCAAGAATAATCAAAGCGGGATGAATCTTTGTAAACATGAAAAGACTAAAGGCAATAATAATCAACAGAACATTTTTCCAGCTAATTAAATTCACAACACCAACCGTTTGAAATGCCACGGCTACAATCATAGCAAAAACAACAACCTGGATCGTACTAAAAGCTCCCTTGACAGAGGGAATATCTTTGTATTGATTATAAAAATACGTAGCAACAAGGACGAGAATAACAGGAGATAAAAGATTTGCAATGTTGGCAACAATTGCGCCAGGGACACCCGCAACTTTATTACCTGTATATGTAGCAAATTTTACTGAGATCGCACCTGGGAAAATCTTAACAATTCCTAAAACTTCTAGGAACTCTTCTCTAGCTAGCCAATGATAACGCTCAACAACGTCCTTTTCAATTAAAGGCAAAAATGAATACGCGCCCCCAACAGCAAACAAGCCAATCCTAAAAAAAACTAAAAAAAGATCAAATAAAACCATGCCCTATCTCCTGAATTACTTAAATCTATGCTTTTTACAATTCTGCCCAAAAATCAATATTAATCATTATTCCAGAACCTCCACCAATCATTCCCGGAGGAAGATTTGTAGTTAACTCTGGCGTTTGATAAATTGAAGGGACATTGGTTCCCATATCAAAATAATTAGAAACAATGCTGCCAATAACATCCGTTTGTTTTGTAATTGTTATTGTGTCTTCAGCGAAAAATGCACCCATCGCTGCTGTTTGAGATTCATAAAACCCAATGGTATTTGGAGTCATGATACCAAAAGAATTCGATGGAAAAGAATTGTTACCCGACGTAACAAGGTTTATGTTTACTTCCGTATCACCCTCAACAAGGACCGTTCCTGATCCACTATATGTTATTGTGGTATCTCCACCTTTTTTATTAAAATTTAAATCATTATTTCCTTCAATATAGATTTTCCCTGTAATCGACAAATTCCCATTACCATCCATACTGATACTATTTGTACCATCCGAATAATTAAACGAACTGTTCGGCTTGATATCGTTAAGTTCAGTCGTTAAAGGAAGTGCTTCGGACTTAAACTTTGCCTGTATCGTCATGCTTGGATCATTGGGGTCAGGATCAGACAGGCTCGGAAACGTAATAGAGTCTCCTAAATCATACGCATGTATTGTTTCATTATCCGAAAAAACATTACTAGCTCCTTTATTCCCTCCCCATCCATCTGTTACATAAACTCCATCAACCGTCTCCTTAACCGAATTACCAGCCACATCAGGATTACCAATACCCGCACTTCCGCTTAACGCAACAACACCGTTTTTAACCCTCAGCTCGGAATTAAGAGTCGAGACTGTTTCTCCATTAAAAATAGTTGTCGGGAGAGGCGCGATCTTTGCCTGCAAAGCTGCGTCAAGACTCGTGTAATTATTTCGAACAAATTCTGCTGTTCCTCCTAGATTAACAGCTAAATCTGTTGGACCAAGACCGTCTCCCAAAATAATAACAGACCCTGCAATATTAACATTCCCATTAATCATCGCACCTGATTGTCCTGCCCCAGCAAAAATAACATTGTCCCAAGGAGATGAGCTTGTCGCCGAAACATACGCCAAAATAGTTGCCGTTGCATCCTGAATCGTACTTGTCGAAAGAATCTGAATTTGATCAGAAGCACTTCGATTTTTTAGTTTAACTGAGTATTGCCCCCCATTTAAAGAAGTGTTTGTGTAGGGAACGTGATAATAAGTGGTCGTATCTGGACCGATGCTAAAAGATCCAATATTTCCATCATTCCAGCTTCCTGTCGCAGCATAATCTAATCTTAAATCAGATATAGCACGCTGCAATCCAGACTCAGCAATATAAAGAGCCACGGTCTCAAGCCTCTGCCTTTCTGAAATTCGCGCTTCGCTCGTTGCAGACAACATAAAAGCAGCACTCAACCCAATCAGAACAACCGTAACAAGATAAGAAATTAACAACAAGCTTCCGCGCCTATTGTTTAATTTTCCCAATATATTATTCACTTGTTTAGCGCTCATATCAATTCCTCATTTGTAATTCAAAGTTTAGCCGATACGGCTCGAAATCGTCTCTTTGCGTTGTATTTTCACCAATAAGTTCAACTTCCACAATATCCGGAGTTGCTAATTGTCGTCTAAATTGCACAGATTGAATATTATGCGCCACAATATCTGTTGTTGGGCCGTACGAATTAATCTGATGGAGCTCTGTTAAGTTGGCTCCTCCTAAAATATACTGAATCATATTCGATTGCCAAACAATAGTCCCCTGCAGTGAAAGTCCAGCGACTCTCCGGAGTCTAATCGATGGATACCAGACACCGTTAGCAGGCACATCGTTAATCGCAATCGATGCGGTCTCAAACAATTCTTTTTTCATTTGTTCCATAGCTTTGCGCAGCTCTCTCTGGAGACCAATTTGAGCCTGATTAATGCTCCAACTACTTTGAGCCGCTTGCAAAGAGATATATAATGCACCTGTTATCAGAGAAAAAATTAATACCGTAACCATTGCTTCAACTAAGGTAGCAGCTCTTCGTGTATTTATTTTTTTATTAACTCTTTTTCTTTTCATTTCTTTCTCTATTTCCTTGCATTCAGCATAACCAGATTTACAATTGAATCAATTTCACCACTTAAATCTAAATCCTCACCAATGTCCAAAATTCCATTCAGATTAATGTCTTCTCCAATAATGCGATCATGCTTATCTTCCCAACAAACAACAATTCTTATCTCCAGCAAATCTGGATCAGTTGAATCAATATAAATAGTTCCAATACCGTTTGGTGAATTTAATAAAAACGTATCACCCAGAGTTCCTCCAGAAACATAATCTGTTAAAATAAGATCATAATCATGGCTGCGTATCTCTTCCATTTTTGATTGTGCAGCAGCAACAGCTGTTGTTTTGTTGCCAGCAAGACTTGCCGTGGCAGATGTATACACAAATAAATTAAGCATACCAACGATGACAACCGTAAGAATGCCAACAACAACAAGCACTTCAACTAATGTAAATGCATTTAATCTTCTTTTAGGGGAAAAATAAGAATCTAAAAGTCTCTTTGAGGAAAAGGACTTTTCATTGCGAAAGATATTACAACCGGCTATTTTCTTAAACCATTTAGGAGCTTCTACCTTACAACACATAGCCTACCACCTCCCTCTACTATAAGTATAAAATATTTTTACCCGATATTCCGATATATCTTTTATTGACTATATTAAGGATTTAATCATTTTAATCAATCAACTTACCATTTTCATCAAAATATTTAGCAGCAACCATGCGTCCATTTCGATCATACGACTTAGCATAGCCCCCTTTACCCTGACTCGTTAAGCTCCATTCATACATTAAGCTTCCATCACGAAAATAAACCTTACCAACACCTATTTCTGTGTTTTTACTGTCCGGAATCCACAAAGCATCTTCAAAATCCTCTTGCTTGCTTACAATGCCATCAGAAAAATATTCTTTATTCTTAATTAGTGCACCTAAAAAATATTCTGATTCCCGCCTCATCTGTCCATCTAAATAATATTCTCGATAACTTTGATCAAGTTTATTGTCACGATAATATTCCTTACCATGCGTATTTTTTGTTTTATTGATAAATTCAACAGGCCCGTTAGGAATATCTTGCGTGCAATCATAAATCTTACGATCTACGCTTTTACATTGAGAAAAAGCTTCTCCATCCTCAAGAAACACAACATCATAATATGTGCGATTTGGATTCAAGCGCAAAGTTTTCGTAATTTCTCCAAATACTTTTCTTTTTGGTTTTTTAGTAACAGTGACCTTATTTTCTGGCTGTCTCTGTTCGACAAGCTCGGGGCCTAAATCCGCTTTGGATAAAAGCAAACTATTAATAATCCCAAACGCAAAAACGAAAGCGACGATTAAAGCTAAAATAACGACAATATCTTTTTTCTGTTTTAAAAAATTCATTATGTATCCATGTAAAATATTTATTTTATTCTATCACTTCTAAATACAAATATCTATCTGATATAAAGTTATTTTTTACATAAAAAGGGGGAGAATTTTCTTAAAAATTCCCCCCCCTACATTACCATCTCTAAAACTTTTACTGAATATCAACAACTTTAACATCAAAGACAAGATCTTTACCTGCCAAAGGATGATTAAAGTTAAAAACGATTGTTTCTTCTTTAATCTCAGAAACAACCGCTGGAACTGGCTTTCCTTCTTTGGTTTGCAAAGGAATCATCATGCCAGGCTTTAACTCAACATCTGGTGGCAAAATTGTTTTTGGAACTTCTTGAAAAAGCTCTGGATTCATTTCTCCATAAGCATCTTTAGCAGAAACACTAATTTTCTTTTGATCACCTTCTTTAAGTCCAATCATTTGACTTTCAAGTCCAGGGATGATATTGCCCTCACCTTGCACATACTTCAAAGGCTCTTTTCCTTCTGACGTATCAACCGTTTGTCCATCAACAGTCAATGTGTAATCAAATTTTACTGTTTCTCCCTTTTCAATCATTTTTGTTCTCCCTTCTACAGTTGTACTATGAGCCATCAACATTATCGATAACGACACCAAGATTGTTAAATATCTCATTTTTTCTCCTTTCAATAACCTACGATGCTACTTTAAGACTTTTTGTCTCTCAGTTAAGCATTTTTCTTTAAAACGCATTAAAAAATTTATTATCTACAAAATAAAAAACCGCAAGATGAGAAAATTCTCACCTTACGATAAAAAATATCTATTTCTTACAATGTACCGAAAGAACTTCAGGCATTATGATCAAATACAAAAGAATCGTCAATATGTTTTTAAATTTATCTAAAACCAGAAACGCCTTAAGAAAAAAAAGAAGCCCATCTCTTGTTAAGCCATCCTCCCCATTGCAAGGGATATTTCTTAACAAAAGATTCTATCGATTGGCTTAAACTTGAGATATTCTTAAACGTATTTTCTTCAGAAGAAAGTTTGTTTTCTATTTCTATTTCTTTCTCAATAAAAATATCAAATTTACCCTGATCATCCCTTGCAATAAACATAGGCACGAGACTCGACCCTATTCGCTCATTAAATAAAACAGGACCGACCGAGCGAGCTACTTTACAATTTAAAAAATCAACTTCAACGCCAGAATCTTCAGGAGCAACTTCATCAAGCAAAATAAAAAGAAGTTCGTTCCTTCGCAAACATGCCAATGTTTTCTTAATAAAATTCTTTTGAGGACTAGTTGGGATCATCTGAATGCTCCATCGAGCAGAAAACTTAAGCATAAAATTACTAAATTCTTGATCCCTCATAGAACGAATGACAACATTAACCTTATATCCTTTTTTCACAAGCCCCAAAAGCATCAAAGGAAAATTTCCAAAATGAGCTGTCACGCCAACGACACCACATCCTTTTTTCAAAGATTCCTTTAAATTTTCCTCCCCATGAAACGTTAAAGCATTTAAAAATTCTTCCGATCTACTAGCATAATAAAGCATGTCCACCATAGATTGACCGAGATTATCAAAACACGCTCGTATCATCACCTCATACTGCTCAGGTGTTTTTGATTCTCCGTACACAGCACTAAAATTCTTCTTACAAATCTTTTTTAATGTCTCAAGCCAAGGATAGGCTATCCAAAATAAAATACGTATGATCGGATCAACGCATCCGCGCGGCAAAACCGTAAACGCATATAAAAAAAACTTAAGACTCGCATTTGAAAATTGTCTTAAAAGTTCCCGTATTTTTTTTGACCAAAATTTCTTCATATTTTAGATATTTTAAATTTTTAGTTTTAATCAGAGGAATTTATTCTTTATTGAAGATCTTGTAAAATAGAAAATAAAAAGCGCCCAAAAGACAAGTTCAAAAACATAAAGAGTGACTAACGCATCCTTAGCAAATACAGAAAAATCAATCTCAATACCACGATATACGCGCTGATATTGTTCTGTTAAATAATTTGTATATTTAAAAAAATACTCTGGATAATGTTTAAAATAAATCGTCACAATAGAAAAGCCTGCAAGCCAGAGACCTAACTTTCTAAAAATTTCCTTTTTAAATAAGATGCCCGTAGCAACAGCTATGCCGAAAAGGCGAATGCCCCAAGAAAAATAATATCTCACAATCTCAAACCATTCAGGCGAAGGACTCATAAAATTATACCCATACCAATATCCAGCTGTTAAATATTGATAAATACCAAGGGCTGAACCAATAAAAATTAAAATTGAGAAAACAATTAATGAAGGCATAAAGCAATCCTATTCATAAAATAATTTTAAGAACAAACATCAACCGTTGCTATCGGAGTTAGAGTACACTTGTCAAGACCCTCTTCACCAACCTTCCATCTTAAAATCCAATTCGGTTTACATCCCACTTCTGTTGTCGGATCATTGTAATCACTCCAAGCATCACAACGATAAGCAAAGCAATAACGTCCTACTCCCGGATTATATCGACATCGATATTTTATTTGTTCAGCAAGATCAATCGGTCTAAAACTTAAATAACTATCAAAATCTAATGGATAATCCCTTCCTCCCAAATTAGTTTCAAGATCTTGCGTTGACCCAACAATAGAATCTGAATTCCAGCTAGGTTTACGCGTGAACGCTCCAATATCAGGTGGATAATAATAACCATGATTTGTAAGATATTCAGCCTGTGCAGCGTTGATTTCTCCTAGCTGATAAACAGCGCAATCATAGAGATCGTTTTCGTTTGGCGCAGTGTCTGCAAAAAGTTTTTGAGAAATAAGAATACTAAGGATACCAACTAAAATAACAAGTAAAAAAAACTTTTGAAATTTCATATTTTTGCTCCTAAGAAATAAATTCTTTATAATTTTGTCTCTTTAATTATAACGTTTTTAAAACAAAACACCAGAAAAACGCATTGAAATATCAAATTGCAAAAAAAATGCCTTTTCTATTGTTTCCACTCTCTTTTAACTATAAAATAAGTATATAAATTATTTATTAAGATTCTTTAAGGAGAAACTATGAAAAAACTTTTATTCTGTTCATGCTTTATTTTATCGTTTTGTCTTATCGCAAGCGGCCTCGCTTTTGCAAGCACTCCATCACAAAGAGATGCTTTGATTGCTCAGCAACTTAATTGCACCGAGAGCAAAATGCAAGGCTCTGTCGGCTGGTCTGACGTTTGTTACAAAGACTTTGGCGCGTCACACGATTTTAGCGATTCAGGCCTTATGCTTGTTTCTGCTTCAAGCGGTGTTGATGCTGAAGCACGCATCAGAGAACTTGAATACACCTATGCCAATTCCGATCAATCCGGTGAGATTGAAACTCCTGGAATTGATTCTGATCCTTTCTTCAATAAAGAAAAAGAAATTAAAGAAGATAAAGAAACAAGTTTTCTTGATCACGAGAATCCTTTAACAAAAGTTGAAATGGGAACATCCATTTCTCATGTTCGATATCTTGAACGTGATTTAATGAAAACCCAAGGAAACATGTACGGTGTTTTTATTAATTATTCGAACAGAAACTCCGAACCTAAACCCATTAAAACATTAAAAGATTTTATTGAAAATGACGTATTAAAATTCGATGCAAAATACAGTCGTGGCAACGTTGATTATGACAGCAATGGAACAGGTAGCAAAGAAGGCGACAAAGATTACATGTTTGAAATGCGAGCTGTCATAGGGTTCGATGTTCCAACCACAGAATTTCTTTTTACTCCATATGTGGGACTTGGGCATCGCTATCTCTATAATGACGGACGAGGAACAACAAGCACAGGCCACGGAGGATATCGTCGTGAATCACGATATTATTACGCACCAATTGGAATTGATGTTAAAAGAGAGCTTTCTAAAACATGGGATCTGACACTCAACCTAGAATATGATTACTTTTTATTTGGTAGACAAAAAAGCTATCTTAGCGATGTTGTTGGTGGAGGTTATCCAGATATTAAAAATAAGCAAAATGATGGCTATGGCGCTCGAGGTTCGGTTAAACTCTTAAAAAAAGACAAAGAAATTGATTTCTTTATTGAGCCTTTTTTCCGTTACTGGAACATGGAAGACTCAGAAACAACAAGTTATGTTCGTGGTGCCTATATTCATACTGGAATCGAACCAACAAACACTTCAGTAGAAATGGGATGTAAAACAGGTATCCGTTTCTAAAGCACACTTCTTAAGAAATATCTTAAACCAAAACTAAAGCCGGCTTTCGCCGGCTTTAGTTTTATAGAATCTTTTTTAAATATTAATTTAATACATCGGTTGATATCGCGACTTACCAAACGCTAAAACTGGGAAGAATATAAACGGAAGAAACATCAGCCCTAAGCCAAAACCAGCACCCTTGCCAAAATTTCTTGCAACGCCGATATGCATAGCAATCGTAACAAAAAAGTTTACTATGGGAACTAACAACAATAACAAAAGCCATCCAGATCTCCCGCCTATCTTTAAAAGCACATAAAGATTATAAATCGGAATGATACATGTCCAGCCTGAATATCCAGCTTTATTAAAAACAATCCACGTTGACCAAAGAATTAAGACACCAAACATTAAACCAATAATACCAAAATACGCAGGAGTTTCTTTTCTAAGAATTTCTTCACGCTTTTCTTTGATGTCAGACATAAAATTAGATAACAAGATATCTTTTATTTTAAGATTTTTATTATACTTATCAACAATTTCATTTTTCTTCCTTGAAAAACTTCCAAAAGGTTTTACTGAATTCTTTAGTTGAGCTTCAGGAAGAGATTTTTTAATTAAATTAGAATCTTCAAAGCTTTTTAACTTAAGAATACTAATATTTTCTTTTTGAATTTTATCAGCAGAACTCTTTTCTTGAGAAAATTCGTCCATAACAAGAACGGGGATTTTACTTGCATAAGAAGTCTCTGCTTGAGTTCTCAACTCCAAAAGTTGTTCTACCTTAACTCCATCAATGCTTTTGATTTCATCCATGTAATATGTAATCTTTAAGCCATCTAAACCAATCTTGATATACTTATCTGTTTTCTGAACAACGTCTCCTTCGACAATTCGTCCAGATT
>Ga0307990_1000820_pt1 | contig 26939 bp, 15 predicted proteins | sample EllFjometagen129_FD_203168 | JGI IMG/M metagenome (GOLD analysis project Ga0307990, IMG submission 203168) | Marine microbial communities from Ellis Fjord, Antarctic Ocean - #129 | ecosystem: Environmental > Aquatic > Marine > Unclassified | place: Southern Ocean | collected 2014-10-08
ATCTGTCGCAAAAAAAATGATTTTAGAAGAATGATAATGGAAATTCCAAAATAGTTATTAACAGCATATTGTTGATAACTGCTTCTTATACTTATTTGTTACCCCTGTTTTTTGAGGGGATACTAGTAAGTTGAAATGTAGGGTAAAGCCTTTTATAACAGAATTCAGGGCACAAAAAACGCCCTTTTAAGGGCGTAAATCATTTGGCAGTCCTCAGTCCCGAAAAAATTGAAATCTTTGATTTCATCTTTTTTCGAGGATGCTCGACCGAAGGTCGGCATGGGCAGTCTTCAGTGGGCAGTCCTTAGTCTTCAGATTCTCTCGACTGAAGACTGTGAACTGGAGACTGTGAACTGAAGACTGGAGACTGAAACTATTCAGCAAGTGCTTTTTCGAGAGCCGTTAAAACTTTCGCATTCACTTTTCTTTTGTTCTTCTTCTTGTAGGCGGTCAGATCTTTGAATGCTTTTTCACCATATTCAAATAACCCGGTGGGGTTTTTATCAAAGTCATAACTACCGATACAGAAATCAAGCTTTTCTTTCAAGTCGGCGAACTTAGCTTCGTTAAGCTTTTCGATGGCTAATGAGGCAACTTCACACGCGTTTTTTAATTTGTCGTTATTCATAATTTTCTCATTTTAAAGTTTAAATTTTAAGCCCGCAAAAGTATGATTATTTTAAAATAGGCGTTCCGTTTTTTGTTAAGATTAGTTTAAATTTTAAGCACTTAGCCTGACAAAAAAGCCTGAGGCATATATAAAACATTCGATTTCTAAACTTTATAAATTTGATAAAGGAGATTGCTTAACATTAGGTTAATATTGATTTAACCTGAAAAATTCATGAATTTTTCACTCTGCCGGCTAAAAAGCCGACAGAGCCGAATTTCCTGCGAAAATTCGAGGGTTAACCCTCGAAAATATTTATTTAAAATATTTTCGGCCTTCGGTGATTAATTCACAAATTCAACGAATTTGTGAATTAATCAGGTTAAAGATAAATAGTGATTTACATGGTATAATTTGGAATTTATAAAAATAAAGCTATTTTAACAATTTTACCCGCTTATTATTCCAACACATTCCATTTTTCTACATAATTTTATGGCTCAAAAAAAAGCGACCACCCTAAAAAAGATGGCCACTTTAAATTTTTACATGATCAAACTTTTAGGAGAGACAAAAAAAATGCCCCGCATTGTAAGGCGAGGCGGCTTAAATGTTTCCACAACGGAATAATCCTTATTGTGAATTACTTCAAATTGTAGGTGCAAAAGTAAAAATAAATTCTTAATAATAAATGCTATGAGAGAGAAAATTTTAGGACTGGATTTGGGAACCAACAGCATAGGCTGGGCGTTGGTTGAACAAGATTTTGAAAAAAGGAAGGTAAAATTCTGGGAATGGGTAGTAGGATTATCCCGATGTCGCAAGATGTTTTAGGGAAATTTGATTCGGGAGTCTCAATTTCTCAAACCGCTGAACGCACCGGGTATCGAGGAGTTCGCCGACTATACCAACGCGATAATCTAAGGAGAGAGCGCTTACACCGAGTATTGAATATTTTAGGGTTCTTGCCTCAACATTACAAGGATGCCATTGATTTTGAAAAACATTTTGGCCAGTTTAAAAAAGGACAAGAACCAAAACTCAATTATCGAAAAAACGATAATGAAAAACATGAATTCATTTTCATGGAGTCCTTCAATGAAATGATAGAGGATTTCAAAATACATTCACCTTTAATTTTTCACAAAAAGAAAAATGGTGAAGAAACAAAAATACCTTATGATTGGACATTGTATTACCTGCGAAAAAAGGCTTTAACTCAAAAAATATCCAAAGAAGAACTGGCATGGATAATTTTAAATTTTAACCAGAAAAGGGGATATTACCAATTGCGTGGGGAAGAGGAAGAAACGGAGGACAATAAAACAAAAACTTTTGAAATATTATTGGTACAAAATGTTGTTAAAACTGATGATGTAATTAAGAAAACCGGAGAATATTTGTATGATGTATTTTTCTCAAATGGTTGGAAATATGACAGGCAAACCACCAAACCAAATGATTGGCTGAATAAGACAAAGGAATTTATTGTTACCTCCTCAACCACAAAAAATGGAGAAATAAAACATACATATAAAGCTGTTGATTCAGAGAAGGATTGGATTGCCATAAAATCAAAAACCGAACAAGACATTGAAAAATCTTCAAAAACCGTTGGGCAATACATTTATAATGCACTACTGGAAAACCATGGGCAAAAAATCAGAGGTAAACTTGTACGTACAATTGAAAGGAAATACTACAGAAACGAATTAGAAATGATTCTGAAGGTTCAATGCAAATTGCACAGTGAGTTACAAAATAGAAGTTTTTACCAAGCTTGCCTCGATGAACTCTACCCCAGAAATGAAGCACACCAAAAAAACATTCAGGATAAATATTTTGAGTATTTGTTCCTCAACGACATAATTTTTTACCAGCGTCCTTTAAAAAGCAAGAAGTCTTCTATTTCAAATTGTGCGTATGAAACCCGTACTTATATGAAAACTATTGCTGTAGAAACAGGTGAGGGTAAAAATCAGGAAAAGGAAATTACCATGACCGAAGGTATAAAAGCCATTTCAAAATCGCATCCATTATACCAGGAGTTTCGTTTGTGGCAATTTATCAGCAATCTGCACATATTCAAAAAAGCAACTAAAAACGATGAAGATGTTACTCACACTTTTTTGCATAGTGAAGAAGCATGGGTAAATTTATTCGATTACCTCAACAATTATAAAGAGGTAGGACAAAAGCACATTATCGACTATTTTTACAAACAGGGTTTCATCTCACGTAACGAAAAAGAAATCTACCGTTGGAACTATGTGGAAGATAAAAAATATCCTTGCAACGAAACCCGCGCATATTTTACTTCACGATTAAACAAAGTTGAGGGTTGTAAAAAAGGTTATTATTTTAATAGTGAAACAGAATTGCACCTTTGGCATATCGTGTATTCGGTTAATGATAAAATTGAATTTGAACGGGCATTAAAAACTTTTGCAATAAAATACAGGTACAATGAAACCTCATTTTTTGAAAATTTTAAAAAAATCCCGCCATTTAACAGTGATTACGGCTCGTATTCCGAAAAGGCAATACGAAAAATTCTACCATTAATGCGGATGGGAAAATACTGGAAGCAGGAAGATATTGATGAAAATACCAAAAAGCGCATTAATAATATAATTACAGGCGAGTATGTTGAAAACATTAAAATCAGGGTTCGGGAGAAAGCCAAAGAGTTAAACGAAATTTGCGATTTCAGAGGGCTGCCGGTCTGGTTGGCATGTTATATCGTTTACGACCGTCATTCTGAAAGCAGCGATAATTCAAAATGGAATACACCAGGTGATATCGAAAAATATCTATCCGATTTCAAACAGCATAGTCTCAGAAATCCAATTGTTGAACAAGTTGTAACTGAAACACTGCGCCTCACACATGATATTTGGAATTTTTATGGAAATGCAGCAAAAGATTATTTCAGCGAAATACACATTGAATTAGGACGCGAAATGAAAAATCCTGCTGACAAACGCAAGAAAATTGCAGCAAGAAACATTGAAAACGAAAATACCAATATCAGAATTCGTGAACTTTTAAAAGAACTTATGAATGATCCGGCAGTTACGGATGATGTGAGGCCATACTCGCCGAGCCATCAGGAAATTTTAAAAATTTTTGAAGACGGGCTCATCAATAATCCCGGAACAAATTATTCAAATGTGAGCGAAGACGATATTTCAAAAATCCGGAAAAACAATTCCCCTACTGCATCCGAAATAAAAAAATACATGCTCTGGTTGCAGCAAGGATATTTATCACCATACACTGGCGAAGTGATCCCGTTAAGTACATTATTCTCGACCAATTATCAAATTGAACATATCATTCCTCAAGCCCGGTATTTCGATGATTCGATGAGTAACAAAATTATTTGTGAAAGCGAAGTTAACGAATTAAAAGGCAGCCAAACAGCTTACGAATTTCTTAAAAATGAACGGGGACGAAAAGTTGAACTATCCGGTGGTAAAACAGTAAACCTTTTTACCCTTGAAGCTTACGAGGAGCATTGCAACCATTATTTTAAAAGCAATAGGGCTAAACTTAAAAAGTTGATGAGCGAAGAGATACCTGAAGGATTTATTGAACGGCAGATGAACGATAGCCGGTACATTAGCAAATTAGTAAAGTCTTTATTAAACAATATTGTTAGAGACGAAGAAGAAAAAGACAGCATATCATATAAAGTTGTTCCCGTTACTGGCGCGGTAACCTCAAAGCTAAAACAAGACTGGGGGCTGAATGATAAATGGAACGAAATTGTTGCTCCACGGTTTAAGCGACTTAATGAGCTAACAGGAACAGATAATTTTGGCTTTTTTGATAAAGATATTAACGCATTTCGCTGCGAAGTACCCGATGAATTAAAAAGAGGGTTCAATAAAAAAAGAATTGACCACAGACACCACGCTCTGGACGCTTTGATTATTGCCTGTGCCACACGCGAGCACATTAATTATTTAAACTCCATTAATTCGGAAAGTAAAAATTATTCACTTCGAAATAGATTGCTTTGTAAAAACAAGCAAGATGATTATACCAAAACAATGCTTTTGCCCTGGGAACGCTTCCCAAATGATGCTCGAAATAATTTGGAGCAAATTGTAGTAAGCTTTAAACAAAATACCCGTGTTATAAATAAAACCAATAATAAAACCTGGCAATGGGTGGAAGAACATGGTATATTAAAGAAAAAACTTGTAAGGCAAACCAAAGGAGAAAACTGGGCCATTCGCAAACCGCTGCATAAAGAAACAGTAAGTGGTGCCGTTAGTATAAGAAAAGTAAAAGCAGTTTCTTTTAGCAGCGGCTTGAAAGATTGGAAAAATTTATTAGACAAAGATCTTAAGAAAAAAATCAAATCATATTTTGATATAGGATTGGACAGAAAAGATATTGCCACTATCTATAAGAAAGAACCATATCAAAAAAATGGGGAAATAATAACTAAAGTTGATGTTTATTATTACTCAGAAAATGCAACAGCCACCCGCACCTTGCTGAATGATAAATTTACACGCAAACAATTGGAAAACGTAACCGATTCGGGAATTCAAAAAATTCTGGAAAACCATATTAAAAAATTTATAGATGCTAAAGGAGCAGAGTGTTTCGATTTGGCATTTAGCCCAGAAGGTATTAATGAACTTAATAAAAATATTGTTGATCTCAATGGCGGTAAAGCTCACCAGCCTATTTACAAAGTGCGAATTTACGAGGAGGGCAGTAAATTCAAAGTTGGAGTAAAAGGAAACAAAAAGGACAAATATGTTGAAGCTGCTAAAGGAACCAATTTATTTTTTGCTATTTACAAAGGGAAAAACATAAAGGATGAAGATGTCAGGGTTTATGATACCATTCCTTTGAATATTGTGATAGAACGCCTGAAAAATGGTGACCATCCAGTACCTGAAAAATACAACGACAAAGATGGGTACGAATATTCACTGCTATTTTACCTATCACCAAACGACCTTGTGTACGTTCCAACGGAAGAAGAAGTTGTAAATCCAGGGTTAATCAATTTGAATAAGTTAACAAAAGAACAGGCGAATAGACTTTATAAAATGGTGAGTTCATCAGGTACTCAATGTTTCTATATTCAGAATAACATCGCTACGACCATCGTCAATAAACTTGAGTTTTCAGCTTTGAATAAAACAGAGCGATCGATTGATGGCATTATGATTAAAGATAAATGTTGGAAACTCAAAGTTGATCGATTAGGGAATATCTCAAGATAATAATCAAATGATAAAACGCACCCTATATTTCGGCAATCCCTGCTACCTTAATAAGAAGCAGGATCAACTCATGGTTTCTTTTCCTGAGGAAGGCTTAGAACCGAAGTCAGTTCCCATCGAGGATATTGGCATCGTTATGCTCGACAATCCACAAATCACCATTACCCAAGCTTTGCTAACAGCAGTTTCAGAAAACAATGCCGTAATCATCAACTGCAACGATAAGCACCTGCCTCATGCCCTAATGCTGCCAACGGCTTCCCATTCGGCTTACACCGAAAAATTGAGGTTTCAGTTGGAATCGTCCCTGCCTTTGCGCAAAAACCTCTGGCAACAAACCGTTTCGGCAAAAATTAATAACCAGGCAGCTTTGCTCAATTACTTTGGAACTGAAACGGAGAACATGCAATATTGGGCCAAAAATGTTAAAAGCGGCGATCCCGATAATATGGAGGCGAGGGCAGCAGCCTTTTACTGGGGCAAATACCTCGAAGGTTTTCAACGACAACGTTTTGGTGAGCCCCCCAATAATTTGCTCAATTACGGTTACGCGATTCTTCGTGCGGTGGTAGCGCGATCGCTGGTTGCAAGTGGGATGTTGCCGGCACTGGGCATTCATCACCGCAACAAATACAATCCCTTTTGTTTGGCCGATGACGTAATGGAGCCCTTTCGTCCGTGGGTTGATAAGTTGGTAATGGAAATTTGTGGGGAAAATGAGGATATCGAAGAATTAAGTCCTGATTTGAAAAGAGCATTGCTTTCCATTCCGGTTTTGGATATTTTAATCGACAAACAGAAAAGTCCCTTGATGGTAGGCGTGCAAAGAACCACTGCTTCGCTGATGCAATGCTTTGAAGGGACAATACGAAAAATTGCTTTTCCTGAATTTGAATTTCTAAGATGAGCGGATTAGAAAGCCTAAATCAGTATCGAATTATGTGGGTGTTTGTATTTTATGATCTGCCAACCGAGACCAAGAAGGATCGGCGGAATTTTATGCTTTTCCGAAAAGGATTGATGCGCGATGGATTTAGCATGTTGCAATATTCCATTTATGTGCGCCACTGCAATAGCCGCGAAAATGCGGAAGTACACATCAAACGGGTAAAAAGCATCATGCCTCCAAAAGGGGATATCATCTTGTTTACGCTCACCGATAAACAATTTGGGATGATGGAGTTTTTCAAGTCGGCCAGCGAAACTAAAAGGCCGGATACACCACAGCAATTAGAACTGTTTTGAAACGAAAAAACCGCTACTTCAATGAAGTAACGGTTTATTATTGACATGATTTTTCGTTTGAAATATTGAGCTTAAAACATTGAAAACATGCACGTTGAATTGAGGTCTGCTGATTTCAATATTTCAAACCTGCCCGACTATACAGTTTGATTTTTGGTGGTCAGGCGGGGATACAATTTGAAAGCAATTCACAACCAAAAACAGTAAATGGCAAAGTCCAAATTTGCTGATTTCAATATTTCAAACCTGCCCGACTATACAGTTTGATTTTTGGTGGTCAGGCGGGGATACAATTTGAAAGCAATTCACAACTATTGTACGTGCCATTTTTTCATTTTAAAAGCTGATTTCAATATTTCAAACCTGCCCGACTATACAGTTTGATTTTTGGTGGTCAGGCGGGGATACAATTTGAAAGCAATTCACAACCCATGCACGTAGTGGCCTGTTCTTTTGGCAGCTGATTTCAATATTTCAAACCTGCCCGACTATACAGTTTGATTTTTGGTGGTCAGGCGGGGATACAATTTGAAAGCAATTCACAACTGCGATGGTTTTGTTACGTAAGGACATCATGCTGATTTCAATATTTCAAACCTGCCCGACTATACAGTTTGATTTTTGGTGGTCAGGCGGGGATACAATTTGAAAGCAATTCACAACCCCCGGGTTCGCCAGGTCTTAATTGTTTTCGCTGATTTCAATATTTCAAACCTGCCCGACTATACAATTTGATTTCTGGTGGTCAGGCGGGGATACAATTTGAAAGCAATTCACAACTACGTTTTTTTTCTTTTTTTCAGATAAAAAGCTGATTTCAATATTTCAAACCTGCCCGACTATACAGTTTGATTTTTGGTGGTCAGGCGGGGATACAATTTGAAAGCAATTCACAACGGGGTGGTGGGGGTAATGTACCGGCTCCGGGCTGATTTCAATATTTCAAACCTGCCCGACTATACAGTTTGATTTTTGGTGGTCAGGCGGGGATACAATTTGAAAGCAATTCACAACGAACGGGTAGGAATCGGCTCATCCAGGACAGCTGATTTCAATATTTCAAACCTGCCCGACTATACAGTTTGATTTCTGGTGGTCAGGCGGGGATACAATTTGAAAGCAATTCACAACGGAAAGCACTTTCAAGCCTGAAAGCGATCAGCTGATTTCAATATTTCAAACCTGCCCGACTATACAGTTTGATTTTTGGTGGTCAGGCGGGGATACAATTTGAAAGCAATTCACAACGCTAAAGTCATATTAAGGGGCTTAATGTTAGCTGATTTCAATATTTCAAAGATATCCCGCACCTGCGGGAAAAGCAATTCACAACACTCAATGGTTTCTTGATTTTTCTTCAGATGCTGATTTCAATATTTCAAACCTGCCCGACTATACAGTTTGATTTTTGGTGGTCAGGCGGGGATACAATTTGAAAGCAATTCACAACAGGCTGGTGTTTTCATAGATAAAGTTTTTTGCTGATTTCAATATTTCAAACCTGCCCGACTATACAGTTTGATTTTTGGTGGTCAGGCGGGGATACAATTTGAAAGCAATTCACAACAGACCTAACATAAAACAATCCAACAACCGCGCTGATTTCAATATTTCAAAGATATCCCGCACCTGCGGGAAAAGCAATTCACAACACAATTAGAAACCATCGATCAATCCATAAGGCTGATTTCAATATTTCAAACCTGCCCGACTATACAGTTTGATTTTTGGTGGTCAGGCGGGGATACAATTTGAAAGCAATTCACAACCGGGGGTTGTAATTGGCTTCTTTTATTTGGCTGATTTCAATATTTCAAACCTGCCCGACTATACAGTTTGATTTTTGGTGGTCAGGCGGGGATACAATTTGAAAGCAATTCACAACATCATCATCACACAAGTATATTAGATTCTCGCTGATTTCAATATTTCAAACCTGCCCGACTATACAGTTTGATTTTTGGTGGTCAGGCGGGGATACAATTTGCCCCATTGGGATGCCCGCTTCGCAAGGCGAGCCTTTGGCAAAAGCAATTCACAACCAACAATGTAGTTAGATTCAAGACTGATTTGCTGATTTCAATATTTCAAACCTACCCGCCAGCACATTTGCCCGTACGAGGCAAGGCGGGGATATAATTTGCCCCATTGGGATGCCTATGGCAAAAGCAATTCACAACCGCGGCCAGCACCTGATCCATAGATTCATAGCTGATTTCAATATTTCAAACCTGCCCGACTATACAGTTTGATTTTTGGTGGTCAGGCGGGGATACAATTTGAAAGCAATTCACAACATCTTCCTATTAAATAACCCCGGCAAAAACGGCTGATTTCAATATTTCAAACCTGCCCGACTATACAGTTTGATTTTTGGTGGTCAGGCGGGGATACAATTTGAAAGCAATTCACAACATCTTCCTATTAAATAACCCCGGCAAAAACGGCTGATTTCAATATTTCAAAGATATCCCGCATCTGCGGGAAAAGCAATTCACAACTGACGTACTCCTCGGGATCCATCACGTTTTGCTGATTTCAATATTTCAAACCTGCCCGACTATACAGTTTGATTTTTGGTGGTCAGGCGGGGATACAATTTGCCCCGTTGGGATGCCCGCTTCGCGAGGCGAGCCTTTGGCAAAAGCAATTCACAACCATAACGTGTCAATTGTTAAGTTAATCCAAGATGATTTCAATATTTCCGAATAATCATGAAACATTGCCGGATGAATCAAACTTTCAGATTGAACCAAACCAAAAATAAGCGTATTGATTAAGCAGGATATTGATAACTGTTTTAACCTGATTAATTCACAAATTCAATGAATTTGTGAATTAATCACCGAAGGCCGAAAATATTTTTATAAAAATATTTTCGAGGGTTAACCCTCGAATTTCTAAAGGAAATTCGGCTCTGCCGGCCTTTCAGCCAGCAGAGTGAAAAATTCATGAATTTTTCAGGTTAAGAAAAGATGAGTCGGGTGAAACATAGGTATAGATGATGTAATACATACAACCAACATACTGATACCCAAACAAAAAAATCTAAAAAAAATATAAAATCCTTTTATTTAGCATCAAACTGTCTTATTTTTGTGTGTGAAATAAAAAGCACTAATCGATAATATCGTGATTTGCTGACTAAAGTACCTCTCGGAATTCTTGCCTGACACTATGAACCTTTAAGATAAGCAGGTTCATAAATTTTGATGAAATTTTGATAGCGAAAGCTATTTATTCATTCAATACATTTATTAACTAAACCTAATTACTTATGAAAAATTTTACATCGAGGTTTTTATGGTTGTTGCTAATTTTTACAACAACACAACTGATGTGTTTTGGCCAGGAAAAAGGACGGATATCCGATGTCCAGGCCGAACAGCGAACCGATGGCTCTGACATCATTGATGTCTATTTCAACCTTTTAGGGTTTCAGGAATCATACGAAATCCAGGCAAGACTGCTTTGGGGGGTGGGATATGATATTCCACTTGAATTTTGTGAAGGTGATTATGGCCCTGGTATTTTACCGGGCACAAACAAGCATTTCACCTACCATATGGGCGGGCATAAACCGGGATATGAATGGACGAAAATAAATATTGAAGTACGGGCATATTTCGCAACCGGTGAATCGTGCCCGGGTCTGCCCACAGTGGATTACTACGGTCAGACTTACGAAACCATAAAAATTGGAGGGCAGTGCTGGTTGAAACAAAACCTGAATACCGGCACAATGATCGACTACCAGGTACTTCCCTGGCTTGACAATGAGATTGAAAAATACTGTTATGACAATGATCCATCGAATTGTACAACTTATGGAGCACTATACCACTGGTGGGAAGCTATGTATTACGGGCAGGCTACGCCGGGAAAGCAAGGTATTTGCCCCACTGGTTTCCATATCCCGACAAAGGAGGAGTTTTCATTGTTGATCAAGCTTTTTGGTGGTGCGGGTTTAGCAGGAGGATCAATGAAATCTGAAAACTTTTGGAATGCTCCAAATACCGGGGCAACAAACAGTAGCTTTTTTACAGCGTTTGGTACAGGGTCAGGTTATAACACTGCCGGATTAGGTGGCCCTGATGATTGTTATGGAATGGGTGAACTCACCTATTTCTGGACTTCGAGCATGAACAATGACCCGAATAAACCGGCGCTTGGTTTATATTTTAACAATACCAATGCAACATTTCTTGATTTGGCTGCCGAGCCCTATCCCTTTGGGAGTGTAAGGTGCATGAAAGATTGTGATACCCAACCCTCCGTTTCCAATGCAGGCCCTGATCAAACAGTTGTAAACGGGAATTACACTACACTTGCTGCAATTTTGCCCGAATTGGGCATTGGACAATGGGTGGTAACAAGTGTTCATACAACAAATAAACAAGGTATCCTGGTAGATAAATGGGATATTACCAGTGGTTTTTATGGTTTTCCGGACGAAACATATATGCTGGAATGGCAAATTTCAAACGAGTGTACGATGTCAACTGATCAGTGTGAAATTACTTTCACAACTTTCGAATGTGGCGAAAATTTGGTGGATTATAGAAATGGGAAAACATATCCAACAGTCCAGGTGGGTGATTATTGTTGGATGTCCAAAAATATGGACATCGGTGAACAAACCGGGATAGGAACGTATTCATCAGATGGCATAATCCAAAAGACCTGTTATAATGACGATCCGCTGTACTGTGATGAATATGGTGGTTTATACTATTGGTCGGAGGCAGTTCAACAGGAATACTCAGGGGATTACAGAAGAGGGATTTGTCCCCTGGGTTGGTTTATTCCTAATGATAACGCATGGTGCAACCTCACATCATCGATAGATGCAACTGTTGATTGCAATGCTTACGATAACTGGACTGGCACCGATGCGGGTGGTCAGCTCAAAGAATCGGGTACAAGCCACTGGACAAGTCCTAACAACGGGGCAAGCAATTTGTCCGGGTTTACCGCTCTTGGTGCAGGTTATGCTACCAAATCCTATCCTGAAACAGGGTTTCACGAACTCAACGAAACAGCCCGATTCTGGACTTCGCACCATTCATCTACTCAATCTCGAACTTATTGGTACCTTGGACACAACCAATCAAAAGTTGGCAGGTCGTCATCAAGTGCTTATTACAGAGAATATAGTGTAAGATGTGTACATTATCCAAATTATTAAAATGGAGGTTATTATGAAAATATTTATAAACCAAATTGTTATTTTGTCCTTTTTTCTACTTTCGATTCCTTTATCAGCCCAATATTTTTCAGAAGAGTCAAACGAGTTTAATATCGACACCAAAATTCCAAATGTGAGCAATTGGTGTCCTGAGGCTGGAGTTTATTATCTCCCCGGACAAGAGATATATCTTAATTATACCATCTACGAAAACAACCTCACCACAGTAGAACTTGGTTTTAGTTCTGAAGAAAACGGGGCAGTACAAGTTCTCCAGACTCTACCCCCCACCGGCCCGGTTAATGTAACCATTCCTAATGTACCAACAACATTTGCCAGACTATATATAATAGCAAAAGACAGTTATGGCCATGTGAATAACTATCCAATTCCATGGGAGGGATATTTTAATATTGGCGCTGCAACGCAAACACTATTTATACCACAGGGATGGTCAGGAATATCTTTGGCTTATGTCCCTGTAAACAACGACTTAAGCTCTATGTTTGCAGACTATATGGGAAATATCAGCGTGATACAGGATCTTCAAAATATTTTCTGGCCGGGAGGCGGTGTTTTTACTTTGAATGAATGGGATGTATTCCAGGGATATTTCATCCATGCAAACACCACATTTACAGCCCAAATTGAAGGTAGTTCAACAGCGTGCGACCAGTGGGGTTATATACCTGAGGGCTGGGGTTTAATCCCGATAATTGCCGAGTGCGACCTCGATGCAGAAAATTTCTTTTGGTGGAACCTATGGTCAAGCCAGATAATTAAAGAAGCCGCCGGCTGGCGTGTATTTTGGCCCGAATACAATGTGAAGACCTTAGAAGTGCTTGAAAGGGGTAAATCTTACCTGGTTTATTCAACAATGGCTAACAACGATTTTATTTATCAGCCCTGTTGGGAGGAGGAATCGGCTCGTGCAATAAGCCATGCACATACTCCTGAAAGCTGGAATGAACCTGTTTGTACGCCCAATAGCCATATAATTGTTATTCCTGAAAATGTAGTTGCTGGTAGCGGATTTGATGAAACAGCCATCATTGGAGTTTTTAACAACGCCGGATTATGTGCAGGAGTAGCTTCGCTTGCCGAAAAAAATGTTGCTGTTTTTGGTGATATTCCTTTTACCGAAGAAATTGAAGGGATGTTAGCAAACGAAATAATGCACTTTTATATATGGAATCACAAAAAGGAAATCCCGGTAACTTTGGAATTTGACCAGGATTTCGAACGTAATAATGGGGCATTTTCAGCAAATGGTTTGTCGGTAGTAAGCAAAATTAAAGTTAGCCCCACCGGGTTTAAAGATATAAATGATAGTTATATTACTATTTTTCCCAATCCGGCGAAAGAAGCATTTTATATTAAAACAAATATCACCGGCAATTCAATGCTTGATATTATAGATGCCAGGGGACACACCGTTTTGCATACTGATTATAGCGGTGAAAGGAAATTTGATTTAAGGAATCTTTCACCGGGTATTTACTACATCAAAATTTACAATGATGATGGAATGATGACAAAAAAAATAGTGATGGAATAATCAAGAAAACCTAAATCACCGCTTATTATTTATGTTCGATGAAACGATGATATTCAATCGCCCCGTCATTTATCCCGGGGCGGTTGAATTTTACAACCTGCTATTTATCCAGGTATCCCGAAATGGCTTCAACATACTTCTCGAAGGCCTCAATTCCAGCACTTGAAATTTTACATGTTGTTAAGGGATAATTATTCCTGAAACTTTTCCCCACCTCAATATACCCCGACTCTTTGAGCTTGTTTATTTGCACACTCAGGTTGCCCCGGGTGGCCTTGGTTTTTTCGAGCAGGAAGTTAAACTCAGCAGATTCCACACTTATCAACAAACTTATTATCGACAATCGAAGCTGATTGTGTAGCAGTGGATCTAATTCTTTGAATTCCATATTATCCCTTTCTTGCTTTAAGCATATATCCCGGAATCAGGTATGAAATCACTATGGATAAGGCCGTAAGAAGCAGCACATTTAGGGGAGAAACAAAAAATGCAATAATTGAAATTACCCAACATGCTATTCCTCCGATTAGCAAAGGCTTGAACTTAAGAATGCCGCCCGAAACAAATGTTCCCAAACCATACAAGGAAATGATAAGTGGATAAGTAGTCAGCCAGGAAATTTTTCCCATTCCGGTCATAAATAAAATAATGAGGATCACAACCAAAAAGCCCCACCACAAATACATCATCGCTTTATCAATTACAGTAATCACTCGGTTTCGTTTACCCAATCTGTAGCCGGCCACGGCCGAAGCAAGCCCTCCAATGGTCATTAACACCGGCCAGGGTAAATAAGCATATTGAAGATGAAGCTGGAGCATTGTGTAATTTGAAAGACTTGCTATTAGAACAAGCCAGCCCCATAACAAATAGAAAAAAGCATTGTCTTTAAGGTTGCCCTTGGCTGTTGAAATCATTTCTGAAATGATTTTTAAACTCTCTTTTTCTGTTAGTGTACCCATGATTCTTTGTTTTTAAAGTGAATAAAGTTGTTTTAAATTGAAACATGCTGCAAACATAAACAAGTTTATTTTATAAACAAGAATTTTATTAAAAATATTTTGGTGTGATAAAAAAGATTCCTCACTTCATCCCGAAGTTTCGGGATTGCGTTCGGAATGATAAAGCTTCCACTCATCTCATAACTCCAATGCCGTGTCATTCCAAGACTTAACCCAAAATTTTTGGGCATAATGAGGAGATGTTGAGTGAAGTCCCGCAGGTGCGGGACCCCGACCCTTCGGGGAAATCCCGCCCTTGCGGGAACTGGAAGGAATAGATTTCTCCCTCCAAAACTTGCTTCGCTACGTTTTTTGGTCGAAATGACAAGGCTATGGCTTTACATGGGGTGGGTGTAGGCGGGCGCGAAGCGCCCGCCTACACCCACCTCAACAAACCCGCCAAAGCCTTGTCATTTCGAAGGAGTGCAGTCCCGCACGTGCGGGAAGAAATCTATTGACAAATTTTTATCACCAACGACTATGAAATCATTATTAATTTTCTTTCCACAAAATTCGCAGTAGTACCAAAAATAATTTAGTGCAATAACTCCCTTTTCAATTTTGACAGAAATAAAATGGAATCCCTGCCGCGGGCTCTATCAAGTACCTTTACAAAATTAGGAAAGTATTCACCTGAACTTGAAGTCCACTTGTTCCTGATTAACACAGATTGATTAGCCAAACAGCTTTTTCTGCATGAAAAGTTTGATCCCGAAATCAAATTCCTACTTAAAATGTATTCGATGCAAGTGCTCCCAGCATAGAATAAAGCCGCCCTATCCCTTAAAATTAATATTACCTTTGATGCTTAAAATATGTTAAACAACGGCAGGCAAGAAATCTTGACAAGCCTCGACAACAGCCGGAAAATGTCTTGTGTTTTATTTTATGGATAATGTGTGCTTTAATAACTCGGATAACTTACTTAGCTATGATTAAACTTATTAAAACAATGGAAATTCATTTTAAATGCATTGCCAAATCAAAGTCAGTTTTTTTCACTCTTTTTTTGATCATATTAAATTCATCTTTCGTCTCTGCTCAAAATTATAATTCCACAAACAATTTGGGCAACACAGGTTTTTCTATTGAATCTCAAAACACTACAAAGGTTGAAATCAACTATTTACTTGGTGAGTTTACTCTTACTACCATAGAAATAGATGGTGAAATTTTTCAAAATATTAATTTGCCAGGTTACTTTCTGCCCAATAATGCAGGAGCACCTAACCTTCCGGGTTCAGGACGATACATTGCCCTTCCACAGCAAGCTACGGCAAGTTTAAAAATTCTTTCTTATCAGTCAGATACTCTGTTTAATGTCAACATCGCCCCTTCTTTTCGCATCCCAAAGGACAATGAAAAAAGCCCGCTTGATTACACAAAAAATGAATCGATTTATTCAAGGGATATGTTTTTTCCGGAAAAGCCCTTTCTTGTATCGGATAAAGATGTCATTCGAGGAATAGATGTGCTTATGTTGGGAATAACCCCGTTTCAATACAATCCTGTTAAGAAACAACTCATCGTTTATCGGGATATTAAAATTGAAATCAGCTTCAACGGCGGGATCAATAATTTTGGAGAGAACAGGCTGAGAAGCCGTTGGTGGGATCCTTTATTGTCCGACATCTTACTCAATTATGAATCCTTACCCAAAATGGATTACAACAAATCCCACCATACTATGGATGAAACGGGCTGTGAATACCTTATCATTACACCCAATGCAACCGAATTTCAAATTTGGGCAGATTCTATTAAGGATTTCCGGACAACACAGGGAATACTCACTAAAGTTGTCAAGCTCAGCGAAATTGGAGGTAACACCCCCGCTTTGATTGAAGCTTACATTAACAATGCATACAACACCTGGGACATTGTGCCGGCTGCCTGCCTTTTACTTGGTGATTATGGTACTGACGCTTCCAACAGAATAATTGCACCCTTATGGGAAAACTACTGTGTGTCGGATAATATCTACGCAGATGTGAATGGAAATGATTTGCCCGATATTATTTTAGCACGAATCACCGCCCGGGATGAAACTGAATTGGGGGTAATGATAAGTAAATTTATTCGCTATGAAAGTAATCCACCGGTTGATGAAGATTTTTATATGCACCCGATTACCTCGCTGGGTTGGCAAACAAATAGCTGGTTCCAGTTATGTTCGGAAGTAATTGGTGGCTTTTGGCGGGAAGCGCAGGGTAAAGAACCGGTTCGTATTAACGAAATATATAGCGGCACTCCCGGCTCAGTGTGGTCAACAGCAGCCTATACCGAAGCATTGGTGAATTATTTTGGGCCCAATGGCCTTGCTTATATACCCGAACAACCCTCCGAACTTGGGGGATGGACCGGAGGAAATGCGGAAATAATCAACACAGCGATCGATAGCGGAGCATTTATGGTTCAGCACCGTGATCATGGATTTGAAGGTGGATGGGGGCAACCATCATATACTAAAACAAATATCAATAGTTTATTAAATACGGATCTCACTTTTGTATGGTCAGTAAATTGCCTCACCGGAAAGTTTAATTATGGCAGCGAAGTTTTTGCGGAGAAGCTTCACCGATATACCCATAAAGACGAAAACTCCGGTTGCTTTGGCATTAATGCAGCTACCGAAATTACCTATTCTTTTGTAAGTGATGTATATATTTGGGGAGCTTATGACAATATGTGGCCCGACTTTATGCCTGGTTTTGGATCCATACCTGAACCAAGAGGAGTATTGCCTGCCTTTGCCTGTGCAGCAGGTAAATATTTTTTGGAGCAATCGGCCTGGCCTTATAACACGAAAAACAAAGTTGCCACATATCATCTTTTCCATCATCATGGCGATGCCTTTACCACAGTATATTCAGAAGTGCCCCAGGACTTGACGGTATCGCATAATTCAATATTATACATGGCTGAAATAACTTTTGATGTAACTGCTGATGTGGACGCTCTTATTGCAATAAGTGTAAACGGCGAGTTGATCGGGACAGGAACGGGAACCGGTGTCCCTGTTTCGATTAACATTCAGCCACAAACCCCACCAGACCAGATAAAGGTTACTGTAACAAAACAGAACTATTTCAGGTACGAAGCTTATGCTGAGGTTCTCCCGGCTACCGGCGCTTATGTTGTTTATAATAATATTGAAATCAATGATGAATCAGGAAATGGGAATGGCATTATGGAAACATCAGAATCAATCCAGGCTGCTATTACTGTTAAAAATGTTGGTGTAGAAGACGCCGAAAATATAGTTGTAACAATTGCCTCAACCGATCCTTATATAAATATAACGGATGATAGTGAAATTTACGGAAATATTACGGCAGGAAATGTAGCTGTTGTTCCAAATGCATTCTCATGGGAAATTGCTGATAACATCCCTGATATGCACCCGGTTGTTTTTGAACTTTCGGCAAGTGATGGAACATTAATCTGGATTTCCTACTTTAGCTTAACGGGCCACGCACCATCGCTCGAAACCGGCACAATACTGATTGATGATTACATTGGGAATTGTAACGGACGGCTTGACCCCGGGGAAACGGCATTTTTAATTATCCCCACCTTTAATAACGGGTCGTATAATGCAGCGAATACAATTGGGTCTCTAAGTTGTTCAAATGAATACGTTACCCTTAACAATACAAGCTTTAACTTTTACGACATTGGTGCAGGCCTATCGGAAGAAGGCATGTTTGAAGTAAGCATATCTGATCAAGCCCAGGCGGGTGAATATATTGAACTGATGTATGAAGTAACTTCGGGAGGCTACAGTGTCCAGCAAATTTATGCAAGCATTATCAGCCCGGTAGTTGAGGATTGGGAAACTGGTGATATGAGCCACTTTGATTGGGAAACAGGTGGAGATTCGGATTGGGAAATATTTTCAAACGGGGCTTTCGAAGGGAGTTTTTGTATTAAATCAGGAACATTAGATCATGACCAATATAATTATTTAAGCCTGCCAATCGAAGTGTTTGTAGAGGATAGTATATCATTCTGGTGCAAGGTTTCCTCAGAAACAGGCTATGATTTCCTCAAATTCTATATTGACGATGAAGAAATGTCAACATGGTCGGGTGAAGTGGATTGGGAACGGTCTTCATTTTTATTAAGCGAAGGCGCTCACACCATAAAATGGGAATATATCAAAGATGAAAACACAACAAGCGGGGATGATTGTGGCTGGATCGACTTTATTGTTTTCCCGGTTTATAATTTTCAAGCTTCCTTTTTTTCAAACGAAACAGATATTTGCGAAGGTGAAACTGTTAGTTTTTCTGATCAGTCTTCAGGAAATGTTGAATCCTGGGAATGGCTCTTTGAAGGGGGCACACCCGAAACATCCACCCAGCAAAACCCTACGGTCGAATATTCCAATGCCGGTGTTTTTGATGTATCATTAACAATTACCAATAGTATTTCATCCAACACAATGATAATGGAAGAATATATCACTGTTTCAGTTTTACCCGAAGTTACACTTGAACCGTTTGAGATGGTGTGCCTTAATTCATCTGCATTCCAACTTAGTGGTGGAATGCCTGAAGGAGGCGAATATTCCGGCTCTGGTATTGAAAATGGTTGGTTTTATCCCGCTACGGCAGGGCTTGGAACGCACACTATTACTTATGCTTATACGGACCCAAATGGTTGCGAAAATTTTGAGGAAGAAAATATTGTTGTTGATCCTTGTCCGGGTATAAATGAAACAACAAGCGGCACTGGGATAACGATTTACCCCAACCCAACAAGTGGCCACTTCACCATAAAATTTGATAAGAACATGGGTAAGGCAGAAATTGAAGTAGTGAATACACTCAATAAAATTATATATGCGGAATCGATAAAAACAAGTTCGCAAAACACCTTGAATATAAATTTTAGCAACCAGGCCAGGGGCATTTATTTCGTTAAGATAAAAACAAACAATATGGTAGATATGCTAAAAGTCATTATTAAATAACTCGAATATCTAAGTTTAATGAAATTTCAATCATTTACTATGAAAAACAAATCAATACTACTGCTACTCATCTTATTTACTCCTTTCCTTTTAAGGGCTGAATGGATTTCTCTAAACAAAAACAAAGCCACGCAAACGCCTCCGAATGTAACCTTGATCAGTGATGACAACAATAGCACGGTCATCAAAATTAATATTTCAGGGTTCGAATTAAAGGATTTGTTTACAGAAGGCAAAACTTATCAATCTGCGGATTTATTAAGTGAATCGTTCACAACAAAATCGGGCTTTCCGGAAGTGCCTTATATATCCAAAATACTGGCAATCCCTGATCAGGTAAATGTTTCGTACGAAATCATTGAAATTGGAGAATTGCAAACTTATGAAAACATTTTTCTACCTCCAGCCAGGGAGTCCTGGATTGAGGGGCATCCTGAATCATCATACACCGAAAATTTAAAGGCCTACAATTCCATGGAGGCATATCCGAACGAACTTGTTAATTTGGAATCTCCTTCCGTTTTCAGAGATTTTCGGATTGTGCGCTTATCGGTTTTTCCCCTGCGCTATATTCCGGCCAAAAAACAACTCCAGGCTATTTCATCTATTACTGTAAGGATTAATTATGAGAATGGGAAAACGACAAATCCAAAAATCAGCACCAAGAAGAAAATAGTCCCTTCTTTCGGAAAGTTATATCGCAGCTTTATTTTTAATTACCAAAGTGTATTGGATAATTTATATGAAGGCAGGGAAGATGGCCATGAGCTAATGCTTTGCATAATGCCCGATGATTTTGTTGAAAGTTTTCAGGATTATGCAAGCTGGAAACGCCAGAGTGGAATAGATATACATATTACAAAATTCAGCGACATTGGAGCAAACTCATCCGACCCAGGCATTATCAAAGATCATATCGCGGATGCATACTACAATTGGGATATTCCCCCAAGCTATGTCTTGCTTGTTGGTGATGCCGGAATTATTCCTGTTTATGGAAATTATGTGGATGAAAATTATTATGTCGAAATTGAAGGGAGTGATTATTTCCCTGAAATGTTGATCGGCAGGTTTACCAATCAAAGCGATTATGGAATGCAGGTAATGATAAATAAGTTTCTGATTTATGAAAAAACTCCCTATACAGCAACTACCGACTGGTTTAAAAAAGGGATATGTTGTTCAAACAATGCTTATGCCTCTCAGGTTGAAACCAAGCGCTTTGCAGCCGATAAAATGATGGACTATGGATTTACTTCGGTTGACACCATGATGAACTCTTCACCTTGCAATTATGACATTGATGATGTGATTAATGCTGTTAACGAGGGAAGGAGTTATTTGAATTACCGCGGCGAAGGTTGGTCGAGCGGTTGGTGGGCATCATGTACCCCTTTCAATCAATCGCATGTGGGTAATTTAAGCAATGGGCAAAAATTCACTTTTGTAACAAGTATTGGTTGTGGTGTTGCCATGTTTGATAACGGTGGCGGCACTTGTTTTGGAGAAGAGTGGATCGAGACAGGATCGATTTCAAACCCAAAAGGCGGAATAGCGTTTATTGGCCCTACCGGGAATACCCATACAACCTACAACAACAAAATAGATAAAGGTATATATACCGGCATGTTCCTGGAGGGAATGGATACTCCCGGACAAGCACTGGTTCGGGGCAAACTATATATGTACAATGTTTTTGGTGATACTCCCAATGTGGCTTATCATTACAGAATCTTTTGCATACTGGGAGATCCCAGTATTCATATCTGGAAGGAAGTACCCAGGGATATTAATGTTGATTATGTGGAATCCATTCCGATTGGAAATAGTTTGCTTGGGTTTACAGTCACCCACACATCTTCCGGCCAACCTGTTTCGAATGCAGTGGTAAGCGTTACCGATGACACCTTTTTTGCTACCGGATATACGAACGAGATGGGTATAGCACATGTGAATGTATTTGCAGATCAGCCGAAAATATTTAATGTTACGGTTCGTGGCGGAACTGCAATTCCTTTTCAGGGCGAACTAATTGCTATTCAGCCTTCAGGCGCATACATTATCGAAGATTCTTATGAAATTAATGATGCAACAGGTGGCAATAATAACGGGCTTTTGGATTATGGCGAAAGCAACATGTTAAGCCTTACCATTAAAAATGTTGGTATGGTTCAAGCTGAAAATGTTGGGGTAACTCTGAGCACAAACAGCCCATATATAACCCTTACAGATAGCACTGCAAGTTATGGGAATATTGCTCCGGGAGGAACCGTAGTTGTTCCCGATGGATTTACCTATTCTGTTTCCAATACTATCCCGGATATGGAGGAGGTTTCTTTTGTAGTTACAGCAAGTACTGATTTAGATTCCTGGATCAGCAATTTCTCAGTGGATGCACATGCTCCCATACTTGAATACCTTGATTATATCATTTCAGATCCAAGTGGAAATAACAATGGCAAACTTGATCCGGGAGAAACAGTGAATATAATAATCGACATTGAAAATTCCGGTTCATCAGAAGCTATGAACATCCTGGGAGAATTAACAATATTTGACCAGTTTGTAACTGTAAATTCCGCACAAATGAGTTTTGGAAATATCGCAGGCGGCGCACAAGCAAATGCTATTTTTAGCATAAGTGCTGATATCAATACACCCGCAGGATATTTTGCACTCTTGAATTTATCATTGGAGGCTGATTTGGGAATAAGTGGTGCCAACGAATTACATGTCATTATAGGACAGGTGCCGGTGCTTATTTTAAACCTGGATGAAAATGGTAATTCTGCCCCTGAAATGGAAGCTGCACTCAACAATATGGATATTACCTGTGAACTTATGAGCGAATTTCCCCCTGACCTTAATTTATATGCCACAATTTTTGTGTGCCTCGGCATTTATCCAGAAAATCATGCACTATCTGATACTGAAGGGCAGACGCTTGCAGATTACTTAAATAATGGGGGTTCCCTTTATATGGAAGGCGGAGACACCTGGTACTTTGACCAGAATACAGCCGTTCATGAAATGTTCAACATCTATGCCTCTGCCGATGGAGCTGGTGATATGGGGACTGTTGTTGGTAATCCCGGTGCCTTTACCGAAGGCATGTCATTTTCATATAATGGTGAAAATGGCTGGATGGATCATATTGAAGCCATTGCCCCAGCAGTTAAGATTTTTGATAATCAGTCACCCTTGTATGGTACAGGAGTAGCCTATGATGATGGAGATTATAAAACCATTGGTGCTTCACATGAGTTTGGAGGCCTGTTGGATGCTTCATCACCCTCAACCAAAGAGGAGTTGATGGTAGCATATCTTACTTTTTTGGGTGTTTCTCAAACACTTCAGGCCTATTTCTCATCAAATATTACCACTCCTTGTACCGGGGATACCATCGAATTTTATGATATGTCCGTAGGCAATGTTACAAGCTGGGAATGGAATTTTGAAGGCGGCTCACCTGCTACATCATCAGATCAAAATCCAATGGTTACTTACTTTACCCCGGGTATTTTTGATGTATCGCTAACGGTTTATCATGGAATCACGAGCAATACTTTCGCTATTGAAAACTATATTACAGTAAACGCTACACCCGAAGCTCCTTCTGCTCCCACCGGTCCAGGCAGCGTATGTGCTGACGAAGAAAACACAACTTACACTACAAACGGAATAACAGGAATCACAGAATATAAATGGACACTTGAACCGTCCGAAGCTGGCAGTGTAAGTGGTACCGGGTTAGAATCAACAGTTTTATGGGAAACTGAATTTATGGGAGATGCAAGCTTAACAGTTGCCGCTGTAAACGAATGCGGAACCGGTGACTTTTCCAATCCAATCAATATCTCCAGATATTTACCTGAAGTAAGTCTCGAACCTTTTGAATGGGTTTGTCTTAATTCTACTCCATTCGAGTTAAGCGGCGGCTTACCCGAAGGCGGTGAATATTCAGGGTCGGGGGTGGAAAATGGGTGGTTTGATCCTGCCATTGCGGGATTAGGGACACATACAATAACTTATGTCTATACCGACTTTAATAATTGTGGAAATTTTGCTGAAGAAACAATGGTTGTTGACCCCTGCACGGGAATAAATGAAAATACACGCAACAATGAAATGGTTATTTTTCCCAACCCCGGAAAGGGTGATTTTACGCTCAGGGTGTACAAGAACGTTGAAATATTTAAACTTGAACTGTTTAATACCCTCAACGAAAGCGTTTATGCTACTGACAAAATGCTCTTGTCAAAAAACGCGGTATATCACCTTGATTTTAACCACTTACCACAGGGTATATATTATTTGCATGTATTTGGAAAAGGCATGGATCAGTATGTGAAAATTATTATACAGGAATAATTACAGCTTATGAAAAATGTTATCATTCTTTTTATGCTTTCAGCTTTACCACTCTTAGGTTTTTCACAAAACGACTCAACTCATTATAATACTGAAGATGAGTTTAACCTTTGGGGATGCCCGGAAAAAATGCCTGAATTTCCGGGTGGTGTTTTGGCTATGATGAAATATCTTGACACAAAGGCAATATACACAGAAAGGGCTATCAATGATAGCGCTAAGGGTACTGTGTATGTTACATTTATGGTAATGCACACTGGAAAAATTAACGATGTCCGAATTCTTCGCGGAATCCACCCCGATTTGGACAGCATAAGTATAAAGCTGATCAATGACATGCCCGATTGGATACCGGCAGAAAATAGGGGTAAATCAATCGATTGCCAATATAACTTACCGATAAAGTTTGGTTCCCAGGGTATTGGTAAACCCCAGGAACCAGAGCCATCAAAATACTGGCGAAAAAAAGGGCTTCGTAAATTATCTTCTGTATGCAGAGAAAAGTATAATATGAATGACGAGGAAATCAATTGCTGGTATCGTTTTATAATTTGGAATTACAACAGTTACACTTTGAAATATCTTGATCTGGGAGAACTATTTAAAAAGCAGAAATGTGAATTTAATAGTGAATAAAAAAGTAATAATCACCGGTGCCACCGGAATGGTAGGAAAAGGCATACTGCTCGAATGTTTGGATCATAAAGCTATTAGCGAAGTTTTGGTTATTGGCCGCAACCCAACAGGCATTGAGCATCCAAAATTTAAAGAATTGATCCATAAAAATTTTGACGATTTTACAACTGTCCGGGATCAGCTTTCAGGATACGATGCGTGTTTTTATTCGATGGGCATCAGCGCTGCAGGATTAAAGGAAGAGCAATACAAACATTTAACTTACCACTTTGCCCTTGCCCTGGCAAAGGTTCTGTTTGAACTAAATCCCGCTATAACTTTCAATTATGTTTCGGGACAAGGAACGGATTCCTCAGAAAAAGGGCGGATGATGTGGGCACGGGTAAAAGGCAAAACTGAAAACGATTTGTTAAACCTGGGCTTCAAGCAAGCGTTTATGTTTCGTCCGGGCATGATTATCCCGCTCAAGGGTATCAAATCCCGAACAAAAGCTTACCAGTTTGGCTACGATTATTTTATGTGGCTGGTAAAATTCATAAAAATCCTCTCGCCCAATTCGGTGGTTGATACTACGCAAATTGGACTGGCGATGATAAACTCCATGCTAAAGGGTTACGATAAAATGGTGTTAACACCGAAGGATATTATTGTTTTGTCGAAATAAAGACCGGAATATATCAGGTTAATCATTTTCCCAATTATTGATTTGATGGATTAACAACTCATTCTTGGACATATTTGCAATTGGATTGCAAATATGTCCAAGAATTATGTATTTTTGTGGGATGATTCAACGAGACCTGGAAAAAACAGTAAATCAACTTCGAGGAAAATATTCTGTAATTGCAATTACAGGCCCAAGGCAAAGTGGTAAAACAACCCTGGTACGACACATGTTTAAAAACATTCCTTATGCCAACCTTGAAAACATTGACATTAGAACTCAGGCTATGGATGATCCCCGGGGGTTTTTAAGCAACTTCCCCAAAGGTGCTGTTATTGACGAAGCGCAAAGAGTTCCTCAACTTTTCTCATATATCCAGGGAATTGTTGATGAAAATAGAACAATTCAATTTGTATTAACAGGCTCACAAAATTTTTTATTATTACAGAGCATAACCCAAAGCCTGGCAGGAAGAGTTGCTATTTTAAAGTTACTACCATTTAGCCTTAGCGAGTTATCCAAAGAAAAAATAATTTTTGAGAATTATGAAGACGTTTTGTTAAAAGGACTTTACCCTGGTATTTATGATAGAGATATTGAACCGTCATTTTTCTATCCTTCGTATGTTAACACTTACCTTGAAAGAGATATCAGAGATATTAAAAACATTGGGAATCTGAATAGCTTTTCGAAATTTATACAATTGTGTGCCGGAAGGGTTGGCCAACTATTAAATATGAGTTCCATCGCAATTGATGCCGGAATTTCAACCAATACTGCAAAGGCCTGGTTATCGGTACTCGAAGCAGGATACATTATTTACTATTTACAGCCCTATCACAATAACTTTAACAAAAGAATTGTAAAAACTCCAAAGCTCTACTTTTACGATACCGGGTTGGCCTGTAGTTTATTGGGTATCGAGAATGCACAACAGGTGAAAACACATTATGCAAAAGGTGCATTATTCGAGAATCTTATCATAAATGAATTTCTGAAACATAAAGTTCACCATGGCCTGAGACCTTCCCAATATTTTTGGCAAAACAAAGCCAAACAAGAAATCGATTTGATAGTTGTATCGGCAGACAAAACCATTCCATACGAAATTAAATCTGGTATGACTATGAACGATAGCTTTTTTTCAAATTTAAAACTTTGGCAAAAATTATCTGGAGATGAGCCCGGGAACCTCCATGTAATTTATGGCGGAAATAATAACCTTAAAACTGCTAAGGGAAATTTTATAAGTTGGCGAAATTTGGAATTTTAGAATATGGATATTGAAGTAACCATTCTTATTAACCATTTTGGCTCATTTCTAAGATACGGTTGAAAGTTTATAAGTAGACTTTGTTACCAATAGCTTCCATTTTATTTAAGTTAGATTTCCAGCTTCTTTTGGTTGGGCATCTGTATGTTCTCTCAGATTG
>Ga0307990_1000821_pt1 | contig 26939 bp, 22 predicted proteins | sample EllFjometagen129_FD_203168 | JGI IMG/M metagenome (GOLD analysis project Ga0307990, IMG submission 203168) | Marine microbial communities from Ellis Fjord, Antarctic Ocean - #129 | ecosystem: Environmental > Aquatic > Marine > Unclassified | place: Southern Ocean | collected 2014-10-08
AGACAATGATCCATTGCGTGGATACTGGGAAATGGAAACGCCCTCAAGCATCGAGTTTCCGCAACAATCCCGAATCATCGAAATCGTGGACAATCGCAATGGCACGGGCAGCATTTTTCTGACGCTCTTCGACCACTGGGACCTGGAAAACGACGATTCAGACACGCTGGCGCTGCTCGGCAGAGAATTGGCATTCGCCGATGCCCTGCGCTGGGGTTATAACGGCGAGGGCGAATTCGGCCATATGGGTGGAATCAGTGATCGAAACACAAAGCTCATGTTCGCCATTCCAGGCGATGTGACGCAAAAACTTGCCGCTATTTCAACCGAGGACCCGATTACCTCGACGGAGGCTTTCGGCGTCGGCAACTACATCAGCAAGAGGAACCTGACGGGGCTAAAATATAAAGTTGATGAAAAGAACGTCCGCGCATTAAGCGACCATAAATCCATGAGCGAACTCATGGAGTACATCGCAGGCCATTTGGATGCCGACGATCCGAGCGGTTTGAAAAAACACCTGACGGAATCGCTGGAGGCCGCCGGGCGCGATGACATAAGCCCCTCGGCGACGCCATACATATACTAAGGCGACCCATCACTTCGGTTTTTTGATGTATTCCAGGTTGGCTCTTGCAGCTTTCTGGTCGAAATCCAAGGCCAATGCTTTGTAGTATTGAGCCGCGCCGCCGCCGCGAATCTCGTCAATGTTCATGGGCGCAGTGGCAATCCAGTTGCCGAGATAAATATGATCCAGGGCCGATTCACCGTTTTGCGCCATGTGTTGTTCGATCTTTTGCTGAAAGTGTTCCTCCTGTCCGGCGAATTCGTCCGTCAGGCGCGTAACCCAAAAATCAGCTCCCGCCCACCAGCCAAGATCGGGAATGTCCGTCATGCGGTCCCGCCGTATTTCGGATTCGGTTTTTAACGCTAATTTGGCGTCGGGCGGCTTCGGTAGTCTGAATATTTCGGCAATTCGACGAGCCAGAATGTGCCCGACAAGAATGTGGCCGCGAACGTTGTAATGGCAGTAGTCCAGAAAAATGCCGTAATCCGGCATTCGGTGGGGGCAACGATCCGCGACGGACTTTTCCAAGTCAAAACTTATGGCGCCAAGTTGCCGCGCTTCAAATGGCAAGGTTCGGTTGATTCCGTCGCCGGCGCGATTTTGTTTGCCCGTTAAATCGATGTTCCTGATCGCCTGTTCCCTGGCCTTTTCGCCTTCGTCAGCCAGATAATACAAGGCCGAAAGCTCCGCCAGCGCGTGAGGTTCCTCGCCGCTTTCACTGAGGTTTAATTGTTTCATCCACGTGGGCAGCAGCTTGCGGCAAGCCTCGAAACCGGATGATTCGTAATGTGCAAGCGCCAGGAGATAGATGTTTTCAAATGTCTGTTCGGTTTTGTCGGATTCCAGATCCCTAATGAGCTTCGTGTACATCTCAGCCGACTGCTTGTCGTCGCGCAGTTGCTTCTTTGCCCGCGCGTAAATCAACAGCGCCGCTTGATTGCCCGGATCGACCTTGAGCTTTTTCTCCATCAAATTTTCCGCTATTTGCGGTGCGCCATAGCGCAATGCCCAACGAGCCTAAATATAATCCGGGTCCTGCTCCGGGCCGTCTCCGGCAAAGTACCACTGCCTGGAATGAATGAAGCGCAGGTTGACCGGGACCGTGCAGACCATGAATCCGGCGCCCTTTTTTTTTGCAAGGTAGGCCATGCGCCTCAGTGATCGCCGTAAACGGTCCTCGACAAATTGTGTTGTCGCGGGGATTTTGACTTTTGATATCACGAAATCAGTTTTTGCTTCTTTTGCAGGTTTTTGCTTTGGACGCAGCATTCTCGCCAGGGCAAAGGGGCGATCGAGCTTGCGTGCAAAGGTCAAAGGGGCCTGCTTTTTCGGATTAATGGCCAGGGATGTGTCGAGAAATTCGTTGTTTCCCATAACCGTCACTACCAGGTCCGGATTGAAAAGCTCGATGCTGTTTTCCAGCAAGTATGTCAATTGTGGACTGGCGTATCCGGTTTTGGCCATGTTGATGACGCGCACCCTGCGATGATCGCCGCTATCGTTGAGAAGGCGCTGAATCCAAGCCGCGAATGTAGCGGGCTGCGCAACGCCAAGGCCCACCGCCTGGCTTCCGCCAACGAAAACGATTCGGATTTCATCATCGCCTTTTTCAACGGGAAGCGTTTGGCCGATTCGTTCGGGCCAGACCATACTGTAGTGATCTAAACCGTCAATTCGGATGATGGAAGCGGGGTCGCTTTTCGGCAGCTCTTGGAAAGCCAGTGGACTTCTGGCATCGACAGGCGCAGGCGGTTTGTACCACTCGATAACACGCACGCTGCTTTCGATGACAAATAGTGTAATGACCAGCGCGGCGGCGGTGAATATCAGGCGCTTGAACACATTAGCCCAACCCATAACTTTCCCTACCCGACGAAGAATTCGAAAGTAATTATCTCAAAGCTTCTACAAGAATTTTTTCAGGTCATATTTTTTTGCCAGCTCGATACGTTCTTCTTCCGGCAATGATCTGATGTATGCCTTCCAGCCGGGGCACCAGCCCACGTGCCAACGCCACACACGCCCCAAAAAGGACATCGGATTGTTGTCGAACTTCGCCCGAAACTTGCATGTCTCGCAATTATGCTCGGCCATCTTGCCCTCCCGATTCTATCAGCGGATATTTGATGCGGTCCCCAGTCCATTGATAATACAATATGCCTGGAAACGCACCATCCCATTTCATTTGCGTGAAAAATCGTTTTCGATGTCCGAATATGTTCTCTAAGCGCGCATTCGATCCGGGTCGATCCCGTATGGCATCCGTTCAATGGCGCCGCGATCATCGCAAGCCCCAAGCAGCTCACGGATTTTCAACCCGCTTTTCGGATCGATGAATTCCGGGGCGATGTCGTGCAGGGGTTGCAGGACAAACAGCCTTTTTTCAAACCGGGGATGCGGCAAAACCAGCCCGGCGTCGTCAACTATCAAATTGTCGAAAAAGAGGATGTCGATGTCCAGGATCCGGTCGTCGAGCGGCTTTTTGCGAACCCGGCCTGCGGCGGATTCGATGGCCAGAAGGGTGCCCAGTAACTGCGTGGGCGCAAGCTTCGTCTCGATCATGGCGCAGGCGTTGTAAAAATCCTGACTCGCCACGCCTCCTTCGGGAGCCGTCTTATAGACCGGCGAGGTCTTTAATACACGCATGCCGCTTATTTCACTCAATTCGCGCACGGCATAGCGCAGGTGCGCCGTCCGATCGCCCAGGTTCGAGCCCAGGGCGAGATAAACGCTGTGCCAAATTTCTGCTTGTGATGACATCGAGATTTTTTTCGCCGTCTAATTATCAGCAGCCGCAAGCGCCGCTGCTGACATCCTCGTCGTCATCATCGGCAAGTTCATCTTCGTCGGCTGTGTCATCATCATCGTCAACATCGTCATCCGCATCGTCATCGACCGCGTCGTCATCCGTGGGCGTGGCGTTCACGGTGATCAGCACTTCATCGGTATCGGAATACTGCCCGTCTTCCACCTTCAGTTGGAAGGTGTAGTCGCCCGGCGTATCCGGCGTAAAAGCCTTTGTCTCGCCGTAGGGATGTTCATCGGCATAGAGGATTTCAATAAGGCCGTCCGGTCCGGCGATGAGGGTCCACTTAAAGCTCAGAGTATCGCCTTCGAGATCGACGCTGGCGCTGCCATCAAGGGTGACTTCGTCGCTTAGCGTGACTTCCTGATCCTCGCCGGCATTGGCCACAGGCTCGGTATTGTCATCGACGCCCAGGTACCGCGCGCGCGCGATGGCCGTCCCGCCGGCGAATCCGTAGGTGTTGCCGACCATATCCATATCCATATAGCCAGTTCCAGCGTCATGGTAATCCACCCAGTCCCAGTTTCGTCCGCCGTCCGTTGTAATGAACATGCCGCCGCCAATGGGCAGGCTGCCGGCACCGTACATGATCGCGGCGTAACCCAGGTCGTTGTTGATCATATTAATAGCGCTGATGATATAGTTGGCGAAGGGCACGTCCGGCACCGAATCCGGCATGGTGGCGCTCATCCAAGTATAACCGCCGTCCTCGGTGTATCGAATGCGCTCGTTGCCGTGATCGCCGTAACTTTCTTCCGTGATGACGACGCCGTATTGCTCGCTGGGCATGTCGATGCGGCTGGCGTACCAGTTCATGTGGTCGGTCAGCGCCTCCCAGGTTTGCCCACCATCCAGCGTCTTATAAATCCCCTCATCCAAAATGGCCTTTTCCGAATCGCGCCGCTTTTGTTCCCATTGCCATCGATACAGGGGCGAGGTCAACCATCGAACGCGGTGTTGACGAAACTCCGCCGGATCGTCGGCCTGGATGCTTTTGGCATCGTCGCTGTCATCCCAACCACTGGTGACATAGCCGATGTTCTCATCAATGAAGCTTGATGCGCCGAGCATTGCATCGGCACTGCTCACCGGACTCGGCATAATGGTCCAGGAGGCGCCTGCGTCGTACGTGGCAAGGATCTGGTTCGGCGATGCCAACGCTAGGGCGAATGTATCGGTCACGCATTCCAGATGATCGACTGACGAGCCAAATCCCATCATGCCCGAAAGATCCACTTCCTCCCAGGTACCCTGCTCTCCGGCGCCCTCGGAGCGCCAGATGCCGCCTCTGAGGGCTGTCATTTGCAGGCCCCCCAGAAGCACAACGTTTTCATCAAAAGCGTCCGCGACGATCACCATGGGAAAACCTTCGACATCGGAACCGCGCAACACTTCGTAAACGTGATTGCCACCGTCGCTGGATTTGACGGCCACGATCATGGCCTCCGCGGTCTGCAATAAGGTTCCACCAACGAAGGTGTTTTGATCCAGAGCGGCAATGCCGAGCATGGCGAATGTTGGCCCCGCGTTTTCCTGCCCCATATATTCCCACTGCCCGGGCGCGGCAGCGAATGCCGGCGCGGCAAACACAATAACGATCAAAGCGATAATCAACTTTCGCATTGGTTTTTCCTTTCCGAAGGAATTTCAATCCCGGTTATTAACCCCTAACAACGCAGGAGAAATTTATTAAAACTCCGATTGACAAGCTAGCGCTCTATGCGAAATTGTCAAACGAATTCGGACGCGAAATATCACGGATTCAGCGCTTGCCGACTCTTGTTGATGAAAAGGGACGCGGCGAAACAATCGAAGGAAAGATGGCTGAGAAAACAACGCAAACTCCGGGCGATTGGAATGTACGCGCGATCAAGGAAAAGACGGGCGAAATGATCGAGTACGTGGTCGTCGCGGAGCGGATTCTCGATTGGCACCGCCGCCACGACATCCGAGGCCGCAAGGGCGCGCCGGGGGTGACGCTGGCCAAGATGATTGCGGCTTATCACCGCCTCGGCTACAAGGGCGACCGCAATATCACTTATTTCAAGGATGAAACACCCGATGAGACCGTCGTCGAGACTGGAGCCTTCATCTATGCGTGCCTGGACGGCTGGAAGTTCGAGGCTTGGCAGGATGATGAGGACAAAAGACGCATCCTCACCACCCTAAGCCTGCTCAACTGATTCAAAAGCCGCTTTAAGTGCAATCCCAGATAAAAATCCGGGCTAAGCTTTACTCGGGCGCGCTTGTTTCTTTTTCAGCCTCGACTTTGGGCGCAGTGAGCGCTCCGGGAATCACGGTCGCGGGGGCCGGAGCCGCAGAAGCGTAGGTATCCAGAACTGCGTCGTTATAGCGCACTTCCGCAGTTGCTTTTAGGCCGTCAACTATCTTTTTGTACTGTTCCTGCTGATTCTGGCGAGCCAAATGCTGGGTGATCTGGCCTTTGACTTCCTCAAAATCCTTTGCGGCCAGTTGCGGCGTTTCGTCGTAGAACTTGCGCAATGCCGCTTCGTCGGGTTCGCTTTGCAGTTTCGCCATCGCCTCTTCCAGGTATTTGGAGGCGATAACCTGCCTTTTCATCAGCTCGATTTGATCCTTGATATCCTGACGATCTTGAAATCCCTCTTTAACGGCCGTTTGATGAACGAGTTCCATTCCGATGATGTTGTCGGCCATATTTTTGATGCCCTCGGCGCCGGACAGCTGCGCTTTGAGGTATGGAGGGAACTGCGCGATCATCTCATCCATCTGTTTCTTTGGGACGGGGGTGTTGTTGACCCAGGCGATGACCTGGTCGTCGCTCAGTTTTTCCGTAGCCTCGGCCTTTGGGGCTGTTCCGGTTTGCGCCGGGGGCGTGCAGGCGGAGAGGCAAAGAAATGCCAGGGCGCAGGCGCTTAAAACGAAGAACTTGTACATGGAAGTTTCCTTTATTTGTTTGTGGTCAGTCCGATCCATAGGGACTTTTACTCTAAGATGCCGCCTTGTGTCAAAAGCCATTCACTCTCCCATGTCAAATGATAAACATAGTCGCCATAAATTCGTAGCGGGTTGCAAGGCGAATCTATTTATGCCATTTGTTGTCGCGATGGGATGGGAATTTTCTCGATCTGGGTGGTCAAAAAGCAATCTCTCCTTCAGAATCCATGTGAAAGAGGGTGATTCATGGCGCAAGCGAAAAAGGGCGACTCCGTCAACGTTCATTACACGGGCACACTGGACGACGGCACGGTTTTCGATTCTTCCCGGGATCGTGATCCATTGTCATTGACAATCGGCGAAGGCAAGGTGATTCCGGGCCTTGAAGAGGCTATCATCGGCATGAGCCCGGGCGAGTCCACCACCGCCAATATCCCGGCGAACCAGGCTTACGGGCCACGCCACGATGATCTGGTTGCCGAACTGCCCGCCAAGGATTTTCACAACGGCGAGCCGCCGGAAATCGGCGAGTGCTACCGCATTCCCAATAGCGGCAATGGCGACGGAGAAATGATTGTCACGGTGACAAAGATTGCCGATTCCAAGGTGACCATTGATGCGAATCACCCGCTGGCTGGCCAAAACCTCAACTTCGAAATCGAATTGATCTCCATCGGATAAAGGCTTAGGCGACATCGCGGGATATATCTGGACAGGGCTTAGGGCTTGAGGGGGAAACAATTCCGCATCACGAATGGCGAATTCATTCCGCATTCCGCATTTCGCATTCGAAATTCCGCAGTCCTTCAACCTATGCAAAATTCCAATATTTTTGGCTTTAAAAAATGTTTACACCCACATTGAAGGGTGCTACAAGGATCGCGAAAATCCTGTAACTATCAGGACTTTGAGAACAATTCCGGAAGGAGTGACGCTTGGCTTTGGGCAGCTCACTTGACTGCGGAAACGAGGAAAGAGAAAAAGGAATGTCGAAGAAGTTATTCGTTGGAAGTCTGAGCTGGAACGTTGACGATGAGTCATTGCGAGAGGCATTTGCCCGCTTTGGCGAGGTTACCGAGGCCAAGATCATTCTTCATCGCGACTCAGGCCGCTCACGCGGTTTCGGATTCGTAACCTACAGTGATAACCAAGCCGCCGCCAAGGCCATCTCAGAGATGAACGGCACGGAACTGGACGGGCGCACCATCAAGGTGGATGAAGTGCAGGACCGCGAATCTCAAAAACGGGGAGGCATTCTCGGCAGACGCCGCTAGTCAGCCCGACCTTCAGCAAACAATAAGCGAAAACCGTTTCATGAAGTGAAAGAAACTATTCCAAACCCGGCGCCCACTGCGACGCCGGGTTTTTTTGAAAATTGGTTTTTTTATGACATGACGCTATGAGTCATCCGCTTCCAACCGAAAGCGACGCAGGCCCATATTGTAAAATGCGCCGCCGAACCATCCGTCGGACAGGCTGCTGATGATCCAGCCACCGAGGCTGTCGTCATCGAGAAACTTGCCGGGAATCACCGTCGGTATCGTCATCGGTCGTGTCATCATCAACGTTTGTGTCGTCGTCATGGATCGTATCATCATCAATGTCGTCGCCAGGATACGAAAGGCCACCAGCCTCGTCGTCAGCCTGCCCTGAGCCTGTCGAAGGGTCATCGCCGTCTTCGCAACTGGCGGCGAAAACCGACGCAATAACCGCCACGCAAAGCACAAACAATATTCTGGGAGCAGGCTTTTTCATACCGGCATTTTAACGCATGGCGGATACCTGCGCAAATGACGCCAAGCGGCTTGCCATTTGCCTTTTGTGCTCTTAAAATCTGTTAAAGATTGACATGGAGAATAAAATGCGAACGTCGGTACTGTTGTGGACTTTGGTTTTGGCTTGTCTGCTTTCCTTTTCTATTTCGTGCGGCGGAGGCGGAGACGACGACGACGATTCCGCTGACGCGCCTACCGACGACGACGTTGATGATGATGTCGATGACGACACGAGTGGCGACGATGACGTGGACGACGATGTTGATGATGATGACGATGTCTGGAGCCCGGGAGCCACTGGCGAGGCTGTACTTGCCGACAACGCCAAAGTCATCGAAGAAGAGCAGGCCAATGAGGCAGAGGTCGAGGACGACGCACTGACATTTCCAAAGGATGGCAATGAGAATCTTTTTGAACTGGAAGTCGGGGATGTCATTGGTTCTGCTGGGGAGAACGCCTTTTTGCGCAAGGTTGAAGATGTGTATGAAGATGGCGACTCGATCATAGTCACCACTGGTCGCGCCACTCTGGAGGATGTTTTTGAAGAGGCCGACTTCGTTATCGAGCTTGATTTTGCTGGCGACCGGGTTGATCCCTGGCTAAACGAGAACCTCGGCGGCACAAACATATTTAACAGCACTATTGGCGGCGTTCCCTTGAGACTGGATATCAGCGAAGGGTATTTGTATTTCGCGCCGGTTTTTCGCTTCGAACATGTAATCGGCACTCCTTTTCTCACGCCCACTCTGTTTGATTTTTCCGTTCAAGCGCTTTTAGAAGCGGGGATCGAGGTGGAGGCGCAAATCGGCGGGGCGCTGCCGCTGTTTAACAAGGAAACGGAAATCAACATTTTCAAAACACATCTCCCCATTTTGGTTGGGGGGTGGCCCATCGACATCACACCATCGGTCAACATCGTGCTGGGTGTGGAGGGCATGGTCAACGCGCAATCGGTGGTAACCGCTGGCGCGGAGTTGGTGTCGGATTCGCAAGCCTGGTTCAACGTATTTGGCAACGTCCACTATTTCTCAGATGATAACCCGGAGTGGAAATTCACCGAATCCCACGCCTTTGACTGGAATCCATACGGGCCGACTTTCGACAATGAGGTTTCCGGGTACCTAAAAGTCTATGCGCGGCTGGAAGTCGAGATGCAGCTATACGACGTGGCTGGCCCATATGTGCAGGCCGGTCCTTACGGCAAACTCGCTTTACAGCTTACACCCGATTGTCATTGGGACCTTCTCGCAGGTGCCGAAGGCATTATCGGAGCCAATGTGGAAATGCTGGGCTGGAATATCTACGATTACCAGGCCGAAATATTTGATTACGAAGTCCCCATCGACGATGGCGACTGCGCCACAACGACTACGACAACAACCAGCACAACAACAACCAGCACGACCACCACGACAACGCACATCACGACAACGACAACCACCACGACACCGACGACGACAAGCACCGTAATTGCAACAACAACGACGACAGTATCGACTATATCAACGACGACTACGACGCTGCCGATTTTGATAACGGGCGTAGCGCCGCTGACTGCGGATTTGGGTGCGTTGACCACCTTCACGGTAACCGGTTCGAACATGCCTGACACGCTGGCGGCTTGGATTGACCACTGCGTCGGTATTACATTCATTGATCGAGAGACAGACCAACAGCAATTTCAGTGTACGCCAATGTATGACACGGGCCTGCAGGATGGTGTGATAAGAGACCACCCGGATGGAGCATTATTGCACAGTTTCGAGGTGAACGTGATTGATGACACGACAACGACAACGACAACAACGCCAGGCACGACCACAACAGCGCCGCCGTCCAGCACAACAACGATTATTTCGACAACCTCAACAACTTCTACTACTGACGCTTGTGAAGGTTGCATAATAGATGAAATTTGCTACGAGAATGGAGAAATTAATCCTGATAATGTGTGCGAAATATGCAGTGAAGCCATATCGATTACTTCTTGGGCCGACAACGACGGTGTTTTCTGCGACGATGGCGTTTTCTGTAATGGCGCTGATGCATGTGATGCCGGGACTTGTTCCGTGCATGTTGGTGATCCGTGTCCGGATGATGGACAGTTTTGTAACGGTGACGAATTTTGCAACGAAGCACAAAGTCTATGTGAGAACACAGGCGATCCTTGTGAGTCAGTAATTGAATCCTGCCAAGAAGAAGATGAATACTGTCAGCCCACGTGTGTCGGAGTGCAGGTCAACAATGGCCCGTTGGATGAGGACAACGACGGTGATGGCTACTCGGAAAATATTGGTGATTGCAACGATGGCAACAACGCGGTGAATCCGGGTTCGACTGAGGTCTTCGATGGCGTGGATAACAACTGCGATGGAGTCATTGATGACGGATTGGATGAAGACTGCGACGGCTACCAGTCGGAGGCCACCGGCGGCGACGACTGCGACGACAACAACTGGCAAATCCATCCCGGCGTTGCCGACGACGGATTGGACTTCATCGATTGGAACTGCGACGGAGTGATTGGCGACGCGGCCAGCGGCAACGCGGACGGCGACGGATTCGCGGCCCTCGGCACGAGTGGCGGGGTTCTAGACTGCGACGACAATGACGCCGCCGCCTTCCCCGGCGCCGCGCCCTTGGACGACGCCATGGCCTGCATGAGCGACTGGGATGGGGACGATTATGGAGACGACCAGGCCGTAGCGCCCATCATTTCCGGAACGGATTGCGATGACGCCGATTTTCTTTCAAACCCCGGTGCGCCGGAACTGGCCGACGACGGCATCGACCAGGACTGCGACGGGGGGGACCTTGTGCGTAGCGACGCGATCGGCGTTTTCGTAGCGACCTCGGGTGACGACACCAATCCCGGCACAATGGCTGCCCCCAAGCGGACGATTTCTGCTGCGGTCGCGCTGGCCCAAGCGACGGGCAAGTCCGTCTTCGTCGCGGCGGAGAATTATGCGGAAGACGTGGAAACGGAAGTCTCTCTTTTCGGCGCTTACGAATCAGCGGGCTGGACCAGAGATATCGACGCCTACCTTACGACCATCAACGCCTCGGGATCCACGGCTGTGAAGATAAGCGGCTCAAATCCCGTGGCGATTCAAGGCTTCACCATCAATGGCGGATCGCCGACAGGCGAAAATAGCTACGGCGTGTACAACTACGCCACGGCGACGCTGGTGGACAACACAATCAACGGCGGGTCGGGCTACGGCGTGTACAACAACTACGGCACGGCGACGCTGGTGAACAACACCATCAACGGCGGGTCGGGAGACAATAGCTCCGGCGTGCGCAACTCCTCCGGCACGGCGACGCTGGTGAACAACACCATCAACGGCGGGTCGGGAAACTCCTACAACTACGGCGTGCACAACAACTACGGCACGGCGACGCTGGTGAACAACACCATCAACGGCGGGTCGGGCAGCATCCGCAACTGCGGCGTGGCCAACTGGGGTACGGCGACACTGGTGAACAACACCATCAACGGCGGGTCGGGCAGCACCAGCTACGGCGTGTACAACAACTCCGGTATGGCGACGCTGGTGAACAACACCATCAACGGCGGGTCGGGAAGGATCCGCAGCTATGGCGTGGGCAACTGGGCTACGGCGACACTGGTGAACAACGATTTCTGGGGGCTGTATATGGATTGCATGATTTACGGCAATGGTTGGCAGGAAAATACAATCGCCGAGGTCAACGCCTGCGCATGGTTCGGCTGCGATGAGGCGTCGAGCAACATCAGCGCGGACCCGCTTTTTGTCGATCCGACCGGCGGCGATTACCACCTTCAGAGCGGCAGCCCGTGCGTCGACGCGGGTATTGACCCCGTGCCGGATTGGGGTCTCGTGAATTTCGACTTCGATGGCGATGCACGCCCATACGGCGCAGGCTGGGACATCGGCGCTGATGAATGGATGCCGTGACGCGCAAAGTATGAGGTAAGAAGTATGAAGTATGAGTGCGGCTGTGTAGGAGAGACATTGAAGGCTTCGTAGCTTTAGCGAAGTAGGCTTGTCGCGACTTTGACCGAATAATTGCAATGGTTACGACTCTGAACGTCGTTGCAACACAGCCGGGGGCGGCTGTGCCACACACGCTGTGGTTTTTGAAGACAAAGAATATTTCCTTTCAGAGCCTCACGAAGGAAGGTGGCTCTCTTATCCCACCTCCTTTTTCTCACGTCTTGGCTTGACGATCCGCCGGTGATAAGAAGGTGCGTTGCGTTTTGCACTCAGGCGAAGGATTTTATGAGCGACATTCAAAAAACATACGACGAGCTTATCGCGGACACCAAAGAGATTGCGCTTTTCGACGCCATCCAAAACATACTGGGTTGGGACCAGGAGACCTACATGCCGCCCAAGGGCATAGATCTTCGCTCCCGGGAAATGGCGCTTTTGGCCAAGGTCGCGCACGAACGTGCGATCCATGCGAAGCGCGGCGAATGGCTCGAAACGCTGGACGCCGGCAAGGGTTCGCTGGACCCTGACCAGAAAGCTTCGCTGAGGGAACTGCGCCGCGATTATGATTTGCTGACCAAGCTGCCTTCGGAGCTTGTGGAACTTGAGGTCCGCACGACATCGCTGGCGCAGCCCGAGTGGGCCAAGGCGCGAAAGGAATCGGACTTTTCCCTTTTTGCGCCGTGGCTGGAAAAAATTATCGACATCAAAAAGAAGGTCGCCGAATGCTGGGGTTATCCCGAAACGCCGTATGACGCCTTTTTGGACCAGTACGAACCGGGGGCCACGGTGAAATCCACTGCGGCCAAACTCGAAGCCATGCGGGAAAAGCTTGTGCCCTGGGTAAAAAAAATCACCAACTCTCCCAAACAGCCCCGCACCGATTTTCTTTCCCGGGGCTACCCCGTGGACAAGCAGGATGCTCTGGCCCGCTTTGCGATGGGGGCCATCGGCTACGACACGAAGGCCGGACGTCTCGATGTAACAACGCATCCTTTTTGCAGCGGCATGGGCGACGACGTGCGCATCACCACCCGCTATCAGGAAGACGAACCCTTCGCCTCGTTGTACGGCGTGATCCACGAAACCGGCCACGCGCTTTACGAACAGGGCACAAACCGCGACCACCACGGCGCGCCTCTCGGGCAGTCTTCGTCCATGTCCATCCATGAATCGCAATCCCTTTTCTGGGAGAATATGATCGGGCGCTCGAAACATTTTCTGCGTTTTATCCAGGGGCACATCCGGGAAAGCTATCCCGCGCAGCTCGCTGACGTGAGCTTCGACGAGTTGTACGCCGGCATCAATGTCGTACGGCCTTCCTTCGTTCGCGTGGAGGCAGACGACGTGACCTACGGCCTGCATATCGTGGTGCGTTTCGAGATCGAAAAGGACATTCTTGCCGGGAATCTTTCGGTTTCCGAGATTCCCGCCGCCTGGAACAAAAAGATGGAGCAGTACCTGGGCATTACGCCGCCAAACGACGCGCAGGGCTGCCTGCAGGACATCCACTGGTCTTTGGGCGCCTTCGGATATTTCCCGAGTTACGCGCTAGGCTCAATGAACGCCGCGCAGATCTTTTCCGCGCTGCGCCGCGACATCCCGGATGTATATGAGCAAGCTGAGCAGGGCAAATTCACCGAGACGCTGCAGTGGCTGCGGGAGAAAATCCACCGGCAGGGTTGCCGTCATCTGCCCGACGATCTGATCAGGGATGTGACAGGCAAAGCCCCCGACGCCGACGATTTCATCGCGCACATCGCGGAGAAATTCGGCGAAATTTATCAGGTCAGTTGATGCGATCGAGGGTTTAGAATGAAATAATGGCGAATGACGAATTCATTCCGCATTCCCGAACCTCATACTTCATTCTTCAAATTTCATGCTTCATAACGGGCAAGAAGAAAAAGAAAGTCCGAAAGACGGTTGATCCAGGCGAGAAGGAAATCGTTTTGAATGAGATTGCCCGTCGATAGCTTTACGATGCGCCGCTCGCAACGCCGCGCAACAGCCCTGGCGCAGTCGAGATGCGCCGAGGCGAGCGATTCCCCCGGCAAAACGAAGGTCGGCGGGATATCGACCTTGGCTTCCAACCCGATGCAGTGGGAGTCCAACTCGGCCAGCGCCGCCTGGTCAATGCGTTGTTTCAGACGGCCAAGGCGCTCCGGCGTTGTGGCAATCTCCGCGCTCAAGATGAACAGTGTTTTCTGAATGTACACAATGCCGGCGAAGGCATCTGGTTTTTTCGCATGAAGCTTCGCGACACCCAGAAACGCGCCGAGTTCATCGACATCGCCGATAGCCATAAAACGCGGCGAGTCCTTGGGCAGGCGTTCGCCGGAATAAAGACTCGATTCCCCTTTGTCGCCGCCCCGCGTGGTGATGCTGATTTTTTTTGCCATGGATTGTACCTCAGAACTATTACCGAATATTAATCTGTTAATTTGCCGGTGACAAATCGTCTAAAGCCTTGTCGATCAATTTTATCAATCCGTCGGCAAGGCGACGATAGCCCTCCTGCGTCAGGTGAACGCTATCGGTAAAGTTGACGGCTCCACTCGGCGCCTGGTCGGATAGGTGAACAGGCGCTGCCGTGATTCCCGGGCGCTTTCCCATATCCAGCACGCATTGCCGAAGTTCATCGACCAACTCCTGGGAATCTTTCAAAAGCCGTACTTCTTCAGGCACGAAAATTGGTTTTCCATCGGCCTTAACGATAGCCTCGGCTAATTCATCAAGATTTATTTTAAAACTTTCTTCAATGGCTGTGTCTGAGCATCGCCCGGCGCCGGCTTTGTCTTTCCAACGAGCCGTCTTTTCGGCGAGATATCTATACAGAATGGAACGAGCCAGCATGCCTCTGAACTCACGCGATGGACGTCGTCTTTCATGAATCTGCCGCCTGGTTAATGGGCCAGCTTGAAATATATCATTATGTAGCATGTACACGAGAACGATTTCGGGTTTCTTTTGCGCCAGGTGGCGATTGAAGTTTTCCAGAATCTCGAAAGAGGTCAAGCCGGCAAGACCTGCGTTATAAATTTCGGCGCGCTCGCCGATAGATTCCTGAATGAGTTCCGAGGGATTCATTTCGGGGTCAATCTCGGAGCCGAACATGACGGAACCACCCAATAATACGACCGCCGGTCGGTCACGGCGAGGCTTATCATCGAGCAATTTTCCCTGACACATGAAATCTCGACCAACCTTTTGAAATGTTGGAGTTTCCTCAGGGAACATGGGCCAGAAAGTGTCTTCGGAAATTCCGCGCAGAATTTTGCCGTTGGGAAAATGCAGGCGCACCGCTCCTTCCATGCATAGCACGATGGCCAGAAAAATGATTATTGAAAGCGCCTGTGAAGCCTTTATCTGCTTTCTTCCGCGTATCGTTTTCTGAAGCAAAAGCATCAGCGCGGCGACGAATGCGGCCGGAATCGTCGAGGCCGGCGCGTATCCGCCCAAAACAATAAGCGCCGACAGCGCAACCGGAAGAAGGGAAAAAAGAACATACAATTTGACCTGCGATTTCTCAGACATCACAAAGGCGATCTTTATTAATACGGCTGTCATCAATGCGATGGCGAAGGGAGCGGGAGCATATTGTCTTGTGGTTGCGGCAAGAGCCATGCCGCCAAAAAGCACGATATAGGAAACCGCATCAAAGCGCTTGAAGCTGAGGTCAATGGCTCTGAAAATGAAAATCATGATCAACATGAAGCTAATAAAAGAGAAACAGGCGATCTCATAGGGACTTTTCTCGCCTTTAGGTCTGAGGCGATGAAGGATGCGCCCTCGTTCATCCATGAAATCCAAGCTGATGTCGGCATCGATAAGGCTTGCGTCGAAAACGGCGATGTCTCCACCCAAAAATTCGATTTTCAGGCCGAAGGGCGCCGGGAGGACATCTTCAAGGATGACACGGCTTTCGGAATCGATATTGACCGAAACCTGGCCATGACGACCGATGTAAACCGTCAGCGTGATGGGCTTGCCATCCACGATCAAACCGGCGTTAGGCCAAAAATCCGATGCGTCGAGCCGAGCCAGTAGGCGCGTGCGTCCGTCGGCAAAAACGGCGCTCGCCGTCAGCTGCCCCATTTTCCTCACGCCCAGCTCATAGGAAAGCATGCAAGGAACCGTCGCGTCCATTTCCAGCGGGCGCATATCTAAAATTCCGCCCGGCTTTTCGCCCAGTTCAATTCTGTTAAATCGCTCTGCGGCATGGCCAAACAACTTCAAGGGATCAATGTTGATCGGGATCAGAGCCTGCTCAACGGAAGAGATGATGCCGACGCAAAAAACGACGGTCGCCGCGAGGGCGATTGCGCCGAATATGGCGTTGACTTTGATGGTTCTTTTGGTGGACTTTCTCACATCGTCTTTCAAAAAAGAATTGGCGTCTTCTACCGTACTTGCGAAATGCGCGGCGAACGGCTTAAGCTTGGTTCATATTATAAGGCGATGATTCGCCGACGACCACCGCTGACTTTAAGAGGATAGTATGAAACGATTTATATGTGCAGCCATCGCATTCTTTTTTTTGGCCGTCCTTTGGCAGCCTTTCGCCCGCGCCGAGGACAAGGATCTTATCATCAAGTCAATGACCGACGAGATCAAGCGGTCTATGGATATTAAAGCCGAAGAATTCGACCCGCCATATTTCGTGTCCTTTCAAATACTCAGTTCCCGCTCCGTAATGATAGGAGCGCGCTTCGGCGCGATTTTCTCGGATCGACTTAGTCAACGCCGCGATATTTATGCTGAGGTGCGCGTGGGCAATTATTCCATGGATTCGTCGGGCAAGGGCGGCAATCGATGGGCTTATGATCCGGACCTGAATTATGAGGATATCCATCGTTACTTCAGGGCGCCGACCGAAGACAATTCCGAAGCCATACGCGGGCAGCTCTGGCTTGCGGCCGACAACGCTTACAAAAACGCCCTGGCCCAATATCTTGGCAAAAAGGGAAAGGCCATCTATCAGGCGCCGTCGCCGGAATCTGAACGTTTCGACGATTTTTCCAAAGAGAAACCGCAAAACTTTCGGGGTCCCGACGCCAATCTGAATTTCGATCACGCGAAGTGGCGGGATTTCGTTAAACGGATATCCGAAGATCTGAAAAAGGTCGAAGAAATCGTGGAGTCGGATGTCGATGTCAGAGCGGAGATCGAAACTCGCTATTTCGCCAATTCCGAAGGCGCGCTGGTCGTGGAAGACGATGCTCTTTTCACTTTCAGGGCCTCGGCTTTGACCTATGCAGACGACGGCATGCGCGTGCGGCACGCAGTTGTGCGCTACGCGGGTTCCGACAAATCCATGCCGACCGAAGGAGAATTGCGCGACGAGGTCATGCGGATGATTGAGGAGTTAAAAGCCCTTCGGGCGGCGCCGGTCATCGATCCCTACACCGGACCGGCTCTTCTCGACGGCCAGATGACGGGCGTTTTGTTCCACGAGGCCGTGGGCCATCGTCTCGAAGGCGAGCGCATGCGCGACACGCAGGAAGGGCAAACCTTCAAGGATAAGATCGGCCAAAGCGTTCTTCCGAGCTTTATTACGATTCGCGACGATCCGACCATGCGCTTTTGGCGGGACACGGAGCTCAACGGCTATTACCGATTCGATAACGAAGGCATCGCGGCGCAAAATGTGCTTCTCGTGGAAAATGGTGTTTTGCGAAATTACCTATTGTCGAGGGCGCCCATCGCCGGATTCGAACATTCCAACGGGCATGGCCGAAGCAACGGCTATTCGGATCCCATGGCCAGGATGGCGAACCTGATCATAGAGCCGGCAAAAACCCTCAGCAAAAAACAGTTGAAAAAGATGCTGATGAAAGAGGTCCGAAAACAGAAAAAACCATACGGACTGATACTACGGCGGGCCAAAGGCGGCGAAACCAGTACGAATAGAGTGAATTTTCAGGCCTTTGCGAACAGGCCGACGTTAATCTATAAAGTCGATCCGAAAACCGGCAGGGAAACATTGGTGCGCGGAGCGGAACTTGTGGGAACGCCACTGATCACCATCTCTAAAATAATGGCGATGGACGATTCACCGCAGGTGTTCAACGGCTTCTGCGGGGCTGAAAGCGGTGCGGTTCCGGTGAGTTCCATCGCCCCGGCTTCTTTGGTGGCGGAAATTGAATTGCAGCGTTCGTCAGAGCAGCCCATGCGCCCGCCGCTCTTGCCGGCGCCCTTCGACAAGTCTGAATCCGACGCAAAAGCACCATAAGACCGCCAAGCACATCACTTGTCATAAGAAGATAACGCTAACACCGGGTTTTACTTTTTCATACACTGCGGGTAAGTTGTGCGCTCGCCTGACTCGGCTTTACAGGGCCGAACGCAATAGAAATTTTCGCCTGGAGGCCGGATGCGCCTGGCAATCGTATTCAATCCCTTTTCCTATAAATTACATGAAGAGAACCTGCGTGTTGTGCAGCGTTTTTTCGGACTGTTTCCTCCGCTTTCAACCACCTGGGTCGCCGCCATCGCCCGGCGGGCCGGCCATGAAGCCATCATCATCGACGCCAGAACCTTAAACCTTTCCAAGGACGATGTGGTTGACCGCCTGCGTGAATTCAAGCCGGACATCGTCGGTTTCATGATGACCACGTATATGTTCCGCGAAACCCTTGGGTGGGCGCAGCATATTAAAAAGCACTTGAAAGTCCCCATTATTTTCGGCGGTTATAATCTGCGGGTTTACCCGAAAGAATCGCTGATGAACGACACGGCGGACTTCGGATGCGTTTCAAGCGCCCTTGTCACGCTTCCGCGTTTGCTGGAGGAGCTCGAGGGTTCGCGGCGTTTCGATGATGTCCCCGGCTTGGTTTATAAGAATGAAAACGGTGATCCTACGCAGACGCCCTCACCGGAAAAAGAAGAACTTTTCTCCGATTATCCGATGCCCTGGCGCGGCAGCCTGCCGAACCACTTGTATGAGGAATTTCCGACGGAGCGCAAAAACTTCACCGTGATGGTGACCAGCAAGGGATGCCCATGCCAATGCACCTTTTGCGAAGCAGGCGGCACATCCCACAATCCACGCACTGTTGAACAGGTTGTAGACGAAATGCAGCATTGTCACGACGATCTCGGCATACGGGAAATCGATATTTTCGATTACGAGTTTCCCCTCAACCGAAAACGCACCATGGGAATATGCCGCGAGATCAAACGCCGGAAGCTCGACATTCTCTGGGCTTGCCGGTCGCGTATCGATTCCGTGGACGAGGACGTGCTGCAGGAAATGTCATCGGCTGGATGTGGTCGCATTTATTACGGCATCGAATCGGGTCTTCAGGAAGTTTTGGACCAAGTGCACAAGGGCATCACTCTTCGCCAGATTGAAGATACAATCCGCATGACCAAGAGCGTTGGCATCCGGCCTTTGGGTTTCTTTTTGACCGGCACGCCGGGTGAAACGCGCCAAACAATCGAGGCAACCCTGAAGTTCGCCAAGAGATTGGATTTGGATTACGTGCAGTTTTCAAAACTGACGGCCAAACCATTAACCAGCCTTTGGCGAAAACTCGTGGATGATACGGGATATGACTATTGGAAAGAGTATGTGCTAGGCCGCGCCGAGGAGGCTGCTTTGCCGCGTCCCTGGACAGATCTGACGAACGAGCAAATCGACAGTTTCACCAAGTCGGCCTATGTCCGTTATCATGCGCGCCTGGGATTTTTGCTGAAACACACCTTGAAAGTGCGCAGTTTCGCCGAGTTTATGCGAAAGCTCAGAGCTTTTCTGGAAATGATTTTCAGGCAGGAGAAACGCTCGGAAGACTGGATCAAAAAACACGAGGAATTTAAGGTTTATAATCCAGGCAAGAAACGTGACTCGACATAAAAGCGCGTTTTGACAATGTCATTCAAACCCGCACAACGGGTTAAAGGCTTGGGCGCCGCCGTCGTATTTAGCGCCTCCATCGCCATCATCATCCTTGTTATCATCGCCACAAGCTACAAAGCCGACAACCATTAAAGGTCATCGGCTTTATGCAAATATCTTGACCCCCTGCGGAGTCGTCTAAGATTTTATTGTCTGGCTACGAAAGCGCTTTGATCGCCTTGGCCGGACCGGCGATGCGGAAAACCGCCATGGCATTTTTCCCGCTGGTCGTTGCATAGGCATAGTTAACGTTAATGTTCTTGGCCGCCAATTTTTCCGTAACCGCCGCCATGGCGCCGGCCTTGTTGTTTAGGTCCACCAACAAAACATCCGCCGATGTGGATTTGAACTTGGCAATCTTCAACGCCTGTTTGGCTTTTGCGTAATCGGCGCAAACAAGCATCATTACAGCCTCTTCCCCTTGACCCCAGCCACAGGCCGAAATGAGATTCACTTTCGCGCCGGCCAGGGCGGCAAATATTGCGGCACCTGCGCCAGGCTCGTTTTTCATTTTAACGCTGATTTCCTTCGCTTTAACTACTTTCCCCATAATTCGCCTCCATCCAGCCTTGCGTTGTTATTAAGTTGCTCATGCAAATTCGATGGGAACGTTACTATGGAAACAGTGTAATGTCCAACGGGAAAAAAGAAAATGTCAGAACTCGAATGCCGCTTGGTGTGCAAACATCAATCTCCACTATCATTAAAAAGTAGCGTCAACGCAGGCATTCAAATCTTCATTGCAGTCCATCGGCGAGCAGGGATCGCCCTCATGGATGGAGCACTCACCGTAATAGCAAAGATCACGGCTGTTGCAAAAAAGTCCGTCGTCGCAGGGCGCCGCGTTGTTTTGAGTCCACTCAGTTTGGGTTTTTTTCACATCACAGATCAGGCAAACATTATTGGGATTCGTTTGCGCAGCGCGGTATCGTACGCCGTCAATGACGCAGGTTTTTATTTGGGCGAGTTCGTTGCCGTCATCGGATGTGTCGTCATCATCGCTGTCGTCGTCCTCAGTATGCACATCCTCATCGCCATAATTGATTTCCGCATCGTCGCCGTCGCCGCAAGTGAATGCAGAAAGGGGCATGACGATAAGCGCCCCAAGGCAAAAGCACAGCATGACAAATCGGCGATACTTTTGCGCGAGTGCGCTGCCGGGGCGGCGATCTTTTATCAAAATTCCAGCCAAAGATATTTGAAACTTTCTGATGTCGCTTTGATTAAAAAATTCATCAGACACCTTTCGATAAAACAAAAATATAACCAGCTTCAAGAAAAGGCAGCAGGCGATCCGCCCGGTCGGCCCATCGAATCAAAAGGCCGTGCAGAAGGCGCGTCGGCTTCCATTTCAGATGATGCCCGCCCAGTTCGTCCAAAAAGAAAAGGAGGCGTGGAAGGCGCTTGCGAGCCTTTTCTTTGTTTGCGCCGAAAAGTGCGTAGATCCCCGCCTTTACCGCAAGCCGTGCGATGTGCGCGGGAAAGAACCAGAAAAAATGAAAGAGCCAACTGAAAGCTCCGCCAACCTTTTGCATCGTCGCAATTTCCAGGTCCGCCTGCCGACATAGGGCCTTGATGGAGCCCTGCGTATAACGGCGAAATCCGTGCCTGCCGTATAGCGCGAAGGAATACGCCGAAGGCACGACGATCAGGGCCTTGCCGCCTTTTTTTAAGACTTCCGCCAATCCCCTCATAACTTTTGCATCATCCTCGAAGTGCTCGAAAGCCGTCAGCGATATAGCGAAATCGAATCCCGGTTCGAGCTTGTCAAGATTATGCGCATCAAGTCTGACGAACTGCCGCAAGAAATCCTCGGGTATTTGCTCATCGGCCCACGTCTTCTCGTCGCAATCAACGCCGACGTACTCGCCGCGAATTCCGGCGTCGACAAAGTACAGGGCGTATCGCCCCGAGCCGCAGCCGATGTCCAGGATTCGCGCTTTTTGCGGACAATGGCGCTTGATGTATTCGGGCGTCAAATACGAAAGGGCAAAGCGAAAAGGCGATCCGTACAAAGCCTGCTGAGATTTTAATTGGCTGTAATTCACTGGGTCCACATTTTCCAATTACGCAATTGAACTCGATGGATTCCTGTTCCTTTTTGCAGGAAACGAAGGTCCGCACAAGCCCACTTCATTTTTGCCATGATTTATGAATCGGCTGATATTTGCCTTTCTTGCTCCAGCCACTCAGCTAAATGCTCCGCGTACCACTGGTTAACGTAAGGCGGGGGGTGATAGTGACGATAATCACTGGACAGATCATCGGCGCGCAATTCGAAAACCGGAACGCCGGTCCCGGCGAAGTATGGCCAATAATCTCGGCGCATCACCGCGGGGCATAGGAAAACCATGTGCGCGGCCTTGTCTTTATTTTCGATCAGATACTTTTTCACTGTCTTGGCGTTTTGCGCTTCGTGCCATTTCTCCCACGTATCCTGATCCCCGTATTTCTCCCTTGCGTATAGCAGCGCTTGCCTATAGGTGCGCCAATGCGTGATGAGCAGATCGTTTAAGGCTTGCGGCAACAGATCGAAACGCGGGAAAACAGCCATTTCGAACCACAGGCGCGGGAACTTTTTAAAAAGCGGCTTCACAGGGGATTGATGCAAAAAAGCCCGCACTCCGCCGTTGGAAAGCGCCATGATCACCAGATCGGGATCAAGCTCACGCAAGACGATTTCAGCTTTGCGCGCCATTTGCATGCCCACATAAGCCGATACGCCAAAATTCCAGACTTCAAATCCACCGCCGTAGCTTTCGTTCAATTGTGCTTCCAGCCGTGCGGGCCACGTGTCCGCATCGTTCAATTCGGCGCCGTAAACGTTTGACCCGCCGACGATAACGATTCGAAATATTCCCGGTGCTTTTAATTTTGTCCGCGTCGGTCCCCTGGCTCCGAAGGCGTTTATCGTCACCGTGTGCTCATAAAATTCGTGCACGCCCGGCATCAGCTCAAAGAGCAGAATCGGGTCCATGACGACGCGATGAGCTTCGACATCCGTACTCTGGTAATAGAGGGTTTTCTTCACATAGCGCCAATCGAAATCGCCGACGCGCACCACCGCTTCGGCAAGGAGCAGCGAAAAGAGAAGGGCCGCCAAAAAAAGGATCACACTTCTTTTCAGCGAAGCCGGCTGGCCAATAAAACGTTTTCTTCTTTTCGCCTGTGACGGGAACATTCGTTCAATTCCGGATTTGAAACTGCTCACAATCAATACTCGCGTACAGATTTCCGCAATGCAAGGGAGTCGGCGTTAGGCGCATAAATCCAATATGAATTCATAACTTTGGCATAATGATTGTTCATAAAAAAATGCGACACCGGAGGGGCAAACCCGGCATCGCAGAAGGAGATTTGCCATGCCACAAAACTTTCGTTTCGGACAAGCCAATAAGGTAAATGCAAATATTGTTCCAAAAAAACCCCTAGTTATAACCAGCTAGAATCCTTGAGTTTATTTTCAGGCAGCTCCCTGTACCGTCAGGCTGATATGCCGAATTTCCGAGACTCTCCTCAGATTTTCGAGGTCCCTTAAAAAAATTCGGCAAGCCGACACTTTAATAATTTCTTTCGGAGACCTATTCATGAAGAAGGCTGCGCCGGAAAGCAAAACGAGCACCCGGAATTTGTAAATTTTTATTTTATTATTACGTTTCAAAATCATCCCGCTTATTCCGCGTATATGGAAGACCGGTTTTCACATACGCCCTTTATCAATTCCGCACGCAAATGGTGGCGGGGTGTATGCATTGGGCGGAGGGAACTGATCTGACTTAACCGGTAATACCAACGATTTAAGCCCCCCGCGAAAGTGGGGGGCTTTTTTTTATTGGAATTTCAACAAGGAGAAAGACAATGAAACAGACAAAGTATTTGCTTAGCGACCAGGAAATTCCGAAACATTACTTCAACATCATTCCTGACCTTCCCTGCGCGCCGCCTCCTCCGCTTGATCCCGACGCATATCTATTTCAAAAACGAGGGCGTCTCCCCGACGGGAAGCCACAAGTCCAATACCGCCATCGCGCAGGCGTATTACAATATAAAGCAGGGCGTCCATCATTTGATCACCGAAACCGACGCCGGGCAGTGGGGCTCCGCCCTGAGCCTTGCCGGCTCAGTTTTCGATATCGACAGCGCCGCTCCATTGGTAAGCCAACTGCTTGATGCCAAGCTTATCGAGGCGGTCGCTTATGGGCAGGATGAAATCTTTCCCGCGGCTGTGCTCTTTGCGCGCACCGAAGGGATCATCCCTGCGCCCGAGTCGGCCCACGCGATAAAAGCCGTTATGGTTGAAGCCGAGAAAGCAAAACAAGAGGGCAAAGAGCGCGTGATCCTCTTCAATCTGTCGGGACACGGCCACTTACGACGCCTATCTGTCAGGGAATATGAATAGCAATGTGAAATGAATCTATCTTGCATGATTGCGCGCAACCCCTGCCGGGGCTTCGTGCAGCCGGAACGAAAGGAAGCTCACAGCGAAACAATCGCGGAATTTGGGAACTTGACCTGCATGGAAAATGCGGTAAGCCTTGTTTTAGGAGGACGTTTGCGCCTTAAAAGGCACATAAAAATATGATTCAATACGATCAACCGGTTTACCGGCCCCCTTCGGAAGCTGACAGTCTGATCATTCAGGCGGTCATCGGCTGTCCGCATAATCGCTGCAATTTCTGCGACATGTACAAAGGCAAACGGTTTTTTCCGAAGTCGCAGGAAGACATCTATGCCGATCTTATGGCTGCGCGCCAAATTTGCGGCGACGGCGAACGGACAATCTTTCTTGCCGACGGCAACGCAATCGTTTTGCCCGCGCAGCGCCTGGCCGGGATTTGCGAGAAGGCCCGAGAGCTATTCCCCAAGCTTCAGCGGATCACAACATACGGATCAGCGAAATTCGTTGTCAAAAAGACGCCCGAAGAGCTAAAGCTACTTGCCGAATCCGGTTTGACCCGCATTCATATGGGGCTTGAATCAGGCGATACCCAAACCCTTTTAAACATCAACAAGGGCGCAACGCCCGATACATTTATCAAAGCCGGTCGCATGGTGCTGGACGCGGGGATTGAACTGTCTCTTTACGTCATGATCGGCGTCGCCGGGATGCAGCGCTGGCAGGAACATGCGGTCGAAAGCGCCCGGATCATCAGCGAGATATCTCCGACATTCGTCCGCCTTCGGACCTTTGTGCCGCGTGAAAATACCGTTTTATTTGATGAATGGAAAGCGGGAAAGCTGACGCTGCCCGACCCTTGGGAAGCCCTGGCCGAGACCAGGCTCTTCATTGAGAATATTGAGACGAATACAATATTATTCAGCGACCATCGCACGAATTTCATTGATATATCCGGCGCGCTTCCCGAGCAAAAGGATGAAATGATCGAAAGGATCGATCAGGCCGCCGCGTGGCCGAGAAACCAGTTTCGTCCCGACACCGCCGAACTCGTCAACTGGGGGCTTTAATCTAAAATGCTCAAGTTGCGTTTTCTCATGGACTCCTCATGCGAGGAGGTTCTGGCTTTTAAGACCTGCTGCGGGCAGCATGTCTTCGATCAGAATTTTGAAGTCCACGTCGAGAATTGCGGGGATGCGCCGATCACCCTCACAGGTCGTCTTGATCTGGAAACAAGGCAAGGACCGCGACGCATCGACAATCTGATGCCCGGCGGCGAGCAGACAATAACCCCCGGTGAGATCAGGGCGTTCTACTGCGCCATGGACGAAAGCCTTTGGGCGGATTCCAAAACGGCTTGCGTCCACGACACGCAGGGCAGGCGCTACGAGCAGAAGCTCTAGGTTCCCTCTTGCCGACAATAATGAATTGATCTTGCGTTATCTATTATCTATAATGCTATGCGTTTCGTCATCAAAGCATTAACGAATCGCTCATAACATCCTGTCTATCAGGAGGGATCATGCGCCATTATAACAGGCTCTGCGCTGCGGGGGCGATACTGGCTCTATTTTTTCTAACGACTTGTGGCCTGGAAGATTCCGGGGACATGGAGCAATTCACTTCCTCGTATGACGGATCAGAGGCGAAAAGCTGCTTCGTTTTCCAAAGCAAAGAAGAATTTCCGGTTGACGCTCCCGGCCCCAGCGAGTTTCAGGTAAACACCTATACGTCATCGGAGCAGTATTACCCGGACATAGCCGCGGACGCGGATGGAAATTTTGTCGTTGTTTGGACATCCGAGGGGCAGGACGGTTCCGGCGCCGGTATTTATGGGCAACGCTATAACAGCGTCGGCGCGCCGCAGGGTTCGGAGTTTCAGGTCAACTTCACGGTCGATCAAAGTCAGGCGCAGCCTTCGGTCGCGATGGACGCCGACGGCGATTTTGTCGTCGCTTGGCAATCCGAGGGGTCCGACAGCTCGGGCAAAGGGATCGTCGCGCAAAGGCTAAACGCCCTGGGCGTTCGCCAGGCAGCAGAGATATTTGTCAATACCACCACCGCTTCCGATCAGGAAAAACCGGAAGCCGCGATGGACAGCGCCGGAAATTTCGTCGTCGTTTGGGTATCGGAAAATCAGGACGGCGAACTCGGCGGCATTTTTGGGCAGCGCTTTGACGCCTCCGGCGCAGCGCAGGGCGTCGAATTTCAGATCAATACCACAACAACCGGCGACCAGGACTACCCGGATGTGGCGATGAACGCCGATGGCAATTTCGTCGTGGCCTGGGGTTCCGACGGCGCCGACGGCTCGGGTTACGGGATTGTCGCGCAAAGATACAATTCGGCCGGCGTCGCGCAAGGAACGGAAATCGATATCAATACCGAAACTGGCGGCTGGCAGATCGGCCCTTCCATCGACGTGGACTCCAGCGGCAATTTCGGCATTGCCTGGCAATCCTTCGGGGTCGATGAAGACGGTTGGGGAGTCGCCGCCCGCCTTTTTGATTCCAGCGGATCGCCGCTGATCGATGAGTTCGTCGTCAACACCTACACAACCTCGACGCAGGATAACCCTGATCTGGCGATGAGCGCCGGCGG
>Ga0307990_1000822_pt1 | contig 26936 bp, 14 predicted proteins | sample EllFjometagen129_FD_203168 | JGI IMG/M metagenome (GOLD analysis project Ga0307990, IMG submission 203168) | Marine microbial communities from Ellis Fjord, Antarctic Ocean - #129 | ecosystem: Environmental > Aquatic > Marine > Unclassified | place: Southern Ocean | collected 2014-10-08
GGCAGGCTGACATGGCTGATGCTGTGTTGGGCGCAGTGGCTGCTGGTAAGTTTTTGATCTGTCCCGTGGCCAGCGGCGAGGTTGTGGCGCTGGATTCCAAAAACGGTGATATCATTTGGTCCGCTTCTATCAGTGGACGTGCGCCAGTGCTTGGCGCACCTGTGGTGACTGAGTCTTATGTGTATGCTGTGAGTCAGGATGGCTATCTGGCCAAATTAGATTTGGACTCAGGTGCAGTACTGGAGAAGGTCTATGTGAATGCCACGGACCGTCCCGGTGCCCAGGGCCTGACCATCAGTTCTCCTTTTATTGCCAACCAACGACTTTTTGTGGGCAGTGAAACTGGCGGATTGCGTTGCTTTATTGGGGGAAGCACCGATGAGTGAGTGTCCCCTGGTTGTCTCCTTGAGTGATGCGACTGATATTGAACGGGTGGGCGGTAAGGCCGTGAATTTGTCTTTGATGCTCAATGCTGGCTTGCCTGTGCCCAATGGGTTTGTGGTGACTACGGCAGCGTATCGTGATTACGCAGAAAAGGCTGAATTTCCCCCATCCCTCAGGCAGGCCATATATACGGCCTATAAAGCCATGGGGGCCCCTCTGGTGGCTGCGCGGTCGTCTGCCACGGCTGAGGATCGGCCGGACGCGTCCATGGCTGGGCAATATGACACCTACCTCAACCTGTCCACTGCTGAGGCCCTGATTGACGCTGTTCAAAAATGTTGGGCCAGTGTCAAGGGGGACCGTATCACCAGTTACCTTCATGAACACGATATTCCCGCGGAACAGGTGGCCATGGCCGTGGTCGTGCAAGAGCTTGTGCATGCCGACTGTGCGGGTGTGCTTTTTACGTGTCATCCGCGCACAGGGGCTACGGATGAAATGTTGATCGAAGGCAGCTGGGGATTGGGCGAGGCCCTGGTGTCTGGCGATGTGCAGCCTGATGTGATTCGTGTGGGGTATGACACGTGCGAGGTGCGAGAGTATCAGGTCTCTGATAAGCAGCAGCAATTGCTGCCTGGCGGCGCAGGTATGGAGCCTGTACCTGAACCCCTGCGAAAAAAGGCGTGTCTTAATTTTGACCAGATCCAGCGCCTGTGGAAAATTGGACACCGTGCTGTGACCCATTTTGAAGGTCCCCAGGATATGGAATGGGCTTTTTGCGACAACCAACTGTATGTGCTGCAGGCACGTCCCATTACCACCCTGGAAGATGTTCAGGCCTATCACCGAGTCCTTGCCAACACCAAGGCTCAGCTAGAGAAAGCATCGCAACAGGGGCAGGGTCCCTGGGTGTGTCACAATCTCAGCGAAACCCTACCCCATCCCACCGAATTGACCTGGTCTGTGGTGAGCCAATTCATGAGCGGTGCTGGAGGCTTTGGCCAAATGCACAGAGACGTGGGGTTTGAGCCCTCTGATCTGGCCAATGAACAGGGGTTCCTTGAGCGCATTGCCGGCCAGGTCTATATGGACTGTTCGCGATTGCCTGAGATGTTCTGCCAGGATTATCCCTTTGTATATGATGTGGACCTGTTACGCACCAATCCTGATGCCGCGCAACAACCGCCCACCGTGGCCAAGGGTACGTTTTCTCAGTTGGCCGCCGCTGGGAAATTGGGTATCAAGGTCACGAAAAAATTGCATGCCCTGGCCAGTGACTTGGATGCTCAGTTTGATGGGCCTTTTGTGGCAGAGGTGCAGGCCTGGTGTCAGGCCCAGGATGACATAAACAAAGTTGACCTGGACAATGGGGCTTTGTTTGAGCTCTGGGAATCACAGCATCGCAAGGTCATGGACGAGTTTGGTAAGATGGCCTTTTTGCCCAGTATGGTGGAGGCCCTGGCTACGGCTGAGTTGCGGGCCTTTTTGGATGAACATGTGTGGGATGAAGACCCGGATGAACTGGTTCACTGTCTGAGTGTCAGTTCAAAGGCAGATCTAACACTCCTGGCCAATGTGGAACTGGCAGAGGTGGCGGATGGCACGCGATCCCTGGACAGCTGGTTGGCAGATCATGGACACAGAGGCCCAGGTGAGTTTGATTTGGCGTCACCTCGCTGGTTTGAGCGTCCGAATGAACTAGAACAAATGGCCGAGCAACTCAAGGGGAATGAAACCATTGGGGCCTTGCATGCAAAGCGTTTTGATCAGGCCAGGGCCTGTATTGAGCGTTTAAAACAAGTGATTGAACCATGCCTTCATAGGGCCCTTGATGACCATGTTGAATGGCTGCAGCGATACTGTCGATTTCGTGAAAATGGCAAGTATTATTTGATCAAGGCCTATGCCGTGCTCCGCAAGACAGCCCTGGAAATGGGTCGACGTCTGCACGTAAACGAAGCGGTATTTTTCTTGCGGCCCCATGAAATATCCTCGGCCCTTCGCACAGGATTTGTGCCAGAGGATCGTATCATTCAGCGGCGTCAAACCCATGAAGCAGAGACCCGTGTTAGACTCGGTTTTGTGATTGAGGCTGCTGATATTGCCACGCTGGGCGCCTCCCCTCAAATGTCAAACGACAGCCAGTGGCAGGGCTTTGCTATTTCATGTGGCGTGAACTCCGGTCCAGCACGCATCGTTTATAGCCCGGAATCGGCCATTGATCTGGGCAAGGACTATATTCTTGTCTGTCCCTCCACGGACCCCTCCTGGACGCCTCTGTTCGTGAACGCCGCTGGCCTGATTCTGGAACGGGGCGGTTCCCTGTCACATGGTGCCATTGTGGCCAGAGAACTCGGTTTGCCAGCCGTGGTTCTGGCCGGTGCCACGGACCTATTCGAAGAGGGGGAAGGTCTCACCTTGGACGGGGGCTCTGGACGTATTACACGCCAGGGGCAGGACCATGACAGTGAAGAGGACGACCAGAGTGTGGAACTTGAACGTGTACTCTTGCCGCCTATTGTCAGTCAAAAGGAGCGTAGTTTTGGCAAATGGGGATTGATTGCGACCTTGGCTTGGGGTGTTTTTCTGGGGGCGGTATATGGCCTGCCGCCCGAACTTCTAAAAGAGCCGGTGTTCGCAGTTTTGGATACGCTGCTCTGGCCTCTCATTCCCAGCATCGGTATGGTTTGGACGGTGGCCTTGATTGGAGGTGTATTTGCCATTGTACCGATTTTGATACAGCGCTACGCTACGGACAATGGTCGGTTATTTGCTGCCAAGACGCGTTCCAATGTGCTGCAAAAACAAGCCAATAAACTGCCCAAAGACAGCCCCAGGCGTATGGCCATGGAGCAGGCTGCCAAACCCGTGTCCATGAGGTTGCTCAAGGCTTCCATGACAGCCCTGGCATTCATCCTTGGGCCCATGATGATGGTATTCCTCTGGTTTCCTGAGCGTGTGGATCCGGCCGTTTGGAATGCCGAGCCTGGGCAGTCCGTGTATGTGGTGGCTGAATTGAGTGGAGACATGCTGGCCTCAGTGACCTTGACCTGCCCCAATGATTTGGTGCTTGTTGGCCCTGCGACTCAGGCCCTGCCTCCGATTCGAGAGGCCTTGAATGAATTACGGGATGAATGGCAGGCTGGCAGTGACATGTCTCAATACCCCTGGGAAATCCAGGCCGCTGCGGATCACACGCGTGAACTTCTGATGGCCAGTCTGAACCAATATCTCGCCCAGGACATTCCAGCCCAGAAGCTTACATGGATCGTGCAGATTCCTGAGGAGGCTGAGGGACATTATCTGCTACATTTGGCCATTGGTAAACAAGGTGAATATCCTCTGGTCCTGGTATTCGGCGATAAGCAGCCCCCGGTTTCTACCAAACTTGAACCTAATGATCGACAACTCGATAGTCTGGAAGTTGTGTACCCAAGAGCATTGACCAAGCATGTTTTCTGGGCACCCCTTGCTTCGTTGGGTGGGCCAGCTTGGGATTGGGGCTGGCTTGGGATTTATATTGTGGCTTACCTTGGCATCATGATTCTGGGCAAATGTGTTCTTCGGGTTCCGTAGCAAGTTTATCGTAGTAATGGACCGTGTGTGTGTGGACACTGTCTTTTGAAGTCATTTTAGCGAATTGGGGCGAATTGCCTAATTTTGGGTTTTGTCGGTGTTAATTGTAACGACTGACGATTTGTCAAAATGCAACTGGATGGACATTCATCATGATGTTGCTTTGCCATGGGATATAGCCAATCAGAAGGCAAGGGATACCCGCAGAATGGCATTGGAAAGGCATAAGCCATTTAAGATCAATTGTTTATTTGTGGATGGTCATGCCGGTAAACGCGACACAAAGATGCTGACATTGTTTGATCTGGGAGGCAAAAAAACAGGCCTTTAAAATGAGGGTTAGGTGCATTGAGTTAAAAACAGGCCTTTCTTCGTCGTTTCAAACCCACTACCTGTGCGGGGAAATGTGGGAAATTTGAGAGATTTAGGCATCTTGCTTGCAGATTATGACGACGTTTGTTATAGTTATGAATTGAATACAATATACATAATAATGTATTATGTGATGGTGAGGTAGAAGGTGAAGAAGGGGTTATACGCTATGCTTGGAGGAATCTGGGTTTTGAATTATTGGCTAGCCATAAACCATTCTGAAACATCTTTTCCTCATGATTTTTATGTCTTTTGAACGTTCAGTTTTCAACCTTTGAAAGGAAGACCATGCGAAACGATAGTTTATGTATTTGTTCTTGTTGGCTAGTTCTCTTAATGGCTTTATCAGGATGGGCTCAACCATTGGTTCAGATGACATTTAATGACGGTACTGCAAGTGATAGCTCTGGAAATGGGAACGACGGTCTCTTGCTTGGTTCTGCTGCTGTTGTTGCCGATGCCGAGCGTGGGCAGGTTATGGAGATTGGTGGGAGCGGCTTACAGATTGACGGTCCTCTGGATATTGCGACCAGTTTTACCTTGTCAACATGGTTGAAATTTGATATTCCGCGATCCGGCCGCTTCATCTTCGGTGGTCCTTGGCAGTTCCGAACAGATGATCAGTCAGGCTCGGATCATGTGTATGTGGAAATTCGTTATCCAGGTGGTAGCTTCAAGAACAAGGCTGATACACGTACCCCAGACAACCAAGAGGGTCAGTTGGATGGTCAATGGCATCACTACGCCTTGACATTAACTGACGATGGTGTTTTCAGCCTTTATTTCGATGGTGTGGAAGCCTCTTATCGTGACGCCAAAGATACTTGGACTGCGGGTGCCGATTTTGGTGGAGACTTGGGCCCCCTGTTCTTTGGTACACAAAATGAGGGAGGAACCCTGGCCCTTCAAGGGTACATGGACAACATCCAAGTCTACAATTATGCCATTCCTGCAGAGGAAATCCCCGGTTTGTTCCTGGAAGGTGGCAGCAGAAACCAGGCAGGCAAGCCTTCTCCTGCAGACGGAAGCATGGATGTTATACGCAGTACAGAATTAACCTGGAACTCAGGCGAATTTGCTCAATTTCATACTGTGTATCTGAGCAAGGAGTTTGCGGATGTTAATAGCGTCAGTCCTTCGGCCTTGGTGGCAGAGGGTTTGGATGTCAATTCGCTGGCACTTGAAAATCTGGATTTTGGTGCCACTTATTTCTGGCGAGTTGAGGAGGTAAACGGGGCGCCGGATCGCACGGTATTTACGGGTGCGGTCTGGAGTTTTGAAGTAGAACCCTATTCGATCGAGATTGCTGGTGCCGACATTGTCACTACAGCGTCCAGTTTCTCTAACCAAGACTCAACACCAGAGAAGACGCTCGATGGGTCTGGGTTGGGCGAGGATGGCACACATGCGATCGCTACGGAGACCATGTGGTTCACGGCCATGGGCGATATGGACCCCTGGATTCAATACGAATTTGATGAGATTAAAAAGCTGGATATCATGAAGGTTTGGAATTCCAACAGTTCTGCCGAGGGCTTCATTGGTTATGGCGTGAAGGGTGTCAAGCTCCAGTATTCAATGGATGGTGAGGCCTGGGAAATATTTGAGGATGTTAATGAGCTCAGTCGTGCCTCAGGTTCAGCTACTTATAATCAGTATGATGAAATCAACTTTGGTGGCGTGGCAGCCAAGATGGTTCGTTTGAATATTGAAAACAACTGGGGCGGCTTTATGCAGGCCTACAGTCTGAGTGAAGTTCAGTTCTCCATGATTCCTGTCAAGGTGCGTACACCTGTGCCGGCAAGTGGTGCTGTCGATGTGTATCCCAATTCAGTGGTCACATGGCGTGCAGGTCGCGATGCTGCTCAGCACGCAATCTATCTGAGCACTGACCCCAATGCTGTGGCCAATGGCACGGCGCCGTCTGTGACAAGCCATACAAATAGCTTGGATCTGAGTTCATTTGACCTCAAGCTGGGCGAGACTTATTATTGGCGTGTGGACGAAGTCAACGATGCCGAGGCAAAGTCCGTATGGGAAGGATCTGTGTGGAGCTTTAGTACATTGACCGCATTGGTGGTCGATGATTTTGAAAGTTATGGCAATATCAGTCCGGATCGTCCTTTCCAAACCTGGCTGGATGGTTATGGCTATTCGGCCGATGAATTTTTCCCTGCTGGCTATGGTGGCAATGGGACTGGTTCCGGCGTGGGGCATGATATTTGGACCGTCAGTAGCCTCCATTATGATGGCCTGATTATGGAAACAGCCAGTACGTTGACTGAAAGTAGCCAGTCTATGCCATTCTACTACAGTAATTCAGGGAATGTGGCTTCTCAAATTGAACGGATGTTCGCTGTGCCACAGGATTGGACAATGGGTGGGGCTCAGACCCTGTCTATCGCGTTTCGTGGTCAAGCCGGAAACACCGGTACTCTTTATGCCAAGATCAACAATACCAAGATCACCTATCAACGTGACGCAGGCAATATTGCGATTGGCGCATGGCAGGCCTGGAACATTGATCTGTCCTCTATGACTCCGAATGTTCAAGGTGTGACGAAGCTTGTGATTGGTGTGGAAGGTAACGGTGCCTCAGGTATGATTTTGATTGATGATATCAAGCTGTATGCAAAACCCGGGATTGTTATTACGCCTGTCGATCCCGCAGGCGATGGTTTGGTTGCCCTGTATCATATGGAGAACACGGTCAACGATTCGTCTGGCAATGGCCATAATGGTGTGGCAGTTGGTAGCCCAGTCTTTGTGTCAGGTATTGAAGGCATGGCTTTGGCATTCAATGGTGATGGCACCCAGTATGTGGATCTAGGCACGTATGATCCTTCGGCTGGTACTGGCCAACTTTCGATTTCCTTATGGGCTCAGTGGCAGGGCTTGACCACCTTCTATCAAGGTTTGATTGGTAAACGTGATACCTGGTCTGCTACGGACATGATGTGGCAGATCGAAGCCAATCGTGACAATGGTACCCTTAGCTTTGCACGTAATGGCAGCAATTTCGCAGATGGCGATCCCGTGCTTCCAGAAGGTGAGTGGGCTCATGTGGGCGTGGCTTTTGACGGCAGTACTGCCAAGTTGTTTATGAATGGTGGAGAGACCGGGGTAGGTGCCTTCAGCTTTGCTGCAGATACAGAGTCTGCTCTGGTCTTTGGTGCTTGCCAGGCCGAAGGTGGTAATCCATTTAATGGTGCTTTGGATGAGATAGGGTTGTACAACCGCGCTTTGTCTGCCGGCGAGATGCTTTATCTGGCTGGTATGACAGCACCCGTTGACAAACCATTCTAGCGTAGTTTTTGGTGTATAATCTTGATTGAAAATTAGAAAAGCGGCCTTGGTTTTCCAAGGTCGCTTTTTTTGTATGTAACGGTAATTCTCACCGTATCAAGACTGATGGAGGGGTCTGTTAAAAATTCTGTTGTTCTGGTTTGTGGTTGACATTGCATGTCGAATATTGTATTTTGTATTCAATTAAGATTAAGATTAAGTCATTACTGTTGTGGAGGCAGACGCTTTGCGCTGCAACCATCAAGATCCTGCCACCTGGTTCGGGTTTTATAAATGTGATAGTGATTGAGCATACTTTGTTATCAAGGAGCGAAAATGAGAAGGCACTCTGTACTTAAGCTGGTTGTTTGCCTGGCAGTGTTTGCCATTGCAGGGTCGGTGCTGGCCGGACAGGTCAGTGGTGAACTGAAGAAATGGCACAAAGTGACCGTGACGTTCAACGGTCCGGACACGGCTGAAAATGCCACACCGAATCCATTCATGGATTATCGTCTTAATGTTCGCTTTACACATATTGGCACGGGGCAGAGTCTACTTGTACCCGGTTATTACGCAGCCGATGGCAATGCGGCGAATACCTCCGGTGACAGCGGCAACCAGTGGCGTGTTCATTTTTCACCTGCCCAGATAGGTACCTGGATGTATGCGGTTTCATTCAGAGTTGGCAAGAATGTGGCGGTGGCTGAAGATCCCGGTGCAGGTGATTCGGCAGAGTTTATGGATGGTGAAACCGGCTTGATTACGATTTGTGCCTCGGACAAGACGGGTCGGGACATGCGGGCCAAGGGATTGTTGCAGTATGTGGGTAAGCACCACCTTCGCTTTGCAGAGACAGGCGAGTATTTTCTGAAGTGCGGAGCCGACGCTCCTGAGAATTTCCTGGCCTATGCCGAGTTTGATGGGGATTTCAAGACCGATGGACACAAGGACAATTTGATAAAAACCTGGGCCCCCCATATTAAGGATTGGAAGCCGGGTGATCCCACATGGCAGGACGGTAAGGGCAAGGGCATTATTGGGGCCATCAACTATCTGGCGTCCAAAGGTATGAATGTCTTTTCATTCTTGTCTATGAACATTGCCGGTGACGATCGCAACGTGTTCCCCTACACCACGTACGATGAGCGGGAACGCCTGGACTGCTCTCGCATGGACCAATGGGCCATGGTGTTCGAACATGGCAATAACCTGGGCATGTATCTTCACTTCAAGACCATGGAAACAGAAAACGAACTGATCTTGGATAAGGGTGATCTGGGGGTGCATCGCAAACTCTATTACCGTGAGTTGATAGCCCGTTTCAGTCACAATCAAGCTTTGAACTGGAATTTGGGAGAAGAGATCAACAGTGCTACGCATCTTCAGAAGGTGGCCTGGGCACAGTATTTTGCAGAACATGATCCGTATCAACATCACATTGTGATTCATAATATGGGTGACCCGCATTATGACCTGCTGGGCAAGGCCTCGGCACTCAGGGGCTTTTCTCTGCAGACAAGCAAGACAGACTTTGGTCAGGTACACAAACGCACCCGAGATTACATTGATCGGTCTGTGGCCGCAGGGATACCCTGGGTGGTGGCCTGCGATGAACCGGGTGATGCGACCCATGCCCTCATCACGGATGAAGAGGATCCTACGCATGACAATGCCCGGAAAAATGCTCTGTGGGGCAACATCATGGCGGGCGGCGCCGGTGTAGAATGGTACTTCGGGTATAAGCATCCCCACAGTGACTTGACATGCCAGGATTTTCGGTCACGCGAGAACATGTGGACACAGTGCCGTTACGCCCTGACATTTTTCGACAAATATGAGATTCCCTTCTGGGACATGACATGTCAAGACGAACTGACTGACAGCGAAGATGACTACGTCCTGTGTAAGCCAGGTGAAATCTATCTGGTCTACCTTAAACATGGCGGCAAAGTTTCCATTGATGTGACTTCCGGTACATTTAGTCAGGGGTGGTTTAATCCTCGTACTGGCTATGGCATTAATCAATTACTCAAACGGCGTTCTATCAGTGGTAAGGTCGAGGTGACTGCCCCCGATCAGAATGACTGGTTATTGGTGATCACTGGCAAAGGGAAAATTACTCTGGCGGCCGACGGGCCACCCAAACCGAAGGCCGTTCCCACCCCGGAAGGTGCCATTGTTTTTAAAGCCATTGAACATTTCAATATTGTCCAGGGTGGAGGATTTGTGAAAGCCTACCCGGATACAGGCCACAATGCCTTGGCAATCAATCCTGCGGGGAATCAGGGAAAGTTTGCTGCTGGAGAGTTGACATTTACGGGGGCAGCAGGGCGATATGACATCACCCTGACCACCATGGCCGAGACAGACGGGGAATCTACCTACAGGCTTCTGGTCGGTGGCACCCGCATCGGTCAATTTACAAATCCCAAAACTTCAGTGGATTACAAACTTACGCACATAACCTGGAAAAATGTTGAGGTCACAAAGAAGGCAACCATTCGTGTGGAATTTAACACGGCCACCCATGGTGCGGGCTCGTCTCGTGGACGATGGACTGCCTTGACATACGTTCCATCTGGGGGGTAGTGCTGAGGTTCCAGTTATAGTATTTGGTCTCAGATTGTTTTTTGGCTGCAGTCACGAAATCTTTGGAGGCAAAAGTGATGTCCAATCATCATAAAGGATTTACGCTTATCGAACTTCTCGTCGTTATTGCCATTATTGCGGTGTTAATGGGGATTCTCATGCCGGCCCTGCGCAAGGCCAAAGAACAGGGCCGAATGGCTGTCTGTCTGAGCAACTTGAGGCAGATTGGTTTGGCGTCGCAACTCTATGCAGAAGACAATGATTTGAAGATCCCTCGTGCAGAAGTATATGGCAATACTGATGAGGATATGCAGGTCTGGCAGACGTTATACATGAAGTACCTGGGTGGAAGAAAGGGCAGCAAGATAACCGAATGGTACGAAGTAGACGCGTACAACTGTCCGAGTTATCCGGACAAAGATCAGCTTGTGGATTATATTGTGAATGCCTTTGATCTTAAATCAAAGGTTGAGCAGGAACATCACGGCGTTAGCAAGCTAACCCATCTCAAACGGCAGCAATCCACATTGTACATGGCAGATTACGAATCCCCCTTTGAAGGGGGCAGCCAGATACAAATCGTGACCAAGGAGGATGTTGGCTCGGGGTTGGCATTAAAGCTGAGATGGATGGACATTTATAGCTCCAATCATTTGCCGTATGATCTTTCCGGGGAACTCAAGCCGGGCCGGCGTGTGGCTGCAGAACGCCACGGCAGATTTGTTAATGGTCTCTTTTTTGACGGTCACTCGGAAAAACTGGTCGCCGAAAACATGACGGCTTGGGACTGGGGACGTCCCAGACCGCTCTCCGAGTAGTGTCACTCAATCAGTAACAGGACTTTTGCAAAAAGCCCTGTGGTGTACAGTTTTTGGTTTTCAGTTTTTAGTAAAACGTGTTTTTTATGCTGTAAACTACCTACTGAAAACTGAAAACTTGAAGTTTGCAAAACTTCAGTCAGTGAGTTTGATGGGGCAGCCCAGACTGTTGGGATCATCGAATATGTTCTTGGTTTCATCAACACGGTTTTGAAAGGTCATATTAACCGATCCCTCTGGGCCAGCCTGGAACCAGTGCTTAATACCCGGTGCGACTGTATACTGGTCCCCTGGATCCAATGCAATCTCTCGCCTGGCTGTGTAGTATTGTTCTTTGCCTTTTGGCAAACATATCTCAGGATTGGCTTTGCCTTCGACAAATACCTTGGTGTGTCCATAGAGTACGCGTAAAGTTTCTTCCTTGCCTGGCTCGTTTTCGTAAGGGGGGTGTACATGTTGAGGCAGGGTTTGGTTGGGCAATAGGACCAGGACTGTAATGCGAAGCCGTTCGGATCTGAGAATATCTACAAAAGCAAACCCTTCACTGGATATGTCACCAAGGCCCATGTCATTGACAGCCAACTGGGACCACTCGTCTTTTGAGAGAACCAAGCCAGACTTTCGGATGAGATCTTGAGTCGCTTGTTGTGCTGCTTTGAGTTGTTCTGTGTTCATGAATATTCCTGACACAAGCATGCCTTGAATGGTGGTGGCCAGTGTCTGTAGTATCAGGCAGCAGGACGTGGCACCAGCATCCAATACGCCTCGGGATCTTTCACCCAGACGACTGGAGCGGCCCACCTTGGCGATCATATCTTTGGTTTTATCGCGGCCGACCTCGGCAGCTGTCGACATCTTACCCAGGCAGTCGCCAAAAGATTCATTGGCTTCCAGAGCGGCTTGATAGGCCTCTTGCGCCGGGATCAGGGTGTCTAGCAGTGTCTTGTCACCGGGCTGAGCACCGCTGATGTCCAGAACCTTGTCTCTGGCGGTCAGGAGCATCAGTCCGAACACTTTGGCGTCCAGCGTCTCTTTGCCCTTGCACGCCTTGGCCATGGCTTTAAAGAGCATCCCATAGAGTGGCCCCATGGACCCGCCGATCTTCGTCATCAAGACTTGGTACAGGGTTTTGAGGCCATGAGACAGATCGCAGGGGCCGTCTCCGAGTTCTTCCTGACACAGAGTAAAGCCCTTGTTCATGTTGATGCCATGATCGCCATCACCGATGAGACCATCAATGTCACTCAGGTATTGCTTATTATCCTGAATGACCTTAATCAGGGCTGATAAGATGACCTGCCCCTGATTGGTGGGTACGGATGTCATGATTTACACTCTCCCAAATTGAGTCAAACCCATACAATCACATTCATACTCCATACAGGCCTTGAGCTCGTCATCCAGTTTCATGAGGGTTAAGGTCACACCGGCCATTTCCAAGGACGTAAAATAGTCGCCCACATAAGGGAGATAGACATTAACACCTTGTTCGCCCAGGATTTTCTGCACATCATTATACAGGATGTAGAGTTCCATCAAGGGCGTGGAGCCCAGGCCGGAGATCAGAACCACCACATCGTCTTTGGCTTGGAAGGGCAGGTCAGGCAAAATGATGTCTGTCATACGCTTGGCCATTTGGGCTGACGTTTCCAGGTCACAAACTTTCAGACCAGGTTCGCCATGGTGGCCAATACCCACCTCCATCTTGCCCTTTTCGATGGCAAAATTAGGATGACCCACTTCAGGGATGGTACAGGAACTCAAGCCGATGCCCATACTGCGAGTATTGTCTATCGCCTTTTGTGCCACTGCAATGACCTCATCGAGACTGCCGCCCATGGCCGCCTTGGCACCGCCAGCCTTCCACATGAGGATTTCGCCAGCCACGCCGCGGCGTTTGTCCAGTTGATCCTTGGGGGCTGAGGGGACATCGTCATTGGCCACCACGGTTTTGACTTCTATGTCGTCGTCATCGGCCATCTCAATCGCCATTTTGACGTTCATATTGTCACCCGCATAGTTGCCGTATAAGCAGGCCACACCCTGGCCTGCGTCTGCCGCTTTAAAGGCATCGTAGAACATCTGTGCTGGCGGGGACGAAAATATTTCGCCTGCAGCCACAGCGTCCACCATATTCTTGCCAAGATAGCCAATGAATGCCGGTTTGTGTCCAGATCCGCCGCCTGTGACAATGCCGACCTTGTTGGCAATGGGGGCTTGTTTGTATTTAAGGACACGGGGATTACTGGTTTTGGCAATAAGATCCGGATGGGCCTTGACAAAGCCTTCTACCATTTCATCGACGACCTCGTTGGTTTTATTGGTGATTTTCTGCATAGCACGTTCTCCTTGGACCGCTTATTTCTGAAGTTTTGCAAACTTCAAGTTTTCAGTTTTTAGAGGGCAGTATACAGTATGAAAAACGCATTTTTCTGAACACTGAACACTGAACACTATACACACAGGGCTTTTTGCAAAAGTCCTGTTATTTGTTAAAGGATTCGTTTTCTAATTGTCGCATCTGTTTTACCTTGGGGCCAGACCCACCGCCAGAGAACTCGGAGTGCAGCCAGGCATCTACAATCATCTTGGCCAGTTCAGGGCCCACCACGCGTTCTCCCATGGTCAACACATTGGCGTCATTGCTCTTTTTCAGTCGTTCCGCCGAAAAACAGTCGTGACACAGGCCGGCATAGACACCTTGCACTTTGTTGGCCACCATACTCATGCCCAAGCCGGTTCCGCAGATCAGGATGCCACGGTCGAAACTGCCGTCCTGTATTTTCAGAGCTAAGTGGTAGCCGATCTCAGGATAGAAGGGGTTTTCCCTTGTGGCGGAATAGTCCAGATCTGTAATATCCAGACCCTGGGCCTTGAGATGGTCTACAATGACGGCCTTTAGACTCACGGCTGCCTCATCACAATCAATCGCAATCTTCATGGCAACACGGGCTCCTTACAGAGAAAAGATATTGGTTTCAATGAATTTCCAGGTATTCAGGAAATCACCTTTTAAGATCAACCTTTTGAACTCATCACGGTCAATGCGGTATAGCTTGGCCCAGACCTTGTTGGTCAGGCGTGAGTTGGCCTCAAAAGTCCCCTTAATGTCCCAGCGAGTCGGGGAGGTGTCTGATGTTAGAAAGTCGTCGTAGCCCAGCTCTTGTAGATAATACAGGAACTCCACGTACGACAGGTAGTTGTGTGAGCCTGCCATATAATCCCAGTCCCACTTGGCGTTGTTGTCATTGATATGGACATAATAGGGAAACCGACTTTGGGCCAGCATGGAGAGCATTTCTGCGGGGTTTTCGTCACCATATTTAGAGTGACCATAATCCAGGGTCACACCCATCTCTTGAATGCCAATGTCATTCAGAAGGCACAACGCCTTGGCTGCCGTATCCACGAAACAACGGCCCCTGGTTTCACTGGGTTTGTACTCGACAAATAATGGGATCTCTTTGAGGTAGTCACCGGCCTGAGAAAAGGTGTCTACCATGTACCGCCACATCTGGGCATAGTCACAGCCAAAGCAAAATTCGTACCCATCACCGAGAGGGCAGCAGGTGACTTTGTTGGCCCCCACGGCCTTGGCGAAATCCTTGGCCTCTTTGATAAAACGTACGGCCTTGGCACGGATGGCGGGATCATGCGAACTGAGACCCCCATTTCTGAAATCGGGTTCTGCTTTTACATTAACATTAACCGCAGCCACTGAAAGGGTATGCTTCTTGAGGGCCTTTTTGGTCTCTTCGACGTCTTGCACTTCGTAGGGATAGATGATTTCCACGCCGCTGAATCCTTCCAGGTCTGCCGCGATCTGAAAGCGTTCATCGACTGTCTTGGGTTCATTGTACTCATGGAATCGATCTTTGGTTTTACTGATAAACGCGGTGATAACCGCATGTTTGGGTATCTGATGCATAAGAGGTCTCCATCATCATTCAGGGTCTTTGGGAGTATTCTGATCAACAGAATTGGCATCTTTTTGCTCGGTCTGTTGAACGGTTATCTGGTCTTTTAGGGCCAATTTGGCCTTGTTCTTTTGATAGCCGGTGACCATGTTGTAGCCAATGGCACTGGCCAACAGCGTCGTATATAGGGTGATCATAGCCATGAAGCGATGACGAATCGTGGCCGGTGACATGGTTCTATCGTTTGTGCGATTGGGATTCATAAAGAGCCAGCACACAATGGCCACGGCATTGACGACTGCTGCCAGTACAAAGAAGGCATTGGCACTGCCATTTTCACTGAGCATCAATGGGAAGAGGATCATGCTGAGGGCTCCGCCTATATTGCCCACCATGTTCATGGCCCCGGACACTGCCCCGGAATTGCCGCCGCCAATATCATTGCAGAAGGCCCAGCTTGGACTCAGTGTCATGTCAACACCAAAGGTGGCTAGGCTGAAGCTGCCAATGAACCATAACAAGCGGGCATGTTCTGTGGTGAGAAAGCTCAGGTTATTGGTCTGTGCAGCCAGGATCAGCCCCACAATGCCCACAGAAAAACCGATTACCGCAGGGATACGTCTGGACCCCACATGGATACCTTTGTTAAACAGACCTGTGACCATGGAGCCCGCTGTCCAGTTGGCAAAGGCCGCAAAGATAAAAGGCACAGCTGCATAGTATTTGGCATTGGGATCGCCGGACCACGTATCCTTGACATATTTGGGTAACCAGCCAAGGCAGATATAAAAGGTGATGTTGCTGGCAAAATATTGAACCATGGCCAGGGACATGTTCAGCGATGTAAAGATCTCTGCGAAAGAGGATTTGCAGGATGCCTTAAAATCTTCATCGCGTCCTTTGTCAATATAGTCTAGCTCTGCAGACGTGATCTTTTTGTTATCTTTGGGGTTGTCCCGGAACCATACCAGCCAGACAATGGCCCATACAATGCCGATCAGCCCGTTGATCACAAACATACCTCGCCAGCCAATCCAGGGGATGTCAATCAGCCAGGGCATCAGGAATAAAGACAAGGCTGCGCCCAAGCGACTGCCGGAAAAATTGATGCCATGGGCAATGCCACGTTCTTTGGCAGGTAACCAGCGGAAAAAAGCCTGCGAAGCCGCAGGGAAAGCGCCGGCTTCACCCACACCGAAGAAAAAACGTAGAAACAACATCTGGGTGGCATTCGTGGCTGCGCCAGTCAGGGCTGTGAAACAACTCCACACTGACACCACAATGGTCAGGGCTTTACGAGGGCCGAATTTATCAGCAATCCACCCCGAAGGGATTTGAAAGAGGGCGTAGCCCACTGCAAAAATGCCTAGGATCAGCCCCCAGATTTCTAAGGAGATGTGCAGGTCATTCATGATCCTGTCTGCTGCTGTGGCAATGCAGGCACGGTCCATGTAGGTATTCATGCTGTGAAAGAAGAGAATAGAAATTAGGACAAAACGTTGACGACTTTTTCGTCCTTGAGATTTCTCCATATTAGGCTCCTTCTCTGGGGATCAAGAAAATGCGATTTCTTATTGGTTGGGATACTTAATGTTGTTTTCTCTGCTCAGTATGATGGATGGGTTTTCAAGCAGACGTTTTCTCAACTTTAAGTGACGCTGCAAGGAGATCCCTGGATTTACGGAGATGGGCTTTTGCCTGCAGTTCAGCCAGTTCACCGTTGCGATTGGCAATCGCATTAATAATCGCATAATGCTCGGACAGTGTTTCTTTCGGTGGCCGAATCAACCCTCGATTGTAACTGATGATATGAATGTTGCCTATCATTTCAACACGTGGAAGGATTTTGTTGCCACTAAATTGGATGAGCAACTTATGAAATTGTTGATCCGCATATCCATATTCTTTGAGTGGTATCTCTTTTACTTTCTCATAGGGGCTGAACAAGTTCTTTAGCTTTCGTAACTGGACCTCAGTAATCCGTTCGGCTGTCAGTCTTGCTGCAATGCCTTCCAATCCCTCTCGGCAATCAAAGGCATCGATAATTTCCTCTGGCTTCATGGCCTTAACGAACATGCCTCGACGAGGAATACTCTCAACCAATAATTCATGTTCGAGCATTTGAAGGGCTTTGAGAAGCGGGGTTCTGCTCACACCAATTTCATCGGCCAGTTTCATTTGTGTTATTTTTTGCCCAGGCGCAAGTTTGCCTGATAGTATCATACTTTTGAGTGCGTCATAAACACGAAGGCTAAGGTCCACATGTTCAATCTTTGCCATGCCATGTCCTCTCGGTAAAGACAGAATAAATCATCAATGCATACTTGGCCGGAAGGCCCATATTTGGTGTTTTTTGTATGCAATATACAATAAGATGATATCGCATCTCAGGATTCGAATCAAGGTTTATTCCAGTATTTTCATCAATATCCAGTGATTTTGAGGCTTTTAAGTAAGAAGTGACAGTCAGTCGCAACCCCTGAACCTTTCAAAGCCATAGGAGTGTTGAAATGATAGAAAAAGGGCCCATGTTGTTTGAACATGGGCCCGGTTTTCTAAATTTAGATACATACAGATATGAATCAGAGTTGATCAGTGATCACGATGGCGTCAAGCAATGCACCATCCTCACGCCAGCCAATTTCCAATGTATGTGTTCCTTGAGACAAGGTAAACTCGACTGGAATGCTACCCTCCTGATCGTTGTGGATATCATCCCAATGCCAGGCGTTTCCTACGGGAATCCCATTCCATCTTACCCAGCCATTGTTGTCGGCTGGAGGTGTGGTGTTGAGAGTGGCTCCAGGCAATCGAATCCAGAAGGAATCTCCAGCGTCCATGGTAATGACCCGGGCAAGAATTTTGTAGGTGCCGCCCTGTACTGTAAATGTGAAACTGGCAATACCATCTGACTGATCTCCGGTGGCTCCAGCATCGTCTGTACCGATATAGGCACCCCCGGTCGCATCCGCTTTATCCGAATACGTCTGCATAGGCGCCGTGATGACAGCAGATTCTGCACCAACCCATATCTGTTCACTGGCGGTATTGGGGGCCTCGCTATACAGGAGAATATCATCGATCAAGAGCATGCCAGACGCGTTGCTGCCATCCACACCTATCACAAGCTTTGTGACATTCTGAAGGTTTCCTAGAGAACTCAAATCAATATTCCACCGGGTCCAGAAGGGTGTTTTGATGGCGTCTGCAGGACCATTAAAGGCAATTTTCGTGTTGTTGATTTTGACATATAGCTGCCCGGTATTGTCTGGGGCACCATAGAAATCTAGCACCAGATTCTGAGCATTGCCAATGGTCCAGTCTTGCGATACGGCAAACACGCGTTCAATCTGAGACGCTACATTACCCGCATTGTTGTAATAGAAAGGCAAAGACTGCTCACTGTCAGGCAGGGTGTTGGCAGTTTCCATGATCATACCATTATAGTGGGGACTGCTGGCAGTCCAGATGTCATGGCCCACACCAGCCCCTGTTCCATTGCCGCCATAGCCTGCTGGGAAAAACTCGTCTGCTGAATAGCCGAAACCATCAAGCCATGCCTGGAACGGACGGTCAGGGCTGATGTTGTTGTAGCTTTCAAAATCATCCACGACCATCGCTTCCACGATTGTCAAACTCCACACGGGACCCGTCCAGACAGACACAGCTTCTTCCTCGTTGACTTCATCCACACGCCAGTAATAGGTTTCACCCATCTGGATATCAAAGGTACTGAGATTGATACTATGGGTGTTGGATGTGGCTGACGGGGCTGTGCCAGTAGCGACCTCATTGGCGTCCGTGCTCACATAGACAATGCTTTGAGCCGCTTCACGGCCTGCACGCCATGACACAACAGCATTTGGAAGAATGTCTGTTGATCCTGATGCAGGGTCTGGCGTACGAGCTGCTGCAGGTATCGCATTAAATTGAACTTCACTGAGGCTGTAGGACTGCATAAAGCCGCCCCAGTTGCTTTGAATATTCAAACGAACCATCTTGGCAGCGACGCCACCCATGTCGACTTCATCATACTGATTGTATAGGGCTGAACCTGCAGCACGGCTGAATTCATTGACATCTTCGAGTGTATCCCAGGTTTCGCCATCCTTTGAATACTCAAGCTGAACGCCCTTGACGCCGTAGCCAATAAAGCCTTCTGCAGAACTGTTGGAGTTCCAGACCCTCATGGTGTCCAGCTTTTTAACTTCATCGAATTTATATTGAATCCATGGGGCCATGTCGCCCATTTCTGTGAACCACATGGTTTCAGTGGCAATAGCATGTGTGTCATCTTCACCTAACCCCGAACCGTCCAGGGTTTTTTCAGGCATTGAGGATTCATTAGAAGAGCTGGATGCCGATGCCATGATCTCAGAGCCTGCTATCTGGATTGAATAGGGCTCTGCTTCGAAGCTCCACACATTGCCTTTGAACACGGTTCTGTCAGGTGCGCTATTGACTTCATCCACACGCCAAAAATAAGTTTTTCCGAATTCAAAACGTTCAGGATCAAACGTATTGGCATCCAGGCCTGAAGCAGTGGGCACAGTGGCTGCATTAACATCTTCAAAGCTGTCACCCATGTACAGATCGTGCGTCACCGCAAAGATACCTGGTAACCAACTGAGTGCAGCATCTCTTGGAACGTCCACAGCACCCTCTTCTGGGCTTGGAAATGCTGCCAGAACGGGCACTGGAACCGGGGCAGAAATGCTCAGGGTGTCATGTCCAGATGCGGTGATTCGCACACCAACCGCAGGTTTGTCTGTCAGGAAAACCACACCAAAGCCATTCTGACCTGCTGCGCTGACGCCGGTGTTGGAATAATTCGCGCCGCCAGAAAACGACACCGGTGTGCCCAAGGAGCCGTCTGCATAGATGGCCTGCCAAGTTCCGCTGTCATTACCTCCTCGTTCAAAGAGGAAGAATATGTTTGATGCAAAATCAAAGAGGGTCTGTTGGAAGTCAATACCGTCAATGGACGAAATGTTTGTGGCACCGTCTAACGTGAAAAGGAAATTATCCGCTTTTGAACCGACGTCGCCTCCCTTAACGGTTGACGTGCCAGTGACTGTGGCACCCGGAGCTGCTGTGCCTTCTTCCCACAAGACCTCCTCGGCGCCATTGATGTACCATCGTGAGGTGGTACCCAACACCAGATCTCCTTCAGCAACGACATAGTCCTTGCCTCCATACAGAAGGCTGATGATTTCGCCATCAACGATAGTCACATCTGAGAACCCTATGAGTTCATCAGCCTGAACATTGGCATAGCCAAGTGTTAACATGATTAAAGCAGTATACATCAGTTTCTTACACATTAATCTTCTCCTTCAACGCCAAAACTAACTTACTTATTTGTATATGACAGAGGTTTTGTCCTGATATCTTTTACCAGTGTGGTCTGGTGTGTGTTTGTCTTATTCACCAGCGAAAGAACTCTTTTAGGGTATCTCATAAGGATTCAATGTGGCGTGCAAGCGAATCTTTTTTTATTCTGAACAAGACAGGAAAGAAACCGCCTCAGTTTCAACCAAGACTGATTCTCCTTTTTTGCCAGAATGCAACACCTTCTACTTCCCGCTGAGAAGCAATTGTTGCAGCTACCCTAACTATTTCGGCTGAATAGAACAAAGGCATGAATTGCCCGGTCACACCTCCTTTCCGAGCTTAAAGCCAAATTAATCCCAAATTCAGATAAAATCGCACCTATTCGATCTGATAGTCTGGACGCCTAGCTATATATAAGTAATTTTACCAATATCGGACCACCTGATCAAGTGAATATTGAATTTTATATGCGATACTTATTGGGCATAACCTCTTCTGAATGGTGTGTTTAGTCGCTTTTTTTTGCACTATTGGGAACGCAAATTGTCAATGTGGGTGCTTTTTATCTGCCGATTCTGCAGGTCAATAATTGTCATGCTTTAGTCAATTTTGTCCATAGTATTGAGCTTGGCATGCCACTATGCTTTATGGGCTTATTTCCCATAAGTACTGTAATGGACTATAGTGACTCAATGAATCTCTAAGTGAAATGGTATCTTAATGAACAAATGGATGATAATTAGCTTGGTTTTTCTCACAACAGTCGCAGGCTGCAACTCTCACTCTGTCGAGAAAAAATTGGCTCATGTGGAAAAAACAGCCAATAGTGGCCCATTTTCGCCCTCGTGGGAGTCTCTGGCTCAGTACGAGATTCCAACGTGGTATCAAGATGCAAAGTTTGGCATTTTCATTCACTGGGGGGCTTATTCAGTCCCTGCCTTTGGCAATGAATGGTATCCTCGGGAGATGTACAACGCCAACAAGAGCAGGCGTGGGATTTATCAGCACCATCTCAAGACCTATGGCGATCCTTCGGAATTTGGGTACAAGGACTTTATCCCGCTGTTCAAAGCAGAAAAGTTCGATGCGACTGAATGGGCAAAGCTCTTCAAGGAGGCTGGGGCCAAATATGTGATTCCCGTGGCTGAGCACCACGATGGCTTTCCCATGTACGATTCTGACTACACAGAATGGAATGCGGCGAACATGGGGCCAAAGCGTGACATCATCGGCGAATTGGCCAAGGCCACACGTAAACAGGGTTTGACTTTCGGTGTGTCCAGTCATCGGGTTGAGAACTGGTGGTTCTATGGTGAAGGCCGCAAGATCAATTCGGATGTGACTGATGAAAAATACCGAGGTCTATACGGCCCTGCTCGCGATAAAAAAGAATCCGAGAACGGCACAACGCCCCCGGATGCGGCGTTCCTGCAGGATTGGCTTTTGCGTTGCTGTGAACTGGTGGACAAATACCAGCCGCAGGTCATTTGGTTTGACTGGTGGATTGCCCAACCGGCGGTTCAGCCCTATCTCAAGACCTTCTCCTCGTATTACTACAATCAAGGGGCTGCATGGCACAAGGGTGTGGCCATCAACTACAAGAAGCTTGGGGGGGAGTCATTTCCAGATACCGCAGGTGTGCTGGACATAGAGCGGGGCGGGCTCGCAGAGATTCGCGATCTGTACTGGCAAACAGACACGTCCGTGTCCAAGACCTCTTGGGGGTACGTGACCAATCATCAATACAAGACGGTCAATTCTCTCATAGATGACCTTGTGGATATCGTGAGCAAGAACGGTTGCATGCTGCTGAATATTGGGCCGCGCCCGGATGGCACGATTCCTGAGGCAGAACAGGCCATGCTTCGCAAGATGGGGGCCTGGCTCTCGATGAATGGCGAAGCGATTTACAAAACACGACCCTGGCATGTGTTTGGTGAAGGACCGACGCGTGTCGAGGATGGCACCATGGCCAATGATGCGGAACATCGACGTTCCAATTTTGTGGCCAATGATGTTCGATTCACTGCGACGAAGGACGCACTGTATGCCATCGGCCTTGAATGGCCAGAGAATAACCAGGTGATCATTAAGTCACTGGCAAAAGAAAATGCTCCACACTCATTTCCTGTCAAGGATGTGAGGCTCCTGGGGCACAGAGGTGTGGTTTCCTGGGAGCAGACAAATCAGGGATTGGTCGTTCAAATGCCTGAAACGCAGCCCTGTGAGTATGCGTTTACTCTAAAAATCCATGGCGTGAAATAGAAAGGGAAGACCCATGTTTTTACACAGAAGTCAGCGAATTCTTGTGGTCATATTGATGGCCGGATTACTGGGTGCGGTTTTGGCAGCACCCTACAAAGCCAGCTGGGAGTCTTTGTCCAGGCATAAAGATGCCCCTGAATGGTTTAGAGATGCCAAGCTCGGCATCTACTTCCACTGGGGTGTGTATGCCGTGCCAGCCTTTGGTAGTGAGTGGTATCCACGCAACATGTTTCTCAAGGGCAATAGTGCAAACAAGCACCATATTGAGACCTACGGCGATCCCGCAGAATACGGGTATGACCGATTTGTGACTCAGTGGAAGACCCCGAAGTTTGATGCAGACCAATGGGCCAAGCTGTTCCGCCGTGCAGGCGCTCGTTTCGCCGGCCCCGTGGCTGAGCATCACGACGGTTTTTCCCTGTGGGACAGTGACGTCACGCCATGGAATGCCAAGGACAAGGGCCCCAAGCGTGATCTGGTCGGTGAATTGGCCAGGGGCATTCGCGGAGAAGGCATGAAGTACATTACCACCTTTCACCATGCACGTAATCACTACGGTCACTTTGACGGCATGAAAAAGGATTATGCCAAGGCCATGGCTGATCCGGAGGTGGCATTTCTCTACGGGCAGATGTCACCTGAGAAATTTCACGATGTCTGGTTCGGCAAGCTCAAGGAGGTTATTGATCAGTATCAGCCGGACATCATCTGGTTTGACAGTTGGTTGGACAAGATCCCTGAATTCTATCGCCAGAAGTTCGCTGCCTACTATTTGAATGAAGCGGCCAAATGGGACAAGGAAGTTGTGATCGTACGCAAACAAAACGATTTACCCATTGACTTTACCGTGCTTGATCACGAAAAGTCTCGAGAAAGCAAGACCTCGCCACGTGTGTGGATGACCGATGACACGATCAGTACCGGCAGTTGGTGTTACACCAGCAGTCTTCGTATCAAGCCGACCTCCAAGGTCATTCATGCCCTGGTTGATACGGTGGCCAAGAATGGTGTGGTCCTGTTGAATATCTCTCCCATGGCCGACGGCACCATTCCTGAGGATCAAAAGAGGGTGCTGCATGAACTGGGTGACTGGATGACTGTAAATGGTGAAGCGATCTATGCCACACGTCCCTGGGAAACCTTTGGTGAGGGGCCCACTGTGGAACCCGAAGGTGGTTTTCGAGAGCACGGGAAATTTCTAAAACTCGAATACTCAGACAAGGATATCCGTTACACGCAGAGCAAGAATGGACGAATCGTGTATGCCATGACAATGGGATGGCCAGGTGACGAGGCCGTGCTGTCGGCCGTTAAAGTCATTCGTGCCGACCGAAATGCAAGGGTGGAATTACTGGGCCACTCGGGCAAACTGGAATTCCATGTCAACGACAAGGGACGTCTGGTAATTCATCTGCCCAACCTGTCTGAGTCTGAGCGTCCTGGACAGCATGCCTTCAGCTTTAAGCTCCAGGGTTTTAAGCTGACTGCGGCCACGCCCACACAATATGGCGGCCCTGAGGCCATTACGTTGACATCGGAGAAGGCGCTACTTGACGGCTCAAAACTGGGGTTGGAAACAAAGACTTCAAAATCCAACATCGGCTTCTGGGACAACCCCAAGGAGAGTATTCACTGGCTGGTCAAGATTCCTGGGCCCGGGACCTATGCCGTGCAGGGTGATTTTGCTACCATGTCCACACAAAATTCTTTGAAGGTCAAGGTCGCAGGCAAGACACTCTCTTTTGCTGTCCCCAATACGGGCAGCTGGGACACCCCCAAGACCGTCAAGGCGGGCACCATAGCCTTTGAAGAACCAGGTGTGTATCATCTTGTGTTGTCTGCTCAACCCAAAAACTGGAGAGCCGTCAATGTGTGGAATATCAAACTCCACCCTGTCAAGTAAGGGACAAACCATGAAACAGACAACACGGCTTGTTCTTATTCTTTCATCTCTGGTATCTGGTTTGTGTTTGGCGGAGAGCCAACTACCGAATCCACCCCAGGGTAAGAGGTGGGTTAAGACCGTTTCTCTGTCAGATGAGTTTAATGGCAAGAAACTGGACACTAGCAAGTGGGCACCCAAACATCCTTACTGGAGCGGACGCAACAGTACGCATACGCCTGCGAACGTGTCAGTTCGGAACGGTAATCTGCGTCTGCTGTCCACACTCCGTGCCGGCGCAACCGAGGTCAAGGCCAAAACCGTGACAGCGGCCTGTATGGCATCCACGACTGCTCGCTGCCTGCCTGGATACTACGAGGCGAGTATAAGATGTTCGGATATCTCCATGACCTCCGCATTCTGGTTCCAGGGTAAATACTCTGAAATCGATGTAATCGAAAACATCGGCGAAGTCACCGAACCCAACGCGGTGTGGGTCAATGAGACCATGATGACGAACACGCATTTCTACAAACAGGGTTGGGCCAGGGATAAAAACACGCCTTTCAACTGGAAGATGCCCAGTCCGAGCAGCGCTGAGTACCATGTGTACGGCGTGTGGTGGAAGGATGACAGTACTGCCGCTTTTTATCACAACGGTACCAAGGTCACAGAGGTCACCACCGGCGGCCCCTTTGATGAGGCCCAGTATATGTTCTTTGACACAGAGGTCTTTAGCTGGCATGGTTGGCCCACCAAAGCCTCTCTTCTGGATCCGACCAAGAACACCATGCTGGTGGATTGGGTTCGTGCCTGGCAACTGGTGGATGACACAAAGAATCAGGCCAGATAAGATTGGGAGTCCGTGTTTTCGGATACGGACGGCAGTTTCAAGGTGATCGATCATGCAATCAAATAGGTTGATTTATGAGATATAGGCTTACAATGGGGCTTTGTATTCTCTGCCTAAGCCTGAGTTTATTCGCCGTGTAGGGCGAGGAAAAAAGCGTCCCCACATCGTATTTTTTATGGCTGACGATCTGGGGGCAGGTGATGTGGTCCATGACACACGCACCCATTTGAATAAGACTTGAAAAGCAACCCGGATGAAGTAGAGGCCTTGAATCTTGTCCGTGGCCCTGAGCATCAAGACCGTGTGCAGTCCATGCTCAAACGTTACCTGGCCATTCACCAGAGCAAGAGACGTACCGTGCTCCCAAACTGCTTGTTACGTCAAAAAGCAAGTTTGTCACGATTGAGAAATGGAGAGTCAGTGATGGTTCGATGGCGTTTGATTTTTATTGTACTCCTTGTGCCAGGGATCAATGCCGATCTTTGTGCCGGAGAAAGACATTTGCCGACTGGCTATCCAGCCACTGCGAGGCACAAAACCTGCATTAACGTGGGTTGGCAGTATCATCTCGGAGACGTGCCAGGGGCTCAGTATCAGCATTACGACTGCTCGACCTGGGAAACCGTGAGTGTCCCCCATACACTGAAGCTCACCTCTCTGGCCCTGGACAAGTGCGAAGACGACAAGACTCAACCCACCTTTCATCGGGATATTGCCTGGTATCGGCGAACCATTGAGGTGTCAAAGAATCCTGGCAAGGTCTTTCTGGAGTTTGAGGGCGCTCATCAGGTGACAGACGCCTGGGTCAATGGTCGCCATGTGGGCCAGCACGCCATCGGCGGGTATACGCCATTTCACTTTGACATGACTGCGTATGTCCAGGCTGGGGAGAACACGGTGGCTCTGCGTCTGGACAATCGACGAAGAGACGATACGCCTCCGGATCCCGGCCCTTTTGATTATGTCAAGTTCAGCGGCCTGTATCGGGACGTGTATCTTGTTGAGACCGCGCCCCTGCATGTGACCTTCCCCTGGGAAGACTTCTATGCAGGTGTGTTCATCACCACCCCCACAGTGGATCCCTTGAATGGCAATGCCACGGTCACGGCTCGCACCACAGTTCGTAATGAACATACCAAGGCACGGCTGTGTACGGTCTTGTCGCGTGTGATCGACAAGGACGGTGTTGTGGTCATGCGTCTGCGCACTCAAGCCACGATTTTGCCGGGTGCAGACCGTACCTTTAATCAGGCCGGTGGTATTGAAGAAGACCTCCATCTGTGGTCCTGCGAGGATCCTTATCTCTATCGCGTCAACACGGTGATCTACGATGGAGACAAGGCTGTGGATTGCATCGAAAATCCCCTGGGTATCCGTTCCATTGAACTGAATAAACACGACGGCTTCCTCCTGAACGGCAAACCCGTTAAGATGATTGGTGCCAATCGGCACCAGCATTATCCCTACATTGGTGATGCAGTACCTAATGCTCTCCATTTCAAGGACATGTGGCAGTTCAAGCAGATTGGCTTCAACATTGTGCGTACAGCCCACTATCCGCATGACAATGCCTTGCTCGATGCCTGCGACAAGCTGGGCATCCTGGTGTATGAAGAACCGCCCACCTGGATCAGTATTGGCAATGAGGCCTGGTTCAATAA